>PVBE010454495.1_pt1 | contig 18164 bp, 19 predicted proteins | sample 1631181 | NCBI WGS metagenome assembly PVBE01 (sample SAMN08397723, study PRJNA350692) | Marine metagenome, whole genome shotgun sequencing project. | isolation source: water | place: Pacific Ocean | collected 2012-04
AGCTATTTACAACGCGTTGTGCTGAGTCCGAGATTGCTGATTATAGATGAGATCGGCTTACTACCTTCTTCTTTGCTGTGCAACCAGTCCATATAATTGCGAATGATAAACTTGTTGAATTCTACATTGGCTTCGTGCTTCTGCATGGTTAATACATCGGCCATTTCACCTGTTTTTGACTTGTCAAGCTCTAATTCCCAGTAGATCAGCTTATTGTAGATTTCGGCCCATTGTTCATGATCGAGGTCATCCTGAATGGTCATGAAAATCTTCTGAAACTCCTTTTGATAGTTTGACGTTGTTTTTTCACTGACCAAACGCTTCTCGTCCACAATCTTCTTCAGTGTGAGCAGAATTTGGTTGGGATTTACCGGTTTTATCAAATAATCTGTGATCTGCGACCCAATGGCTTCCTCCATCAGGTTCTCCGCCTCGTTTTTAGTGATCATCACCACAGGCAGATGTTGATCAATTGCCTTGATCTGTTCAAGGGTTTCCAACCCTGAAATACCGGGCATCGATTCGTCCAAAAACACGATTTGTGGTCTCTCTTTTTCACATTGTTCAACCGCATCATGACCGTTGGTGACTGGTATAATATGATAGCCGCGATTTTCGAGAAAAAGAATCTGCGGTTTCAGCATATCTATTTCGTCATCGGCCCAAAGTATTGTGATATCGTTGCTCATTGTTTTTGGTTTATTTTCGGGTAAAAATACCTTTTTAGTTGCTGGTAGTTTGAAGGTAAACGAGGGTTGAAAAGTAACGATTTCATTGAATTTTAACTGTTACATTTTCAAAGCAAAAGGGACGAGAGACGATTTTCGCCAGGTGATTCTCATTGGATTTCAACAGTGTATTTCGTAACCATTTTTCAAACTTCCATCTTCCATCTTCAATCTTCCTTCTCCTTTGAACAAACGTAAAATTCTGAACGACCCGGTTTATGGTTTCATAACCATTCCTTACGAGGTGGTTTTCGACCTGATTTCTCACCCTTTTTTCCAGCGGTTGCGCAGGATTAAACAACTTGGGTTAACCCATTATGTTTATCCCGGTGCGTTACATACCCGATTCAACCATGCTATCGGGGCCATGCATTTAATGGTGTTGGCAATTGAAGTTTTACGCTCGAAAGGTTATGAGATTACGGACGATGAAGCAAAAGGAGCTGTTATCGCCATTCTGCTTCATGATATTGGTCATGGACCTTATTCACACACCCTGGAAAGTACACTCATTGCTGGCAACTCGCATGAGTTCATTTCCATCAGGATGATGTATTTGCTGAATGATGAAATGGGGGGACAACTCGAAACGGCTATAGAGATCTTTGAAGGTTCGTACCATAAAAAGTTTCTCCATCAATTAGTAAGCAGCCAGCTGGATGTTGATAGATTGGATTACCTCAATCGCGACAGTTTTTTCACCGGGGTATCTGAAGGTGTGATTGGTTACGACCGGATCATTAAAATGCTGGCAGTGCAAAATGATCAGTTGGTGGTGGAAGCCAAGGGCATTTATTCCATTGAGAAGTTTATTATTTCAAGGCGTTTGATGTACTGGCAGGTTTACCTGCACAAAACCGTTTTGTGTGCCGAGGAAATGCTGGTGAAAACCCTGTCGCGAGCGCAATTCCTGAAACGCAATGGCCACGAACTGAGGGCATCGACTTCACTGAATTACTTTTTGGAAAATGACATTGTGGAGGGCGACTTTCTCAAAGATGACGACACCCTCGGTCACTTTGCCCGCCTCGATGATTTTGATGTATTCATTGCCCTTAAACATTGGTGCGATCACCCGGATTGGGTATTGAGCTTTCTTTGTAATGGCATTGTGAACAGGCGCTTGTTTCAAACCGAACTGGAGAATGAGCCACCTACCGTGGAAAGAGTAAATGGGCTCCGTAAACAGGCCATGAAAAAGTATGGCATTGATGAGGAAGCGGCTGCTTTCCTGGTGTTTACCGGAAGTACCAGCAATAGCGCTTACAATCCAGAAGCGCCCAGTATCAATTTGCTTTATCGCAATGGCAATGTCCGCGACATCACCAACGCCAGCGACCAGCTGAACCTGGCAGTATTGTCAAAACCTGTGGTGAAGTATTATCTCTGTTATCCGAAAGGGATGTGAGGGGGTTGATAGTGGATGGCTGGTGATCGGTAAGGTAACTGTAATCAGCATTCAGTAACCTGTTTTCGCAATCTATCAACTACGGCCAAGCGCCAACGGCCAACTAACCCCAACCACCAACTTCGAAACGGTAAAACCCCCACTCCTAACACCTAATTCCCTACCTTTGCACGCGTTTTAAAAATCCTTATAAACACAATATTCAACAACATAAAATTTAAAGATCAAATCATGAAAGTATCAGTAATAGGAGCCGGAAATGTAGGCGCAACCTGTGCTAACGTTATTGCTCATGCAGACTATGCCAAGGAAGTAATTCTGCTCGACATCAAAGAAGGAGTGGCCGAAGGTAAAGCGCTTGATATCTGGGAAACGAGCCCAGTGAATTATTACAGCACACGAACCATTGGGGTTACCAACGATTACACCAAAACGGCTGGGTCGGATGTAGTAGTGATAACTTCAGGTTTACCAAGAAAACCAGGCATGAGTCGCGATGACCTCATCAGTACCAATGCGGGTATCGTGAAAAGTGTAACCGAGCAGGTGATGGCACATTCTCCAAACTGCATCCTCATAATTGTTTCTAACCCGCTGGACGTAATGTCTTACTGTGCTTACCTCACGGCAAAGATTGATTCGTCAAGGGTTTTCGGAATGGCTGGCATCCTGGATACCGCCCGTTACCGTTCCTTCCTGGCAATGGAATTGAACGTTTCACCAAAAGACATTCAAGCTGTATTGATGGGCGGACATGGTGATACCATGGTTCCTCTGCCGCGTTATACTACCGTTGGTGGTATTCCTGTAACTGAAATGATTGATGCCGACAAACTTGAAGCGATTGTAAACCGCACCAAAAAAGGCGGTGGTGAAATCGTTAACCTGTTGGGAACTTCAGCGTGGTATGCGCCAGGAGCTGCCGCTGCTCAAATGGTGGAAACCATTGTGAAAGACGAAAGAAGAATTTTCCCTTGCTGCTGCTGGTTACAAGGCGAGTATGGCTTGAGCGATCTCTACCTGGGTGTGCCTGTAGTATTGGGCAAGAATGGAATTGAAAAAATCGTTGAACTCGATTTGAATGCTGAGGAACAGGAATTGCTTAAAAACAGTGCAGGTGCCGTGCGTGAAGTGATGGGTGTGTTAGACAACATGGAGTTGGTTGCCTAAAAGACAATAGACATATTTTTACAGAAGGCGTTTCATTGAAACGCCTTCTTGGTTTAATTTAGCTGTATGCCTGATTCAAAAACAGTAGCCATTGAGGTTCTCTCGCTCGAAGAAGACAGCCACCACATTTTTGTGAATGGTTCTGTTAATGGTGTGGAGTGTCGCTTCCTGATAGATACCGGAGCTTCAAAGTCGGTTTTGGGTCAGACTTTTGTGCAAAGCCACCTGGCCGAAATCAAGACAGAGCAATCTGAAGAAATGACCAGCGGATTGGGTACCAATGAAATGCAAAGTGCTTCTACTACAATAGACGCTATTGTAATTGGTGATTGGAAGGTGGAAGAATACACTGTTGCCATCCTGGATTTAAAACATGTAGAGATCGCCTACCAGAAAAAAGATCAAGTACCGCCTGATGCAATAATAGGCAGCGATATCCTGTTAAAGGGAAACGCCATCATAAATTACGGTGATGCCACCTTGACCTTACATTAATGCATCATCGGAATGACCGGGGTCAATTTTTTTTACCGATATGCAATTAAGTAACTTTGTTTCGTTTCCTCCCTCAGTGCATTTGTTAATCATTTAATCGTTGAAATGAAATCGACACTAAAATTGAGCCTGCTGGTACTTGCAGGTTGCATGTTATTTGGTCTTTCCAGTTGTAAAAAGGAAGGATGTACTGATGATACAGCCACCAACTATGATGCTGAAGCAGAAAAGAGTTGTGACGATTGTTGTGAGTATGAAGCCTCGTTGAGTTTACACCTTCACCAAAAAGTTGGTAACGATGACCTGGTGTTGAATGAAACCTACCAGTTGACCGATGGCCGCAGTTTTACCATCTCACATTCAAGGGTTTATCTTTCAAAAATAAGGGCGCATAAAGACGATGGCAGCATGCATGCATTTAATGATGGCTATTTATTATTGAACACCACCGATGCGCACTACACCGTAGGAACTATTCCTGATGGGCATTATCATGGTTTGATGTTAAATGTTGGGGTTGATTCGCTGGCCAACCATTCTGATCCGGCTAATTACAGCAGTAGCCATCCGTTATCACTTCAATCACCAAGTTTACATTGGGGTTGGAATACGGGATACATCTTCTGGATGCTGGAAGGTAGGGTCGATACTACAGATGTTCCTGATGGAACCCTCGATGCCGATATGGTTTTTCATGTTGGAATTGATGAAAACCTGAAAGTATCGAACAACACACACCAATTTGAAGTGGCAGGTAGTGATGTCATGCTGAATCTCACAATTGACTACCGCGCATTATTGGATAATATCAACCTGGCTGATGAACGCGTTTCCCATTCATTGGGCGATGAGGTAGCCCTGGGAAGAGTGTTCGCCAACCAATGGCCAGGTGCTTTTTCGGTTAATTGAGTTGTGGCTCTAACGTCTGACCTAAATGATCGATGATCAGACAGGCACTTTTTACCTTGTTATGCATTGGGCTGCTAGTCGGCTGTAAGAAAGATGAAGGAGGTACGTTCATTCATCTCTCGTTTACCAAATATGACACTCCCAAAGGTTTTCCACCGGTAGAATTCCCTGAGGATAATTTTCCTACGTTCGAAAGAATCGCACTAGGCAAAAAACTCTTCTTTGATGTAAACCTTTCGCGTGATTCAACCGTGTCTTGCGCATCATGCCACCAGAGTCAATATGGCTTGGCAGATAACTTAAGCCTAAGTGATGGGGTTTTTGGAAGAAAGGGGTTTCGTAACAGCCCATCGTTGCTGAATGTTGCTTACCAGGAAAAACTGATGATGGATGGTGGAGTTGCCACACTTGAAATGCAGGTTGAAGCCCCGCTCACTGATCATTTGGAAATGGATATGACAGGGCCGGAGTTGATTGAGCGCCTGGAACAGAATGAAGAATATATGCAGTTGTTTCGGGAAGCTTACCCGGACAGGCATGCCTATTATATATATACGCGGGCTTTGGCTTGCTTTGAAAGAAGCCTGGTTTCAGCCAATTCAGTTTATGATTCATGGTTGCTTGAAGGAATTGAATTGGGGCAATCACAAGAAAGAGGGCGCCAATTGTTTTTCAGCGAAAGAACCAATTGCAGCAGTTGCCATTCCGGGTTTTTGTTTTCTGACCAATCGTTCCGAAGTAATGGTTTGTACACCAACTATGCAGATCCTGGTAGGGCCAGGGTTACTGAACTGGCTGAGGATCAGGGTACGTTTAAAGTGCCCTCATTAAGGAACATAGCGTCCACAGCTCCCTACATGCACAATGGCAGTTTGAGCAGCCTGAAAGAAGTTATTGAGCATTACAATTCAGGAGGTGCGGATCACCCAAATAAAGACTTCAGAATAAAAGCGTTGAACTTAAATGAACAAGATCAACGTGATTTGGTTAATTTTCTGAAAACATTAACTGATAAGAGCATCCAAATTAGTCCATAACGACTTATTAATTTTGCACTCCATGAAACTGAAATATTTCATCATACCCACTTTAATCATCGGATTCTACTTTACACAATCCTGTAAAGAAGATGATGAGATAGTGCCCAACTGCCAGGTTGAATTTACTTATGATCCAACACCGTATGATTTGGAAAAGCCCTGTGGTGTTCCAGAAATGGACATTCCAACTGATAATCCAATGACTATGAAGGGCGTTCAGCTGGGGAGAATGTTGTTTTACGATCCTATACTTTCAGGCGACTCAACACAGGCTTGTGCTTCTTGTCATGCCCAGGAATTTGCTTTCTCAGACAATGGACTCCAATTCAGCCTGGGAATTGATAACCTGGCTGGAAACAGAAATGCCATGGCGGCTATTAATCTTGGTTATGCAGTTGATTTCTTTTGGGATGGCAGGGTAATTTCAATGGAGGATCAGGCTTTGGGTCCCGTGGAAAACCCTATTGAAATGCACAACACCTGGGCCAATGCCGTAAAGAGTCTGCAAAAGAACCCCGATTATCCACGTTTGTTTGGCGAGGCCTTTAATACTTCAACCATCACCAAGGAATTGACGGTAAAAGCAATTGCTCAATTCGAAAGAACCTTGCTTTCCTATAATTCGAAATACGACAGAGTTTATTGCGGAACTGAATTTTATACCGATGATGCTGTAATACGGGGTTTCGAAATTTTTACCACCGAGGAAGGTGATTGTTTTCATTGTCACGGAACCATTCACTTTACCGATCATAGCATTAGAAACAATGGCCTTGATTCAGTCTTTACGGATTTGGGATTGGCTGAAGTGACCGGAAATGCTACCGATGAAGGCATGTTCAAAATACCCACGCTTCGAAACCTGGCTTGGTCGGCTCCTTACATGCACGATGGTCGTTTTCAGACGCTTGATGAAGTGATCGACTTTTATAGTGAAGGAATGCGAAACTCAGCAACACTTGACCCTCTGCTGAGAACAAAGCATGTCGCCAATTCCGGGGTGAGTTTAACTGCCCAACAGAAATCAGATCTCAAGGCATTTTTATTGACGCTCTCCGATTCCTCATTTATAAGCAATCCGGCATTTTCGAGTCCCTTTTAACAATTCTTCTCTGAAAGTCGTTACCAATTTGTCGAGTGTGTGATTAGATTTGCTGGCCGTATGAAAATGGATGACTGGTTTTTTGGTTTTAAAGAATGGAATTTTTCGTTGCTGCTTGGCATAGGTTGCGTTCTGATTACGCTTTCATCCTGTAATCGTGAAGGATGTACGGACCCAACCGCCTTGAATTTTGAACTGAAAGCCGATAAAGCGTGTAATTCATGTTGTGAATACGAATTGGTTGACAGCGTTGCCAACGTGCATTTTCAGTTCACACACCTTATTGGTTCCGATGATTTTGTTTTTCTAAGGCAATTCTTTGCACCTGATGGCAGGTTGTTCAATATAGATTATCTGAAGTATTACATTTCTAACATCCAGTTTGAAAACAGTGTCGGTACTAAAATCGGCATCGAAGGGAAAGTGCTTTTGGTAACACCCGACAGTCTTCTCATCAAGGTTGGAACTTTGCCCATCGGCAATTACAGCGCAATGGAATTTTGCATTGGCCTCGATTCAATCACAAATGAAACCATGCCCGATGATTATCCGGAATTTCATCCCCTGGGCACTGACAATGCTGACTTGTACTGGCCATCGGGACTGGGTTATCAATTTTTCCGATTCGAGGGACGGGTTGACACAAGTTTGGTTGCAGATTCTATTATGGATCACAACTACCTTGTTCAAATTGGCACCAATACCTTTAAACGAAAGATCCGTATAGAATTAGATTTTGACGCCAGCCTGGGTTCCAATCTTCATTTCAATTTAGAATGTGACTACCAGAATTTACTTGATAGCCTTGATCTTCAAAGTGAGCATACCACACAATCTGTGACTCATACGGCTGTTGCTCAAAAGATAGCTGACAATATCCCTATGGTTTTCAGCCTGCAGGAATTTTGAGAATGAATTAATTTTTGGAAATGGATTTGGTGTAGATCACCGAATTGGCATGATCGAAAACGCGAATCATATAAACACCCTTTGGTAAATCTCCGACTTCCAGCCTTGCAAGTTGGCCATTTGGTTTGACTGTAACAATCAACATTTTAGAACCCAATATGTTGTAGAACTCAACCCGCTCAATGTGCGAAATGGAAGCGCTCTTAATGAGCAGGTAGTCTTCCACAGGATTGGGATATAATCGAATTTCAGGGTCTGCCAGTGCAGGTGTATGTAGCTTGTCTGTTTGATTCAAATCCTTGGTCGCCCAATCTGTTTGCTCAAAGAGAGAGTTTTCAAAAACCGGTCGTTCCTGGGCAAAAGAGTTTGAAACACAAATGATTGCGGCTAAACACAAAACCATTGATGTCAACCAGATAAATATGTTTTCGTGAATCTTCATTCCTTCAATTAGATGCAAAGTTAAGGGCTTTGTTGCTCAATCGTTTATCAAAAATTCACGATTGAGTCAAAATTTCAGTTGAAGCCCCAACCCGGTTTTCCTTCAGTTTCGTTGATACCCAGATGTGTTTTATGCAATCTCGGCTTTTATAGACCATTGTGTGAAAATTAGGATGATTGAATAACTACCCGAACCTGAATGCTTCATTCTTTCGACTTAAATTTGCGCGACTTTTAAATTTCCGATTCATGCTTCAGGACAACTATCAATTTCACGACTATTATAATATAGATGACCTCCTCACTGATGAGCACAAATTGATCCGTGAATCGGTTCGTGCCTGGGTGAAACAAGAACTCAGCCCCATCATTGAAGATTATGCCCAACGATCTGAATTTCCAGGTCAATTGATACCTGGTTTGGCGGAGATTGGTGCGTTTGGACCCACCCTGCCGGTAGAGTATGGTTGTGGTGGGCTCGACCAGATTTCCTACGGCATCATTATGCAGGAAATTGAGCGTGGAGATTCTGGCATTCGATCCACTGCATCGGTCCAGGGATCGTTGGTGATGTACCCGATTTATACATTCGGAACCGAAGAGCAACGTAGGAAATATCTGCCCAAACTAGCTTCTGGCGAATGGATGGGTTGCTTTGGCCTCACAGAACCAAATCACGGCTCCAACCCTGCCGGTATGGAAACCAACATCAGGGATATGGGCGATCATTACATTTTGAACGGCTCTAAAATGTGGATCAGCAATTCCCCTTTTGCTGATGTTGCAGTTGTTTGGGCAAAGGATGATGAAGGTGTAATTCGTGGAGTGGTTGTGGAACGTGGTATGGAAGGATTTACCACGCCTGAAACACATTCCAAATGGTCGTTGCGTGCTTCGGCAACCGGAGAATTGGTGTTCAACCAAGTGAAACTTCCGAAGGAAAATTTATTGCTTGGGACGCGTGGATTGAAGAGCCCTTTGATGTGTCTTTCCACAGCACGCTATGGCATCGCCTGGGGTGCAATAGGTTGTGCCCTCGATTGCTACGATACGGCACTTCGATATAGCAAGGAACGAATTCAGTTTGGCCGGCCCATTGCAGGTTTCCAGTTGACACAAAAGAAACTGGCCGAAATGATCACCGAAATTACCAAAGCGCAATTAATGGTTTGGCGATTGGGTGTTTTGAAGAATGAAGACAAAGCGACCCCGGCACAAATCAGCATGGCTAAACGAAACAGTGTGGAAATTGCGCTGAAAATAGCTCGTGAAGCTCGACAGATTTTAGGTGGGATGGGTATTGTTGGCGAATACTCCATTATGCGCCACATGATGAACCTGGAATCTGTAGTTACATACGAGGGAACCCACGACATTCACTTGCTGATAACCGGAAATGATGTAACCGGGCTTAATGCTTTTAGTTAGGCTTCAGGATTTTCTGATTCTTCGAAAATTCAGATGTATGTCACAAAGCCATTTTTCACATTTAGCTAGTTGAAGTCTGTTAATTCTTCATCCTCAATGAATTAACACGCTTCTCCACTTTATTGGACAATAAATGTGGAGAGTCCAATCTTTGTCCACAAAAAATCCACACTTTTCAACAAGTTGATTGAAATGTTGAAAAGCACCCCATTTTCTGTGTAATTTCTATTGAAATATGGTTGAAACTCAAGGAAAAATGTGGATGAAATGGTGGGTAAATAAAGAATTAATTAATCACGCAAAAGATTTGTTTAGGCCGTTTTTACATCGCTACATTTGCATTCCTTCTACCGCTTATTTTTTAGATCACCTGTTAATAATGCCGCCTCATGTCTGAAGTGTATTCAGTCCCAAAAACCCCTGCTGGTAAGACTTCCAAAACATCAAAGCTCGATGAAATGTCATCTATGGTGTACGGAAAAGTGCCACCACAAGCCCGCGATCTTGAAGAGGCCGTGTTGGGCGCCTTGTTGATCGATAAAGAGGCTGTGGCCGATGTTGTGGATATCCTGAAGCCTGAAAGTTTTTATGTGGATGCCCATCAGCACATTTACCAGTCGATGTTAGACCTGTTTGCGAAGTCGCAACCTATCGATATTTTAACGGTAACAGATAAACTTCGCGACAATGGTAAACTCAAAATTGCAGGAGGTCCATTCTTCGTAACCGATCTCACCAACCGGGTAGCCTCCGCTGCCAATGTTGAATATCATGCAAGAATAATTGCGCAGAAGTACATTCAAAGGCGGCTGATTTCCATCTCGAGTACGGTTATTCAGGATGCCTATGAGGACACAACCGATGTTTTCGATTTATTGGATAAGGCAGAGCAAAATCTCTTCGAGGTAACAGAAATGAACCTTAAAAGAAGTTTCGAGCCGATGAGCCAATTGCTTCGAAAGTCGATCATCGAATTGGAGGAGAAGATGAACAAGGATGATGACCTGACCGGTGTTCCTACTGGATTTTCTCAACTCGATCGAGTGACAGCTGGTTGGCAAAAGTCTGACCTGATCATTATGGCAGCAAGACCGGGTATGGGTAAAACCTCATTTGTACTATCGGTTGCCAGAAATGCGGCTGTGGATTTTGGGCAATCGGTAGCCTTATTTTCACTGGAAATGAGTTCGGTACAATTGGTAAACAGGTTAATTTCTGCTGAATCAGAATTGCCTGGTGATAAAATCAGAACCGGTAAACTGGCTAATCACGAATGGGAACAGGTTACGCACAGGATTGAAAAACTGGGTGAAGCCAAATTCTTCATTGATGATACACCGGCCATCAACATTTTTGAATTGCGCGCCAAATGTCGTAGGCTCAAAATGCAGCATGATGTCAATCTTTTTATCATTGACTACTTGCAATTGATGAGCGGAACCAACGATGGGAAAAGTGGCAATCGCGAGCAGGAAATCAGTAATATTTCACGTTCCCTGAAAAGTATTGCCAAGGAATTGGATACTCCGGTAATTGCGCTTTCACAGTTGAGCCGTGCGGTTGAAACCCGGGGAGGAAACAAAAAACCACAACTTTCGGATTTGAGGGAGTCTGGTGCTATTGAGCAGGATGCCGACCTTGTGATCTTCCTATACAGACCTGACTACTACCAACTAGAACCTGAAGAGGATATGCCAAATGTTCCGGGTATGACCGAAGTAATTATCGCAAAGCACAGGAATGGGGCTATTACTTCAGTGCCCATCCGTTTCATCAACAGCTATGCAAAATTTGTTGATATTGAGTCGCATGCAGGCGATAATCCTTTTGCAACTCCGCAGGAAGTTATAACCCGAAGCTCACGAATGAATGAAATGATCGATGGTGAAGAAAGAGCCAGCGAGACAGATGGGGAGGAGCCACCGTTTTAGAATCAGTTGACAGTCTCAGTTGACAGTATTGTGTTTAAGCCTACAGAGTTTAAACTAGGGTCTCCGTTGAGTAAACACTTTCTGGGTTTTTAATGAAAACTGCGACTGCCACTGTCAACTGAGCTGTGACAAACCCTTTTTTACGATACTTTTGCCGCCTGCTAATTCAGCCGCGTGACCCTATTATTGATCATCATTACCGGCATCACCAGTTTCCTGGCTTTCCGCGATCCCGAAATGATGCGAAAGTTTATTTTTTCGCCTTATGTGGTAGCACGCCATAAAGAATGGTATCGATTTTTCTCATCGGGTCTCATTCATGCCAACATGATGCACTTGTTGCTGAATCTCTACGTGCTTTACATTTTCGGATCTTCGGTTGAGTTTTATTTCCAGGGATACTTCGACAGGTTCAATAACATTCTCTTTTTATTTATGTATGGAGCGGCCATAGGGTTTTCAGAGTTGTTTTCATTCTTTAAACACCGCGATAATCCCCGGTATGCCAGTCTGGGTGCTTCAGGTGCTGTTTCGGCAGTTGTTTTTGCAAGCATTTTATTCGACCCACTGCGGGGAATCGGATTATTGTTCATACCCGGTCTTTACATCCCTGGAGTAGTTGCAGGCGTACTATACCTGGTTTACAGTGCCTACATGGCTAAAAAGAATATCGACAATATTGGGCACAATGCCCACTTCTATGGGGCTGTTTTCGGTTTCTTTTTTCCTTGTTTAATTCAACCTACTTTAATTTTTGACTTCTTTCATCAAATTAAAAACGGATTGCTGTAATGATAGACCTGAGAAGTGATACCGTTACCCGCCCCACACCCGAAATGCTGGAAGCCATGATGGCAGCAAAAGTTGGTGACGATGTATTTGCTGAAGACCCAACAGTGAATGAATTACAAGCCAAAATTGCCGGCATGTTCGGCAAGGAAGATGCCGTTTTCTGCCCATCGGGAACCATGGCTAACCAATTGGCGATCAACATTCAAACTTCTGACCTCGAAGAAATTGTTTGTGAGGAAACGGCACACATCAATACTGCTGAAACAGGTGCATACGCGTATGTTTCGCGGGTTGCGATAAAAACTCTGCCGGGCGACAGGGGTAGGATTAAAGCACCACAAATCGCGGAATGTATAAACCCAGAATTCGACTGGCTACCGAAAACCAGCTTCGCTTCGATAGAAAATACTTCCAATCACGGAGGGGGTAGCTACTATTCCCTGGAAGAAATGCTGGCCATCAGCAACACCTGTCGAAAAGCGGAAGTTGCTTTGCATCTTGATGGGGCGCGATTGTTTAACGCATTGGTGGCTTCGGGGATAAAAACCGCTGAAGTTGGACCTTTGTTCGATACAATTTCAATCTGCCTTTCAAAGGGATTGGGCGCTCCGGCCGGAACCATGCTAATGGGTACAAGAGTGATGATGAAAAAGGCTCGCAGACTCCGAAAGGCTCTAGGCGGTACTATGCGGCAAACCGGGATTTTAGCTGCTGCCGGAATTTATGCGCTCGATCACAATGTTGAGCGACTATCCGATGACCACAAAAGGGCCAGTGCCATAGGTGAAGCGCTGAAATCTTGTTCATTTGTAGATCAACAGTTACCCGTTGACACCAACATCGTGATCTTCAAACTGAATGAAAAGTATTCGACTGCAACATTCCTTTCAAAACTGAAAGACCAGGGTGTACTAGCTGTTCCTTTTGGTCCGGGAGTCATCCGCATGGTCACTCACCTCGATATATCCGATGAACAAACTGACCAAGTGACTGAAGCGCTGATAGGATTGTAGGAACTTCTAAATCCACAGCCTAAGAGCGTTTCTGCGTAAAATTCGTGTTACCTCGTGCTATAACCACTTTCAATTTTTAATTCGAAAATTTCAACTAACTCAAGCCTACAACCAGCAGCCCATTCCTGCCATCAATCATTTACTTTTGTGCATTCCACAAAAACCCTTGCCTTATGGACTTTCTTGCTATTGACCTTGTTACCAATATTGGCCGTGGCGCACTCGGTATTGTTGTTTTAATTGCTATTGGCTGGCTTTTTAGCCACAACAGAAAAGGGATTTCCTGGAAAGTGGTGGGCGTGGGCATTGGTATGCAACTGGTGTTAGCACTGTTAATCCTCAAAGTATCGTTTGTTGCAACTATTTTCGATTACTTGGGAAAAGCCTTCACAAAACTCCTAAGCTTCACGGAAGCGGGCACCAGTTTTCTTTTCCCCGGTTTCCTTGATGTTGAAAAATTTGGGTTTGTGTTTGCATTTCAGATTTTGCCTACTATAATTTTCTTTTCTGCCTTAACCAGCGTCTTGTTTTACCTGGGTATCATTCAAAAGGTAGTTCATGGTATGGCATGGGTAATGACCAAGGCATTAAAGATTTCCGGAGCCGAAAGTTTAAGTGTTGCGGGCAACATCTTCCTGGGTCAAACAGAATCCCCATTAATGATTAAGGCTTATTTAGAGAGTATGAACCGAAGTGAAATACTGTTGGTGATGATTGGCGGCATGGCCACAGTGGCCGGTGGTGTTCTGGCCGCTTATGTCAGCTTTTTAGGTGGAGGCGATGAAATTCAGCGCATCATTTATGCCAAGCACCTGCTTGCGGCATCCATAATGGCGGCACCCGGTGCAGTGGTAATGTCAAAATTACTCTATCCACAAACCGAATCTATTGACAGCACCATTGAAGTAACCAAAGACAAGATCGGCTCTAATTTTCTGGATGCCATGTCGAATGGAACAACAGAAGGTTTGAAATTAGCGGTGAACGTTGCAGCAATGTTGTTGGTGTTTTTCTCATTTCTGGCAGGGATCAATTATGTATTGACTTTAGCAGGCAGCCTGACCGGACTAAATGCCGTGATTGCCGATTTTTCCGGGGGAACCTACAATGCGCTCACCCTGCAATTCATTCTCGGTTATGCTTTTGCGCCATTGATGTGGTTGTTGGGCGTTTGTAGTGCGGATATGACTTTGGTTGGCCAGGTGTTAGGGGAAAAGATCATTGCAAGTGAATTTGTGGGTTACATCAGTCTTGGAGCAATGAAAGATGCTGCAGTTTTCGCGGAAGAAAAGTCTGTGATTATGGCCACATACATGCTTTGTGGTTTTGCCAATTTCGCTTCCATTGGCATTCAAATAGGTGGAATTGGTTCACTTGCACCTGGAAAACGACAGTGGCTTTCCGAGTTTGGGATGCGTGCTCTACTTGGTGGAACATTGGCCTCCCTGCTATCTGCGACTATAGTTGGGGCAATTCTCGGTTAAGGGTTTTTTCAACGGCTGTACCTTACTATTTTTGACCGCTCAACTTTTAGAACATGCCAAAGAGAATCACTGAAGCGCTTGAAGCCAAAACCACCGGATTTTATATCGGTAACCGATTGATCCTTCCATTTCGTTGCCAGTTATTGAAGATTATTGTTGGCGGTGAAATTTTCACTGAAATGGTGGGAAGTAATCATATTAAAATCCAGCAAGACCCCAAGAATACGTCTGTGTATTTCAGGGATATCGGAAAACTATCTAACCTGGGCGAATATCAGGTGATAAAATTGGTGGTTTGTGAATGGGATGAAGACTTGGTTGATCTCAAGAATCACGTTAAAGTTGTGTGTGAAATTGATGAGCGACATGTGGTCACCATCCATGCGCCATCAGATGATATGTTGTTTATTGAGTAAGACAATTCCTCCCTTTTCTAAATTCCCTTATGCAAATTCCCCTCACAAAAAGTGAGTTAGAAATCTTTGAACTGGTGCGTCAGTCTGCCCATGAATTGGGCACACCGGCTTACGCCATCGGGGGATTTGTGCGCGATAAAATCCTAGGACGGCCATCAAAAGACCTCGATTTTGTTTGTGTTGGCGATGGAATTAAACTCGCTAAAACTACAGCCGATAAAATTCGACCCAAACCAAAAGTGGCTGTGTTTAAAAATTTCGGAACAGCTGCACTGCGAATTGGAAACTGGGAGCTTGAGTTTGTTGGTGCACGCAAAGAATCTTACTCGCGGAATTCAAGAAATCCAGAAGTTGAAGCCGGAAGTTTACAGGATGATCTGGATAGGAGAGACTTTACTATTAATGCCATGGCCATCAGTCTTCAGGATGAAAATTTTGGCGATGTGCTCGACCCTTTTGGTGGATTGGCTGATCTGGAGAATGGCATCATCAAGACCCCTTCCGATCCTGATATCACCTTTTCGGACGATCCTTTACGAATGCTTCGGGCAATTCGTTTTGCTACCCAACTTAACTTTCTTATCGAGGATGAAACTTTTGAATCAATTACCAGAAATGCCGACAGGATTGACATCATTTCAAAAGAGCGAATCACAGATGAATTAAACAAAATCATCCTGTCGCCAATACCTTCAAAGGGATTTGTGATGTTGTTGATGACTGGTTTGTTGGAACGGTTTTTTCCTGAAATGACAAACCTCAATGGGGTTGAAATTCGCAACGGGAAGGGCCACAAAGACAATTTCTATCACACTATAGAGGTGCTGGATAATCTCTGCAAAACCAGTAATGATCTTTGGTTAAGATGGGCCGCCATATTGCACGATATAGCGAAACCGCCCACCAAACGTTTTGAACCAGAACATGGCTGGACTTTCCACGGACACGAAGTTGTGGGTGCCCGGATGGTTCCCAAAATCTTCAAGCGATTTCGCCTTCCATTGAATGAACACATGAAGTTTGTTCAGAAAATGGTGAACCTCCATCTCCGCCCAATTGGTCTAAACAAAGACAACATTACAGATAGCGCGATCAGGCGCTTGCTCTTTGATGCAGGCGATGATATTGATAAACTGATGATGCTTTGCGAAGCGGATATCACTTCCAAAAACGAGGAGAAAGTGAAGCGTTACCTCCGCAACTTCGAGTTGGTTCGAATAAAGCTGAGAGAAGTAGAAGAAAAGGACCAGGTCAGGAATTTCCAACCACCAATTTCAGGTGAACTTATTATGGAGACTTTCGGCATTGAACCCTGTAAAAAAGTGGGTGACATCAAAAACGCCATAAAAGATGCGATTCTCGATGGTGATATTCGAAATGAGTATGAGGAGGCTTTTCAACTTATGTTGAGACTTGGAAAACAATTGGGCCTGGAGGCAAGAGCTTAATTCTTCTTGTCAAACTGGCACATCCCCAGCAACAGTAATCCGTTGCATTTTTCTGTATTGAGGATAGTAGTCGTTTACCGGCTTGTGTTGTGTGCATCGGTTATCCCAAAATGCAATGGAGTTGTTTTGCCACTTAAACCTGCATGCGAATTCTTCTTTCACCGCATGGTGATACAGGAAATTCAGCAGAGATTCACTTTCCTCGTGCTTCATGCCTTTTATCTCACGGGTGAACAGGCAATTGACAAAAATGGCTTTTCGCCCGGTTTCGGGGTGCGTTCTGATAACCGGGTGTTCAACCGGTGGATTGTCAAGAATGGCCTGTTTCAGTCGTTCGCGACCACCTGGTTCGGCAAGACTTTCTTTAAAACCAAAAGCAAAATCGTGAATAGCAGTAAGCCCCGACAGGAAACTCTGCATGTGGTCGCTAAGTGCTTCATAAGCCGCATACATGCTCGACCATACGGTGTCGCCCCCAACTGGCGGAACTGATTTCCCATGAAGAATTGACCCCAGTGGTGGTCGTTTCATAAAGGTCATGTCAATGTGCCATTTTTCAATTTTTGAAGGATTATTCTCATCGTTCTCCAAAATGGTGAGTTCAGGAAAACCATCAACGGTGGGGTAGGCTGGGTGCGATTGTGTTTTGCCAAATCTTTCTGCAAAATCGCGATGGTGTTGCGGTGTAATGTTCTGGTCGCGAAAAAAGATAACCTGGTTTTCGCATAGGGCATGATTCAGTTCATTGAAAATTTCCGCTGTAATCGGTTGGGTCAGATCAACATTCGAGACTTCGGCTCCAATATGGGTGGCCACCTTTTTTACGCTGATATTTTGATATTCCATTGTTTCTGTTGAAAAGGTTTCAAAATTGAAGCAATTGCAAATTTAGCGGCCGGCTTCTGAAATTCTATACGCCATTTTCGGTTTTCCACAAATTCGGTTGAAAACGCTTTCCGAAAGTCAGTTCAGGAATTTTGACTTTAAACATCAGATTTCAAACAGAGAAATCTTTCCATCAAGTTGATCAAATTATTGTCGAAATAGAAAATTGAAACACTTATGAAAACTGACGTTCAGCCCCAATTGAAGAAGAATCCCATTAAATCTGAAATGGATTTTGTTGCCCAATCGCGACATCAAAACAAAAACAAAGTTGATTTCCTGGTCAGGTTGAAGGGCATTATGGAGCAACGTGCACAATCACTCAAACACGAAATCATTCGTTTGAATGGCGAAAATGAAATGTTGATGGAAAAATATTATCGGCTTTCTGATAAAATGAAAACCTCGGGCTGACCTGGTTATTCCACCAAATCGAAATTTCCGTTAAGAACTTTTTCAAGTTTACCGGTTCGCCAATTATGCCTGGTGTCGCGCACCAATGGTGAAGGTTGATTGCGATAACGCCTTACAATTTTCAGGCTTTTGTCGGTGTTTTCTGCGAGGC
>PVBE011672099.1_pt1 | contig 18164 bp, 10 predicted proteins | sample 1631181 | NCBI WGS metagenome assembly PVBE01 (sample SAMN08397723, study PRJNA350692) | Marine metagenome, whole genome shotgun sequencing project. | isolation source: water | place: Pacific Ocean | collected 2012-04
GCACGGGGTCCATTGGCACGGGGTCCATTGGCACGGGGTCGGCAGTCAATTTCAGCCATCGGCATCTACCGATGATAAGACGTTGTCCAAAATAAGAGACTCCCGATCTTCCCGGCTAACATCATTGAACGGCATTGGGCCTACGCGGAAATCAACGGGCGGCTAACGGTGCACGTCCGAGCACCTCATAGACGGGTCCCCCCTTCTGCAACACGCTGCTCAGCAGGGCGACTTCGCTTACGGACGTGTGTCCGGCCTGAAAGTCGCGGTAGTCGTCGATGAGTCGCGCCAGGGTCTCTCGCGTTTTTCCCGCTTTGCGGACTCGGCCAAGGGTCAAATGAGGCTGGAAGCGACGGGCTTCGAGGGCAAAGCCGACTTCGTACAGTTCTTGATCAAGCGCATCGTGCAAGGCGATGATCGCCTCCGCGCCGGTTCCGGCCCCAACCCAAACGGTGCGCGGTGCCGCGATACGCGGAAATGCGCCGACACCAACCGACTCCAACACGAACGGCTCGACCGTTGCAGCCGCCCGGGCCATGGCGCGGCACACGTTGGGTAGCTGCGTATCAGCAGTGTCGCCCAAGAACTTGAGCGTGTGATGCAAGTTCTGGGTGCGAGTCCACGTCGCTTCTATATCGCTGGCAGCCAACGTGCGAATCAAAGTTGCACAACGTCGGCGAACTTCGTCGGACGCCTGGATGGCGATGAAGGTGCGAATCAAGGACATACACGGATTTCCCTGGCGGGTCGGTCGAGGAGAATGACAGGCTTAAAAGAGCAACATCTTCTGGTATTTCTCCATCCGCCGCTCGATGTCGTCACGCTCAATTCTCTGCATGCGGTCAAGACTGAAGTCTTCCACGTTGTAGCTCGCCACAAGAATTCCATAAGCCATAGCGCGTTTCAGAGTCACCGGTTCGAAATCGTCCTGCTCGGCCAAGAATCCCATCATGCCTCCCGCGAAGCTGTCACCAGCTCCGGTCGGATCGACGACCTGTTCGGTCGGATACGCCGGCAGGACATAGGTTTCGTATTTCGAGAAGAACATCGCTCCGTGTTCACCTTTTTTCACGACAACAAACCGTGGCCCCATTTCTCGGACTTTGTGGCCGGCAAGCACCAGATTCTCTTCACCGGTCAACAGCTTGGCCTCGGAATCATTGAGCACCAAACCGTCGATTCGTTTGAGCAGCGCCCGCAATTCATCATTTTGTTCGCGAATCCACAAATCCATCGTGTCCGCAACGGTCAACTGTGCGTCGGTGACCTGATCCAAAACTTTGGCCTGGACAATCGGAGACCCGTTGGCCAGAAACACAAACTTGCTCCGCCGAAACTCTTCAGCCAAAACGGGATCGAATTCGCCAAACACGTTCAGATGAACTTCCAATGTGTCGCGGTCGTTCATATTGGGTTGGTATTTGCCGCGCCAACGAAACGTCTCCGCACCAGCACGGACTTCCAGGCCGGACGTGTCAATGTTCCGTTGCTGGAGCAATTCCGTATGTTCGTTGGGCCAGTCTTCACCGACGACGCTGACCAACTTGACAGGCGTAAAATAGCTGGCTGCGTAGGAGAAGAAGACGGCCGATCCCCCCAGAATGTCGTCGCGCTTGGCGGTGGGAGTTTCGACAGAATCGAGCGCGACGGAACCAACAACAAGTAGCGGCATGGAGTCCATTCCTTTCCGAATGATACCAACAGAAGGCAGCGATAACGACACGAACTGGCATTATCCGTGAATCACGCCAACGTGCAACCTTGTGGTATAATCGACGCACTCCTTCCCGGCCACCGTCGCCCAACGGCGTGGAGAGTTGGCCGTATCACCCCGCACGGTCTGATTCTCATGGCACGCTGGTTCGAGGCTCACTGGAATTTTTCGCCGGTCCTTCTGTTGACTCTTGCTGGTACAACAGGCGCGCTGGTCGACGTCATGCTGGCGGCCCCTCCAGCTCGCTATTCCGCACGGTTTTCCAACGGCGAGCGCTTCGAGGGCGATGATCTGACGGACTGGCATCAGCCGGAAGGCGAGCCAAAATTGAATGGTCGACGGCTCTTGGATCCCGCCAACCCGCTGAGCTGGCTGGTCAACCGCAGCTTGCTGTTGCCGACGCACCCGCAACAGTTTGTCGAGACGTTCAGCGGTGACCGAATTCCCGGCACCGTGACAAGCTACCTGCATGGTGACGAGTCGTTTCATGAGCAACTTCCACCGCACTTCATCGTTCAGCCACCGAATCCAGAACAGTCAGGCGCGCCCGACGTCGACATCCCCTACCGTGTGGGGGCCAAATGGGTTCGTCGCATCGTGTGGAACCGTCGGCGGGAATACGAATACCAGCCCCAGTCTGTATTTCTCCGTGACGGCGGGCGGCTGACTTTCCGCGTCGCGCGGTTCTCTCATGGCTATGTGACGCTACTGCTGGACGAGGACACACGGACCGTACGCTACGCGGAGATTGCGGAGATTCACTTGCCGGAACGTAACGGCTGGGAATTGTATCTGGACGAACTCACATTGCTTGCTCAGGTCCCCACACCGGCTCTGCCCTCCCCGGAAGCTCCGCCCGTTCCAGCCGCCACTGGGCGCTTGATGCAGATCGAAACCACACAAGGCCTGGTCGCGACGACATCGCTGACGCGGATGCGTCCGCGCACAATCGCCGATACAAAACTGCTCGATCGTTGGCTCCACGGTATTCAACCGGCTTGGAGTCTGGATATCATCTGGATCGCACATGGCGACATCCGCGTTCGCCGGTTGTTCGCGCCGAACGAAGTTCCCCTGTCTCGGCTGTTTCCCAGCAGTTCGAGTCACCTTTCCGCGTTGGGAGGATCGCCCTGGCCGGCACAGGTCAACACTAATGCGCGCGGCGGCCCGCTGCGCTGTCGCGATGGAGACTGCGGCTGGGGCTTTGGAGTGCACGCCACGAGCGAACTGCGTTTCGCGCTCTCGCCTCTCGTCTCGGCATTTCGGACAGGCATCGGGTTGGATCAGTTGGCTGGCAAGGGCGGATGTGTTCGTGCACGCATTAGTCACTCGCCGACGAATCAACCGAACCACCAGACCGCGTTCTTGACAGGCGCGAGTCAGACCACAGAGATCGCTTGGCTGCCGCTCAATGTTGCCGACGACAACACCCTCCATGAATTGACTCTACAGGTTGATCTGGCGCACGCCGGACGGCCGGCGGGTACGGACCCGCTGGATATTCGCGATATTGCCAACTGGGTCGATCCTTTGTTGCAACTTGATCCGCAACGGTTGTCCGAAGCGATCGAGAAGCGATTGACCACGCCAGTCCCGGCGTGGCGTGACTGGCGAGCGGTCGGTGCAACGGCAGCGACGTGCCGTCACGCCCCACGGTTTATGGAGTGGGCAGATAAGCATGGCCGGTTTGAGCAGACCGTGGCGGCCGTCGAGCAACCACTGGTCCTGTCGCAGCGTCGCAAGCTGACGGCGAACGACCGTTGGCTTGTTATCAATGCCACACGCAGCGAGAACGGCGAGAATGCGCCACAGCTACAAATCCGCATTCAGGGCGAGCTCGTGGCCGAGGAAGAATTCCCACTGTGGGACAAGAGCCATTTGGTCATGCAACCGATCGTGGTGTCGTTGGCCGACTTTCCGTCGACCGAGGGCCCGGTTGAGATTGAACTGTGGCAGTTGCCGGGTTCGCTTCAGGTCCCGATTCAGTGGCATTCAATCCACATTAGCCCGCAGCATCCGGCCCTGTATCAACTGTTCGAAGATGAAGTGGCGCTCGTCACAGGCATGGCTGCGGACCCGCCGGCACCCGGTGCCGGCACCAATCCTGCGGCCTATTTGGATGCAGAACAACCGCATTCGGGAAGCCACTCTCTGCGTGTTTCGGTTGAGGACCCGCTGACACTGCGTCTGCCCGACGCCGCTCCGATTCGCGAACGCCCACAACCGGGTCAGTACCGGTTCATTTTTTTCGCTTTCCGCAAAGACGGTGGAAAGCTTGCCGTCGAGATGCGTTCAACTGACCCTGCGTCGCTGCATCGCTATGAGGCAGGTCCTGATGCACCACTGCAACCAGAACTCAAACGCGTCTGGAAACAGGAGCTACCGGCCAAATGGGTTTCCATTCCCCGTGATCTGTTCGGCGACTTCGGTGAATTCGATCTGCAGGAACTCACCCTTTCGGCCGAAGACGGACAGCCGGCGTTGTTCGATCACATCTACCTGGCGCGAACACAAAACGACTTTCAACTCGCTACCCCCGCGCCTCCTTCGGACGAGACCAATCGGCAGGCGAGAAGAGAATTGGCCAAACCCGTTCGTGAAAAGGCGCTGCCGGCCGTTGTGATGTTGGAATTCCCAGACGGTCGCGAGGCGACAGGAACTATCATTAGCGCCGCTGGGGAGATCGTAACGGCTGGTCATTGTGTTGTGACGCCACAACAAGACGTGACCGTGCGTTTAGCCGACAACCGCCGTGTGAAAGCCAAAACTCAGGGTGTCTGTCGTGATCTGGACCTGGGACTTGTGAAAATCAGTGACCCACCGCCGTTTCCGTTTGTGGATGTTCACGCGACCGATCAATTTCCTAGCAAACCAATTTATCTTGGCGTAGCCTATCCGGCAGGCGGAAAGGAAGACGAGGCGCCAGAAGCTCACTTACTGGGAATTCGGCGGGTGCTCGGTGGGGAAGTCTGGAGCGATTTTGATGTCCAAGATGTGACAACGGGCGGACCGCTGCTCAGCGCCGATGGCCGGCTGATCGGTGTCCACTCGCGGAAAAGTCAGTTTGGCGGTTTCTACTATTCGCATTTCCACGAATGGCCGGCCGTGTTGGCGCGTCTGCAAAAGAGTGAGGTTTGGGGAGCCTGGCGACCTGGCACAGGCCCGATGCTCGGCGTAGAAATCACCAATGCACCGGAAGGTTGCAAAGTAACCACGGTCTTTGGCGATTCGCCCGCCGCCCGAGCTGGCTTCCAACTGAATGATGTCATCACGCAGGTCGAAGGGCTGAAAGTCGTCCGGTTGGACCAGATATACACCCGTTTGTCGACAACGAATCCCGGTCAGGCGATCACAATCGCCTACCGTCGTGGCGGCAGCAGCGGACAAGCCAAATTGACCCTGACGCCGCGATTTCCGTAGCGTCATCCGAGTTCAGCCAACGGCTCTCCAGAACTCACCAAATATCGCGGGCGCCCCGTTGGGTCAACGATGGTGGTCTTGTCCGCGGCGATGCCAAGATCGGCAACATGTGACGCATCCGATCGAAGTTGCTCGAATGCGTGTCGAAGTCACTAAAGGCGACACTCACACAACGGACCCCTTCTTCGACCAAACGCCTCGCCAACAGTAGTTTGCGCATCGAGAATTCGTCGTCTGCTGTGACAAACTTGCTGACCTTCGGCGTGGGTGAAGTGTAGCGCGCCAGTGTGCGAGGATCTTCCTTGGAAAGGTAACTGGATCCTAACTCGAGAAGCAAGAACGACTTGAAAGCTGCACGATCTCCAGAGGGAGAGACGGATCTTAACTCTTGAAGCAAGAGAGGCTTAAAAGCGAAAAAGTCTGCCGAGGGGAGAAGGGACGCGCTGCCGGCTTCTTCTCGTAGTCCAAAGCGAAAAATTCTGTTGGAGGAAAGGCCCTACTCGAGGCGCGCTGCAGCCACGGAAATGCAATCGCTCGCTCGCAGGAATCATTGTCGCGGCGTCTGGGCTGCTGGTGCACGCTGTTGAAATGAAGTCCGCTCGATCGGGCGAGCTGTCGTCGGCGGACCGGACGATCGAACTTATCGCCTTCCTGATTGGGCCGTTCCCGCCAGGAAATTGTCGATCTGCGCAATATCTTTGAGACGATCAAACTCCCTGGCCATCTCCAAACGAAGCTTCTTTTCTTGGATATCTTTCCGCAGCTCCGCTTCAGTCGCCTGACGATCGACCTCGACAGGCTTGGTTCGTCCCAGACAACGCATGATGATGTATTTGTCACCGGATGAGATAACCTGAGACAGTTCACCCGTTTTTAAGCGAAAAGCTTCATTCTCGATTGAGGGCTGGCCGCTATGCTGGCGGACAGGCGGCACTTCACCGAAATTAGCGCGCGAAACTGGCTCGATCGAGTATTCGTGCGCCAATTCACCAAATGCTTTGTCGGTATCTTCCTTGCGAGCCTCTTCCCAGACTTTGACCGCCTGTCGCTGATTTCCCAACACGATGACCAGCACCTTGACGCGTTCGCCGTAGTTTGAGGCAAATCCTTTATCAAGATCCTCCTTCGAAATCTGAACGCGGTCGGCCACCAGCGACTTGAGTGCCACACTGGGCCAAACGGCGTCGCGAACATACAAATCGACCGTCACGCCGTCCGCATCGGTAACGGACTTCAGCCATGCTTCGACATCGGGTGTGTTATCTGGGCGCAGATATCCATAGGCGTCGGCCGCTCGAGCGATCTCTTCATCGATCGCTCGTTCGGTAACTGTGCGACTCTGACGTTTGAGTTCTTGCTGCAGCACGAGTCGATTGATCTCGCCTTCTAAAACTTCCTTTCCGTGGCGCAAGTAGCATTCTTCGGACAGCTGGTCCAACTTGATTTGACGGTTATTCACCGTGGCGGCCACGCCGGGCATCTGCTGACGCAGGGTTGGGTTGTTGAAGACATTGATCACTTTGGCCCGTTCTTGTAGTTCTTTGAACAAGTCGGACGCTGCATTACGTAGCTTCTTGTCACGAATCTGATCGTGCAATTGACGTTTGATTCGATCCAAATCACCACCGGCAAAGTATGTTTCACGAACTTGCTCAACACATTTCAGGATCAAGTACTGATTGGCCGCATGAATGATTGGAGAGATCTCGCCCTGCTTCAACGAGAACGCAACTCGCTCAATCTCTTCGTTGCCAACGTGCCGCCGAATAGGAGGAATCATGCCACGGGCCGCGGCGCTACCGGTATCTTCGGAATGTTTCTTGGCGATGTCGCCAAAATCGTCAGGCGCGGCTTTCGCCATTTGCAGAAATTTGGCGGCCTTCTCTTGCGTCGCCACCGAGATCACACGTACTTTGACACTGCGACCATATTGTGACTCAAACGCTTCACGAAGCTCATCCGTGCTGACGACAATCTGCTGTGACGCCAATCTGCGTAATGCCAGCGTCGGCCAAATGATCTCGCGGCGGTACTGGTCCGGCTTGATTTCGCGTTCGGATTCCAACATGTTTAGCCACCGATCTTTCGAGAGACCGAATTTGGTGGCCATGTCGTCAACCTCGTCTTCGACATCCTGATTGGTGATGGTGATCCCGCGCTGCTGACATTCCTGCATGATCAGGTGCTTGTTCACAACGCTTTCGAGCACGTCCTTGCCGTAACGCCGCGTACACTCGCTGCCCAAGGCCTGGCGCGTAAGCGTCTGGCCATTGACCACGGCCACGATGTTCTGATTGAGTCGCTTGGTGTCGCCCACGAAACCGGACGTCGCATTTCGATTCGCACTCGGATTGGCCGCCCGGCCCCGAGCCACCGGCGACGGCGTTTGCCGACCGGTGGAGGCGGAAGTTCGTGCTGACGGGGCGGCCGATCGTGCGCCTTGGGCCTGTGGCGCTTGTGCAGTTGCCGATTCAGGCCTCATAAAATGGCGTACGCCAAAAACGGCAGCCAGTACGAAAATCGCCCCCGCCACGATTGATAGTGGTGAATTTAAGACAACACGGCGGCTTTCACTTGCATCCTTGCGGCTCATGCCGATTTCTCCCAAGAGCGAACCTATTCCTTGATTTGCCAGCGCAGCTCCCACGAACGAAGTCCATCGGGCGGGCGGGAGTATAGGAATGCCTCGCGGGAGGGTCAAGGCAGATCGTGTGGCAAGCGGCGGTATATAATGCACGCCAGGCGAAACGACCTCAGCGGCCATCAGAAGCACCAAGATCCCTGGTGCTGGCAAGACCCCGCACAAGAAAGAAAGTCGGAGAAGTTGCCAAGAATGTCATTTCCAGCGCTGACCGAGATCAATGACGCCGCCGGCGCGATCCGCCGAGAACTTGCCAGAATCGTCGTCGGACAACGGGAGGTCATCGACCACCTGATGGTGGCAATCTTGGCGGGACAGCATTGCTTGCTGGAAGCGGTCCCGGGGTCGGCCAAGAACCTGTTGGCCGCATCACTGGCCAAAACGCTTGGGCTCAGTTTTTGCCGAGTGCACTGTACGCCGAACCTGAGCCCAGCGGAACTGATTTCGCGGACTGTCTTCGCATCACATGAACATGGCGGCACTGATGACGAATCGTCGACGTTGCCTCACATGCTGTTAATTGACGACATTTCGCGATTAGTGCCGGCGACGCGCGTGGTCATCGAGCAGGCGATGCAGGACGGCGTCGTCAATCTCGATGGCCGGCGATTCGTCGTCCCCGCGCCGTTTCTTGTGCTCGCCACCAAATATCGACAGGTCGATGAAACGGCCGATGTGGCCGACGAGCCGCGAGACGATCGCTACATGTTGAAGATTGCCATTCGCTTCCCCAGCTATCACGACGAATTTCACGTGACTGACGCGCCGTCGACCTGCGAGCTGCACGAAATCGGTCATGTGCTCAATGCAATGCAATTGGTCCAGTTTCAGCAAACCGCGCGGAGCGTGATCGCGCCAGCCCATGTTGTCCATTACGCGATGCGATTGGTGCGATCGACGCGAGTGCATGAAGACCAAACCCCCGATTTCGCATTCGAGTGGATTGGGACGGGGGCGGGGCCGCGAGCCAGCCAGCACCTGCTGATTGCGGCAAAAATGAGGGCCGCCTTGAAAGGCCGTGAATTCGCCGGTATTGAAGACGTGCAGGCGATGATTCACGGTACCTTGCGACATCGTTTGATCACCAATCGAAATGCACGCGCTAACGGAATCACGCCCGATCGGGTCATCGATCGGATGGTCTACGAGATTCCGGTGCGCATCGAAGGTGACGATGTGCCTGCGGTTCCCGGGGTCACGCCGAAGTTCGACGTTACCAGCGATGACCAATGGCTGGAGAAGTAGCAATGACTAATGATTGGAGACGTCACGCCGGGGCGTGGAGACACAGTGGAACCGCAAATGGACGCAAATCATTGCATCCCATTGGCGTTCATTCGCCGTTCCAAGTGTGTCACGCGGCGCGTGATGGCTACTGTTTTTCAACCGATCGATAGCTCGCGGTCGCCGCCGCGATGCTAGCCCCATGATCAAATTCGTACGCCTGTTCGGCCAATAGTTGTTCGAGCGCCGCCAGGAACAACAGCACGTTGGCAGCCCGCGAACCGTACCCCATCAGGCCGATCCGCCAGACCTTGCCTTTGAAGGCGCCCAGTCCACCGCCAATCTCGATTCCAAATCGCTGTAGCAAATCGCCACGCAGCTTGCCGTCATCGATGCCGGCCGGGACTCGGACAGCGTTCAGCATCGGCAGTTGGTGCCCTTGCTGCGCGGTGTATGCAATGCCCAGCGCCGCCAGGCCGGCCTTGAGCGCAACATGATTTTGCATGTGCCGAGAAATGCTGGCGTCCAACCCTTCTTCGTGGATGATCTGGATCGCTTCGTACAATGCGTAGGTCATGTTGATCGGCGCCGTGTGATGATAGACGCGGTCCGTTCCCCAATAATTGGCTAACATCGACACGTCCAGATACCAACTCTGCACCTTCGTCTTGCGGCTGTTGATGACTTCCAACGCACGATCGTTGAATGACACGGGTGCCAAGCCGGGCGGACAACTGAGGCATTTTTGCGACCCCGAGTAGATTGCATCGATCTTCCACTCGTCGACTTCCACCGGAACGCCACCCAACGAAGTCACAGCGTCGACCAACAGGAGCGCGCCGGCGTCGTGGACTAGTTCTGAAATCTCTTCCAACGGTTGCCACGCACCGGTCGAAGTTTCCGCCATCACAATGCCGACCACCTTGGGCCTGGCTTTGGCCAGTGCATCTTTCAGGTCCGCCGGCGAGAATACCTCACCCCAAGGTCGTTCAACCGTGGTGATCACCGCGCCAGCACGCTCGGCAACATCGGTCATGCGCGTGCCGAACACTCCGTTGACGCAGACCAACATTGCATCGCCCGGTTCGATCAGATTCACGACGGTGGCTTCCATCCCGGCTGACCCCGTGGCGCTGATCGCCATCGTCATTCGGTTTTCCGTGCGAAACAAACCACGCAACATTGACTGGAGGTCGTCCATCAACTGCAGGTAATACGGATCGAGATGTCCGACCGTGTTCTTACCAATCGCCTGCAAGACACGTGGGTGTATGTCACTGGGCCCCGGTCCCATGAGTGTGCGAACGGGTGGATTCAACGGCGGTACGACGCACGTCATTTGATTGTCTCCATCAGGTCAAGCGTCTGATGGTTCAGTTTCGCGAACCAGGGCGCTGACTTGTTTGAATTCGGAAGTTCCGGCGGCATCGCACCATTCGAACAACGCGGCTTCCGTCGTGGTTAGCGTTGCGCCCGAGGACTCCATTCGCCGTAATGCTGTTTGATAGTCGATATCGTGACGCGCACCGACTGCATCGACGGCCAGGTAAATCTGAAATCCGTCGGCCAAGGCGTCCAAGACGGTTTGTTGAACACAAACGTGCGCCTCGATTCCGACGACCAGCAACTTGTAAATGCCCGCATCCCGAAAACCGTCAAACAGTTGCGGACATCCCCCGCAACTGAAAGTCAGCTTGCTAGGAATTTCTCCCAAGCGAGAAGCCAGCACTTCCGTTGTCGGCCCAAGTCCGCGAGGATATTGTTCCGTGCCCGTCACCGGGACGCCCAGTATCTTGGCGCCATCGATCAGCCGGCGGATATTCCAGACCAGCCGTTGGTGATGGGGAATCAGCGACACCAGTTTTCCCTGGACATCCACTACCAACAGAGCGCTGTCGCCTCGCGACATGAGTTCCGGGCTGCGTGGTAAGCGAACTGGCTCGTTCATAGTCTCGACGGATTGGGGCCAAATTGGACGTGCTGCTCGCAGAGGTCTGATACGCGCGGCGATCATGCCAGTCGCGAAAAACCGATGACCGATGATACGACCAAACGACTCCCCAAGACTCTAAGCAGTGTTCGATCTTTTATTGTCGTCTTCCGCTCCGCGAAAGGCGACTATCGGACAGTAATTCCTTGAACGATCCTAAGCGAACGCCTGTTTGACCACAATAACCCCTGACAATGACCCCTCCGCGCGGAGCGATATTATCGAAACTTTGCGTCGCTTGGTTGCGCAGCCTACAAGACTGTTGATCCGTGGCGCACTGGCCTGGCATCAGCCAGTTGGTCCAGGACCATCAAGGTCTGGGATGCGAACAGCTTTGGGAACGGTGCAGTTGGAGAAAACGAACGAATCAACAACATCGACTCGTCGCGGCTCAGTCCCACCACCACTGACCGGCCTTCAATCCAGCGACCGATGTCTTGTCTCGCGTCGCTTTCACTTCGCCCTCCTCGTCGTACAACGTGTGTTCTGCGCCAAACGCCAGACGAGCTCGGATTTCGACACCGCCGCCGATCGGAGTCATCAAGCGATTCTTCCTCCAGTACGCAGCAACAGCGGTTTCCACTTGCCTGGGGGCGTGGCCAGTTCGCACGGGGAAGGAAGCTTCGTCGCCAAAGGTCTCCATAGACCAGCCTGCCTGCCCGTAGAAATCTTGCTTCTGAATGTACGCGGCGGCGACGATCACATCGATGCAGTTGCGCAACTGAGCATAGACTGGAACTTCCTTGGCGAGCTCCGGGTATCGCTCGGTGAATCCGCGAACGAACTTTGTGCCGGCGGCGTCCACGCGCCCCGCCTTGAGTCGTGTACCGTCCGCCGCAACGACTTCGTTAGCACCAACTAATTTGACACCGTCGCCGACAAGTTCCATTCCCAAGTGATCTTCACTTTCACGCACGCATTTGTAATCCGGCACAAAGAACCATCGCTGCATGGCGTTCTTGGATACGGCCGCGGGCGTCGTCAATTCGACGTAACTCTTGATCTTCGCCTTCACGCGTTCCAATCCGATCCCAATCAGCTTCATGCGATAATCGGCTTCGACCAAGACTTCTGCAAAGTGAGTATCCGCGGGCACGCCGGTAATGGTGACGTTCTGCAGACCGAGGCTCTGGCGAAGACCATTGGAGATGAACCGAGTTTGCGATGGAACGGCGCGGCCGCCCAATGCTTTGAGGAACTGCTGCATGTTCGCCAGACCTTCCTTGGTCGGATCGATCGAAACGCTCACCACAGAAGTGTCTCGCCCTTGGGGCGGGAAAGCTCGAAGCGCAACCACCAAGTCAGCCAAGGGGATCACTGGTCGGCCTGTCTCGATGCCGCGAAGTCGACCCGCGGGATCAAACGCCCAAGGCTCGGCCGGGCCGGCAATCACAATATCATTGGTCTCAGGATAAAAGAACACGTACTGAAGCCGCGTAATTCCGGCCAGCACATTCATCACTTCGGTCGGTTTCTCGCCTCGCTTGAGCCTCTCAATCAGCACTTCCTCGAGACGATTCAACGAGACCTTTCGCATCTTGCTGGCCCGCGCTAATTCGCCAACTAGTCGAGCCCGAGCTTCGGCCACGCGTCGGCGAGAGACCACACCACCGCGATCAGTGACCAGCTTCATCTTCATGACACCCGCTGCGTCGACGAACACACCAGCGATTTGGGAGTTGTTGTTGTTGTTGTTGTTTCCGCCACCACCGCCACCACCGCCACCGCCAACCTGCGCAAGAGTTTGGTCAGTGCCAACCAACGCAATTCCAAGTGCCGCAACGGATAAGACCCAGACGCGCAACAGTCGAGGGGACATTCCAGACCTCTTCTTTTCAAACGGTGACCGGTACGTCCCCACCTCGTCGCGAACGAAATCGAGGTGAGAACGCTTGATTGGAGATATGTTCGGGGATATGACTCGCTCAGCACAAGGGCCGTGTCGCTCGCTAAATGCAAACGAGACACCAAGCAGCCACAAGTCGATCATAATTGGGGATGCGAAGCAAGGCAACAAATCGGTGCGACAAGACCCACCAGAAAATCAGCCACCCCACCCTAAGGGCATACTGACAGGTCAGTTACGGCCGATAGACGGCCCCGCCGGTGCGAATTGCCCCAGTGGTCACTTGCGTAGCCAATGGCCCGGCAAATGCCATTCTTGTGCCGGTTGGCGAAGCGTGTCACCGTTGACACCGCCGGGACACGAACTGGCGACCACCCGATCTTGACAAAAAGCCGATCTCGACAAAAAGCCGATCTCGCCAAAAAGAGCGGCCGCTACGTTGCTTGGAGGGCGCTCCGCCTTCCTTTGGGACGCGGCGGAGCTGGCGTGGGTTTGGAAGTCATGAGCTGGAAATTGCCTTCGCCGAGCAGATCGTTGATACGCGTGCGCAGCTCCTCATTGATTTCGACTCGCAACCGATTCGACTTCAACAACACGCGACTCCCATCGACCAGTCGTAGCACCAGGTGCAATTCGCAGTTGCCAGGATAGGCGCGGACCACTTCGCGGATCATGCCCAGTTTCTCCGCACCGTGAATCACTTCGTCCACACGAATCACGACACCACTAGTATAACGGGCTTCCAAATCGACCAAGGGAATCAGTTCGTTAACGATCAGGTTGGCTTCATCACCACCGCCGCGCCGGTCAATCACGCCGCGGGCCACCAGGATCGCATCTGCCTGCACTAACTCGCCGTACTTTTCGAAGTCACTCGGCCACAGGATGCAACGAATTGACCCCGCCATATCTTCCAAATCGAAGTTGGCATACTTCGCCGGTGTACCAGGTCTTGGATTCTTGATATGCGCCATTTTGATGGCCGACAGCATACCGCCCATCATCACTTCTGTTCGGTCAGCGAGACCAGCGATGGTGCCTGTGGTGTGTGAACAGTACGTTCGCAGCGTCTTTTCGTATTCAGCCAGCGGGTGGCTGGCCAGATAGAAACCCAGAACTTCGCGTTCCATGAGCAAACGTTCGCGTTCTTCATAATCGTCGACCTTGGGAAGGCTCGCCGAGACAGCATCATCTTCATCCTCTTCCTCCAACTCGCCAAACAGGCTTTTCTGTCCGCTGCGACGATCCGCCAGCGCGGCGGCCCCGGATTGAATCGCCCGATCAACAGCCTCAGCCATCTGCCGCCGATTGCCACCGGTCGAGTCCAACCCGCCGGCTTTGATCAACGTTTCCAACGCGGCGCGGTTGCAGGCCGAAGAGTCGACTCGTTCGCAGAAGTCGAAAATATCCTTGTACGGTCCATCCGCTTTGCGCTGTTCGGCAATTGCCTCCGCCGCTGAGCCACCGCATCCTTTGACGGCGGATAACCCAAAGTAGATCTTCCCTTCACTGACAGTAAAGTCGACATCCGACGAATTGATGTCCGGCGGCACGACTTCGATATCCATTCGCTGGCAGTCTTCCAGGTGTTCGACCAACGCATCCTTGCGTTTGAAGTTGCGTCCGGGAATGTCCGCCGAGAGCAGCGCAGCCATGAATTCGATAGGATAATGCGCCTTCAGGTACGCAGTCTGATAGGCGATCAACGCGTACGCCGTACTGTGTGATTTATTGAAGCCGTAGCCCGCGAACTTGATGATCAGGTCCCAGATCGCCTGGGCGTCCTTCTCCTGCATCCCCTTTTCAACAGAGCCCGCAATGAACTGTTCGTAGTTGGCTGCAATCAACGACTCTTTCTTCTTACTGATTGCCTTAATGCAGGTGTACGCCGCCGCCAAGGGAATCCCACCCAATCGGTTCAGAATCCGCATGACCTGTTCTTGGTAGACCATCACACCATTGGTCTCCGCCAGGACGTCTTCCAGAACTTGGTGATCGTATTTTGGTTTCTTGCGTCCATGCTTGACGGCGATATAGTCGTCCACCATACCGCCTTCGAGAGGCCCCGGACGATACAGAGCGTTGGTCGCAATAATATCCAGGAAGCTGTCCGGTTTCATGCGCTGGAGCAAATCGCGGATGCCGCCACTCTCCAACTGGAATACGCCCTTGGTCTCGCCGCGACGTAGCAACGCAAAGCTGGCTTCATCGTCGAGGGGAAACTGGAGCGGATCAATGCGGTCACCCGTCGACTGTTCGATCAAGTCGACCGCCTTGGAGAGGATCGTCAAGTTGCGCAAGCCGAGGAAGTCCATCTTCAGCAGTCCGGCTGCTTCGACGTCATTCATCGCCCACTGCGTAATGATATCGGTCTTGCCGGACACGCGACCCAGCGGTACGTATTCGGTAAGTGGCTGGTCCGCGATCACCACGGCAGCGGCGTGCGTGCCGACATTGCGTGCCAGGCCTTCGATCTTGAGTGCCAAATCGACCAACTCACGGATCTCGCCGTCGCCATCGTAGGTGGATTTGAATTCTTCGCTAATCTCCAACGCTTTCTTCAAGCTGATTCCCAGTTGTTCCGGAACCATGTTGGTAACTTCATTCACGCGTGCCAGTGGAATCCCCAGTGCGCGGCCAACATCCTTGATCGCAGCCCGTGCAGCCAAAGTGCCAAACGTACCAATCTGCGCGACGTTGGCCTCTCCGTACTTGTCCTTTACGTACCGCATCACATCGGCGCGACGATGCTTGCAGAAGTCGATGTCAATATCCGGCGCTTCCAGGCGGCTCTCGTCCAAAAACCGTTCGAACAGCAGATCGTATTCAATCGGACAAACGTGGCTCAGATACAAGGCGTAACAAACAAGTGCTCCGACGCCACTGCCACGAGCGGTCGTGGGAATGTCTTTTTCGCGGGCATAGCGAACGAAATCCCACACGATCAAGAAGTAGTTCGGAAACCCCAATTTGCTGATGACGCCAAGTTCACGGTCCAGCCGCGCCATCACTATGTCACTCAACTCACCGCCCGGATACATCGTCTCGTTGCCTTCGTACCGTTCCTGCAGCCCCTTGATGCAAAGCTCGCGCAAGAGTTCATCCGCGGTCTTGTCTTGCGGCAGCGTGAATGTGGGGAAGTGGCGTTTGCCAAGTTCCAAGTCAATCTCGACGGTATCGGCAATCTCCTGGCTTCGAGCAACGGCGGATTCCTGACCAGGAAATGCCGCGTACATTTCTTCCGGGCTTTTCAGATAGTACTCGTCACCGTCCATCTTCATTCGGGCGGTGTCGGTGCGAAACTTACCCGTGTTAATGCACAGCATGACATCTTGAGCGTCGGCATCTTCACGATCCACGTAATGCGCGTCGCACGTGGCCACCAGAGGCAAACCCAACCGGTCGGCGACCCGAATCGCCCCGGCCGTCGCTTGCCGCTGAAGATCAAGACCGTTGTTCATGATCTCGACAAAGTAGCGATCTCCAAACACGCCGTGAAACCACCGCGAAATCTCAATGGCATTCTGCAACTCTTCATCGCCGCCGGCACCGCGGAGAATGGCGCGATTAAACTCGCTCGACAAACACCCGCTCAAACACACAATGCCCTCGTTGTGCTCCTGCAGCAGTTCCTTGTCGATGCGTGGTTTGAAGTAGAACCCTTCCAACGACGCTGCGGAGGCCAGCTTGAGCAGATTCTTGAAGCCGATTCGGTTCTTCGCCAGCAACGTCAGGTGGTAGCTCGCCTCCTTCATGTTGCCGGCTTCCTTCTTCAGCCGGCTACCAGGTGCGATGTAAGCTTCGTATCCGATGATCGGATTAATGTCGACAGCCTTCGCCTTCCGGTAAAACTCGAGCGCGCCATGCAGATTGCCATGATCGGTAAGGGCCAACGCATTCATCCCGCGCTGCTTGGCGCGAGTGACCAAGTTGTCGAGTGAACTGGCACCGTCCAACAAACTGTAATGGCTGTGGCAGTGCAGATGAACAAATGGGCGATTCGACATGCTCTTTCGATCCGTCGTCTAAACCAGCGACCAGTCAGAATGGCCACCTGATCCAAGCATCCGTACGTGGGGTTGGAACCGTCCGTTGCATTGGCCACGGACGCCAGCTGGGGCCAGCCTGATTTTAAGCAAGTTGCGACGCTCGCCAAGCGGTCGCAAAAACGAAACTGCTTGGCACGTGACAAGTCGTACGCAACTCAACGCAAACTACGCTCATTCTATCCGTAGCGTAAATCCCCGCAGTGAAGAATTGCACAGTGCGACGGAGATCCGTAATCTCTTTACGCGTCGAAGAGGAACACGCATCAGCCGGAACGGTTCGGATCACTGACACCACGGAGATACTCAGCCAATCGAGACTGCAGGTCGACCAACCCTTGCCAATCGCTTTGTTCAAGAGCCACTCGATCGCCTTTACCGTCGGCCTCGACCGACTCCAACAACTCGCGCACGCGGAGGTGGATAAATTCGAGCAGTTCGGCCAATTGCGCTGCTTGTCCCGGCGACATTCGGTCCGGAAGCTCGGGCGGATCCATCGTGTTCAGCGACGATTGCAGCTGGTCCTCGTAATTCAAATCGAAGTCGAGCGACTCGGGGCGATCATCGGGATCGATGGTGGCACGCCCCGACGGTCCGCGTCGTTTGGCGCTGGCCAGCCGTCGAGCGATCTCGTCACGGGAACCGAACAACAGCACGGAACGACCGATCGTCACCATGTCGCCGAATCTCAGAATCCGCAACTGAATATCTTCACCGTTGACTTTGGTACCGTTGGTGCTCTCCAAATCGGTCAGGACCAGTTTCTCGTGATCCTCTTGGATCTTAACATGAAACCGACTGACTCGTTCGTCGTTCAACTGGATCGTATTCCCCTCTTCACGCCCGATGGTAACGGGCGGAGATAGATCGCCATACACGCGGCCACGATCGGCCCCGTCCAGCACGCGCAATGTAATCCCACCCATGTGTGCGTTCACAATTGGAAGAAAACGAAGAGACTGTTCCAAAACCTCATCATCCCATCCACGCGTTTGGCGGGTCAAGTCAGAACGATAGAATTCCCAAAGATTTTCGCGCCCCCAGACCGAAGGACCAGGCCATGATCTTCAGAACTGTCGGTGCAAGATGCAAATTCGGCCCCAATTGCAATTTCCGCACCAAGACCTTATCTTGCTGAAGATGCGCCCGTGGCGCAACTGGATAGCGCATCGGTCTTCGGAACCGAGGGTTACAGGTTCGAATCCTGTCGGGCGTGCTTTTCACGATAACAAAGCGAATCGAGTCAAGCGGTTAGCTTCCAAAGCTCCTCAGCGGATCGTTGA
>PVBE012473144.1_pt1 | contig 18164 bp, 15 predicted proteins | sample 1631181 | NCBI WGS metagenome assembly PVBE01 (sample SAMN08397723, study PRJNA350692) | Marine metagenome, whole genome shotgun sequencing project. | isolation source: water | place: Pacific Ocean | collected 2012-04
CACCCGGGTGTCGCCCTGAACGAGCCACACGTTGCTCGGCGCGACGACCGCCTTGTCGAGCAGGAACTCGACCACCGGCAGATCCACCACATGACCGGCCGCGTCCCGCACCTGCCCCACCAGGCGCCGGGGGCCATTCTCACCCGGCCGCAAGGCGACCCGCGTCGCGAAGGGCTGCTCGTCGGGCACCTGTCGCCACACATCGGGGGCGAGCTGCTCGGGATAGACCCGGTACTCGAGGGGTGAGCCGTCCGGATCCTCGACGCCCAGGTAGACCGTCACCAGCTCATCACGCGTGACGGCATCGACGGCCGAACGCCAGAGGCCAGCCGGGGTCGGGCCCCCACCGGCGAATTCGGGCTGCTCGAGCAGCGCGGGCGGCAACTCGTCCAGAGTGATGTCGACCGTCTGAGTCTCGCTCGGGTTGCCCGCGGCGTCCCGCACGCTGATCTCGAAGCGATGCTGGCCCGGCGCGGGCAGGCGCACCGGGATGCGCGGGAAGAAGGGCAGCACCACCGGCTCACCGCCTTCGGGGGTGACGACGAGGGCCGCCAGGCCGCTGCCCAGACCGTCGTCGGCAGAGATCTCGATCAGGGCCGGATCGCGCGCGGTGAAGCCAACGCGCGCGTCGAGCTCGGGTACATGGCGAACGAGCAGCACGCGCGGTTCGAGGCGGCCGCGAGGTGCGGCACCATCGAGCCGTCCTCGCGCACGTCAGCGACCAGCGGATGATCCACGAGCGCCTTGAGCGCGCTGGGCTCGATGACCAGGCTCATGGTCGGCACGTAGTAGAGCTTGCGATGAGCGCGGACCGCGTCGCCCAGGTCGTCGAGCAGCGCGCGCTGCGCACGGACGAGGGCCGCGGTCTGCGTCGCGAACGCCCGATGGTCGTCGCGGCGTGCGTCGTGCGGCACCGCGAGGTCGACCAGCACCGAGACCTCGCCCTGCGCCTCGGCGAGCACCTTGATGCGGTCGAACTTGCCGGTCCCGGCGTGCGCGCACACCCCGGCAAAGAGCAGCGCGCAGACGAGCACAATTCGGCCTGAAGCCGTCGTCGTTCCCATATCGGACCCCGTTCTCGTGTGCCTAACACAAGAGCAACGCGCGTGCCACGCGAACGGCGGCCAGCGGACGTCGCTTCGGGGATCCGGCGACCACGGATTCATGGTGCGCGAAGGCCACGGGGAGACCATTGTGGAGGAGTGGAGGGTCCGGTCGACGTCGTCGCGCGCCTCGAGGCGCATCAGTCGCGGCTTCAGCCGAGGTCCGTCCACCCGCGCGTCGCGCTGCTGGCGCTGCCCACCCCGCCGCTGTGTGCGCTCGTCGCCGCGGACGTCTTCCGCGACCGCCGCCATGTCGCGCTCCGCCGTCTGGCCAGCTTCGTGGGTGGCGGTGACGGGCCCGTGCCCGTCGTCGACCTGGACCGGATGCGCCTGGCCGAGGCGCTCGAGAGCCTGCGCAAAGGCGAGATCACGCGCGTCGTGCTCTACGGCGCCGCCGACCAGCCGGGCTTCACCCGCGCCGTGCTGTGCCGCTGGGACGGCGGCGTAGAGATCCTGCCTCCGCGTCGTGGGAGCTTGCTCGCGCCGCTCCTCGACGACCCCACGCCCACGCGTTGGCTCGCGCCCGGTGTGGTGCGCATCCTGCCCGGCGTGCCCGCGCCCGATGCGCGCCTCGTGGTGGCCGCGGTGCATGGCGGCTCGCCCCCCGACATGGGCGAGCCCGACTGGCGCTTCTATGCGTTGGATCCGGACCGGGCGATGGCGCCCTGGTCCGGCTGCCTGCCCGAAGAGGCGCGCGCTGGCACCGAGCGCGGGCAGCAGCTGCGCGACGCGTGGTCGAATCAGCACAACCCGCCGACCATCCGCTGCGCCGCGCTCGGGCTCGACCCGGTGCTCGACCGCAGCCTCGCAGACCCCAGCGCGACCGTCCCGACAGCCAATCGGCTGCACGTGGTCGCTGGGGCGCGAGGCAGCGGGCGCACCACCCACGCCGAGCGCGCCGCGGCGACCCTCCAGCAGCGCGAGCGGCGCGTGATGCAGCTGTCGATCCGTCGCCAGGGCGCCTTCCGCCAGCTCGCCACCGATCTGCGGGCGCGCACGCGGCGCGGCGCCACGCTCAGCGCGTTCCGTGCCGCCGAGCTGCTCGAGCTGATGGACGCGCTGCGGATGCTGCGCGAGGCGGTGCTGCCCGCCCTCGAGGGACACGACGACGTGGTGATGGACGGCTACATCGAGACCCGCGTCGCGTCTGCGGAGGCACGCCTGGGCTGGTCGATCGTCGAGCACGCCCTGGTTCGCGCGTTCCCGGAGCCGGCCACCCGCGTGTGGCTGCAGACCGACGCCGACACCGCCGCCCAACGCGACGACGGGCGTGACCCGGACGGCGAACCCGCGCTGTGGTGGGGGATGTCGCGCAGCCTGGCGCGCCAGGTCGGCGACGGTGACCTCGTCCTCGACGGCGGCGCCAACCTCGAGGCGAACGCGGCGGCCGTCATGGCCCGGATCGACGCGGCCCTCCACGGCCACCGCGCCGCCCGCTTCTCGGTCGAGAATCTCCCGACCCGTGACCGCCTGCCCCGGCCGCGACGCGACCGCTGCAAGATCATGCTCGGCGCCGCCCGCGCCCTGCCTGCGCTCGGCGAAGAGGTCTACAAGCTGCGCGCCGTGGTCGACGCCCGCTCGGGACCCGGCGGCGTCCCCGAGGGCCTGTGGTGCGAGGCCTACGCCGTACAGCTCGCCCTCGATCTGCTCACCACCTCCTACGCGCGGGCGCGCATGCCGGTGTGGCCGTCGGCGCTCCGCCGCGTCCCGTGGTTCCACGACTTGGAGGTGCTCGACGAGGTCACGCGCATGATCGAGCCGTTCGTGACGGTGGTAGGCTGGGCTCAATCGACGGGCGGCTTCTTCCGCGAGCTGGCCGACTCCGATGCGAGCGCGGAGCGCCTCGAGAGCGCGTACCTCGAGGCCCTCGAAGAGGAGGCCCTGTTGCGCGGCTGGACCCGGGAGGAGTGAGCCGATGGCACGCAGACTGATCGGGCTGTCGTATTCGCCGTGGACGGTGCGGGCGCGGTGGGCGCTCGACCACCACCAGGTCCTGTACCGCTACGTCGAGTACCTGCCCGTCTTCGGCACCCCCGTGTTGCGAGCCGCCACCCGGAGGTGGCGCGGAAAGCTGACCGTGCCGATGCTCACCGACGGGCGCACGGTGCTCGGTGACTCCTTCGACATCGCGCAGCACGCGGAGTCCCTCGGCCGGGGGGCGCCGCTCATCCCGGACCTCGGCACGGCCGCCCACTGGAACGCCGTCGCGGATCGCATCGGCGCGGCTGGCCGCACGCGCACGACCACCCTCGTCGCCGGAGACCGGGCGGCGAAGAAGGACAGCCTTCCGAAGGGCCTCGGGTGGGCGCTCCCGCTCGCCGATGTCGGCGTCAGCTACCTCACGCGAAAGTACGCGCTCGACCAACAATCCGTGGCCGAAGCCGAGCGCCAGATGGCCGACGCGATGCAGATCGTGAGCGAGGGGCTGACCGGCGACTACCTCGGCGACAGCTTCGGCTACGCGGACATCGCCGTCGCCTGCGCCTTCCAGTTCATCGACCCGGTCGACCCGCGCCACGTCTACCTCGGCGAGCACAGCACCCGCTGTTGGCGATTCCCCGACCTCGCCGACCGCTACCGGCCCCTGATGGAGTGGCGCGACCGCCTCTTCGACGAGCACCGTTGAGCTGGGTCTTCGGCTACGGATCGCTGGTCTGGCGACCCGCGTTTCCCCACGTCGAGCGCCGCCCCGCCCGCCTCACCGGCTGGGTCCGCCGCTTCTGGCAAGGCTCCTACGACCACCGCGGCACCCCCGAGAGCCCCGGTCGCGTCGTCACCCTCGTCCCCGACGCGCAAGGGTGGTGCGACGGCGTCGTCTACCGGCTCGGCGATGACGCGCCCCAGATCCTGGAGGCCCTCGATATCCGCGAGCAGGGCGGCTACGACCGCCACGACCTGCCCGTACGCACAGACGACGGACGGACCCTCACCGCGCTCGTCTACGTCGCCTCCCCCGGCAATCGGAACCACCTCGGCCCCGCACCGCTCGACGCCGTCGCCGAACAGATCCGCGGCGCCACCGGACCGAGCGGCGCCAACGTCGAGTACGTGCTGCGCCTGCAGGCCGCGCTCGACGGGATGGGCGCCAACGACCCACACGTTGCAGCCCTCTCAAGACTCGTCACGGACAACCGCTGAGTGCACAACCGCTGAGTGCCACCCACTTCGGAAACCGCAGAACCGCTGAGTGCAGAACCGCTGAGTGCCACCCACTTCGGAAGCCGCGCACTTCGGAAGCCGCGGGGGTGCTGCGCCGCGCGCTGCCGCAGCTGCTCTGCGTGCGGCGGGCGTTGGCAGGCAGGGGGAGGTTCCAGGAGGGGGCCGCCGAAGGCCCCTTCCTCGGCGCGCGATAGCGCGCCATCAAACAACCGACGGTTGCGTCACGTAGCCACTCCCTGCGAAGCGCTGCAGCTCGACCGCACCGCCGAAACCTCCAGAGGGCCCCGCGAAGCGGGCCCGAGCCCCGCGACGTGTCATTTACAGCGACCTGCACGGCGGCGTGGGTTCGCACCGCTCCACGGGTCCCCGACTCGTGCGCAGCGAGGCGCAACGTCCGCACCGGATGCAGCCCGCTGGGTTGGCGGGCGGGCGAGTCGCGGAGCGAAGCGACGCGAGAGCGCGGCGGCCCGCCTGGTCCCAGCCGATGAACCGCCCGCACTCGATGTGAGCCCGGCTGACTGGTGCCACCCACCTCGGAGACCGGCGACTGGTGCCACCCACCTCGGAGACCATACTGCCGAGGTGTTGGCCGCGGAGGCGAGCGCCGCGCCGTCTGCTCGTCTGCGAGGTGCTTCGGTGCGCTCGTCTGCGAGGTGCCACCCACTTCGGAAACCGCCTCGCTCGGCATCATCACATCGAGCGTGATCGCGACCGGGCTCATCGAGCGCGCGAGAAGCAGACCTTGCTCACCGTCGCCCGCGGTCACCACGCCGAAGCCCGCTCTGTTGAGGGAGGTGCCGACGATCTCGCGGATGGCCGGGTCGTCGTCGATGACGAGCACGGTGCCCGCGGCCGACGTGGACTGCAGCGGAGCGCGCGTGTCGGCGGCCGGCTCCGAAGCCAGCTCGAGGACCCGGGGCAGGCACGCCGTGAAGACGCTGCCCTCCCCCGGCGTGCTGCTCACCGAGACGTCGCCCCCAACAGCTCGCAGAAGCGCCTGGTGATCGACAGCCCCAGGCCGGTGCCGCCGTATTCGCGCGTCGTCGACGCCTCGGCCTGGGCGAAGCTCGTGAAGATGCGCGACGCCTGGTCCGGGGTCATCCCGATGCCGGTGTCGCTCACCGCGAATGCGTAGGTCTCGTCCGGGGTGCCCGCGTCGACACGCTCGACGGCGAGGGTGATCTGGCCTTGCTTGGTGAACTTCGCCGAATTCGAGAGCAGATTCATGAGGATCTGCCGGACCATCTTGGCGTCGGAGCGCATGAGCGGCAGACGGTCCGGGACGCGGATCGTGACCTCGTTCTCGTTCTTCTCGAAGAGGGGTCGCAGCGTGTCGACCACGTCGCGGACGAGGCCGCCGACGTCGTACGCCTCGACGTGAACATCCATCTTGCCGGCTTCGACCTTCGAGAGGTCGAGGATGTCGTTGATGAGCTCGAGCAGATGGCGCCCGGCGCGGAGGATCTTCCCGAGGTCGGGCTCGAGGGCCTCCGTCACCCCGTCCTGGACGTCCTCGATGAGGATCTCCGAGTAGCCGATGATCGCGTTGAGGGGCGTGCGCAGCTCGTGGCTCATGTTGGCGAGGAAGGCGCTCTTCGCCCGGTTCGCCTCGAGCGCTTCGTCGCGGGCGGCGACCAACCCCTGCTCCGCTTCTCTTCGGCGGGTGATGTCGCGTCCGTAGAGGTTCGCGTACTCGCCCTCCGCGACGGGCGCGATCTCGAACGCGAAGACCGCGCCTTCGCTCTCCACCTCGATGAACTCGGAGGCGTCGAGATCGAACGCGCGCGAGACCCGCTCGGCGACGGCCTCGGCCACCCGGTCGCCCACCCCGACCGACCACCGGTGCAGGAGCGGAGCGCTGGGGCCGTTGGCGTACAGGAGCACCCCGTCACGCCGGATGCGCATGACGGGGTTGGGGTTCTCGTCGGGGAATCGCGCGAGGTCGGTGACCCGCTCCTGCTCGAGCTTCTGGGCGGTGATGTCGCGGCCGTAGACGTTCGCGTATCCGGCCTCTGCGATGGGCGCCACGGCCAGCGCGTAGTCGCGCCCACCTGCCTGCGCCTCGAACTCCTGCGCAGCGTTGTCGGCGAAGGCGCGTGACACGACCTCGCGTACGAAGGCAGGGACAGCCTCTCCGCGCCCCACGCCCCAGACGGTCAGCAGCACCTCGCTGGGTGTGTTGGCGTACAAGACGGTGCCGTCGAGGCCAAAACGCAGGACCGGGTTGGGGTTCTCATCTGGAAACCGCGCGAGCGACTCTACGTCCGCGTTCGTGCTCACCAGCGCCGTCCATGGCCGTGGCAGATGAACGACTATAACTCACCTACTCGGGTGGGCGGATCGTCGCGAACGTCGCGGCCTTGATGTGCAGGTCACCGGACTCGGCGAAGAGCGCGACGCGCCCATCCACCGACGGCATCCACGACGAGAGCACGACGCGACCGTCGGCGCAGACCTCGACCTCACCGTCCACCACGCGCAGCGAGATGGTCGTCGGCGGCGGGCAATGGGCCTCGCAGACCACGACATCCTCGAACCAGGGGTGACCGTCGTCGTCGGTCGACGGCCCGACGCGCCGGATGCGCACGCGATGTTCCGCGGGGATCCACTCCAGCCACCACGCGCGGCGCGACCTCCGGCCGAAGACGAACCCGGCGGCGCGGCACGACATGTCGACGCGGGCCTCGTAGCGGAAGTGGCGGGCGATCCAGGGGTCCGGCATCAACGTCGGGACCACCCCCGCGGAGAGCGTGCCGCCGTCCTCCTTCCAGCGCTCCTTGACGTAATCGTCCCAGCCCGTCCACGCGTGGCAGCTGAGCGCGCCCTCCTCACCCGCGTGCAGCTCCAGCGGTGACAGCAGGCGATTGCCCCGTGAGAGGCGATGCATCGAGAAGAGCGTTTCGCGCCCGCGCCACCGGCAAACGCGGCCCGCGTAATGACCGGGCGGGCCGAGCCGATTGTCACGAGGCGCGCGGAATGGCCCCTCGGGCGTGTCGGCCATCCAATAGCGCTGGCTGCGGTCCTCCATCACCGACGCGAGCAGGTACCAGCGGCCGGCGACCTCGACGAGCTGCGGGCACTCGAGTTCAAAGTGCTGCGTCGGGCCGAAGAGCGGCGGCTCGACGGTCCAATGTTCCAGGTCGCTGGAGGCGATCAGACCGACCACGCCCCGATGGTCGAGGTCGCGCGCGCACACCGGCGCCACCCAACGCGCACCGACACGCACCGGCTTCGGATCGCGAAACGCCACCCAGGGCGCGCGACTCGCGGTGACGTCGTAGTACGAAGGCTCCGCCTGGGCGACGAGGCCGTGCTTCGTCCACGTCATCAAATCGTCGGAGGTCGCGTGGGCGATGCGCTGCACTCGGCCACCGTCGTGGGTGGTCAGCGCGGTGTAGAGCATGTGCCAGCGGGCGTCGTCGTGCGTGACGCCCATCGTCCACAGCATGTCGTCGTCGAGCTCGCCCGGCGACCCCGTGCGCAGCGCGGGCGGGCACGCCACCCAGGACAGCCCGTCGCGTGAAACTGCATGGCCGATGACGTCGTGGCTGGGCAGCGTCAGGTGGAACACGTGCAGGACGTCGCCAGCGACGACCACCTCGACGTCACCGAGCTCCGAGCCGTGGAAGCCGCCGGGGGCGTACACTCGTTAGTGACCGGGTGGGGCGGCGTCGGGGTCACGACCCCAGCGCTCGTCCTCTTCGACGCATTTGTCGACGCTCTTCAGGTTCTTGAACCAGAAGAAGTAGAGCCCGACGCCGGTGACGACGGTGATCGCGAGGAAGAAGAAGAACTTCTTCCAGTCGTGGAAGACGAAGGCCATCGCCATCAGCAGCATCGAGATCTGGAACGGGAGCGAGAACATGAGCGCGAGCATGTCGCTGAGCTTCTCGTTGAGCCGCCCACGCCGCTCCACCGCGGTGATATCGCCGCGCTCCTCGGCCAGCTTCTCGAACTTCCGCCAGAAGCCCCACGGGTTGATCTGCAGATTGAAGCGGATCAGCACGTCGTCGGGCGTCGGTGCAGTGAGCAGCGAGCCGAGGATGCTGAAGACAAAAGCGACTGCGATGGTCGCGGGGAACGCTGTGTAGACCTCCCAGCCCAACACCTTGTTGAGGAGTATCCCGGCCACGAGCCCGCCACCCGTCCCGATCGCGAAGCCGTAGCCGTTGAAGCGCGGCCAATACCAGCGCAGCACGAGGGGGACGAAGAGCCCCGCGCCCAGCCCCATCGTGATGAGGCCCCAGATCTCCTTGATGCTCTCCACCGTCGCCGCCAGACCGACCCCGACGACGCACAGCCCAATCGTCGCCCACCGCGACACCCGCATCAGCTGCTCGCCCGTCGCATCGGGACGGAGGTAGGCCTGATAGACGTCTTTGACGATGTAGGAGGCGCCTGCATTGAGGGTTGAGTCGAAGGTCGACATCGCGGCCGCAATGAGCCCCGCGAGCACGAGCCCCTTGATGCCGGCCGGCAATATCTTGGCGAGCACGATCGGTAAGACCTTCTCGGCGTCCGCCATCATCGCGTCCGCTGCGCCGCCCCCCTGCTGGACCAACGCGTAGCCGAGCACGACCAGGCCGGCGACCATCGTCCAGCGGAACACCGACAGGATGATGCTCTCGAGCACCAGCAGGCTGGCCTCGCGCTCGTTGCGCGCAGCGAAGAAGCGCTGGTCGGTGTACCCACCGACGCCGCCCATTCCTTCGAGAAACGACCTCATGAACCACAGGACGACGCAGATGCCGAAGAGGTCGAACACGCCCTGCGTAAGCCCTCCCTGACCGAGCAGCGAGGCACTGCTCGCGGTGTTGATCGGCTCGAGGTTCAGCTGCAACAACTCCGGCGGAAGCGAGATCGTGGGCATGATCACGAACGCCTCGACGGTGATGAAGATGGCGGTGAAGGTGAGCAGAATCATCTGAATGACGTCGGTGAAGACCACGCCGTACAGGCCGGAGAGCAACGTGTAGAAGAGCCCGACGCCGACCATCGTGGCCGTGCACGTCATCTCGCTGAAAGGCAGGAAGTGGGTGAGGAACTTCCCGGCGCCCTTCGAGAAGTACACGATCATGCCGATCGCCATCAGGATGTTCGACACCGCGCTGATCAGGTGAGCTGCCCGCCCCTGCTTGTCGGTCCCGAAGCGGAGCTTCATCCACTCTGCGGGTGTCATGACCCGGCTACGGCGCAGCCACTTCCCGAGAAAGACCAGCAGCAGGGCCAACGAGAGCCCGACGCCGCCTCGGAACTCGACGAGGAAGCCCTTGTAGCCAAGACCGAACACGAAGGCGACGATGACCATCGTGCCGCTCATGTCGAAATTCGACGTAGCCGTGGAGATGCCTAGGAGCCACCAGGGGATTTTGTTGCCGCCGAGGAAATAGTCCTCGATACCTTGAGCGGCGACCCGCGAGAGCACGAAGCCGACAATGGTCACCAGCACCAGGAACCCGATGATGATGACGGCGTCGACCATCGCAAGATTCTCTGTCAGCACCCCCTCCGTGGCATCCCAGGTGGCGTCCAACCTAACGCCTCGCCGCGGGGGGCGGTAGACCCGCCTTGGGGAAGCTCTGCCCTGTCTGCAGTCTGAAGCTGCCGGCCGACGCCAACTTCTGTCCCGAGGATGGGAGTGGGCTGGAAGACGACCCGCTCGTTGGGGCCGAGGTCGGTGGCCGAAAGCTGCTCGAATTCATCGGCGAGGACGCGCTTGGTCCCAAGTATCGCGCCGAGCACCTCGAGCTCGGCCGCGAAGAGGCGGTCAAGCTGCTGCGCGCCGGTGGCGACGCGCTGCTCAAGCGGCGTTTCAAGGCGGAGGCGCAGGCCATCGCGCGCCTGAACGACCCCCACACCGTGCGCGTCTACGAGAGCGGGCCCACCCCGGATGGCGACGTCTTCTTCGCGATGGAGATGGTCCGCGGCCGCCCGCTCGACCAGGTGATCGCGACCGATGCCCCGATGCGCCCGCGCCGCGTCGCACGGATCGTGTACCAGGCCGCCCAGGCGCTCGCGGCCGCCCACGCGCATCGCGTCCTCCACCTCGACTTCCGGCCAGCGAATGTGCTGCTCGAGACCGACGAGAACGGCAGCGACTTCGTGCGTGTCCTCGACTTCGGGATCGGCGCGCTCGGGAAGGCGGCCGACACCCGCTACCGCGCCCCGGAGCACCTCGACGCCCACAAAGACCTGGACCGACGCGCCGACCTTTTCTCGCTCGGAGTCGTGCTCTACGAGCTGTTGGTCGGGCTGCACCCCTTCCTCGGCGGCGACCCTCGGCGGCGACCCGCGTCGCGACCGCCCGACGCTCCCGACCCACGAGGGCTGGGAGATCCCCGAGACGCTCACGATGCTCGCGATGCGCCTGCTGGCGCGCGACCGCGAGGAGCGCATCCCCGACGCGTTGCAGGTCCGCACGTCCCTCGAGGAGAGCGGCCTGCTCTCCCAGGACGCCCAGCAGTTCGCCAGCGAGAAGCGCCACATCGAGACGGCGAAGATCGAGCTCGCAGAGGCCTGGCGGGAGCTCGAGGCCGAGAAGGAGCGCATCATCCGCATCGAGGTCCAGGACAGCGACTGGGACACCCCGCCGCCCATCCGCCCGTCCCCGTCGGTTCAACCGCGCGCCGTGGACCCGGAGGCGCTCGAGGAGCCCGCCGCACCGACGCCAGAGCCCGCGCCGGACACGACGCCCGAGCTCGAGGAGCCGCTCGAGCTCGAGGAGCCGCTCGAGGAGGACGAGGAGGGCATCGTCTATCTCGAGCCGGCCGTCAGCCCGCTACTGGCCTACACTTTGGGGTTGGCCACGAGCCTGCTGTTGATGGGCGTGCTCTTCGCCCTGGGGATCGTCGACATCTCCTGGTGACAGGTCCCGTTCGAGTCTTGTGGTAGCCACCCGAGCCGGAGAGCGCCGAGAACATGGCGAACGGGTCGAGGGCCGCGTGGTCGACCTCTCGTGCGGCGGGCTGCGCGCGGCGCCTGGTCGAGCCGGGCCCTCGTGGGAAGCCCGACCTCGGGGCGCTGTGGCACCGCACCCCGCCACCGACACTGCTTCGCTGAGGATCAGCCTCCGGCGGCCTCGAGGTTCACGTCGAGCATCAGGAAGGTCCAGTCGACGACGCTCTTCTCGTCGCCGTCGTCGTCCACCACCGTCTCTTTGAAGTCCCCCTGCGGCATGTACGCGGAGAACCCGGCGACCAGCTTCGCGCCCTTCACGAGCTTCACGGCGTAGATGAGGTCGAGCTCGATGGCGACCTGTCCGGAGCGGCCGTCGGCCTTCCCGTTCTCGTCGACCCTGTTGTCGTCGGCCGCGAGCATGAAGTCGTGGATCGCGACCTCCAGCATGCCGGGGCCGACCTTGCCCTTGTTCTTCAGGGCGATGTCGATGAGCCCGCCGCCCCCCGTATGGACCGGGACGTTCAGGAAGCGGTCGAAGTACCCGTAGAACTTGTGGTTGGTGGCGAAGAGCGTGTCGAAGGCCTTCGTGTCGGAGTCGGCGTGGTCGTCGTCACCGCTCAGGAAGTCCACCCACAGCGTGGGCCGGAGAATCGGCGAGATCTTGTAGCCGGCGCGCACCCCGGCCATGTAGGCGAAGTGGCTGATGTCGTCGGCGTCGCCGGCGCCCTTCGTCTTACCGGCCTGGACATACGCCTCGACGCGCCACTGCAGGTCGCCCTTGCCCGACTTCACGTGCACGCCGCCGGTGAAGCGGTCAGCGTCCTCCGGCAGCCTGCCATCCTCGTCGTGGACGAAGCGGTTGGTCTCGAAGATGAGCGGCACGGCCAGGCGCATCGAGTCCATCTTGAAAGCGGCGTGGCCGACGAAGAGGTCACGCTTCTTGCCGTCCGGGACGCGCGACATGGAGAAGGTCGCGTCCATCTTCTTGGTGTTGTACCCGACGCGCAGAGCGTCGAAGCTACGGCCTTGTTGGGTCCAATTCACCGCACCGATGAGCCGCTGACCATCGAGCGCGATCTCCTGGCGTCCGGCGCGCAGCCACCACTCGCCCGTTCCGAGCTGGAGCCAGCCCTCGTGCACGTCGATCCCCTCGGCTTGGAAGTCGCCGAGGGTGTTGCTCTCGCTGCCCCAGGCGCGCACGTCCTGAACGGCGAACCGCGCCTTCAGCTGCTCGGCCGCGAAGTTCATCCACGCGCGGGTTCGTTGGGTGACGACGTGGTCGGTGCCATCGTTCGCGAGCTTCAAGTGGTCGCCAGCGACGGTCATCTCACTGCGCGGGCGAACCTGTACGCCTGGCTGCACTGTGGCGGGCGCCAGAAGGGCGGATACGAGCAGCAGGCCAGTGGCAGACATCGGAGCCTCCTCGAGGTGTGTGACCACCCCCTAGAGCAATCGACGTGCCCGCGGAACGCCGATTGCACGGCGGAGCGGCCGAAACGAGCCGAGAGGTAAGGGATGCCGGGACGCTGGGTCGCCATCGTAGGACGAGAGAAGACGGGGCGCGTGGCCGCTGTGTGGTCACTCGTCGACCAGCTGCGGGCGTCGGGTTTGACCGTCGGTGGCGCGGTTCAAGAACGCTCGGGAGCCAACATCGAGCTGGTCGACATCGTTACCGGGACGCGCCGGACGCTGGCGTCTGCGTCACTGGATCCGGACGTCTGCGACTGGGCGTTCGACCGCTCCGTCTTCACCGAAGTCAGGGAGAGCGCGCTCGCGTCGACCGGCGATGTGGTCTTCATGCATGCCGGCCGGTTCGAGTCGAACCACCGTGGCCATTGGGACACCCTGCTCGAGTTGCTCGAACGCGAGACGATGGTCGTGCTGTGCATGCCCCCGTCCTCGCTGGCGCGCATCGCCTTCGACCTGCCCGACCCGATCGGCGCGCTCGAGTTGCCCGCCGACACGGACGCCATCAGCTGGTTCGGATACGAGATTCAGCGCCTGCTCCGCCCCGCCAACGCCGCGTAAATACGCGCAAACAACCGGCCGCCCGGTCCGGAAACCACCCTAATCGACCCAGATGGTGACACGCACGGCACCCAACGGTGCCGTGCGTCGTGATCCAGACGAGGCAATGCCACCAAGGGGTAGCGCCACGTAACGTGAGGGTGACGGACTCCCCTGGTCGACGCCGATGGACGCGGTCGACGTGTTTCTGGGTCGACGACGACGTGGCGGAGGATTGGCTGCACGTCGTCGAGATCGAGAGCGTCCGCTTCGACGCGGTCCAGCCCGCCGACCTCGCCCCCCTCGAGGCGCCCATCCCCGAGGCCTGAACAGCCCGCGCTTCCGACTCGGCGCTTGACCGCCGTGCGTGCGTGCGCCATAAACATTCAGTCCAGACTGTTTGTGAAATGCGCCGCACTCAAGCCGAACGAACCGCCGCGACCCGCGCCCGACTGCTCGAGGCGACCGTCGGGTGTCTGTGCGACCTCGGGCACCGAGGCTCCAGCAGCGCCGAGGTGTGCAGGCGGGCAGGCGTCTCCCGCGGCGCCCAGCTCCACCACTTCCCTACCAAGGCCGCGCTCTTCGCCGCGGCGGTCGAGCACCTCTTCGCCGAGCGTATCCGCGGCATGGAGGCGGCGCTGCGGGCCACCGCGCCGGGCGGCGACCGGCTCGATGCCGTGCTCGACGAGCTGTGGTCGATCTACTCCAGCCCCGCGCTGATGGCGTGGCTCGAGCTGGTGGTCGTAGCGCGCACCGACCCCGAGCTGCGCGAACGGATGGCGGAGACCCACGCCCGTCTCGAGCTCGCGGCCACCGCGGCCTTCCACGACGCGATGGGCATGTCCGAGCGGTTGCCCGGGCGCGCCATCGTGCGCACCGCGATGGCTTGGATGGACGGTCTGGCCATTCACGCATTCCTGCAACGAGACGAGGCGGCGATCGCCGAGTCGAGAGCCGTGCTGCGCGCGCTCGCAGCCCCGTGGGTCGAACGATGGACTCAGGCCTGACCGGCGTCTCCGAGACGCTGCTGATCCCGCTGACCGCGCGCGTGCTCGAGTCGCAACGCACCGACAGCGGCTACGACGATCCGGGCGCCGTCGCCGCGGCCCGAACCCTCGGGGTCGACCTCGACCGCTACGGCCGCGAGTGGACCCAGCTCCAGGCGGTGGTCGGCCGCACCGTGCTGGTCGACGGGGTGGTCGCCGGGTTCCTCGCGCGCCACCCGAACGGGCAGGTCGTCAACCTCGGCGCGGGGCTCTGCACCCGCGCGGCCCGGCTCGACAACGGCCACGCGCTCTGGCTCCACGTCGACTTCGCCGAGGTGGTCGCCGTGCGTGAGCGCGCCGTCGAGCCGCACGAACGCAGCCAGGCCTTCGCCGGCTCCGTGCTCGACGACGGTTGGTGGGCGCTCGTCGACGAAGCGCGCCCCACCCTCTTCGTCGCCGAGGGGCTGCTGATGTACCTCGAGCCCGACGACGTGCAGGCGCTCCTCACCACCCTCGCCCGCCGGCGCCCCGGCTCCGAGATCGTGCTCGAGGGCATCTCCTCGTTCCTGCTGCGCGGCCGCTTCGGACAGCGCTCGGCGACGCTGCGCGACACCGGCGCCATCTTCAAATGGGGCCTCAGCCGCCCCGAGGCGCTCTGCCAGATGGTGCCCGGGGCCGAGATCCTCTTCGTCGGCCACCACGCCGAGGTCTACCCGAAGCGGTGGCGTTGGCTGCGCCTGACCCGACCGATCCGGCCCTTGCGGCAGGCCATGCGCGTCGTCCACCTGCGCCTGCCCGGAGCGCCCTCATGATCCAGCCCGACACCGCGTTCCTGCAGGCGACCTTCGAGGCCTGCGCCTTCCACAAGTTCATGCGCGCCGAGCTGCGCGTCATCGAGCCCGGCCTCGTCGAAGTCGAGATCCCGTGGTTCGCCGACCTCGACCAGGCGATGGGCCGCATCCACGGCGGGGTCTACGCCGCCCTGCTGGACACCGCGAGCTACTACTCTGCGCTGAGCGCCTGCGGCCCCGTCGAGCGCCTGCCCCTCACCCAGGAGTACAAGCTCAACCTGCTCGCGTCGGTGAAACAGGAAGCCCTCGTCGCCCGGGCCCGCGTGCTCAAGCTCGGCCGCCGCGTCGCCGTCGTCGAGACCCGCATCAGCAGCGCCTCGGTCGAGCTCGCCGCCACCGGCCTGACCAGCCTGGTGATGTGACGCACGCCCTACCGGCCCCGGTTCATGCACTGCTCGACGGTCATGGGCTTGGTGCAGGTGCAGGCCACAATCGACTCGGCGCCCGAGCCCACGCCGCCGTCGGCGAAGAGCAGCTCCATCGTTCGGCCGTCGAGGATGAACTGCCGGGGCAGGGAGCTGCCCGCGGCGTTGGGGTCGAGGAAGCGCTGGGTTTCGGCGAAGAAGTCGTCGCGTAGCACGGTGAAGGTCACGTCCTTTCGGCGGAAGTAGTCCTCCATGTACTCGGGCGTCGGGGCATCGCCAGCGGCGTCCTCGCCGACGATCCACACGATGCGCAGGCCGTCGTCCTCGAACGTTCGGAAGAAGTTCTGCGCCTTGGGGGCGTACTGCTCGCAGGCGCCGCACCACCCGGTGCTGAGAAACACCCAGATGGCTCGGACGCCGCCGCCGCAATTCTCGTGGAAGGAGAAGGGGGTGCCGTCCCACTGATCGAGGGTGAAGTCCCCAATGTGCGTCCCGACGGCGTTGCCTTGCTTCGCCACCTCGAACTGGCACTCGTCGTAGTTCGGGAGCGCCATGTCGGGCGGCTGCTGGACACCTTCGTCGGCGAGGACGGCCGCGTCTGCGGTTGAGGCGTCGGCGTTGGCCTGCCCGCCACCGCCGCCGCCGACGGGGGCGCAGGCGGGGAGCGCGAAGCAGAGGGGGATGACGGCGTAGGCCAGGCGCGCGGTCGTGGGCTTCATCGTCGTCTCCGGCTGCTCGATGACCTCGAGCATACCAGCGGCGGGCGGGACCGTGACCTCCACCATCGTCGAGTCGGGGGCCGCCCACGACGAGCGCACCATCTTCACCCGCGCCGGCTGGTGGAGCCTCGGCGGCCTGCGGGCCAGGTCGCTCGGGTCAGTCGCCCGCCCGGTCGAAGCACACGGCGTCATACTCGATGCGGACGATGTCGTCCTCGTCGGGGTGGTCGCCGGGCTCGAAGTAGATGCTGCCGTTGTTCACGGCGAACTCCCAATCGTCGTTGGGTTCGTCCTCCACGAAAACGCGGATGGAGTCCTCGACCGCCGGACGCCGCATGGAGAAGTGGGCGTTGCGGTCATCCCGGAGGCGACCGACCTCGTGTGAGTCGATGGTGGCGTCGCCTTCGACCGGGGCGCCGCTGAGCGGGACCTCGAGCTCGGGGCGGTTCATCGCGTCGGACTCGACCACGAGCGTGCAGCGGTCGCGGTTCTCCTCGCGCAGGTCCGTGGGCTCGTACTGGAAGAGGAACTCGCTGAAGTCCTCGGGCTCCAGGTGCAGGCAATCACCCTCGATGACCGGCTCCTCGAGCGGGACAAAGCGCGGACACTCGTCGCCCTCGTAGCGGAAGCCGGTGATGCACATCGGGACGAAGCCAGCGTTGTCGGCGCGGATGCGGATGGTCGGCGAGGCGCAGCGGGCGTTGGTCACCTCGCCGAAGTACGCAGAGTCGGGCATCGCCGCGGTGAGGGCCTCGGCGCCGATGCCGCGCAGCAGGGACTCCTGGGCCCGGTTCTGCTCGAGGTGCGGGTCGTGGAACTCGACGCGCAGGAGCACGCGGTCGCCCGGGGGGAACGCGATGGTCGGGGCGTAGGTCACCTCGATGATCTGCTCCGTCCGCGGCCCGATCTCGCCGCGCGGCAGGTCGGTGGTGACGGTGAAGGTGTTCTCCTCCGGTCCGTCCATGTCGATGATCCGGACGTCGTCGAGGCGGCACACGTCGGTGCCGGGGTTGTCGACCCGGACCTCGAGCGTGCGCGTGAGGCCGATGCGCAGGAACTCGAAGTCGACCCGCGGCGGTGAGATCGTCAGCAGACAGCTCGGCCCGCCGCCGCCTCGCGCGCGCATGTTGATGCGGAGTTCGGGTGTGCGCGCGGCGTCCGTTTGGAGGACCACCGCCCCGTTCACCATCTCGTCGGGCGCCAGCCCCATATTCGAGTACCAGAGCTGGATGCGAGCCGCCTGCCCCGGCTCGAGCGTGCTCTCCGCCAGGGGGTCGCCGCCCTCCACCTCCCAGTTGAAGCCCTCGTCGCCCTCCAGGGTGACCTCGCCGATGGCGACCGGCACGTCGCCACAATTCACCACCTGCGCCTGGAACCGGCCGCTGTCGCTGCCCGGCTCGACGGCGCCCAGCTCGACGGTGCTCGGCATCGCCCGCAGGCAGCTCATCTGGATGCGCCCGTTGAGCGGCACCCGTACGGTCGGCTCGTCGGCGTCGTTGCTGGAGATGGTCACGGCACCTTCGTTGCGACCCGCGTTGGGCGGCGTGTAGGTCACCGACACCGTCACCTGCTCGCCCGGCGCCACGGTGACCGGCCAGGCCGGCACTTCCACCAGGTCGAAGCCCGCCCCCGTGATCTCGGCGCCCGTCACCTCCAAGGGGTCGGTGCCCACGTTGCGGATCGCCAGCGCCATCGGGGCGGAGGCCTGACCCACTTCGCCGAGCAACTGGAGGATCGGCGGGTTCACGTCGATCTCGGGCCCGATGTCGGTGGTCCCGTCCAAGCCGGTGAAGCCCAGGTCAGTCGGATCTCCCCCGTCGTTCGAGCCGGCGTCGATCGCCCCGTTGCCCACGTCGGTCGACTCGGCGTCGTCGTCGCACGCAGGCAGGCAGATCAGCATGAGAGCAAATGTGATGCGCATTGGTAGACTTACCTGGCCTCCATTGGAGTGATGGTAAAGCCCCCTTTCGAACCGTGCGTGCGGTTTTCCCGCACACGGCTCACGGGTGACCTCTCGAGTCGCAGCATTACGCAGCTCCCGGGTAGCGGACGGTTCCGCGGAGACGGTGAAGCCCGA
>PVBE011114434.1_pt1 | contig 18161 bp, 17 predicted proteins | sample 1631181 | NCBI WGS metagenome assembly PVBE01 (sample SAMN08397723, study PRJNA350692) | Marine metagenome, whole genome shotgun sequencing project. | isolation source: water | place: Pacific Ocean | collected 2012-04
CATATCGGGAAACAGGTGAAATGCGCTCTGGTAGCACGGAGTGGCGCACCCGTGCTCACGCCCTGATGAGCGGTCTTTGCAGGTGCAAGCACCGGTGCGCCACCCGGCGCTACCTTCCCAGGTGTCATCGCTTCACCTATTTGCCGACATGAGCCAAGTCTCACTTTTACTTGTACCCGGGTCACACGGGGGCGCTACCGGAACGGCTTGCAAGGGTGGCGAGGTTGGGGCATTCTGTTCCCTTTGCAGATTTCTTTTGCTGGTGTTTCACAAATGCGCTTCCTGACTTTGCGAGAACGGTTGTTGATTGGCGTTTTGGTTGTCGTGGTCGTTGGCCTCGGCGTGGGCTGGGGATTGTCCGGATGGCAGGGACAGACCCAGCAGTTGGAGCGCCAACTTGCGCAAACGCATCGGCAACTCCGGGAATTGGAGGCGTTGGTGACGGAGTGGAACCGGGTGCAGCAGCAATCTATAGCTCCGGTGATGGGGAAGCCGTTGAGTTCCTTTGTGGAGGAGGTGGCGCGTTCGCTGCGGGTGCAGGAGCAGTTGCAGCTCAACACGCTGTCGTCTGCCCCGGAAGGCACGGAGGGCGTGCAGGTGCAACTCGATCAACTCAAGCTCGACCAACTGCTTGATGTGCTGTATCGGCTGGAGCATCACCAACCCGTGTTGCGGCTTTCCCAGCTTGACCTCACCGTGAGCCCTGGATCACGCCTTGTGCGGGTGTCCTTCCAAGTTTTCAAGCAACAGCAAAGCTGAGTCCGTGCGCTGGGGCCTTCGTATGCTCTTTGGTTTGATCGGCACGCTTGGTGTGGCGCTGGCTGGCTTGATCGGGCTGGGGGTCGGCTTTCCGGAGCGCCAGCTTGCCGAGACGCTGGCCCGGCACCTGCAGGCCCAGACCGGAATCCCCGTCGAAATCAGTAGCGTCCAACTCGGCTGGAGCCGGATCACCCTCCCGGAGGTGGCATTCCGAACCCCTCCAGCGTGGTCGGAGGCACCCTCGGTGCGGCTGCTGGTGCTGGAGTCGCTGGAACTGTCGTACTGGCCCCTGCTTGTCTCTTGGCAAGCCCAACTGTCCCTGCGTTCGCATGGCGGGGAGATGCAGGTGTCTGCAAAACTGGACGGCAGTGCTGTGGATTTGCAGATGACCGGAGTGGAGCTTGGGCGCATGCCGTTGAGCTCAGTGGCCCCGTGGGGCACGGTCGCGGGCATCTTGAGCTTTGCAGGGAATCTCGTGGAACCGTTGCTGTTGCAGCAAACCCCACCCCAAATTCCGCAGGGGGATTTTTCCGGCAGTTTGCGGGATGTCCGGATTCAGTTCAAGGCCGCAACGCTGGAACAACTGGGAGTCACCCTCCCGGGATTGACGTTGGACGAGGTGGGATTCAAAGGCACGATTGGCTCCAATCTCACTGCCGATGTCCAGTTCAAAGGAATGCTCACCGGAACCCTGAGCGGGTGGATGCGCCTCAACCCCGCTCGTCCACAAAACTCACTCTTGAACTTGCGCGTGCAGTTGAACTTGAACCCGGAACTCCGTCAACAATTGGGGTCGGCGGCCCTGCTGCTGCGCGGTTTTCAATGTGGAACGACCGTGAGCCTGAAAATTGAGGGCACCGTTGCACAGCCCCTGACCAAGAAAGGGGAGTGCGCATGAACGTGAAACGTTTGATCCTCGGTGCTGTGCTGGCAGGGTTTTTGTTGGTCTCCGCCGGAGGCGGCTATGTCGTGCACCTGTTTTTCCAGCCGATGAGCAGGCCCGGCACCACCGGTGAGGTGCGGCTCTTCATTCCCAGCGGCATGACCTTCTCGCAAGTCACACAGCAGCTTCGGCAGCAGCAGATGCTTTCGCATCCGAGAATCTACGACTGGGTCGCCCGCTGGCTGGAGGCACCAAAGCGCATCAAGGCTGGGGAGTTTCTGGTTTCACGGGACTGGACGACGTGGGAGGTGCTAGGACACTTGATCCGGGGTAAGGGCATCCGCCACCGCGTGACCATTCCGGAGGGCTTGAATTTTCGGCAAATTGCCGCACGACTAGAGACAAAGGACTTTGGAGAAACAGACACCTATCTCGCTTTGATGAAAGACCCAGCACTACTGGCTCGCACTGGCATTGCGGAAGCGAAAACTTTGGAGGGTTTTTTGTATCCGGAAACCTACTTCTTTTCACGGGTGGAGCGCCCTCGGCAGATTCTTGCGGCGATGATTTCACAGTACCGCCACACCTTCACTCCAGAACTCCGGGCGCGTGCAGAGGAGTTGGGACTCAGCGAGTACCAAGCCTTGACCCTCGCCTCGATTGTGGAAAAGGAAACCGGCATGAAGGAAGATCGCGGCAAGATTGCCGCCGTCTTTCACAACCGTCTGCGCAAGCGCATGCTGCTGGGAAGCGACCCGACCGTGATTTACGGAATTGCAGGGTTCGACGGCAACCTCACCCGCAAACACCTGCGCACCCCGACTCCGTACAACACCTACACCCGACGTGGACTGCCTCCCACCCCGATTTGCAGTCCTGGCAAGGATTCGCTGCACAGTGCCCTTTATCCCGAAAACGTGAACTACCTCTACTTTGTTGCTCGCGGGGATGGGGCCAGCGTGTTCTCCAGCACCCTCAAGCAACACAACAAAAATGTCTGGTACTACCAGAAGGTCCGGAAGAACCGTCTCCGGATCCAGAAGGAAGCTCAGGTCCAGAAGGCAAAGCTGAAAAGGGATTCCTGACCGAAATCAGGAGAAATGAAGGAGGGTCATCACTGCTTGGGGCTTTTGATTCGCCTGAGCCAGCATCGCCCGGCTGGAGGCAGCGAGGATTTGCCCGGAAGCCATGTCGGAGATCTTCTCGGCCATGTCGGCGTCTTCAATGACGGACTGCCCTGCTTGGATGTTCTCCACGGCAACTCCCAAGTTGCTCATCGTGCGTTCGATGGTGTGCTTCTGGAACGATCCCAGTTCCATGCGAATCTGCGAGATGTCTTCAATGGCCTGTTCCAGCAGCAGGTTCGCGTCCGAGACGCCCTGTGGGGTGGTGACGTCAATGTCGGCAAGGCTGGCAAAGCCACTCTCATTCGGGAGGTGACGGGCGAGCTTGCTGGCCCGTACATTCATAAAGGCGAAGGGTTCGTAAACATGCTCGTTGCTGTCCAAGTGAAAGCGCTTGGACTGCTGCGAGAGGTGAACAAACCCCTCCACTTTTTCAGCCACCGATTTTGAGGGGGAATCCAGCACATAGGTGGCTCCGATCTGCTCACCCTGCTTGTTGAGAATCGGCTGCTCCACATAATCCACCGTCTTACCGTAGCGCACGGTGAGTTGACTCCCCGGAAGTCCTTCCCGCGCTGTAAGCTCCTGACCCACGCCAAGCGCCGAAGCCTCTCCAATCGTTCCCTCCACATCTTTGCCGAGAATGGCATTCTCTGGCTCATGGGCCTGACGGGTCAGGAGTCCGTCAATGTTGCTGGACGCGGTGAAGAAGACATCATCCCCAAAATTCTTGTGCCGGAAAACGAAAATGTGGTCTGGACGCTCAAAGAACTCCATTGGAAGGTTGTCCCGCTGAAGCGCCCGGCTGACATGATAGACCAGCAGGTCGCGGACTTCCTGATCCACCTGTGCCTTGGGGTAGTTGGCAGGATCACGGTCGTGCTTTGCACGAAGATCCTTGATCTCCTCCCTGAGTTCATGGTCGTTGGAGTTGAAAAGGAAGGTGCGGTCATCAAAGGAAACGACGATCTCCACCCCGTCGCTGGCACTGACAAGCGTGAGGGGTTTGTAGCCTTCGACACGGGCGCGAGTGGACACCCGTGTGATGTCCACCTGATAACCCTCCTGCGGAGAGGCCGGGGTGTCGGCTTCGGCACTGACGAACTCCAGATCGGATTCTCCGACCGCCACCCCGTTGATCCCCATGCTGCCGTCCAGCAGGCGCTGTTCGGTGTAGGTGGTGTTTTGTGCGATCTGGTCGAGTGCCTTGAGCAGATGCTCGATCTCCATCTGGTCGGCGTTGAGCATTGACTCGTCATTCACCGCCTCGTTGGCGGCATGGACAACCCGCTGGCGAATCTCGGTGAGGATCTTGGAGACCTCGCCCAACCCACTTTCCGCAATCTGGAGCAGCGAGATTGAAGTCTCCACGTTCTCTTTCGTCTGCTTGAGTCCGGTGACCTGACTCTTAAGCTGGGCCGCACCCAGCAGGAGATTCGGGGCGTCTGAACTGCGATTCAATTCACGTCCGGAGCTGAGTTTTCGGATGGATTCGCTCACACTCGCCTGATGGTTGGCGCTGTGCCTCAGGGTGTTGAGGGTGGCAATGTTGTTTTGAATCCGCATGGCTTCCGATGGCAGCGAGATTAACCTTCAGGTCTGCTATCGGCAGATTCGCGGATTTCTTTAGTGTTTTTTGAAAAAAATCAGAGCCGGAAGAGCGGGAGTTCCTCAGAAGTTTGGAGGCCGAGCCAGCACTCCAGCACAGGACGAAGCCGCTCCACAGACGGGGTATCCCGGAAGAGGAAGCCGTAGGACTGAAAGTAGTCGGAAGCTTCCAGCAGCCCCTTGAGTTCCACATCCTTGAGCAGGGTTCGTGCGATGCCGAGCAACAGTGGTGGCTCCGGGCAGTTTTCCAGTTGCGTGAGCCGCGCTTTGAGCGGCCCGGTGTGCCAGCCGTGGAAGAGTTCCAGCGGCACCTGTGCCCCACTTTGGTGCTTGAGCAGAAAATCCGGGAAGCAATACTGCTCGCCTTCGAGCGCGAGGAAATCGGTCACCGATTGCAGCGTCCACTCCGGCAGTTTCGCGGCAACGCCCTGCTGGAGCAGTTGCAAGGCTTCCGGGACGTAGGCGAGGAAGGGGCGGTAGTGCGAGCGGATGCCGCAGGAGTTGTCCAGTTCCAGTTGGTGCGTTTCGGACTTGCGAACCTGTACCTCCGCCCGCAGGGTCCAGTCCGGCTGGTGCAGCAGGGCCGGGAAAAAATTCGCGAGGTTGAATCCATACTTTTGTGTCTGCACAAAGAGGCTGAGCGGACCATCGACCTGCACCAACGTTGTCCCCTCGGCAGTCCGGAAAATCCGGGCGAGCAGTTGGTGGAAGCGTAGCGACTTGAGGAGTTGACGCAACCGTGCAGGCTCGGACTCCGGGAATTCGAGGTCAAGCTTGGCGCAGCGGATCAGGAGCCCCTGCACCTGAGCGCAGTTGTAGCGGTGCAGCAGCCCTGCCGGACTGAGCGGCTTGAAGGAGAGGACAGGATGGTGCGCGGGCAGGTCTTGGTAAAGCTGCGCTTCAAGGGCTTCCGGCGTTGCTCCTAAAGCTGCTGCGATTTCCCGCCGATACGCTTCCGGATGCTCTGGAAGTTCGCCGGCCAGCTTTGGTCCACTGGCTGTGAACACCTTTTTCCGAAAAGCCAGGTGGTCTCCGGAAGCGTCCTCGTCAAACTCGGTACGGTCGAACAGCAGTTTCTCCAGCCCGCGAGCGATAGTGACGTTGTCCGGAAACACTGCAATCACGTCGTTCACCTGCCCCTGAAGCGAGGTGCGGGTTTGGCCGCTGGCCCCGGCGAAGAGCGCGAGCAGGGATGCCGCGAACGCCAGCAGTTCCGGGCTGTTGGGGTCAACGAATTGCGGGTGAATGCGCTGCTTATGCACCCGGTAGCGCACCAGATCTTTCGTAAGCACGGTGTTGGCGGCGACGCTTGTTGATGGATTGCTCCCCGGTGTTCTGCGACACCAGTTCGTAAAGCACGGCCTGCTTGCCCGGACGCCCGCGCAGCAGCCGCCCCAGCCGCTGCACATGCTCGCGGACGCTGCCGCTCCCGGAAACGATGAGGCCCACGTTCGCCTCCGGAACGTCCACGCCTTCGTTGAGAACCTTCGAGGTGACGAGAACCGGATAGCTTCCGTTGCGGAAGGCGTTGAGCAGGGCTTGGCGCTCTGGTAACTTCGTGTGATGCGTGAGGACGGGGAGGAAAAAGCGGCGGCCCAGGTGATAGGCCATGTCGTTGTCTTGTGTGAAGATGAGGATACGGTCGCCCACATGACGGCGCAGCAGCGTCCACACCCAATCGATCTTCCCAGTCGCTGCCTGCGCGAGTCGCTTTTGCGTGAGGTACGCCTGAAACGCCTCGCGTCCTTCCGCACTCTGGTTGCACTTCCAGAGGAAAATCTGCCAGCCGTTCGGCTTGTTGAGGGGAATGCGTTCGCGGCGCAGAAACCCGGTGTAGCACTCTCGGAACCGCTGGTATTCGACCTGTTCTTTCGCGCTCAGTTTCACCGGAATCGTCTCAATGCGGTAGGGCGCGAGGGTGTTGCCCTGCAACTCGTCAATATGCGCCTCGTAGCAGAGCGGCCCCACCAACTCCCACAGCACCGATTCGCGTCCATCGCCCCGTTCCGGAGTGGCGGTGAGTCCGAGGCGAAACGGTGCAAGCGACCCCAGCGCGGAAAACTGGTACTGCTCGCCCGGCAGGTGGTGGCATTCGTCAAAGACGAGCATTCCGAAACGGTTTCCCAACTGCGAGACATGGATCAGCGCAGAATCGTAGGTCGTCACCGTGATGTCCCGCACCTCGTGCTGCCCGCCACCGATCAGTCCGACGGTCATTCCCAAATGTGACTCCAGCACCTCCTGCCACTGTCGCATGAGGTCAAGCGTGGGGACGTGGATGAGCGTTGGACGCTGGGTTTTGGCGATCAGCAGCAGCGCGAGAATCGTCTTGCCTGCGCCAGTGGGCAGGGAGATGACCCCATGCTTCTCCGGAAGCCACGCCTCCAGCGCCTCCTGCTGGAAACTCCGGGGGGTGATCGGCTTTTGCAGAGAAAATTCGGTTGGTGCAAATTGGCGGGCGTTGTCCTTAAATGGAATACCGCGAGTGTGCAGAGCCAAGACAAGATCGCGGTAGCGCCATGCCGGGGCGCGGTAGTTCCGGACCCGGGGATCCCACTCCACACCCTTGAGGTGCGCCAGCACGGATTCCGGGAACTCGCCCTCTGAACAACGTAGCAGCAGGGTGCCACGATCAAAGTTCAGGAAGATGCTTCCCGAGGTTGGAGAGGCCATGTTTTTCTGAAACGGCGCCTTCACATTCCAAAAAGTTCAGCATGAGAACCTGTGCGAACCAAGGTCAGCGTGGTTGCGGTTCTCCGGTAGATGAGCAACCAGTTGGGTTCGAGGTGACATTCCTGGAAGCCTTTCCACTCCCCCTTCAGGGCATGATCCTGATGCTTGGCTTCCAAAGGTGATTCCGTGGCAAGTTTTCCAAAACCTCTTTGAACCGTGCAAAGTCCCTGTTCTGGCGTTTCATCTGTTTCACGTCCTTTTTGAACCGAGTCTGCCGGATGATCTCAACACTCATATTTCCAAGTCTTGATACAACGCATCAAGGGTTGAAAAACGCTGCTGGTTTTTTCCGTCTCTTGCATCTTGCAGGGCTGGTCGAGTGGTTTCGTTAGGAAGCTCCACAGCAAAAGGAAGCCCCTGCCTCAACTCAATTTGACGGTACAGCAGGGTCACGACTTGAGAGGCGTTGATGCCAAGCCGTTTCATCACTGCTTCCGCCCCCTGTTTCAGGTCTTGGTTAATTCTTACATTGACAGTCGCCGTTTTTGGCATGGTCGTTTCCGATGGGCAAAAAATGACAGAACTGAGGAGTCGCATCTGCAGGCTTTGCTGCTTGCGAAGCCAATTGAAGATAGTGGGATCGTACTGTGGTTGCGAGTACAATTCAAGTGGTTTCTATGATCGGGTTGACGAGAGGAACTTGGCGAGTTCTTGATGCTCGTGCGGGGCGTGGGTGGGGTTCTTGAGCAGCAGTACTCCGGAGCAGGGTGCCCCCAGTGGCTCGGCACCATCACGGGTGTAGAGCGTGGCGATGGGCTGGCCTTCCCGGACCTCCTCCCCTGCGGCAACATGCCAGCAGAGGATTCCGGGCTTGGGGGCGTACCATTTCTTGAGCTGGGTGCGGAGGTCCCAAATCCGGGAGCCCTCGGTTTTGGGAAGCATCCCGAAAAAACACCGTAGAGCGTGCAGCCCCCGGTCAATGTCGGTTCGTGTGACGCTTCGGCTTGCGGAAAGCTCGAAAGTGAGTGCGACTTGCCCTCGTGCCTGACAGGTGTCGCTAAAGCTCGTTGAGTGTGCCGCCCACACCAGCACATGCGGGAACCCCAAGCCTTGAGCCTGCTCTACTTGTGAAACGTGCACATAAACATGCGGAGTGTTTTCTCCTCCGGCGGTGTGCAGGTCCAGCACCACCTCCGCCGCTTCGGAGAGGTCCAGCAGTGTGCGAATCCACCGTCCCTCTTGACTGGGTTCGTCCCGGAGTAGTCCAAGGCGGTTCCAGTTCCAGCAGTTCTGCTGGTTGGTGTGGAGGTTGTTGTAGCCCACTTGCTGCCCCATGATCTGGCTGTCGAGTCCCATCGGATTGCTCTGTGGGACGCAGATGCAGTGCAGGGGAAGTTGCCGAGCCTCGATTTCCCGCATGAACTCGTGCAACACCGGAATGCCGGTCAACTCGATGCCGTGCAGCCCCCCCTGCAAGTAGACCCGCCGGGACGCCTCCGGGTGTGCGTAAGTCCAAGTGTCAATCTCGTAAGTGGCTCCGCTGGTGGTACGATGAAGCGGGAGGGTTTCTCGGAAAAAGCGGACGGCTCCGGGCATGGGCTTTCGGATTACGAATGGTTGTGAAATGCTGTTACGGAATGGAAGATCACTGCCTCAAACTTCTTGCAAGCGAGGGATCAACTCCGCGAAATTGCAGGGGCGGTGTCGCTCGTCCAGTTGATCCTTGAGGATCGCGTCCCACGCCAGTCGGCAAGCCCCGGAAGAACCCGGAAGGCAGAACAGGTAGGTGCCGTTGGCAACGCCCGCCACCGCACGGGATTGGACGGTGGAAGTACGGATCTCCTGGTAGGAAAGCCAGCGGAACAACTCTCCAAAACCCTCGATTTCCTTGTCGAGCAGAGGACGCACCGCTTCCGGAGTGCCGTCGCGCCCAGTCAATCCGGTTCCACCTGTCGTGATCACGATACCCACCGACTCATCTGCGATCCAACGCGAGACGATCTCCCGAATACGGTAGCAGTGATCAGGCACAATCGCCTTTTCCTCAAGTTTATGCCCCGCATCGGACAAACGTTCCACGAGCAGTTTCCCGGACGTGTCGGTTGCCTCGGTGCGTGTGTCGGAAACCGTGAGGACCGCAATTCGCAGGGACCGGGATTCCCCCTCACTCACGCTTCGGCTCCGGTGGTGAGGATGAGTTTGCCGATGTGCGTACTCGCCTCCATCATCCGGTGCGCCTCTGCTGCTTCATGCAGCGGAAAAGTTTTGTGGATGATGGGACGGACTTTTCCGGACTCCAGCAGCAGCCAAACCTTTTCCTGAAGGGCATGGGCGATCTCGGCTTTCTGTGGGACTGTGCGGGGCCGCAACGTGGAACCTGTGATGGTGAGACGGTTCCTCATCACTCTCTGGAAATCAAGCTCGGCCTTGCTCCCTTGTAAAAACGCGATCTGCACCAGCCGTCCCTCCACGGCAAGGCTCCGGAGATTGCGGACGATATAGTCGCCGCCTACCATGTCGAGGATTACATCAACCCCGCGTCCTTCCGTGAGGGTCTGCACGGACTCCGCGAAATTCTCGCTGCGGTAGTTGATGGCCGCAGCGGCGCCCAACTCCAGGCACGTTGCGCATTTTTCATCGCTGCCCGCTGTTGCATAGACCGTTGCGCCGAACGCCTTCCCCAACTGGATCGCGGTGGTGCCGATTCCGCTGGAACCACCATGCACCAGCAGTGTTTCTCCTGCCTGTAACCGCCCGCGCTCAAACACGTTCGTCCAGACCGTGAAAAACGTCTCCGGAATCCCAGCGGCGGCGGCCATCGTCATTCCCGCCGGAATCGGCAGGCACAATGCAACGGGAGCCGCACTGTATTCGGCGTACCCGCCTCCGGCCACCAAGGCGCACACCTGCTTGCCCAGCCAACTGGAATCCACATCCCCATGTGTTTGGACCACGGTTCCGGAAATCTCCAATCCGGGCAAGTCGCTCGCTCCTGGAGGCGGGGGATAAACGCCTTGGCGTTGCGCCACGTCTGGACGATTGACCCCGGCAGCAGAGACTTGGATCAACACCTCGCCCGACTGAAGCGCTGGGAGCGGTCGCTGGCACGGGACCAACACCTCCGGACCTCCGGGAGTGGTGATCTCAATCGCTGTCATTTGTGAAGGAAGTTCGGTCATGTTCACTCTCAAGTCATGCGGAAAATACGTTTTTTGGACTTGTACATCTGTCGCAGAGACAAGCCCATCAGCATCAACAGGCAAGTCTGCACTTCGCCATCTCGGAAATTGTTTTCAAAAACACCCGCCACCATCAACCCCGCTGCCCCAGCCATCACACCCCACAGCACGGCATTCTCGTATCCAAAGCGACTGGCGCGGCGACTGGCCCGCAGGCTCTTCATGAAGAAAACTCCCCAAATGCCGAGGTAGGCGAGCAAGCCGAAGAATCCGTAGTTGAGCCAGGTTTGCAGGTAGATGTTATGAACCCCGGCACTTGGGCCATTCATAAAATTGTGTCCCGTTTGTTTGAAGGGTTTCCGGTATGCGGGCATCACAGTCCCATCCATGTCATAACCGATTCCCCACCACGGATGATCCTTGAGCGCTGCCACCCCGGACTTCCACATCAGCAGACGGTCTCGGTTTTCCCCAAGGGAAAACATGCTCTCGGCACGCCGGAGGATTGCCCCCTGTGCGGCTGCAGATGATCTGAGGGTCGCTTCCCAGAACCCTTGTGCTTCGGTGGTAGAAACACCCGCGGCCTGTTTGCCGACAAGCTCGACCCCTGTTCCGGAAATCGACTTGGTGATGAGCAGGGCCAGCAGTCCTGCGGTCAGCAATCCAACAAGCAGGGTGGTCTTTGGCAACCGCCAAAGTCCCAGCACAAACAACACCATCCCTGTCCCAAGCCAAATGCTGCGCCCAAGCGTTGCGACAAGTGCTCCCAGCAGGAGCAGAGCCAGCCCTGTGGCCAAAATCCGCACCCCGGAGCTCCATTCCTGACAAAGGGTCAAGGCCGTGAACAGCGCAAAACACGGCAGCAGCACTCCTCCAAAAGTGAGATGGTGCGAGAAATTGCCTTCAGCATGATAACGTGCGATCTCTTCTTGTTGATAGTAATGAGCGACTTTATTGCCGTCGTTCAGTCGCAACCACTCGGCCCCATTGAAAAACTGCACGATCCCGTACACGGCAATGATCAGGAGAAACACCGCGAACACTTGCAGCACCCGTTCTTCATTGGCTTCGGCCAAAACTCCGGCCAGTACGAACGGAAGCAGGAGCCGCCAGTGAGTGCGCAGCGCCATCAGCCAATCCACACCGTATCCCGCTAGCCAACTTGCTAGTATCGCAACCACAATGTAGACCAAGCTGACTTGCAGCAGCCCATCCCGGAGGTCCGGCAATTGCCTGCGCCAGATCAATTGCCCCAAGCCGATGAGGTAGAGCATGATGATTGAAGCCTCAGTGGCGGCAATGCTGAAGGTGCTGCCGATGAAGAGGGTGTAGAGAAAGAATCGGCTCCAGTTTTCAGAGCGTTTGAGGGTGTTCCAGAAAATCACAGGCGGGTGTTACGGGAATGATCTTGCAACGGCATGATAGCGCGTAGGGTGATTTGATCAAGCCTAGACTCGATATTGCTCCTTTTTCACATCCCCAAAACTGCTTGTGGTTCTCGCCGCGTCTCCTTAAAATTGAATGAGACTTCCAAGTTTTTTAACATGCCACCTCCTCCTGATTTCCTTTCAAACCGTCCAAGCCAGTCGGCGAAAGTCTTGCAGGAGCGTCCACTGCACCAAGGCCGCTGGTCGGAGCTTGTCGAGGTGGAGTATGCGGATACCTCCGGAAAGACCCGGCGTTGGGAGTGCGTCCACCGCAGCAAACGCTCGGAGGCGGTGATCATCATTGCGCAGTTGCAACCATCGGGGCGCTACGTCCTCATCCGACAGTTCCGCCCTCCTGCGGGACGCTACGTCCTCGAGTTTCCTGCCGGGCTTGTCGATGCAGGAGAAACCTACGAACAAACCGCAATCCGGGAACTCCGGGAGGAGACCGGGTATGTGGGATTCGTGGAACGTGTCAGTCCTGCACTCTACTCGTCTCCGGGGTTGATCTCTGAAGCCTGTGCCTATGTCTGGATGTCAGTCACTGAGCGCACGCCAGAAAACCAAAACCCGCAGCATGACCGTGAACCGACCGAGGATATCGAGGTGTACTTGGTGGCTCTGGAAGCAGCCCCCGGATTCTTGGCTACAAAATCAGCGGAGGGCATGGGGCTTGATCTCAAGCTCTATGCCTTCTTCCACGCGCTTGGGAGCAGTCGGGAATGACCTTGGTGTCCACCGAAACTCTTGCTCCTGAACCGTCGGCTCCCCTTGTTCTGTGAGAACCGTTGCTGTCAAAGGAACTCCCCAAGACGTTGTCTCAGGCACTGGCGCCACTCCCTGAACTCCGGGAGCGCTTGCCAACCTTGCCCGACCTTGAGTTGCTGGAAAGCTCCAGGCGCTTTGTTTCGCTCCTCAGCAAGCTCACCCAACTCAACCTTGAGCCTGATCCACTCCTGGCCACCTTGGCTTTTGGCTTTCCGAAGGCCCTCCAGTTGCCGAGCGATGACCCCTCGTGTGATCCAACTGTGGGGTTGTTGCGACGGTTGCAACACTTGAACCTGCCGGACCGCCCCCGTAACGAGCGTCAAGCGCAGCTCATGATGCGCATGATCATGGCTCAAGTCAACGAGTTGCAACTGCTGGCCGGACTCTTGGCGATTCGGCTGGAGGGACTTGAGCAACACTCCTGCACTCGCAAAGACGACTCAGAGGATGTTGCCTGGACGGACCTCCATGTCTTTGTGCCACTGGCAGCTCGGCTCGGAGTTTTCTGGATCAAGGCCGAGTTGGAGGATTTGGCCTTCCGCCTGCTCGACCCCGAGACCTACCAAGATCTCAAAAAGCTCGTGTCGAGTAAGCGGGACGAGCGTGCCCGCAAAGTTGAGGAGTTGACGAAGTCCCTGCAAAACCTGCTGGAACCCTTCGGGCTCACCCCCGAAATTCAGGGCCGCTACAAGCGTTTTTACTCGATCCACAAGAAACTCCGGAAGGTCAACCACGACTTCAAGCGCATTCAAGACCTGATCGGCTTTCGGTTGCTCCTGGGCAACGTGGATGAATGTTATGCGGCCTTGGGCTACATTCACGAGCAGTGGACTCCGCGCAAGGACCGTATCAAGGATTACATCACCCAGCCCAAACCCAATGGCTACCAGTCGCTCCACACCACCATCGAGCTTCCGGACGGCGAGCCGGTCGAGGTGCAAATCCGCACCCACGAGATGCACATCATCGCGGAGTTTGGAATTGCCGCTCACTGGCGCTACAAGGAGCAGATGCGCCAAGACTCCAGCTTGCCAGATGCACAACCCCAGGAGTCTCCCCAAGTCGATTTCTTCCCGGATTCCCTCTTCGCCTTTACGCCAAGCGGCGACATCATTGAACTGCCCGCCAAAGCCACCGCCCTTGATTTCGCCTATGCCGTTCACACCGAGGTGGGCTGCCGGACCACCGGAGTCAAGATCAATGACGTGATCGCCAAGCTGGAGGCTCCTCTACAAACCGGGGATCGTGTTGCAGTTCTAACTTCGGCCAAGCAGGTTCCCAACCAGGAGTGGCTGGGGTTTGCCTCCACGCGCCGCGCCCGCAGCAAGATTCGCCACGCCTTGCGGGAGCAGCAGCGGGAACAGTTCCGCAAGCAGGGCTGGGGGCGGCTGGAGCAGGAGTTCCGGGCGTCTGGACTCAACCTGAATCGGATGGTCAAGGAAGGTCGGCTGGAGCAGGAATGCCTCCAGCGCCATAACCAGACCTTCGAGCATGTCCTCTTCTGCCTCGGAGAAAACAGCATCCAGACTTCGACAGTGCTGGGTTGGTTTGTCACCGCTTCAGAGTCAGCGACTCTGGAGCAACCTGTTCCGGAAACCAAACCCCAAGCTCCGCGAATTGGAACGGGAAAAACCGTGTTTGTGGACGGACTGGAGCAAGTGCCGACCCGGATTGCCCGCTGCTGCACCCCCACCTCGAACGACCCAATCCAAGGCTACCTCGCCGAGGGAGGTCTGGTTTCGGTTCACCATCCCGATTGTGAAGCCCTGCAACGCCTCAACCCCGATCGTCAGGTTCCGGTCCATTGGGGGTAAGCCTCATTGTTTTGGGAACCGTTCACTGGAACCTACGGTGCCCGAAACCTCTCCAAGCGATCCTTGTAGTAGCGTAGTTTTTCTTGGGGCATGGGCGGGTTCTGGGAGTCCGCCAAGGACCATGCGTGTTCTGCGGCTTCAAGCGCTTGCTGCCGCTGTCCGAGTTGCCAGTGCCCTTCGGCCAGCGTGTCCCAGATAAACGCCTGCTCGTCCTGCTCCAAAGCCTGCTGGGCCAGCAGGACGCTTTCCCTCATACGCTCGGAACTGTCGCCATAACGTTCGGTCAGCAACCACGCCAGGTTGTTCAAGGCGTGTGGGCTGTCCGAATTCAGCACCAGTGATTTTCGGTACCATGATTCCGCCTGTCCCAGCTCGTTCTCAAAGTAAAGCAAGTCGGCAAGCCTCACCATCAGAGTGGCCTGTGTTGGCTCCGCAGTGGAGCTTGCGTTGGCCAGATAGTAGCCCAGCAGCCGAATCCGTGCGTCAGCACTCGTGAAGTAGGCATTCACGCCAAGCAGCAGGAGTGCCCCGGCAAGGAGTGCCCCTTTCAAACGAAAAACCCACTGGTGATGTCGCTCCCGGAGTTCCGGTTGGACTTCGCATTCTGAGAGAAACCGCAGCCGCTGGAGAACCCCGTAGTGATGCCAGTTGGGCGTCTCTGGATCAATGCCGTTGAGCCAGCTCACCTTGAGCAACGCCTGGCCAAACGGACGCAGCCCCACTCGCTCCAGCGCGTGGCAGTCGGCTTGTCGCTCAAACTGCCGACTCATAAACCCCAGCCCAAAGCGTAAGAACCCCAGCAGTGCTGCGATCATCACCACCCCTTCAGCCCACAGCGGAATCTTCCAACCTTGCCACCAACCCACCACACTGGCGGTGGTGGCCCCCAGCAGGAGCAGTTCCAAAAATCCGAATAATGAAACGGCAAAGAACAACAGGTGCCAGTGGTGCAGATGCCCCGCTTCATGTGCAACGACAGCCCGCAGTTCCTCCTCGCTGAGAGACGACAGCAAGCCTGGACTGATCAGCAAATACCGGAACTTCGGCAGGACGCCGATCACTCCCGCCGTCTTGCTGGGCAGGATTTCCTCGGGCCAGAGCCGGATGGACGCGATGGGTGTTCTGGCGTGGTGCAACTCTTTTTCAATGAGACTGCGTTCTGGACTGTTCTCCAGCGTCTCGGTCTTCCAGCATCTCATGATGACAGGGGGGGCCAAGACGAGCAGAACCCCGATGCTCAGCAGCATCGGCAACAACCCGAATATGCCCGAACCCGCAAACCACGGAACGGGCTGCAGTGCCCGCAGCAGCAGCGCCTGACCGCCTCCCAAAATCAAAAGGGGCAGTTGCAGTCGCAAATGGCTTTGCACCTTTGCGAGCTTGAGTCGCCGCCCCTCTTCATCCCAGCGTGACACCGGAGTCGCTGCCAGTGCGTCGGCCAGCCAGTAGGTGAGGATCAAAATCGAAAAGACCCCTTCGCTGGCGAAGGCTTCCGGAAACTGCTCGGCAAGTCGCAAGTGCAACGCTTCAAGCTCCACTGACCCAGCCCACAAACCCAGCGTCACCATTCGGGGCAGGTCGAACCGGGCAATCCGGCGGGTGTTCTCCAAGCCCCCCTGAACCCTCCGGAAGCCTTGGGCCAGCACCGCACCTGCCGTCACAATCCCGCACAGCACCACAGGAAGCGGCCACCCCAGCAACGGTTCCGGGATCGCGATTGGCTGAGACTGCACCCACGAGAGCAACAGAACCGCCAGCAACAGGGGTAAAAAAGGGAGCAGCATGTCGGATTCAATGGAGACAAAACACGGGGGGGGGCTGGTTCGGGTCAAAAGGAATGCGCGTGACAATCCACCCGTTCCTGCCATAATGATCGGTTTCCGCAATTGCACCAAAAAGCTTCCAGGTCAGCGTGGCATCTCCAAGTACTGTACATGAGGTTGAGCATGAGGGTAAGCGCATCGTGCTTGTGGGGACCGCCCACATCTCGGCAAGCAGTGTTCAGGAAGTGAAGGAAGTGCTGGAGCGGGAGTGTCCGGACACGGTGTGCGTGGAGTTGTGCGAATCGCGGCTCAGCGCCTTGCGTGACCCGGATGCGTGGCAGCGCATGGACATCTTCAAGGTGATTCGGGAGGGCAAGACCTTCCTGCTGCTTGCCAACCTGATGATGTCCGCCTTCCAGCGCAAGCTCGGGGCGCAGCTTGGAGTCCAGCCCGGAGCCGAGATGCTGGAGGCGGTGCGCATCGCCGAGGCTCAAGGGGCAGAGTTGGTGCTTGCCGATCGGGACGTGCGCACCACCCTGCAACGCACCTGGCGAAAACTGGGGTTCTGGTCACGCATCAAGATTCTCGGACAACTGCTCGTCGGCATGATTTCGCGGGAGGAGATTGAGGAGCTTGAAATTGAAAAGATGAAGCAAGGGGACGCGCTGGCTGAGGCGATGGAAGGACTGGCCAGTCAATCTCCGGTGGTGAAGCAGGTGCTGATTGACGAGCGCGATCAATTTCTCGCAGAGCGTATTCGGCAGGCTCCCGGAAACCAGATCGTTGCCATTGTCGGAGCAGGGCATTTGGAGGGACTGAAAAATGAACTTGCTTGCCCTCACGACTTGGATACCTTAAACCGCCTGCCCCCACAGGGCATGGTTGGCAGTGTGTTCAAATGGGGGATTCCAGGAGTGATCCTCGCGCTGATCTGCTACGGGTTTTGGACGGCGGACGCAGCGGTTAGCCTTGAGATCGTTCAGCGCTGGTTCTTGATCAACGGAATCTTCTCCGCGCTCGGCACGGCTCTGGTGCTAGCCCACCCCCTCACAATTCTCTCGGCGTTTGTCGCGGCCCCGTTCACCTCGCTCAATCCCATGATTGCCGCCGGATGGGTCGCCGGACTGGTCGAGGCTTTTCTGCGCAAACCGCAGGTCCAGGATTTCGCGGCACTCAGCGATGACATCCTCACCCTCGGTGGCTACTGGCGCAACAAGATCACCCGCATCCTGCTCGTTGTCGTGTTTGCCAATCTTGGCAGTTCGATCGGGACTTTCCTCGGCGGGTTTGCCATTGCCCGCCTGCTCTAAGTGATTTCTTTCCCGCATTCCACCGGCTATTGCAACACCTGTTGTCTGAAAAGGCCCCGCGGTAAGTTATGTTCTTCATGTGATCGAACACCTGGAGGGCGATATGACTTACAAGCGTATGACAGCGGCAGACCGCAGGCACATCCACCGTTGGCGTCAGGAAGGAGATGGGCAGCGAGAGATTGCTCGGCGCTTGGGGCGTGCGGCGAGCAGCATCAGCAGGGAGCTTTCCCGCAACATAGGCAGCCGGGGTTACCGTCCAAAGCAGGCGCACAAGCAGGCGCAAAGGCGGGCTCTGCGACCGGGGCCGCGTCGGTTCACGGATGAGGTTCGGGCAGAAGTCGAGTTGCGGCTCAAAAAGGGTTGGACTCCAGCGCTCATCAGTGGACGCGCCAGGTTGGAGGGAGGTGCAATGGTGTGCAAGGAGTCGATCTACCAGCATATCTATTGCGACGCCAAGGCCGGCGGCTGACCTGTGAACCTGCCTTCCTCGCACCCGGCGCAAGCGACGTCGGCGCTGTCCGCGCCAAGCAGGAACTCAAGCGGATCGAGATGTTTCTCAACGATCGACCCCGAAAGTGCTTGGGGTGGATGACACCGAGGGAGAAGCTGGCCGCCTTCCTTGGCTACACCCCGTGATGAGCGGAGCATCGTAGAAAACCTTCCGCTGAGGGACACGGTTCTGCCCTTGCCCCTGTGGGGCACCCCTGCGGGGACGGGAAGTACCGTGTCCCTCAGCGGAACTGCGTCTCGCCACAGCGGTTTCGCTTGACTGTTCACCATCAGTACGTCATTCTCACTTACTTAGTGCTTGGCCGAAAATTAGGTAACTACATGATATTTAATGGTATTC
>PVBE010816677.1_pt1 | contig 18159 bp, 15 predicted proteins | sample 1631181 | NCBI WGS metagenome assembly PVBE01 (sample SAMN08397723, study PRJNA350692) | Marine metagenome, whole genome shotgun sequencing project. | isolation source: water | place: Pacific Ocean | collected 2012-04
AGAGGGCTGAAAGCTGAAAGCTGAAAGCTGAAAGCCCAAAGCTCGTGGCCCGCGCGCTACTTTTCGAATGTGATCAACGCAAATGAGCAGCGCGGTAGTGTATCCTCGGGGCGATGATCGTGATGCTCAACACCCTGGAGGCCCCCGCCAGCCTGCGGACCGCGGCGCTGCTGGCCGGGCGCCTCGACGCCGGCCGGACGCTGGAGCTTTGGGGGCTGTCTCCCGCCGATGCGTCACGCCGCGCGGCCGCGCTCCAGGGCCGAGGAGCACGCCACCTGGTGGCCCCTGGCGTCTTCCTCGAGGCCAGCGCCATGGCGGCCACGCGCGCCGCCCTCGGCGAACTGGACGACGAGGTCTACGCCTTCCGGGTAGACCTGTGGGCCGACCCGCTGCCGGACGCGGAGGGTGGCCCGTCCGGGCTAAAGGCCTGGCGCGAGGCGGTGGCCCGTGAGGCCCGGCGCGGTGACATCGGCCTCGCCCTGGACCTGGGCGGCGGCGCCCCCGCCGAGGCGGCCGCGGCCATCTGGGACGACCTGCACGAGCCCGTGGTGCTGGTGGAGCCCGACCCCGGCTGGCCCGCGGCCTTCGTCGCCGAGCGCCGGCTGCTGACCCGGGCCCTGGGCACCACCGCGCTGGCGGTGGAGCACGTGGGCAGCACCGCCGTGGCGGGGCTGCCGGCCAAGCCGATCATCGACGTCCTCGTCACCGTAAAGGACCTGGCCGACGCCGCGGGCTGCGTCGCGCCCCTGGCCGCCCTGGGCTACGCCTTCGCCGACTACCCCCAGAATCGGGACCGCCGCTTCTTCCGCAAAGGCAAGCCGCGCAGCCACCACATCCAGATCGTGGCGCGGGACAGCCCCGCGGCGCAGGCCTACCTCCGCTTCCGCGACGCCCTGCGCCAGGACGCGGCGTTGCGGGAGGAGTACGCCGCGCTCAAGCGCGCCTCCCAGCGAGATCTCGCGCAACGCCGCGCCGAGTACGGCGCGCGCAAGACCGCCATGATCGAAAGGGCGCTGGCTCACTGACCTGGCACCCGTGGCCCTGTTCCGTTAGCCTTGATGGGTGAAAGCGACGCGTCAAAATGCAGGGCGTGGGCGCCGGGTGTGGATGCTGCCCTGGGCCCTGGCCCTGGCCTGCGCGGAGCCCGGGCCGGACCCGGGCGACCTGGGCGCCATCCCGCGCTCCCCGCCGTATCCTTCGCAGGCTGCCAAACACGTCAACCCCTTCGTCGGCACCGCGGCCGAGGGCAACACCTTCCCCGGGGCGGTGGCCCCCTGGGGCATGGTGTCGGTGAGCCCGCACAACGCCTACAGCACGCCGCTGTCCTACGCCACCGGCGAGGGCCTGGCCCCATCGGGCTACGTCCACGGCAAAAAATATCTGCGCGGCCTCGGCCTGACCCACCTCAGCGGCGTGGGTTGCCCCGACCTGGGCGCGCCGGTCATCGCCGCGGTCACCGGGCAGGTGCGCGTCGGCCACAAAAATTACCGCTCGGCCTACCGCGACGAGGTGGCCTGGCCCGGCTACTACGCCGTGGTGCTGTCGGACTTCGGCGTCACCGTGGAGGCCACGGCCACGCCCCGGGTGGGCCTGCTGCGCCTGCGCTTCGCCGAGGGGAGCAATGACGGCCACGTGCTGTTCGACGTGGGGCAGAGCGTCAGCTGGATGCGCGGCGCGGGCACCGTGCGGGTGGTCTCGCCCAGGGAGGTGGAGGGGACCAGCGCCACCGGCTTCTTTTGCGCCAAACCGAACAAGCAGACCGTACACTTCGTCGCCCGCCTCGGCCGCCCGGCCGATGCCAGCGGCACCTGGAAGGCGGGCAAGCTCTCCGCCGCCGCCAGCGCCAGCGGAGACGCCGGCGCCTACCTGACCTACCGCGCCGCCGGGGGCAGCAGCCTGGAGATCCACGTCGGCGTTTCCTACATCAGCGTGGCCAGCGCTCGGCAGAACCTGCAACGAGAGCTGGCCGGCCGCGGCTTCGAGAGCGTTCGCCACGCCACCTTCAAAGCCTGGGAGGCGGCGCTGTCGAGGGTCAAGGTGCAGGGGGGCAGCGCCGACCACCGCGCCACCTTCTACACCGCGCTGTACCACGCGCTGCTGCACCCCAACGTGATCAGCGACGTCGACGGCCGCTACCCGCTGCCCGGCGGCAAACAGGGCAAGGTCAGCGGCGAGGAGCACTACTCGGTCTTTTCGATCTGGGACACCTACCGCAACGTGCACCCGCTGCTGACGCTGCTTTACCCCGAGCGCCAGCGGGCCATGCTGCGCTCCATGGCGCGGTTGACCGCCCACCACGGCCGCCCCCCCAGGTGGGAGCTGGCCGGCGCAGAGGTCAACATGATGGTGGGCGACCCCGCGGCCATCGTGGTGGCCGACTCCTACCTCAAGGGCATCGACGGCTTTGACGTCAAGGCGCTCTACGCCTCCATGCGCGCGGCCGCCCTGGACACCGGCGCCTCGCCCCACCGGCCGGGGAACGCCTCCTACCGCGCCCTGGGCTACGTGCCGATGGAGGAGGCCAAGGCCGTCTGGGGGCCGGTCTCCACCACCCTGGAGTACGCCCTGGCGGACTGGGCGCTGTCGCGCTTGGCCCAGAAGCTGGGCCACACAGCGGACGCCAAGCTCTTCGCTGCCCAGGCCGCGGCCCACACCCTGCTGCTGGACAAGGCCACCGGCCTGCTCCGCCCTCGCAACAAGGACGGCAGCTGGTACACGCCGTTTGACCCCGACGCCATCACCGGCTCTCGCACCTACAAGAACGCCGGCGGGCCGGGGTTCGTGGAGGGCACGGCCTGGCACTACGCCTTCTTCGTACCCCACGACGTGGCGGGCCTGGCCCAGGCCCACGGCGGCGACGCCGTGTTCGTCAAGCGCCTGCAGGCGCTGTTCGACCACAAGCGCTTCGTCATGTGGAACGAGCCGGACATCGCCTACCCCTATCTGTTCACATACTTCCCGGGGCAGGCCTGGCGGACCCAGACCCTCGTGCGTGACGCCATGACGCGGTTCTTCGCCAACAAGCCGGCGGGGCTGCCGGGCAACGACGACGCGGGCACGCTGTCGGCGTGGTACGCCCTGTCGGCCATGGGCTTCTACCCCGACTGCCCCGGTTCTTTACGCTATAGCCTGGGCGCCCCCCTGTTCGAGCGCGTGGAGCTGGCCCTCAGCCCCAAGGTCCATACGGGGACGCGCTTCGTCATCGAGGCCGCCGGCGCGTCGGCCAAGCGGCCGTATGTCACGGGCATGACCCTCAACGACAAGGCGCACGCCAGACCATACCTGACCCACGGCGAGATCGCCGCCGGCGGCGCCCTGCGCCTGACCATGTCCGCGGCGCGGCCGAAGTAGCGCGCTATCGAAGCAGCTATGGTTTTATCTCGAGTCGCTCGAGCTGCGCCCAGGCCTTCTGCTCCAGGCCCAGGATCGGCAACGCCCGACCGCTGCGGATCATCACCTCGTGACGAAGCTGTACGTCCTGGATGTTCGGTTTCATGCGCAGCAGGGCCTCGAGGCAGGCCCGCGCCCGGAGTGCGAGCCCCACCCGGCCGAGGGCGTCGGCCGTCTGCAGCAGGGCCAGGGCGTACTGCAGGTAGACGGAGCGCAGGTCCATGTCGGCGCGCGGACCCGGCCGCGTCATGGCGCGCGCGCTCGCCAGCAGCCTGCGCGCGTCCGCCAGGGCGCGGCGCCCCAGGCGCACTCGCGTGCCGCGGGGCTGCACCTCGCGCACCAACCCCCGGGCCACCACGCCCAGGGCGCTGCCCCGCGGCAGCACGACGCGTGGATCCACCGAGAGGGTGATATACACCGGCCGGCGCTTGCCCAGCGCCTGCATCAGGCGGTGAGCCTGGGCGCCCGGGGGCGCGGCCGGGTCCATGGCGGGCCACGGGTCATCGGGGAAGCGGCGGGCGAGGTTGCCCGCGTACCACGGCGTGAGGTTGTCCACCCGGATCACCAGCACGTTGGGCGCCCGTCGCTCCACGGCCTGCAGGTAGTCCAGCGCTCCGGCGGCGGTGTCGCCGTGCACCAGCAGCAGGGCGTCGGCCGGCACCGAGGCCAGGGTGTCGGCGGCCTGCCGGCGCACGAGGTCCTGGCCGCCGCCGGCCACGCCCACGTTGAACAGCAGGCCGACGAGCCCGAGGATCACGGCCCCGACCGCCGCCAGCCGGGCCAGGGTCGGGCGGCCGAGCCCCTCCAGCCGCCGGAGCATGTCGCCCGCCCCCACCGCGGCCAGGGCGCAGAGCGCGCAGTAGGCCGGCAGCAGGTAGGCGTCGTAGTCCATGATGTCGTAGAGCGCCGCGAAGGCCACGCCCGCACAGAGAGTTAGCAGCAGCGCGACCAACAGCGTACGCCCCGCCCGGCCCCGCCCCCAGAGGTGCGGCGCGGCCGCGGCCGCGGCCAGGGCGGCCAACCCCGTCTCCAGGGGCAGCGACAGCACCACCAGGCCCACGCGGCGCAGGACCACGTCCGGAGCCACGCCCCCCAGCAGTCCGCGGAAGGGCGCGGCCGAGACCACGGCCCAGAGCCGCGTCGGGGTCTCGGGATCGCCCATATCCACCAGCGGATCTCGCGCGCTGGCCAGGGGCAGGTAGAGCAAGGGCAGGGCGGCCAGGGCCAGGCCCGCCGCCAGCTGCGCCGCCTGTCGCCCGCGCGCCCGGGCCAGCCGCCCGCCGCAGGCCAGCCAGAGCAGCGCCGGCGTCGGCAGGTAGAGCAGGTTGACCGGGCGGTGCCCCAGCCACAGGCCGAGGGCCAGGCCCGCCAGCAGCCAGACCCGCCCCCGCGACTCACCGGCCAGGCTCGTCGCCGCGTGCAGCACCGCCACCAGGAGCAGCACGTCGAGGGTGTAGACCTCTGCCGCCGTGGCCTGGGAGAGGAAGGTGGCGCCCAGGGCCAGGCTGGCGGCGCCGAAGGTGCAGGCCGCCGCGCACACGGCCAGGCGGCGCAGCAGCAGCCAGAGCAGGGCCACGACCCAGGCCGCGTAGACGCCGGACATGACGTTGGCCGCGTGGGCCGGCTCCAGCCAGAAGAGCGCCCGCACGCCGAGGCCCGTGAGCAGCGAGTAGAGCGGATAGCCCGGCGGGTGAGCCACGCCGAAGGTGGCGGCGACGGCGGCGAGCTCGGGGCTGTCGCCCACGTGCAGCCCGGGCCGCGCCCCCAGGCCGAAGAGCAGCAGGCCGGCCACCAGCGCCGCCGCGCCGTACAGCAGGTCGCGCCGGGTCAGCGCCCGGATCTCCAGTGCCGTTTGCGGCTTACCGTGGGCGCTCATGGGTGGAGCATCATATCACGCGCGCTATAATGTTACGTCATGGCCAGCCTGGGAGTGCAGGCGCTCACGCGCGACTGGATCTACATCAACGGCGGGCGCCGCGGCCTGCTCCTCGGCCTGGGCCCGGAGCTGCTGCTGGATGCCGCCGGCGCGCAGCCCGTCGAGGAGGCCCACAGTGGTTGAGGTCTTGCTGGCAATGGCCGGAGCGGGCCTGGCCATCACGGCGCTCGCCCTGCGCCGGAATCTCGGCAAGGGGCGCGACCTCCTCGCGGACACCGAGTCCATGGCCAAGCAGCTCGGGCTGAGCGTGGTCACGTCTGCAAATGTTGAGGACGCCATCGTGCTGACCGGGCAAGTCGGAGACGACCAGGTGAACCTGGCCTACCGCGCAGGGGTCACGAACAGGCAGACCGCCGTGACCATGGAGCCGTCCCGGTCCGTCCCCCGCGGCCTGCTCATCCGGCCCGCTGCTGACGCGGACAAGCTGGCGCGTTCCCTGGCCGTACGCTCCGGCGACCCCTCTCTGGACGCAGACGTGGTCATCATCGGAGAGCCGGCCGAGGTGCTGGCCCTGCTCGTGGCCGACGTGCGCACCGGCCTGGCCAACGAGGTGCCGCTGTGGAAGATCCACGTGGTGGATGGCCACCTGCGCATGACCGCGGATGCGCTGCTCACCGAGCCGATGATGATGGAGTTGCTGCTCGCGAGCATGAAGCTGCTGGCGAGGCTGCTCACTACCGGAGAGGGGACCACGCCGCAACGGCTGGCCAAAAACGCCACGGAGGACCCGCTGCCCCTGGTGCGATTCCTCAACCTGGAGGCGCTGCTGGAGCACGCCCCGGAAGCCCCCGATATTCCACGCACCGTGTGGGCCGCCATGGAGGACGGTCACCCCCTGCCGCGCCTGGCCGCCGCCGTGCACCAGCTGCGGCCGGGCGACGGAGGGACGCGAATCCCCTTCCCGCCCGGCGTGGCCGGCTACCGCACCTCCCCGGCCCTGGCCGTGCAGGAGGTGGCCGACCGGGCCACGGCGGAGCTGTTGGCCGCGCTGGATGAGACCACCGCCGGAGAGGCAGAGGCGGCGGCCATGGTCCTGGGCGCCCACGGCGACGCCTGCGCCGAGGGGGCGCTGCTGGAGCTGCTGGCGCATCACGAAGGGCCCGGGGTGCGGCTGGCAGCGGCCGACGCCCTGGGCAACCTGGGTACGGAGCAGAGTATTCAGACGCTCAAGGAGACGGCAGACCCCCTGCGCTCCGGTCACGTGCTGACGGAGGCCTGCAAGGACGCGCTGCGCCGGGTGCGCTCGCGCCTGACCCGGGAGACGTGAGCGCGGTTTGCGAACGAATTGAGGGCGCCAAGCTCTGCGCGTTGAGGAGGTAAGGGGGTGCGGAAGTAAGGCCGATGGTTTCCGCTCCCTCACCCCCTCACCACTTCACCTCCTCATCGGGCGATCTACCCATTTGCATTTTGTTCTACCGCGCTGCCCGATTGCGTTGATCACCTCGGGAAGGGTAGGGCGGGGGCTTGTCCCCCGCCACGCACTGCCGAGGCTGAAGGAGGCCTGCAAGGACGCGCTGCGCCGGGTGCGCTCGCGCCTGACCCGGGAGACGTGATCACACCACCTCGCGGTAGGCCTCAAGGGTGGTCCGCGCGGTGCGCGCCCAGGTGAACTCCCGGTGGCGTCGGTGGCCCGCCTGCACCAGCCGCTCGCGCAGTTCGTCGTCGCTGTCCACCCGGCGCAGAGCCTCGGCCAAAGCTGCCGGGTCGGCGGGGCTGGCCAGCAGGGCCGCGTCGCCCACGATCTCGGGCATGGCGCTCACCGTGGAGGTGACCACCGGCGTGCCGGCCACCATGGCCTCGAGCAGGGGGATGCCGAAGCCCTCGTAGTACGAGGGATGGAGGTAGACGCGCGCGGCGTTGAGCAGCGCGTTGAGCACCTCCTCCGGCACGTGGGGCAGCGTGATCACCTTCTCGCGCCCCTCGGGTGAGTCCAGCAGCCGCTGCAGCGCGCCCTCCCGTTTGGGCAGCCGCCGCACCAGCACCATGCGGTACTCCGGCCGGTGGGCGAAGGCCTGCAAAAAGCCGCGCACGGCGTTGAGGTGGTTTTTGTGCGGCGAGCTGTGGCCCATGGTCAGCACGAAGGGCGTGCCCTCGGGCAGGATATGGCTGATGGCACCGAAGGCCTCGTCACGCGGGACCGGGTGGACATAGGAGCCGTCCACGGCGTTGTAGGTCACCCGCACCTTCGGCTCGTACCACGGCGCGTACTCCACGATGGAGCGGCGCGAGGAGCGCGACACGGTGAGGATGCTGGACGCGTCGCGCATGGTGGCGTCCAGGTTCCACTTGTAGAAGTTGCCCAGCACCACCTGCATCAGCCGGTTGCTGGTGTTGTAGGCCGGGTTCACGATCCAGTTGATGTCGTGCACCGTGGCCACCAGCGGCTGTCGCAGCCCCCCCGGCGACATGTCGCAGGTGGAGTGGAAGAGGTCAAAGCTGTAGGGCCGCATGAAGTGGCCCAGGGCCAGCCGGGTCACCGGCGACAGGGGGTGGAAGGGGAAGCACACCTCCTCCACCCGGGGGTGGTCCAGCCGCTGCCCCTCGGGCCCCCGGCGCACCATCAGTAGCTCCAGGCCCGGATCTTGATCCAGCATGGCCCGGGCCAGGTTGAGCGTGTAATTGCCGATGCCGCTGCCCTTGCCGATGAGGTAGCGCGCGTCCATGGCCACTCGCATGGGCTGTAGTCCTCCTGTGCTGCTCCGCTCGTATTCTTTCCACAAAAGACCGTGAGCGTACAGCCCGGCTTTTGAGGTACCATCGAGGCATGAGCCTAGGACTGCCTTGCCGGTGCTGCGCGATCCCCTGCCTGGCCCTCTTGTTGCTGGCCTGTCCCGGCGAGGTGGACGTGCGCGACACCGGCGCCGGTGAGTGGCGCTCCACCGCTGATGGAGGCAAGATCGCTCCCGACCAGGGGCCGAAAAAAGACAAGGCGCCACCCAAAAAGGACATCGGCCCGAAGAAAGACACCAAGCCGAAGCAGGACCTGCCGCCGCCCAAAAAGGACCTGCCGCCGCCCAAGAAGGATCTGCCGCCGACGAAGAAGGACTTCGGCGCACACGACGTGGGCAAGGCCTGCACCGGCAACAGCCAGTGCATGTTCGGCCTCTGCGCCCAGAACACCCACACCGGCAAGTGGTTCTGCACCAAGAAGTGTGATCCCTGTCAGGCCAACCCCTGCCCCACGGGCAGCGGCTGTCAGAACGCCGGCCTGATGTACATCTGCGCGCCCAACTACCCCAACGCCAAGTGCCCCAAGCCCTGACCACCGGACACCAGCGCTAGTGTGGTTTGCGGACGAAATGAGGGCGCCAAGCTCTGCGCGTTGAGGAGGTGAGGGTGTGAGGAAGTTAGGCTTTGGGTTTCCGCCACCTCACCCCCTCACGACCTCAATTCCTCACCCGGCGATCTACCTGTTCGCCTTTTGCGTTGGCGGCCGGTCATGACACGCCTCCAGACGGCCGCGGCGCTGGCCCTCTTTGCGCTCTCCGGCGCGGCGGGCCTGATGTACGAGGCGTCGTGGACGCGGCAGCTCGGCCTGCTGCTCGGATTCACCGAGCGCGCCGCCGCCGTGGCGCTGGCCGCCTGGTTCCTCGGCGTGGCCCTCGGCTCCTGGCTGGGCGGGCGCTGGTCCGCGACCATGCGCCGGCCCCTGGCCGGGTACGCCGTGGCCGAGCTGGTGGCCGCGGGCTGGGCCCTGGTGGTGCCGCCCCTGCTGGGGCTGGTCGGTCGGCTGCCGACCTCGGCCGGCTTCGCGGTCACCGCCGCCGCCTGCATGCTGGTCCTGCTGCCGGCCACCTGCGCCCTGGGGGTCACCCTGCCGATGCTGGCCCAGCACCTGTCGCCTCGCGGGCGGCGCCCCGGCATGGTGAGCCGGGCTTACGGGCTCAACCTCGGCGGCGGTGTGGCGGGCCTGCTGGGCGCCACCTTCGGCCTGTTGGTGGGCGTGGGCGTACAGGGCACCGCTGTGCTGGCCGCGGCCATCTCGGTGGCCTGCGGTGTGGCCGCCCTGCTGCTGGCTCGCGCCGGCGCCACCGCCGAGGCCGGCGACGAGGCGCAGGTCCCGCGCCAGCCCGTCAGCGCGCGCTGGTACGCCGTGGCCGTGCTTTCCGGCGCCGGGACCATGGCGCTGCAGGTGCTCTACCTGCGCCTGTTCGCGCGCACGCTGCACAACAGCAGCTACACCTTCGGCGCGGTGGTGGCGGCCTTCCTCGCGGCCCTGGCCCTGGGCAGCTGGCGCGCCGCCCGCTCCGGGCTGCCGCCGCGGCGCCTGGTGGCGCGGGCCTCGGCGCTGGTGGCGGTGCTGGTGCCCACCTCGGTGCTGGTCTTCGCCGCGGTGACCCGCTTCGGCGCCCTGGAGCCCGCCGGGGGCTTCGGCGTCTATGTCGCTGCCGTGCTCGGGCTGGTGGGGATCATCGTCATGCCGCCGGTCACCGCCGCGGGCATGCTGCTGCCTGCTGCCTGGACCGCGGCCCAGAATGAGGCCGGTCGTTCCGGGGAGCCCGTGGGGCGCCTGGCCAGCGCCAACACGCTGGCCGCCGCGGCCGGGGCGCTGGTCACGGGGGTGGTGCTGCTGGGCTGGATCGGGCTCTGGGGATGCTTCACCGGGGTGGTGGCCGCCTACCTCGTCGTCGCCCTGGCCAGCCGACCGCGGGGGTTATCCCTGACCACCGGCGGGGCTGGCCTGACCGCGGCCACCCTCGCGCTCGTCGCGCTGATGAACGGCGTGCCTGCCGCGCTGCAGCCCGACGACGAGCAGACCCTCGCCACCTGGGACACCACCGGGGGCCTGATCCAGGTGACCCAGAAAGGCACGAACCGCAGGCTGCGGCGGGACACCCACTACCTCATGGGAGACTCGGCCAACAGCGACTCGGAGCGCAACCAGGGGCACATGGCGTTGCTGCTGCACCCACGCCCGCGGCGGGCGCTCTTCCTCGGGCTGGCCACCGGCATCACCGCCAGCGCTGTGCTGGACCACCAGCAGGTGGCCTCCACCGACGTGGTGGAGCTGGTCCCCGAGGTGGTGCTCGCCTCGCGCATGTTCGCCGCCCACAACGGGCGCCTGCACGACGACGGGCGGGTGCGTGTGCACGTGGACGACGCGCGCCACTACCTGCGCGTATACGACGGCCCTGGCTACGACGTCATCGTCTCGGATCTCTTCGTGCCCTGGCAGAGCCGCACCGGCTACCTCTACACGGTGGAGCACTACCAGGCGGCCAGCCGGCACCTCGCAGAGGGCGGCGTCTTCGTGCAGTGGATCTGCCTGCGCCAGGTGGGGCGCGGCGAGCTGGGGCTCATCGCGCGCAGCCTCCAGCAGGCGTTCCCCCACGTGTCGGTCTGGCGCGAGCCGGCCCAGCCGCGCAAGGTCGGCCTCGCCGGGAGCCACACCCCCCTGGCGCTGAGCCGGGCCGAGCTGACCCGCCGCATGGCGGCCCTGGCCCACCCCTTCGGCACCCGCGCCGCGCCGCGCCGCCGCGCCGCCGGCCTGATGGCCCGGTACCTCGGCAGCTGGCCCCCCGGGGCGGCAGGCCCGCTCAACACCGATGAGGTGCCGCTGGTGGAGTTCCACGCGCCCAGGACCCACCGGCAGATCCGGCGGCCCCTGGCTCAGCGGCTGCTCATGTTCCAGCGGAAGGTGTTTTCGCGGTTGCCGCGGCCGGTGGTCCTGACGCGCTGATCAGCGCACCACGAAGTCCGCCATGGCGGTGAGCCCCTCACCGGTCAGACGGAAGAACGTCGGGCTGAGGGCCAGCAGCGTGGCCGAGGCCGCCGCGCCGTTGGCGCCCCACTCCATGGCGGGGGCCATCATCAGTAGCATGTAGCCGCTCAGCAGGAGCAGCTGAATCTTTGGGATCATGTAGCAGCGCATGGATCCATCTCCGGCTTACTCGGTTGACGTTCGAGGTGCTTGGTGTCGGGAGTGAGCTTGTACGCTCACCCCACACCGACGCGGAGGGAGGAGGCTTCTGACGGGAGAATCTGGACCGCTACTGGTTCTTCTGCGGCGCCATGCAGTCCTTGGACAGGGGCATGCGGTAGGGCTCGAAGTCGTAGACCTTGAGCCGGAAGCGCACGGTGAGGTCGAGGTACTCCAGGGCCGTCTTGTGCTCCCGCCGTCCGGAGTAGCGTACGCCGCGCACCATCACCGAGCCGCAGGGATCGAGCACCCCTCGCGGGAGCTTGCCCTGGAAGCGGCTCCAGATCTCCATCTCCTCCCGGGTGCAGGCGCTGGCGCCGCTGCCGCAGACGAAATGAAAGGAGCGGTACCAGTAGTTGCGCACCTTGGGGCCGTACTCCCAGATGGTCAGGCCGGTCTGCAGGTACTTTCCGGTCTCGGCGTTGCTACTGTGCACCGTCAGGTAGTGCAGCCCCGGCTTGAGGTCCACGTAGAAGCAGGAGGGCAGCACCGTGTCCGGTCCCTTGTAGTACACGCCGCGGCCCTCGACCTCGACCCAGATTGAGGAGACGCTGCGCGGCAGGCGGAACTCGAAGCGCTTGTGCCCCTTGGGCACCGCCTTTTCGCCCTGGCCGTCGTCCGAGTCCAGGGGGCGGCAGGCGCACGCGCCGGACTGGCACCGCGTCGACGGGGCCAGTGAGAGGGTGGTCTTGGGGGGGTATTCGGCCCGGGCCGCCATGGTCTTGGCGCAGCCGCCGGCGGCGAGGGCCAGGGGGATGACACAAAAAAGGATGGTTCGCATGGACCAAGGATTTCAGCCCGTGCCCACGGTGTCAACGTTGACGCAGGTGATCATGGCGCTGATAATCTATATATGAAGTATTGCCTGGCTTACCTGACGCTGGCGCTGCTCACCCTCGGCTGCAGCGCAGGGGACAACCCAACGCCGAAGTACGACCTCGGCGTCCCGCCCAAGCTGGACACGGTGATCCCCACAGACAACTGGAACTGCACCGCCGCCTTCGCTGCCGCGCGGCCCAAGCTCACCTCCCCGCCGGCGTTCACCAGCCAGACCCCGCAGCCCTACCGCGGCACGGCGCCCACCGGCTCGATCAAGGTGGTGGTCACCGGCGGCCCGGCCAATCAGGAGGCCAACGTGGGGCCCAGCGGCACCTTCTGCGTCGACGTCTCCCTGGCGCCCAACAGCAGCACCACGCTCTACTTCCAGGGCGTCGACGCCCTGGGCTGCTTCTCGGCCAAGACCGGCACCTCGGTATCCCACAAGGGCAAGGGCAAGGTCGACGCCGGCATCACCAACCCCGTGAACCTGGCCTACAAAAAGTCCACCTACGGCGACTCTCCGAGCAAGGGGTACCTCAAGAGCGTCAACGACGGCGACTCCAAGACCTCGGCGCACTTTTCGTTCTGGGACTGGGGCGGCACCTGCAACCATGTGCGCGTGGACCTCGGCGAGAGCTACCAGGTCAACAAGTTCAAGCTGCGGTGGGATCCCTGGGCCGACAAGAAATACGCCACGGAGTACAAGATCCTGCTCTCCAAGCAGGCCTCGCCCGGCGCGCCGTCCTGCTCCGGCGGCGGCAACTGGACCATGGTGCTGGACAAAAAGGGCGAGGACAGCACCACCAAGGATCTGCTGATCAGCCCCAAGGACGCCCGCTGGGCCGCCCTGCTGCTGTACGAGGACGCCGCCGGCGGCATCACCTCGGTGTACGAGGATTTTATGCTGGCCGAGTTCGAGGTCTGGGGCCAAACAAGCGGCGCCAGCACCCCCCCGCCCCCCGACAAGTGCCCCTGATCCAGCAAGTATTTCCAAAAATATTACTGCCGGGATGTGATTTTTGGCGTGACCGCGCCAGATCACGTTATTATCTGCCGACGTACGTACTTTCCGGGGAACCGTCATGGCAAAGGACAATCTGGCCGAAATCCTGATGCGGGCCAACCTGCTGGACGAGGTGGGTCTGGAGCGAGCCCAGATCGAACAGAAGCGCTGGGGAGGATCCCTGGGCCGGCACCTGGTGGACCTCGGGCTGATCACCGAGGAGACGCTGGTGCGGGCCCTCAGCAGCATCTACAAGCTGCCCGCGGTGGCGCTGGATCCTCCCCGCATGAACAAGAGCGTGGCCAAGCTGATTCCACGCGAGCTCTGCGAACGCCACTGCCTCGTCGCCTTCCGGGCGGACGTCGGGGGCAAGGTGCTCCAGGTGGCCATGGCCGAACCGTCTCAGCTCGACGCTGTGGATGAGGTGCGCCTGGCCACCAAGTACGCAGTGCAGCCCAACATCGCCGCCCGCAGCGCCATCGAGCTGGCCATCACCCAGGTCTTCTACGGCGACTCGCCCTCGGTGGGCAACGAGCTGGAGCTGGAGGATCACGCGGCGCGGGAGAGCGGCGGCGAGGCGCCGACGAATTCCGTCTCCCTCGGCTCGCGCTCGGAGCGGGAGTTCGAGTCTCGCGAGCTGCAGACCCTGGAGCCCGGCGCCTACCCGCCCGGGGAGGTGGTGGGCGGCACGGTGGACCCGCAGGCCGGCCGCGGCCCGCTGGACTCCCGGCCCCTGCAGATCGCCAAGGACCCCAACGCGGGAGTCCCGGCCGAGCTCGAGGAGCGGCTCAGCGTGCTCGAGGCCACCATGGCCCAGACCCGCGGCGCCTTCGAGCGCCTGCTGCGCGAGCTGATCAAAAAGCAGGTGTTCACCCGCGATGAGATCATGGCCTTCCTCAGAGAGCTGTAGTCTCCCTCAGTCCAGCCAGCCGTGGAAGATGTGCCGCGCCCCGATGGGGAGCAGGCCGTGGCGCCCAAAGCCTCGCAGGGCCGGGCTATTGGAGACCTGGGTCGAGGTGACCATGGCCCGGCAGGCCAGCTGCTCGGCGCAGCCCACCATGAGCGGATCGACGATCCGTCGGCCGCGAAAGTCGGGGTGCACCACCACCAGGGCCACCGTGCCCACGTCCAGATCGTCGTCGGGGAGGGTGTAGCTGGAGAAGCCCGCCACCCGCCCCTCGGCCTCTGCCACCACCAGGCGCCCGTGGTCGCCCTTCATGGCCGACACGGCCCAGCCGGCGTAGACCCCGGCTGCCTTGTCGGCCGGGATGCGCGGATCGCGGTGGAAGCGGTTGCCCACGAAGGAGGTGGCCAACGCCGCCAGGGCCTCGCGATCCTCGGGGCGGGGCGCCCGCACGGTGACGCCCGGCACGGCCGGCGTCTGCTGCAGCGGCAGCACCGTGGCCAGCTCCACCGACGTGTCAACCAGCCTCAGTCCGTGTCGCTCCAGGCTCTGGACCAGCGCCACCCGGGAGGCGGGCAGCCGGGCGCTGAGCAGCAACACCCCCTGGCGCCGGGCCTCCTCCACCGTGGCCCGGGTCAGCTCGTCGGCCTCCTCGGCGCCCGCGCCGGGCACCAGGTAGTAGCGGCAGATGTCGGCGCAGGGGTAGCCGAAGTGCTGCTCGTCCCAGGCCAGGGGCCGTACCAGCACCAGGCCGGCCTCCGAGCGGAAGCCCCAGCCCGACCCCCGGGCCAGCACCCGCTCCACCCGGCGTTGCTCCCGCAGCAGGTGCAGGGCCTCCATCTGCGGGCCCCGGAGCAGGGCGCCGAACTCCGGGTCGGCGGTCAGGGCCGGGTGGTGCTCGGTGGCGGCGTCCCAGTGGAGGGGGGAGGGCATGATCGGAGGTTAGCGTACAGCTCGAACGTTGTCAGCCCCGGCGACAGTTTCGGCCCTCGGGCCCTCGGGTCCTCGGGTCATCGGGGTCCAGGGTGCGTTGAATAGATCCCCCAGCGAATTCACCACTAATCTTCACATGTATTGACTATCCCGGGGCACGTGGTAATTAAGCCCCACAAACTGGAATACCCCTACAAGGACTGGACCGATGACCGACACCGACACGCCCCAAGAGACCACCGAGGAGACCACCCCCGAGACTGCGCTGGCGGAGCCCACCCCCGAGGCCGCCGAGGAGACCGCCCCCGAGACCCCCGAGGAGGACAAGGACGCCATCAAGGGCCTCAAGGTGGAGACCGAGAAGGTGGGTGACGTGGAGCAGCGGGTGGACGTGGAGGTCCCCTGGGACGAGGTGGAGACGCGCCTGGACGAGGCCTACCGTGAGCTGGCCAAGGGCGTGACCCTCAAGGGCTTCAGGCGGGGCAAGGTGCCGAAGAAGATGCTGCAGAAGCTGTTCGCCAAGCACATCGACAAGGAGCTGACCCAGCGCCTGGTGCAGGACAGCATCGAGCCGGCCCTCAAGGAGGCCGACATCAAGCCTGTGGGTGAGCCGAAGTTCGACTTCCCCCAGGAGGGCATCGTGCGCAACGAGCCCTTCAAGTACTCGGCCACCATGGAGATCCTCCCCGAGATCGAGCCCAAGGACTACTTCGACATCGAGGTCACGGCCTACAGCAACGAGATCGCCGACGAGGACGTGGAGGCCGCGCTGAAGCAGAAGCAGCGTGAGCTCACCGACTACAAGGCGGTGGACGACCGCGAGACGCAGGTGGGCGACGTGGTGTTGCTGGACATCATGGGCAAGGCCGATGGCGAGCCGGTGGACTTCGAGAACCGCACCGTTGAGCTGACCGAGAACCCGGCCATGGATCTGGTGCCGGGGCTCAACGCGGCGCTGCTCGGCATCAAAAATGAGGACGAGGACCCCGAGGCCGACTGGGAGCTGAACCTGGAGCTGGAGGAGGGCAAGGCCGAGCTGCTGGTGACGATCAAGGACGTCAAGGAGAAGGTGGTCCCGGAGCTGGACGACGACTTCGCCCAGGACACCGGCGACGCCGAGACCCTGGACGGGCTCAAGCAGGTGCTGCGCGACCAGCTGGTGGAGAAGGACGAGGAGCGAGCTCGCGAGGAGGCCAAGCGGCTGATGGTCAAGGAGATCATCAAGCGCAACGACGTGCCCGTGGTTCCGGCCATGGTGGATCGCTACCTCGACCAGCGGCTGCGGCTGCAGAAGATGCTCATGGGCATGGACCCGAACCAGGCCAGCCGCGAGGACGACGCCCTCAAGGAGAGCATGCGCGAGGACGCCGTGGAGATGGTCCAGTCCGGCTTGATCCTCGAGGCCATCAGTGACAAGGAAGAAATGGAGTGCACGGACGAGGACATGGACAAGCGCCTGGACGAGCTGGCCACCGAGCGCGGCCAGAACAGGGCGCGCGTGCGCAGCGAGTACGAAAAGGACAACGGCCTCGACGCCCTCAAACGTCGCATCCGTGAGGACAAGACACTTGACCTGCTGATGTCAAAAGCTAACATTATCATAGAAGAAAAGAAGGAAGAGCCGGAGCCCGAGGCGCCGGCCGACGCCGAGCCCGAAAAAGAATCCGAAGATAGCGAGTAGTTACACACGTCCCCGAGCAAAGGCAGAGGATTCATGACCAAGCCCCCCCCGACCACCAACGTGATCATCCCCACCGTCATCGAGCAGACCCACCGCGGAGAGCGGGGATGGGACATCTTCTCCAGGCTGCTCAAGGACCGCATCATCTTCCTCGGCACGGCCGTGGACGATGACATCGCCAACGTGATCATCGCCCAGATGCTCTTTCTGGAGTCCGAGGACCCGGACAAGGACATCATGCTCTACGTCAACTCGCCGGGCGGCGTGGTCACCGCGGGGCTGGCGATCTACGACACCATGCAGCACGTCAAGTGCGACGTCTCCACCATCTGCATGGGCCAGGCGGCCTCCATGGGCGCGCTGCTGCTGGCGGCGGGCACGTCCAAGAAGCGCTTCGCCCTGCCCCACGCGCGCATCCTGATCCACCAGCCCCTGGGCGGGTTCTCGGGCCAGGCCACGGACATCGACATCCAGGCCAAGGAGATCCTGCGCACTCGTGAGCGGCTGAACCAGATCCTGAGCAACCACACGGGGCAGAAGCTGGAGAAGGTGCGCACCGACACCGACCGTGACTACTACATGTCGGCCTCGGAGGCCCAGGAGTACGGCCTGGTGGACGAGGTGCTGATGCCGAAGACCGAGGAGAAGGACAAGTAGCTTGGACCGACGACGCAGCGATACGCGGGGCAACCTCAACTGCTCCTTTTGTGGCAAGAGCCAGAAGGAAGTAAAAAAGCTCATCGCCGGCCCCACTGTGTACATTTGCGACGAGTGCATCGGCCTGTGTAACGACATCATCGCCGAGGAGATCGAGCGCGAGGAGCAGAGCTACGGCCTGGACAAGGTGCCGAAGCCCGTGGAGATCAAGGAGATCCTCGACGAGTACGTCATCGGCCAGGGGCGCGCCAAGAAGATCCTCTCCGTGGCGGTGCACAACCACTACAAGCGCATCGACGCCAAGCTGGAGACCGACGACGTCGAGCTGCAGAAGTCCAACATTCTGCTGCTCGGGCCCACCGGCTGCGGCAAGACCCTGCTGGCCCAGACCCTGGCGCGCATCCTCAACGTACCGTTCGCCCTGGCCGACGCCACCAGCCTCACCGAGGCGGGCTACGTCGGCGAGGACGTGGAGAACATCATCGTCAGTCTGCTGCAGAACGCCGATCACGACATCGAGCGGGCTCAGCGTGGCATCGTCTACATCGACGAGATCGACAAGATCGCGCGCAAGGGCGAAAACCCCTCCATCACCCGGGACGTCTCGGGCGAGGGCGTGCAGCAGGCGCTGCTCAAGATCATCGAGGGCACGGTGGCCTCGGTGCCGCCCAAGGGCGGGCGCAAGCACCCGCAGCAAGAGTTCCTCCACGTGGACACCACCAACATCCTGTTCATCTGCGGCGGGGCCTTCGCCGGGCTGGAAGAGCTCATCGAGGCGCGCATCGGCGTGCGGCAGCTCGGCTTCGGCGCCGACATCCAGAGCAAGGACGAGAAGCGCCAGTGGGAGTACCTCAAGGAGGTGCAGCCCGAGGATCTGCTGAAGTACGGCATGATCCCCGAGTTCGTCGGGCGGTTG
>PVBE010062024.1_pt1 | contig 18158 bp, 14 predicted proteins | sample 1631181 | NCBI WGS metagenome assembly PVBE01 (sample SAMN08397723, study PRJNA350692) | Marine metagenome, whole genome shotgun sequencing project. | isolation source: water | place: Pacific Ocean | collected 2012-04
AACAAACTCGAACACGATCTTCACCAGCACATCCATAAGGAAAACAACGTACTCTTTCCCCGTGCACTCCAAATGGAGAGCAAAAAAGGGAAATGACAATAGTTTGATCCGTTCTGCGTCCCGCCGGTGAAGAGGGCCCCGCTTGCCCGAAACAGTATCCATGCACGGTGCGGCATGCGAGAGGTGATTTTTGCCCCATGCCGATCATACCGGCCGGTGCTGCACCGGATTATCGGCTCAATACCGGGCAAAAAAGTATTTCTCCCGAGATCGGGTGCCTTCGCGAATGTTGACGTTCAAGCAGTGGAGAAGATATACTCTAAGTGTGTGGTCTGCGGCACCTTGCTTCCACATTTCCTTCCCGCCTCCTAGGTGTGCCTATGTTCCGGTTATTGTTCCCGGCTCGTTGCCTTTGGACCCTGGCTAATCGGATATTGCCTGCCGGCAGTAGCCCCGAAACGCCAGCGTTCGATTCTCTCTGCCCGTCTCCAAACGATGCCAATACAGGCCTCGCGAGAAGCAGATTGATCTCATCGGCCTTCAAATACAGGACACTCTTAATGAGGAACGAGCTGATATGACCAGCCATGCACAAATCGGACGGCGCAAATTTGTACAAGGTACGGCGGCAGCCATGTCCGCTTTGGGAATTGGCTACTGGTCGAGTGCCGAGTGCGCGCCACCGAGGTCGGCCAACGAAAAACTCAATATTGGATGCATCGGCGTGGGCGGCAAAGGCTGGGAAGATACGAATGGTGTCGCCGGCGAGAACATCTATGCCATTTGCGATGTCGATGCAAAGAGGTTGGCAAAGGCCGCGGAAAAATTTCCGAAGGCGGCAACGTTTGCCGATTTTCGTAAACTGCTCGAACTCAAAGAGATCGACGCGGTTACCGTTAGCACGCCCGACCACACACATGCCGTTGCTGGTATCCCCGCGATGCAGCTTGGCAAACATCTTTATTGTCAAAAACCATTGACGCATAACATCCACGAGGCCCGATTGATGACCGAAATCGCGCGAAAGCAGCGCGTGGCCACGCAGATGGGCAATCAGGGGCATAGTGATGCCGGAACGCGCCGGATGGTCGAATGGATTCAGGCGGGTGGTCTCGGCGATGTCCGCGAAGCGCACATTTGGACGAACCGGCCAATTTGGCCGCAAGGGATGGATCGCCCCAAAGGCTCGAAGCCGGTGCCGTCCGATTTGAGCTGGGATCTTTGGCTCGGTCCGGCCGCCGAACGGCCCTACAACAGCGGTTACCACCCGTTCAAATGGCGAGGGTTCTGGGATTTCGGAACCGGAGCACTTGGCGACATGGCCTGCCACTGCATGGACACGGCGTTCTGGGCACTAGAACTTGGCGTTCCGAAGGTTGTCTCCGCAAAGTCCTCCGGCATGAATCCGGAGACCGCTCCGGAGTGGTCGATTATTCGCTATTCGTTTCCCGCACGCGGCAATTTGCCACCGGTCGAGCTGACCTGGTACGACGGCAACAAGAAGCCACCGGCCGAACTGGCGCCCGGTCACCAGCTCTCGAACAACGGGTCGCTGTTCGTCGGCGATGCAGCGACGCTCTACGCCCCGCATTATTGGGGTGCAGGAACGATCGTCAAAGGTGAGGCGGCACCGCAGCCAAATCGTTCGATTCCGGATTCCCCAGGCCACTACCTGGAATGGATCCGCGCATGTAAAGGCGGCGGTGCGGCGCTGTCCAACTTCGACTACGCAGGCCCGTTGACGGAAATGGTGCTGTTGGGCAATTTGGCGTTACGGCTGGATGAACCGATCCGGTGGGACAGCAAAAATCTCACCGCCGAGGGGCTCCCGGAAGCCGATCGGCTCGTCCGCGGGAGTTACCGCAAGGGATGGGCTCTTTGACACAACCTCGTAAAAAGTTCGACCGATGAAACAAACAGACTTGTTCCCGGCTCTTTGCCTTTGGGCCCTGGCCATCGGATGCTCCCTGCCGGCAGTGTCCGCGGCAGCCGATGCGCCCGAAGAGCATGCTCGGGCCGAGTACTTTGAAAAACATATCCGGCCCCTGCTCGTCGCCCACTGCGAGGAATGCCATGGCGAGGAGCAGCAGGAGAACGACTTGCGGGTGGACGGCCGCGATGCGCTCCTTCGGGGTGGCCAGCGCGGTGCGGCAGTGGTGCCGGGCGATGTTGGAGCGAGTTTACTTTTTCTTGCGGTTTCCGGTCGTGCTGATGAGGAGTTGAAGATGCCGCCGGAAGGGGAGCCCCTTTCGGAGGAACAGCTCGCTCTGCTCGACCGCTGGATACGCGACGGTGCCCACTGGGGCGAGGAGAAACAGGTTGCGACCAAAACGCCGACCAAAACACCGATAGAAAGGCTCGCGAATATTCGTAGCGAGCACTGGGCGTATCGGCCGATCCGCAAACCGCCGCTGCCGGAACATGCTCCATCGGCGTGGCCCCGCAATGCGATCGACCGGTTTGTGCTTGCCCGCCTCGAGAAAGCGGGACTGGAGCCGTCACCCGAAGCGGACCGCCGCACGCTCATGCGCCGCGCGTACTTCGACCTGATCGGCCTGCCGCCGAGCTATGAAGCATTAGAAGCGTTTGCCGCCGATACGCGCGAGAACGCCTACGAACTGTTGGTCGAGCAACTGCTTGCGAGACCCGAGTATGGGCAGCGATGGGGGCGGCACTGGCTCGATGTGGCCCGCTATAGCGACACCCGGGGGCAAACCAACGTGCCGGGGACCGAAGTCCGCTTTCCGTTTGCCTGGACCTATCGCGACTACGTGATCCGCGCGCTCAATGAAGATCGTCCTTACGACCGGTTTCTCACCGAACAGTTGGCGGGTGATACCCTGGAGCTGATCGATCGCGAGGATTTGGCGGGACTGGGATTTCTGACGGTCGGCAAAAGATTTCTCAATCGCCGCCATCGCATCCTCGGCGAGCGGATCGATCTGGTCAGCCGCGGCCTGATGGGGATCACGATTGTATGCGCCAAGTGCCACGACCACAAATTCGATCCCTTTTCGATGCAGGACTATTACGCGCTCTACGGCATCTTTGAAAGTTCCGCAGAGCCGATGGCAATCGAATTGCCCGAAATCGGTCCGCCACACAGCGAAGATCCCGCAATGCGCAAAGCGCTCGAGGCGGAACTTGCGCCGGCTCTCGAAGAGTGGGCCGAACTGGTCGATGAGCTGATTGAAGAAGATCTGCAAGCGGAGGCCGAATCCTATCTGGCCCTCGCGGCGGCGGATGCGGCGGGTATTGGTCGAGCAGATGTTGCGACCGAAGATGACAAGGTCTTTGCCAATCGCGGTGTTGCGGCCTGGCGGGCGGTTCTCGATGCGGAGGATGGCCCCCTCGCCCGGTTCTGGCGACCGCTACGGGATCTTGAAGAAGAAAATTTTTCGGCCCTTGCCGGTGAACGGATCGAAAGCGATCACCAGAGCAATCGGATCATTCGCGAGGCGCTCCTGCGCGAAAAGCCCGCGTCGCTCGTTGAGGCGGGCCGGGTGATCGGCCGGGCAATCGGCGGCGTCTATGCGCGTTGGAAAAAACTGCAACAGATCGATCCGGGCGATACCGCGTTCACCGACCCGGCGAGTGAAGAGATTCGCTCGTTGCTCACCTCACTTTGTACAGCGAGCGTGCCGCAGAGCGGCACGCAACAGGCCGGCTGGTTTTTAGGGCGGGTACCAAAGCCGCTGGCCGAGAAAAACGTGGAATTGGAAAAGATCCTGATCAAATATCGCGATGTGATCCCGATGCGAGCCATGGCACTGCTCGATAGCCAGTTGCCTCGCGATGCGGCGATCCACGTCCGGGGCAATCCCGAGGAGCCCGGCAAGAGCGTGCGCCGGCAATGCTACGAACTGTTTGCCGACGCCTGCGAGGCTGCACCGGTCGATGCGGGAAGCGGCCGTGCGGAGTTGGCACGCTGGATCACCCACGCCGAAAATCCACTCACGATGCGCGTGATCGTTAACCGGATTTGGGGCTGGCATTTCGGCCGGCATCTGGTCGCTACGCCGAGCGATTTCGGCACGCGGACCGCGCCGCCGACCCACCCCGCACTGCTCGATTATCTGGCCGACTCGCTCCGCGAACGTGGCTGGTCGCTCAAAGCGCTACACCGTCTGATCATGCAGTCGGCCACCTACCGCCAAACGAGCGCCACGCGCGCCGCGGCAGGTGCGATCGATCCGGAAAACCGGCTCCTTTGGCGGATGAACCGCCGCCGGCTGGAGTTTGAACCGATGCGCGACGCGATGCTCGCGGCGACCGGCGAACTCGATCGGCGGCTCGGCGGCCCTCCCTTTGATGATATCGACGCGCCGCGGCGGAGCGTCTACCTGCTGCACGACCGCCGCAGCATGGCTCCGGTACTACCGACCTTCGATGTTCCCGTGGCCGACGCCACATTGTCCAAGCGGAGCGAGACCACCGTTCCGCAGCAAGCCCTCTATCTGATGAACAACGGATTCGTGATGCGGCGGGCGAGCCGGCTCGCTGCGCAACTCGCGGACAAATTTGCCGGCGATGCGCTTTCCGAGCGGGTCGGACAGCTCTACCGCTGGATTTACCGCCGCGATCCATCGGCAGAAGAGCTTGCCGACACGCAGGAGTTTTTGGCGCAAACAGCCGATGCGTTCCGTTCCCGACCTGCATCGTCGACCGAACTCTCCGAGCGCGATGCCTGCTGGTCGCTCGGCAGCGGAACGTTTGATGCCGAGCGCGGAGTGGTGGCCGACTTCAGGCCGCTTGGGCATTTTGACGGTCGCCGCTGGTGGCCATCGCCTGCGCGGTCGGCCTCCGAGGTAATGCTCGATGCGGTCGGAGGCCGGCCTGGCGCAGACCGGGCGGCGGTCCGCCGCTGGCATGCGCCCGAAGAGGCCGGTGACCGCTACCTTTTGCGGGGCACGTTCGAGACTGGCCGCTTTTTCGGTGACGGCCTCGACCTGCTTGTCCTCTCCAGCCGGGTGGGGTTACTCAAGAAAGTTTCGATCGATGCGCTCGGTCCGGTCGACCTTCACGTCGAAAATCTAAAAATCGAACCGGGCGACCACATCGATCTGGTCGTTTTCCCGCGGGGCGACAATGCCTTTGACGATTTTTCCTGGTCGCCTAGAATTGTTGAGGTGGGCCAGAATGCGTCGGGCCAGCCGTACGCGGTGCGGCAGTGGCGGAGCGACCATGCATTTCGCCGCTCGATCCCGGTTTGGGAAGGCGGGCTCGACCCCTGGGAACAACTTGCGCAGGTTTTGCTCATCAGTAACGAATTTATGTTTGTGGACTGACATGAAAGATCGACCATTACCACTTGCCGTATCGCGCCGCGAAGCGCTCACGCGCTGTGGTCTCGGGATGGCCGGGCTCTCTCTCGGGCTGCTGCTCGGAGAGGAGCAGAAGGCGCATGCGGCCCGCTCGCCACTTGCAGCGACTCCACCGCATTTTGCGCCGCGAGCCAAGCGGGTGATCCATCTGTTTCTCAACGGCGGGCTTTCGCACCTCGACAGCTTCGACTACAAACCGGCCCTCGCGAAGCATGCCGGAAAGGCGCTTCCGGAGCTCGGACCGGATGGGGACGACCGCAAGGGCATTGCGCTCCCCTCTCCGTTTGCGTTCAAACGCTATGGCAGCAACGGCCTGATGGTCAGTGACCTGTTCGAGAATCTCGGCCGCAAGATCGACGAGGTCTGCGTGGTGCAGTCGATGCATACCGATTCTCCCGAACATGGCGACGCCCGACAGCTCTGGCACTGCGGTTCGATCGCGCAGAATTCTCCATCGGCCGGGGCCTGGGTCACCTACGGCCTGGGGAGCGAGAACGAAAGTCTACCGGCATTTGTCGCACTCTGTCCCGGCAACGGGCAACTGCCCGAGGATGGCTCGACCGGATGGCGGGCGGGGTTCATGCCGCCGATCTATCAGGGGACGCTGGTCGATACGGGAGAGATCCGGGACGTCGAAAAACTGATCCGCAACGTCCGCAATCCCTTTTTGAGCGGTCCGGACCACCGTCGTCAGATCGACCTGTTGCACAAGCTCAACCGCCGGCATCTGGCCGAGCGGGGGGGGGATCCGACGCTGGAGGGGCGGATCCAATCGTACGAAATGGCCTACCGGATGCAGTCGGCGGCGACCGAGGCGTTTGATCTCGCTCGCGAGCCGGACTACATCCATCGGCTCTACGGCGATACGAAGCCCGCACAGCAGATGCTCCTTGCGCGCCGCTTGATCGAGCGGGGCGTGCGGTTCGTGCAGGTCTGGCCCTACCACAACCAGCCGTTCGACAGCCATGAAAACCTTACGTCGCTCGAGCCGGTGGCCCGCCACTGCGACCGGGCGATCTCGGCCCTGCTCACCGATCTCTCCGCGCGGGGCCTGCTCGATGAGACGCTGGTGGTCATGTGCGGCGAGTTCGGCCGGATGCCGACGGCCCAGGGGGAGATGGAGGGCACAGTGCGGACCGGCCGAAACCACAACCCGCACTGTTGCAACGTGATTCTTGCCGGAGGTGGTATCCGGTCGGGCATCGTCTTCGGCGCGAGCGACGAGTTTGGTTACCGGGCGGTTGAGGACCCGGTCCACGTCAATGATCTACAGGCGACGATGCTGCACCTGCTCGGCATCAACCACGAGCAGCTCACCTACCACCATGCGGGCCGCGACTATCGCCTGACGAATCTGGGCGGCAACGTCGTGAAGGGAATGTTGGCCTGAGCGGGCTTTTGGCTCGGCAATCGGCAACTTGAAATTCCTGAATCAGCCGGTCCCGGCGTTGAGCCTACCGATGAGCCGTTCGATGGATCATCACGGAGCAATTAAACGGATGCGTGCAGTCTATTCAGACTGCACCACCCGGACAAAAAGTTCCCGCATTATTCAATAATCCTAAATATTAAAAACATTGGTTTTTTCTGCCCCCTCGGGGAACTTTTGGTACCGGCAACACATCCAACACCCCGAGAACCGGTTGTACGGACCGGAAATAAAGGGCTACCAAATGTCATGTGATCGTCTAGGTCTTGGGCGGACAAATTTAATTTTTCGAAAATGATTCAGAAAGAACTTGTGTACGCAAAATGGAAAGGAAAGTGATATGAAAAAAATGATATTATTTACAGCTTTGTTCTTGTTACCCTCCGCGGCTTTTTGTGAAGGCCATAAAAGGCAACAGGGAGGTGTTGACTTAAGGCAGCAAAAGCAAATTGACGCCTATTACAGAAGCGTTTTGCCCGGATATGAAGGAGGCCCAACATGGGCGGTGCCGGGATACGGCAGCGGACCTGGTGAGATGAAGCCTACCAAGAGAACACCAGCCGTTACAATCAACCCTTCGCGCCGAAGAATTAGATATTATCCGAGGCGACCTGTGTATACATTTCCATACTCGCGGTACGGTTATTTTGGGTATGGTTATTATAGGTAGAAATTTAAATACACAATCATCTACGGCGCGTGCGACGAGTTCGGTTACGAGGCGGCAGAAAATCCGGTCCATGTCCACAATCTGCAGGCGACGATGTTGCGCCTGCTCGGCATCAACCACGAGCAGCTCACCTGCCACCATGCGGGGTGCGACTAATCGCCTGGCGAATTTGGATGGCAACGTCGTAAAAGGAATGTTGGCCTGAGCGGAGAAGTACGTCTCTGATATTGCACCTCGATGCGCAATTTCAATTGAAATCAGCGATTCCTCTGTTAGACTAATCGCAGAAGTTTTATTTCTTCGTGAAATTCCTTTCACACCTTTAGGGTCGGCTCGTGCGCAGAGTTTCGTTTATCATTTCTCTCGGCCCCGCGCTCTTCGCGGGATTGCTGTTTGCTTTTCTTCAGAGTCCGTTCGCGGCATCTGATGCTCTCGGTGAAGACTACTGGACCGATGGGAGTATGTTTGACAGTACGGTGACGGCGGAGCATTATGGGAACGCCGCGAATTACATCAAAGGTTTTAGTTCTACCGAGCCCGGTCTGCTCTCAACCATGAGTGATGCCGACCTGACGGCGGTCAGTAGTCTGACCCGACGCGTCCACGGGGGAAAAACGCAGGTACTGCTTTCCACACTCTATCCGGCAGAACATCCGATCGGCCAGCATGCGGTCCATACGCCGGGTGAGCCGTGGGGGCTCAACAGTGCATTCGTCCCGCGTGCAGAAAAGTATGTCAATGATCCGTGGGAGTTGTGGTTTACGCCGCACGGTCAGCTACATCAATACATGAATGCCCGCAAAGATCAGTGGACGCAGTATGCCCCGGAAGATTACTACAAGGCGGCCTACGATCATCGTCAGGCGGCGCCCGCAACGCATCCACTCACACTCGGCGAATTAAAGTATCGACACTGGGGGCAGTTTTATCAGGACAACGTCCATTGGTCGCAATACGAAGAGGCGGGCAATCCTTACAATCGTGCGGCAGCGTCGCTGGGGATGCTCAACGGATATTTCAGCAACCCAGATCCGGCAAGTGGCGATAACTATGGGTTTGGCAATTTTTATCGCGTGGCGGATGTTTGGGTGAACGAAGACGAAATCTTTCATACGAGTGTTTCGTCGCATTACGACTCGAACGTTTCAGTGCGCCCCGCCGGGCCTGGTGCACAACCTGAGAACGCACCGGTGAATATTGATTTAAGTTGGAGTCAGGCCCAAGAGGACAATTTAGCTTTCGTAGATTTTTCACCTGCGGTTGATGTGTTTTATACGGAGACGTATGAAGCGTGGTACAAAAATTGGTGGAATAATAACACAGCGACAGGAGCCTTTCCCTGGACGGGGATGGGCTACACCTACGATTGGTTCTACGGTTACGATGCCGCCCAATATGCGACGATGCGGACCTTGGCCCCGACCGACACATGGTCCGTCCGCAGTTTCACGGAATTGGTACTTCCTCCGGGTGCCGATTACTGGGTAGCCAGCGAAGCGGAGTTGCAAGACTATCTGGCAAGCCCGCTCTATGCGGTCCCCGAACCGGCGGCGATGCTTCTCGCGCTGCTCGGCCTGGCACTGCTGCCGCGATGGCGGCGTGGCGGTCATCGAAGAGGCTAAAGAAGAGCCAGAGATCGGACTCGAACCGATGACCTGCTCATTACGAATGAGCTGCTCTGCCAACTGAGCTACTCTGGCGTGAAATACCAGACTATCTGGAGCATCTCCCCAGAGCAATCCCCACTCCGATTCTTCGTCGGCCCCGGAAAATGCTCTCACATCATGTCGATCGGATCGACATCGGCGATCCACTGCACCCCGTCGGGTGGTTTTGTCTTTTCGGTAGCTGCCGCGACGAGGTGGCTGATCGAATCCTCCTGAGAGGCTTGCAACTGGATCGCAAAGCGATACTTACCGCGAAGTTTTGCAAAGGGGGCCGGCGCCGGGCCGAGCAGCCGGAGGCAGATGTCCGATTCTTCACCCGCCTGCCGTATTCGCTCTGAGAGGGTTGTGGCAAATTCACGGGCAGTCACCTCACTCGGACCGCGGACCACAATCCGCAGCATCGATCCGAACGGGGGATAGCGGAGCGCTTTGCGCAGAGGAAGCTCGCCGCCGGCAAAGCGCACATAATCGTGTCGGATCGCGGCTTGGATCGCAGGATGTTCCGGTTGGCAGGTCTGGACCAACACGTGCCCGCCCCGCTCGCTTCGCCCCGTGCGACCGGCCACCTGAGTGACGAGTTGGAAGGTCCGCTCGGCGGCCCGGAAATCGGGAAGATGCAGTGCGGTGTCGGCGTTGATCACACCGACGAGCGTGACGTTGGGAAAATCGAGCCCCTTGGCGATCATCTGGGTGCCGAGCAGGATGCGGACTTCACCGTCGCGGAATTTTGCCAACGCCTCCTCATGGCTGCCCCGCCGCTGCATGGTGTCGGTATCCATCCTCAAACAGTTCTCGTCCGGAAACCTCCTCCGAACCTCGTCCTCAAGCCGCTCGGTACCCTGCCCGCTGAAACGCAATCCGGTAAAGCCGCAGGCGGCGCAGCGGTCGGGGGCCGGGGTCTGATGGTCGCAGTAGTGGCAGAGGGCAAGCTGTTTTTTCCGGTGGTGGGTCAAGGCGATTTCACATTCCGGACAGCGCAGCACCTCTCCGCAGGAGGGACACTGGATGTGGGTGGAGAAGCCGCGGCGATTGAGCAATAGGATCACCTGCCCGCCGTCGCGGAGCGCTTCGGCCATCGCGTTGTGCAGTTGGCGGCTGATCGCTCCGCGGGCGTGGCGGTCCTGCCGGTGCGAGCAGAGATCGATCGTCGCTACGGTGGGCAGCGGGCGATTGAAGATCCGTTGGGGCATTTCGACCAGCCGATAATGCCCCGCCTCGCTCCGCGCATAACTCTCAAGTGAGGGGGTTGCCGAACCGAGCAGCAGGGGAATCCCTTCGGCGCTCGCCCGCCGCTCGGCCACCTCGCGGGCGTGGTAGCGGGGGGCACTATCCTGTTTGAAGCTGGTTTCGTGCTCTTCATCGATCACGATCAACCCGAGTTGTGGCGTCGGTGCAAAGACCGCGCTGCGGGCACCGACGACAACCGGTACGTTGCCGCTGGCAATGTGGCTCCACTGGCGGTGCCGGTCGACGTCGCTTAAGTGGCTGTGCAGGACCGCGACCCGACCGAAGCGGGAGCGAAAGCGGGCCACGGTCTGGGGCGTGAGGCTGATTTCCGGAACCAGGACAATGGCCTGACGACCGTAGCTGATGACCTCGCTGATCGCCTGCATGTAGACTTCTGTTTTTCCGCTTCCCGTGACCCCGTGGATCAGGATTGTTTCGTGCTGGCCGCGGCGGAGACTCTCCATAATCACCGCCAATGCCGCGGTCTGGTCCGGGTTCATTTTCAGGTGCGGCTCGACAGGGGCCTGATCCTCTTGGGCATCCACCGAACCTACCCGCCGGACCTCGCTCTGGATCAAACCCTTGCGCCGCAGGGCGGTGATCGGGGCCTGGGTACAGCCGACCGCCTCGGCTACCTCGCCGGGTGTGGTCGGTTTTGCCTCAGCGAGGAGGTGTTTTAAAGCGGCCGCCTGTTTGGCCGGCAGTTTCAAGCTCGCGGACTTGGCGACCACTTCCTCGGGAACTGTCAGAAACGTGGTGAGCCGCGTCCCTGCGCCGCTGCGGACGCCGGCGGGAATGACCGTATCGAGTACCTGCCCCCAGGGACAAAGATAGTAATCGGCCATCCACTCGGTGAGTCGGAGCAGGCCGGGTGAGAGCAGTCGTTGCGAGTCGAGGACCGCATCAATCTCTTTCAGGGGCCGGTTCGTCCGCTTGTCGTTTTCGATCGCCACGCAGTAGCCGATAACGCTACGATTGCCGCGGCCGAGGGGTACGCTCACGCGACGACCCGGCTCCAGCTCGGCCCGCAAGGTATCGGGAACCGAGTAATCGAGCGGCCTCGTCAAGCCGGTCGGCAGCACGACCGTTGCCACGCAACGTTCCTCTGCAGCGTCCGCTTCCCATTCGGGAGGTTCGACGTCAAACAAGTTGTGCTGTTTCTCAGGCATGGAGTCCTGGTAGCTACCGGCAAGAGCGTTTGTTGGCTAAGTTGGAGTGGGCCCGTGAAAAACGATTGTCGGCTATTGCGGGCTTTTTGACGAGTGGCCGATGCGGTCGCCATTTTCGCAAACCAGAGAGACGCCGCGATGCGATTGGGAATGTATGGGGGTTCTTTTGATCCGGTCCATTACGGACATCTCCTGCTCGCTCAAACCGCGCACCAGCAGGCCCGGCTCGATAAAGTCTGGTTTATGCCAGCCGCAGAATCGCCTCACAAACAGGGCCAGTCGGTTGCGCCGACCGCAGCGCGGATCGAAATGCTGCGCCTTGCAATTGCCGGAAATGCACATTTCGACCTCTCGCTGTTGGAGTGTGAGCGGGGTGGAGTGAGCTACACACTCGAGACGCTGCAGATGATTGCCCAGCAGGAGCCGGATGCAGAACGTTTCCTGATCATGGGGGCCGATTCACTGGTTGATTTTCCGAATTGGAAATCTCCCGGCGAGATCTGCCAACTGGCAACGCTCCTGGTGGTCGCCCGTCCCGGTGTGGCGGTCGACTTCGGACCTCTTGCACCGCTCGTAAGCCCCGCACAACTGCGTGAGATTCAGGAGCAGCAATTACAGATGCCGCTCGTCGGGTTCAGCAGCAGCGAGCTGCGAACGCGCGTTGCCGAAGGCAAGAGTATCCGGTACTGGACCCCGCGGAGCGTCGAGAAAGTGATCGAGACGCAGGGGCTTTATCGCGCTGGAGAGTGAAGCGGAAGATCAGGCCGCATCTCTGTTGCGCGATTGTGGCACAAACCGGGGAAAACCTTGCTGCACCCTTGCTGCAAGCTCTTTAGAGAGGGGTACCGGGTTGTTGGCCAATTCTTCCTGTAGGGCCTGACAGACCAGCTCCAACCGGTCGGGGATGTCGAGCATCGGGTCCAAAAAAAGCGATTTCTGACCGCGAACTACGCAGCTTCCACCGCCGTTACCACCGACACATTCCTCACGAACCTGATACCCAAGTTTTTTTACGGTCTCGAGCGCTTGCTCTAAGAGTTCAACCGAGTGCATCCTAACTTCTCCAAGCGACAAGGTTATGCAAAACGCCTCTCGTGTAGGTCAGATGGCGGGAATTATAGGAGGAACGGGTTTAGCTGCCCAGGTCGATTCGTCGATATGCAAATTGCCGCTAAGTCTAAAATTTGTAAGACGTTAAGACATTCTAACTCGGCAAGAGAGTGCGAATCTGGGACTTCGATAAACGAGTTAAGGTAAACCGGTTGGGTGGAACGAGAAATATGTCCATAAATGATCCTCAAGCGACCGGTCGGGACGATGAGATCGACCGATTGAAACAGCAGCTTGCGCACGCGCAGTCGCTCACCGCGCTTGGGGAATTGCTCGGGACCACGACCCACGAATACAACAACGTGCTGATGACGATCATCAACTATGCCAAGATGGGCATGCGGCACAAGGATGACCCGACGCGCGACAAAGCCTTTGAAAAAATTCTCGCGGCAGGCGAACGTGCTGCTCGAATCACCAATGGAATCTTGGGGCTGGCCAGAAATCGATCGGACGATTTTGAGCCGACCGATCTGGCAAAGCTGGTCGATGATGCCCTGGTACTTTTGGAGCGCGAACTGCGAAAATATCGAATCGCCGTGGAGACGAAGCTCCAAGAAGCTCCGATGGCAATGGCCAATGCGAATCAAATCCAACAGGTTCTTCTGAATTTGTTGATCAATGCCCGCCAGGCGATGCCACGGGGCGGGCAGGTGGTGATCTCAGTCGGCTACGACGGGCCATCACAAATGGTGGAACTCTCGGTGAGAGATACCGGCGGCGGCATTCCTCAGGAGAAACTTCCCCGAATATTCGAGCCCTTTTACTCCACCAAAAAAGGCCCCGACGAATCGGGCAAGGGTGGGACCGGTGTCGGCCTAGCGGCGTGCCGCGATATCATCGAATCGCACCGGGGAAAAATTCTCGTGGCCAGTACGATCGGCAAGGGTACCGCCTTTACGCTTCGGATTCCGCGAGTGCCCGAGAGATCGACTGCCCCGGCAGCCCCAATCACCTTGGGGACCCGGCCTGCAACTCCCGCAACGGATCAGAATCAATCGAAAGCCGGCTGAGCGCGTCGGAACGACCCGGCAGCGATTCCCAGCAAGCCTAGTAGGGGATCGGGTTCATTCGCTCATAGATTCTAGCGAGAATTTCTTGTTCGAGCGCCGGGTCGCGGCCCATGGGGATCCACCCGCCCGGCGCGCCGATCTCTGCAATCCGCGGTTCGTTTTGACTGACCGTTTCACCAAACCGGAAACTTGCCACACCCGAACGGTTGTGTTCCGGTTGCGGCACATCTTCCAGTTCTTTGTAAACCTGCACGTCGACCAAAAAGCCATGGCCATCGGGCAAAACGCGAATCATCGCCGTGCGGCGAATCGATTGTAGCGTGGCAAGCGTCCGCTCGTACCGGCTTGCCGAATCCCATCGCCACGGCTCGAGGTAGGTTGCTCCCGTTTGCGGGAAGGTTTCAATGCGTCCTTCGATCCACTGGCCGCCGATATTCTGTACCCGCTGTTCCTGCTGGATGCGGAAATAATCGCTCACGATATCGACGAGTGCGTTCCAGAAGTTTTCCGAGTTGGCGGGGGCAAAGGAGGATGGGTTGGGTAAATGAAGCGTCTCCTCCTCGGGTACCACAAGAAATTCCGAATCGATGTTTCCGGGCAGCTCTGGCGCGTACTGATCGGAAACGAGCGATCCGTGGCAGCCGGAGAGCAGGGCTACGAGAATCGTTAAAAATCCTCGAAGCGGGCTGGTACGCATTGGAATCATTTGGGCTTCGGATCGTTGGTTCTCAATCGAGTGGTACTTCTAGCCTCCTTGCAGAAGCGTAGCTACCGCTAAGGACTTGGGGCTACAAGGTGGCGGAGTGTCCGCAAAACGCCTCGCGAGTGCAAGGTCAAAGAGAGTAACGGGGCGAAAAGAGCGGTTTGCGTCAGACAGCAGTGCTACTTCCCTGCCAAAGTGGCGCATCGGCGATTCGGGTTTGCTCGCTGGCGAGCCTACTTGGTCTGTTTCTCTTTGAGCATCGGCTGGAGCTCATCGACGAAATCGTGGACGTCCTGAAATTCCCGGTAGACGCTGGCAAAACGGACGTAGGCGACCTGATCGAGGTGCCGCAGGTGGTCCATAATCAACTCGCCGATATAACCACTCTCCACCTCGGCGTCGAACTTGGCGAAAATATCGTTTTCTACGACGGAAAGAATCTTCTCGATCTGTTCGTCCCGGACAGATCGTTTCCAGCAGGCTTTCTCAATCCCCACTTTAATCTTGTCCCGGTCGAACGCGATGCGCGTGCCGTCTTTCTTTACCACCTTGAGCGGTCTCTCTTCAATCCGCTCGTAGGTTGTCCAGCGACGATCGCAGGCCTGACACTCCCGGCGGCGACGGATCACAAAGCCATCTTCACTCGTTCGCGAGTCGATCACATGATCTTTGTCTTTGCGACAAAAGGGGCAAAACATCGTTATCTCTGCCAGTTAGAGAGTCCATAGGCCACGCGTCAGGTTCCATTAGATATGATACGGAAAAGAGCGGCGTACGTCACCCGTTTGTTAAACAGGCGGTTTTTGGCACGATTCGGCAATTCGGAGAACGCGTTCGCTACGGCCGTGGAGCGGATCGAAGAGAGACCGCTTCAAAGACGGCTAGGGCCGCACCGGCAAGAATCGCACTTTAAGCTTCTTTATTTAGCCAGTCCCGCCGTTGCCGGGAGCTCGGGATGTTCATGCTCTTGCGATATTTGGTCACCGTCCGGCGCGCGACCTTGAGACCGTGGTTTGCCAGTTGCCGCACCAGCTCGTCGTCGCTGTGGGTTTTGTTCTTGTCTTCGTTGTCGATGATTTCCTGTAGCTTCAGTCGCACCGCATCCCAAGCGACTTCTTCGCCATCCGCACTCCGCGTCCCTCCCACAAAGAATCGTTTCAGTGGAAAGATGCCGCGGGCAGTCTGTATCCATTTGTCATCGACCGCGCGGCTGACGGTGGTGACGTGGACTCCCACCTTGTCGGCAATCTGCTGCATTTTCAGTGGCTCAATCGCTTCGGGGCCTTTGTCGAGGAACTCGGTCTGGTGATCGACGATGGCTTGCGATACCCGCGTCAGGGTGCTGCGGCGCTGCTGGATCGATTCGATCAGCCATTGGGCGGCGTTGATTTTGCGTTTGATATACTCTTTGGTCTCCGGCGTTGCGTCGGGATTGGACAATAGCTTGCGATAGTAAGGGCTGATATAGAGATCCGGCGTGCGGTCGTCATCAAGCCGGACGATATATTTGCCATCATCATTGCGCTCCACATAGACGTCGGGCGTGACGAGGTGGACGTGGGTCTCCTTGAAGATCGCCCCCGGATGCGGGTTCAATTTTTTGAGCTCATCCCAGATCCGATGGATTTGCTCGATCGAATAGCCCGTTTTTCTCGAGATGATCGGCAGTCGGTTTCCGGCGAGGTCTTCGAGGTGATGTTCAATAAGTTTTTTGAGTTCCTCGTAGAATGGAATTCCCGGTTTGATTTGCAACAGGAGGCATTCGCGGTCATCGCGGGCGCCTACGCCCGGTGGATCGAGTCGCTGGACAATGTCGAGAGCCTCCTCGGCGCGGCGGAGACGTTCGGGGGGCGCATCGGGTTTGAGAAGATCCTGGAGCTGTCCCTGCAGGCGTCCGTTCGCGTCGAGGTTGTAGATGATGCGGTCGACGAGTTGGCGGAGATCTTCGTCGAGATCAAACCACCCTACTTGATTGTGGAGGTGATCCTGGAGGGTCTGCGGCCGGTTGGCCATGTTCGCCATGGTGTCGTGTTTGCGGGATGACTCCTGCTCGATCCGGTCGGCTGAGGGACGGGATCGTTCCTCGAACGTTCCCGGCCATTCGTCATTCATATTGAGAAGACGCTCAAAGTCCTCCTCGTTGTTTTTTGTTTCATCGACAACCAGTTCTTTTTCTGCGTCCGCCGAGTCGTCCACTTTGTCCGATTCGTATCGCTCGTCCGGTAAATTCGGATCGACCTCTTTGACATCAAGGACCGGGTTCTCCTGGATCTCCTGTTCGATCCGTTCCTGCAGCGCAAGAAGCGGAAGTTGCAAAATCTCCATGGACTGGATCATCCGTGGAGCCAGCATCTGCTTCTGGACCTGTCTCAGTTCTTGTCCGAAGGAGAGTCGCATCGTTACCAGGTCAAAGGGGTTTTGGAGTGTTTGGGGGCTAGCCGGTTGATGCCCTAAAGATAGTCTACCTCATTTTAGCCGTTTGGCTCTTGAGAGAAGCATGGCGAGGGGGTATTTGTCCACAACTAGCGGGAAAATACTAAAAAGGTTGTCTGCCATCAATCGCATCGGAGAGCATTTCCCGGTTGGCGTGCTCCAGGACACTTCCGCTGGTGATGCCCCTCGCTAGACGGGTGATTTTTACCGGCAAATTCCCCAGGACGTTGCTGATATAGAGTGCGGTCCCATCGCCCTCGAGGGTTGGGTTGGTCCCCATAATGATCTCCTCGATGGTTCCCTCTTTGATGCGCGCCGTGAGGGCTTCGATCGTGAGCTGTTCCGGGCCGATACCCTCCAGCGGGGCAATGCGTCCGAGAAGCACATGGTAGAGTCCGCGGTAGTTTGCGGTTGCCTCAAGAGCCAACAGGTCCCGCGGTTGCTCGACCACGAGCACCCGCGTCCGATCGCGACGGTTGTCGCTGCAAACACTGCAGAGCTTTTCCTCGGTAAGGTTGAAGCAGACACTGCAGTAGTGGACGTTTTTCTTGACCTGCAAAATCGCATCGGCGAGGGCGGTCGCTTCGGCTTCCGGTATCCGCAAAATATAATAGGCGAGACGTTGGGCCGATTTGTTTCCTATGCCGGGAAACCGTTCGAAGTAGTCGACAAGTTGGCTTACGGACTGGCTAAGTTGATCCATGGCAAAACCTCGTCACAGTCCATGCGGGAAAGAAGGCGATGGGTGTCCCTGCCTCGAGAAATTAATTGGGAGTATCGGTGGAAGGCTCCGTGAGGGATTGGATGGCGTCGCCCAACCCGGGAATATCCATGTTGCCGGTGAGTTCTTTGAGAACCTGAGCGTGCTGTTCTTTAGCTTTGGCCTGAGCCTGATTGGCCGCTGCTGGCACGAGATCTTCCAGGAGTTCAAGATCTTGTTTTTCCAATAGCGAAGGATCGATCGAGAGCCGCAGCATTTCACCGAGACCGTTGACTTCGACTTCGACCAGACCGCCTCCGGCGTTTCCGACAGCACGGACATCGCGAAGGTTCTCATTCATTTCTTTCATTCGCGAGCCCATCGCTTGGGCCTGCTTCAGCATCGATCCCAGATCGGATAATCCTTTGAACACGGTGTACGCTCCTGCAAAAGTAGGTTTGTCAATCAATATTAATGGATCGTTGTTGGTCGTGCGCCGAATAACTTCTGGGCCTGCTTGACCATGGGGTTTTCCGCGACGGTGGAGAGTTTTTCCTTGCGTGAGACCGGCCGCTCGTTGCGGGGTGTTTCACCAGACGATTGGCTCGAAATTGTAAAGGTGAGCCGCACCCGGGTCCCGGCAACTTCAGAGACCGCATTCTCGATCTTTCGTGCATTGTCCGGTCGCTCGCAAAGAGACTTGGAGAAACTGC
>PVBE010665476.1_pt1 | contig 18158 bp, 15 predicted proteins | sample 1631181 | NCBI WGS metagenome assembly PVBE01 (sample SAMN08397723, study PRJNA350692) | Marine metagenome, whole genome shotgun sequencing project. | isolation source: water | place: Pacific Ocean | collected 2012-04
CGGCATTCCTAAAATCTTTCCTTGATCCACGACAATAATTTGCGATCAACTTGCCCTCTTTAGTTTTTAGCTGTAGATATCGACCCGATTCTGTTCTCGGAAAGTTGCCACCGATATACAGCTTATAGGTTTTGTTGACATTTAATGTTTCAGATACATGGAGAATATTATCACCCGAAACCCGCGTAAGATTCACATTTTTAGAAAGCAACGCTTCTTGTCGCAAGTGCTCTTTTTTTAACCTTTCCAATTCCAAGGACTCTTCCTTGGTGGGTCTGCCACGTCTTTTCCTTTTCGGAATACCAGGCAATCGGCCATTGGCTATGTCCTGGTTAGTATCTACTACTTTTCTTGGTCTTCCTCTTTTCCGTTTTGGTTTGTTTTCTTCCATTTCTTTTGAAGCTGTAAGTTGTTTCGATTAATTCAAGTTCAGATAAGGTGCCAATCCGTGCAAACCACCTTCGCGCCCGTAGCCACTTTCTTTATATCCTCCGAATGGACTGGTGGGATCAAATTTGTTGTAGGTATTCGCCCAGATGACCCCGGCTCGCAACTTTGTACTCATCTTGAAAATCTTTGAACCTTTATCGGTCCAGATTCCCGCACTTAATCCGTAAGGCGTGTTGTTGGCTTTCTGAAGGACTTCTTCGAAGGTTCTGAATGTCTGAACCGCCAACACAGGTCCGAAGATTTCTTCCTGAACAATTCGGTTCGATTGCGATGCATCTAAAAAGAGCGTTGGTCTGCACCAAAATCCTTTTTCAGGAACAGGGCAACTGCTTTGGTACATTTCAGCGCCTTCTTCCTGCCCAATTTTAATGTATTTGTTGATGGTGTCCAATTGCTCCTTAGAATTGATGGCACCGATATCGGAATTCTTGTCAAGCGGATCGCCCACTATCAATGTTTCCATCCTGTCTTTCAATTTTCTGATAACCGCTTCTGCTACCGACTCCTGAACGAAAAGCCGAGAACCGGCACAGCACACATGGCCCTGGTTGAAATAAATACCGTTCACAATCCCTTCAACTGCCTGGTCTATCGCTGCATCTTCCATGATGATGTTGGCTGCTTTTCCACCCAATTCAAGTGTTACTTTTTTACCGGTTCCTACTACGGCTTTCTGAATAATCTTCCCCACTTCGGTAGATCCGGTAAAAGCAATCTTATTAATGTCCGGGTGATTTACAAGGGCTGCCCCGGTATCACCAAATCCATTTACGATGTTCACCACTCCCGGTGGCAAGTCAGCTTCTTGTACTACTTCGGCCAATTTCAAAGCGGTTAGCGGGGTAGATTCAGCAGGTTTTAACACCACACAATTGCCGGTAGCCAAAGCAGGTGCAATCTTCCAGGCAGCCATCAACAATGGAAAATTCCACGGAATAATCTGACCGGCAACTCCAAGCGGCTTTGGCTTTCGATTTGGGAAGGCATAGTCCAGTTTATCGGCCCAACCGGCATTATAGAAAAAATGGTTGGCCGCCAAAGGCACATCCACACTTTTGGACTCACGAATGGTTTTTCCTCCATCCAGGCTTTCTATTACTGCAAACTCGCGGGCCTTTTCCTGGATAATTCGGGCAATTCGGTAAATATATTTTCCACGGGCACCGGCCGACATTTTCGACCAATATTTCTCTTTAGCATCCCGGGCTGCCTTCACAGCTTTGTCAATATCTTCTGCAGATCCACGTGCCACGGAGGCCAATCTTTCTTCATTTGCCGGGTTGATAGTATCAAAGTATTCATCCTTAACAGGTTTAACCCACTTCCCATTTATAAAATGATTGTACCTGTCATTCAGTTTGATGTGATCCCTGTTTTCAGGGGCAGGTGCATATTCCCAGGAAGTATTGAAATTTAAATTTCTATCCCCGCTTTTTTTCTTGCTTTTTGTAGCCATTTTTTAAATTCTGAATATTCATTAATCTAAAGAAAAATAATCGAGGCTTTGGTACACACCTGTTTTTTCCTTAATCACCTGCATTAAAATATCATTTGCCAATCTGCTGGCACCAAATCTAAAATTGTGTTTGTTCATCCATTGTTCGCCCAGCGTTTCGCGCAACATCACCAGGTAATGTAAAGCCAGTTTGGCTTCGGAAATTCCCCCAGCGGGTTTCATCCCAATTACTTTACCGGTTTCATAATAAAAGTCGCGAATGGCCTCCAACATCACCAGGGTAACTTCCATAGTGGCGGCCGGTTGAATTTTTCCGGTCGATGTTTTAATAAAATCACCGCCTGCTCGCATGGCAATTTCACTGGCCAGACGAACGTTGTCATAAGTACTCAACTCACCAGTCTCAAGAATTACTTTCAAATGGGCTTCGCCACATGCTTCTTTTATTTCAGCTATTTCATCAAAGACGTAATTGTAATTTCCTTTAAGAAATTCGCCTCTTGAAATTACCATGTCCACTTCATCAGCGCCTTCGTCAACGGCAAATTTGGTATCGTCAATCTTTACACTCCTTGGTGCTTGCCCACTTGGAAATGCTGTTGAGACCGAAGCCACATTTATGCCGGTACCTTTCAGGCTATTTTTTGCAACCCTTACCAGGCTTGGATAAACGCAAACCGCTGCCACTTTGGGCAATCCCGGCTGGATGTCGTACAAGTGGGCTGCTTTATAGCAAAGTTGTTTCACTTTTCCGGGTGTATCGGCCCCTTCCAGGGTGGTGAGGTCAATCATTGAAAGTGCGAGATTCAGGGCATGAACCTTGGAGCTTTTTTTAATGCTGCGAGTCTTAAACCTGGCAACTCGTTCGTGGATGCCAACCTGGTCAACAGGAACAACATCGGTGGGTACTATCATAGAAGTTGGATTAAAATGGAAGCACAAATTTAACCAACAAATATTTATAGGTTTTTCTCCAACAAAAATTTCTTAAAAACAGAATTATTCAAAAAAGGAAACCAAAAAGAAGAGCTTTAGGAGGGTCTTCTACTTTTTCGCAACTGCTGTTTGAACATAGGTGGTGAGTATTTCCTGGATTCTTTCCACCTGGTAAGGCTTGCTGATATAATCATCCATACCTGCTTCCATACAGTTTTCCTTATCTCCTTGCATGGCATTTGCGGTCATTGCTACTATTACAGGTATTTGATCTTCCTCAAAAGTCGATTTAATTAATCGTGTAGCTTCCATGCCATCCATTTCCGGCATTTGCACGTCCATGAATATCAAATCGTATTTCTTTTTATGGAGGCTCTGGATCACTTTACTTCCATTTTCCACAATTTCCGGATCGTACCCCATGCTTCCCAACAGCCTGCCAATCAATTTTTGGTTGATCACATTGTCCTCGGCAACCAAAATCCGAAGTGGGTATTTGTCAGCGAGGTTGTGGTCAATTCTTTCCTTTCGTTTTTCATCTACCCTCCTCTTAATCGCTTTTAGAAAAGTGTTGGTTATCACAGAAAAAAGTTCTTCCTGTTTTACCGGTTTAGTCAGGAAGTTTGAAAGCAAATGTCGTTTTGCTGAAATGACGCCCATGTCTGCAACTGAACTTAACATGATGATCGGCAATTCCTCCAGGGAATATCGTTCCCTGATATGCTCGGTCAATTTTATACCGTCAACGCCTGGCATGTGCATGTCGGTGAGCACGAGTTCAAAATCCGTTTCCTTATTCATAAACTGCAAAGCTTGCGAACCTGATGCAGCCAGGATAGGTGTTAAGTTCCATTTTTCGAGCTGAATCCTCAGTATTTCGCGATTCGTGAGATTGTCATCTACAACCAACACCTTTTCTCCTTTGAAAACTACTGTTTCATTACCAACATATTTTTGAGGAAATGCTTTTGCTGAACCAACTGTAACGGTGAAATGAAACACAGAACCCAGATCTTTTTTTGACTCTACAGAAATTTTTCCGTCCATCAATTCCGTCAATCGTTTGGAAATTGCCAAGCCAAGCCCCGTTCCACCATATTTCCTGGTGGTGGAAGAATCTTCTTGCGTAAAAGCCGTAAAGAGAGAATCGATTTTGTCTGCCTTGATGCCAATGCCCGTGTCCTTCACGCTTACTTCCAACTGAAAATCCTTTCCTTCTTTGATCCTTAGCTCTTGCCCGGGTGAAACCCGAACACGCACGAAAATTTCTCCTTTTTCGGTGAACTTCAATGCATTTCCAACCAGGTTTACCAAAATCTGCCGTACCCTGGTTCCATCGGCCATTACAACGGACGGCACATTATTGTCGATGAGATAAACCAGGTCGAGGTCTTTTTCTGCTGCTTTAGCCGCAAACAAATCGAGTACATTTTCTACCTCCTGGCGCAGGTTGCACTGATCCCGATAGATCTCCATCTTGCCAGATTCAATCTTCGAGAAATCGAGTATGTCATTAATGATGGCCAACAAGTTTTCACTACTTGTTGTGATTGTATCATTGTAATCCCGCTGAACCGAATCGAGCGCGGTTTCGGCCATCAATTGTGTCATGCCGATTATACCATTCATAGGTGTACGAATTTCATGACTCATTGTAGCCAGGAAATCCGACTTTGCACGACTAGCGCTTTCGGCTTCCTTTTGCGCATGAACCAATTCATGCTCAACCTTTCTGAAATCGGTGATGTTCTTAAGAAATATGACTTTCCCAGCAGCCGTACCATTATCATCATAAAAAGTCTTGGTGGTTTGGTGAAACAATAGCTGATTCGATTTAATTTCTATGTTGCTGCAGTTACTGTATATGCCCTGCATGTCAAGCTTCAAACCTAATTGTTCTAAAGCTGACAGGTGTATGGAATCTAAATCGGTGTTTTTATTCAGAATGTTTTCGAAAAAGTATCGATTGGCATGAACTACTTCAAGTGCAAGGTCTGTAATGATGATACCTTCGTCTTTGAGGTCCAATAAGTTATTCTTGACGCTATTCAGCAATCTAGGCTGTCCATTGGAATAAATCTTCCAGGATACCAGCCCTGCTCCAAAAAGGCAAAGTGAAAAGCCTGTGGACCACCCTGGTGAATTCAGAATTTCGTACGAAACAGCAAAGTAAAAAGCCCCTCCAATACCAACTGCACCGGAAAACAGGCCTACAACGGGCAGATTCAGATATCTCCGTTTAGATGGTTTTTGTGAAATAAGGCTGCTGCCAGTGAAGACCATACAGGCCAGCGTGCACCATGCAAATACAAGAATAGTGGTAATCATATGACTGTGTGTAGTTGGGAAATAGGTTCCTACAAACAGTATACGGGGGTCAATTACATAGGTTACAGTGGCTGGAATTGATATCAGTCAACGTTTTTCTTGAAATCGTTGGGTGAAAGGCCCGTATGTTTTTTGAAAAACCGCGAAAAATAGGAAGGATCGCTAAAATGGAGGAAATATGCAATCTCCTTGTTGATGAGACTTGAATGCAGCAAAAGTCGTTTGGCTTCAAGTGCCACCCGGTTTTGGATCAACTCACTGGCTGTTTTGCCAATCACTTTTTTTGTGGTGTCGTTTAGATAATTGGGCGTCGCGTTCAGCTGGTTGGCATAATCGTTTACGAGGTGAATTTCGGTGAAATTTTGTTCCAACAGGTTTCTGAAATTGTTTACCAATTGCCGGGCAGCATTATCTGGTGATTCGTCTGGTATTGCTGTTTCCTCAAACCTGCTTTTGCATTTCAGCAGCATGATATTGAGGTATGACCGCAAAATATCTTTTTTCAATGAGTTTTCTCCGAAATACTCTTTCTTGAAGTAGTTGAAAAGTTGCAGAAATTCATCATAGAGCCCGGCTTCCAATGAAATAAGTGGTTTAGAGGTTTTGTTGTTAAGAAAGGGCATTTCCTCCAAAATATCTTTGTGTTCTAAGTTGAAATAGAAGAAATCTCGCGAAAACATGATGACATAGCCATTGGAATCAAGTGCGCGCCTGACGTGATGTACCTGTCCCGGACTTACAAAATGAACGCTTCTGTTTTGTATGTCCAATTCCTCGAAATCAACCATGTGGACACCACCACCCTTTTCGAAAAAGAAGATCTCGTAATAATTATGTCGATGAGGAATACTGGTGTCGTAATTGTTTCTGTGCTCCAGAATTTCGAGCTTTAGAGGAATACTGGACGAATCGTCACGCTGAAATGCATGAATTGGGATTTCCCGTGAAGCCATTGCTTAGGCTTTTTGCGGTTGAGACATTAGTGATTCCATTTCCTGCTGCATTTTCTTGGCAGCTTCCCTGGCCGAAGAATCGAAATCTTCATCGGTACCCTGGTAAATGATTCCCCGGGAGGAGTTCACCAATAACCCACAATCTTCGGTCAACCCATGCTCAGCAACTCTTTCCAAACTGCCACCTTGTGCACCCACACCAGGCACAAGGAAAAAATGTTCAGGAGCAATTTTACGCAAGTCGGAAAACAACTCAGCCTGTGTTGCCCCTGCCACAAACATCAGGTTACCCGGGTTTCCCCAAGTTGTAGCAGTTTTCAGAACCCGTTCGAATAATCGTTCACCCTCAATTTGAAGATGCTGAAAATCCTGACTGCCTGAATTTGAAGTTAAACCCAATAAAATAACCCACTTGTCCTCAAATGCTAAAAAAGGTTCCACTGAATCGTGTCCCATATAAGGTGCAACCGTGACAGCATCGAAATCCATTGTTTCGAAAAAGGTACGGGCGTACATGGTCGATGTATTTCCGATATCACCTCTTTTCGCATCAGCTATGGTGAAATGTTCTTTGGGGATATAGTCAAGCGTTTTGGCAAGACTTTCCCAGCCAACTACCCCAAGGCACTCATAAAATGCGGTGTTTAGTTTATAGGCTACACAGCAATCTTTGGTTGCATCAATGATGCGTTTGTTGAATTCAAAAACTGGATCGGGAAAAACGTGTAAGAAGGAAGGAATTTTTTTTAGATCGGTATCCAGCCCCACGCAAAGAAAACTGGATTTCGACCTGATTTGCTGAATCAACTCTTGTCTATTCATGCATCATACTTTGTAAAAATTTAGGGTGCTTTGACATTTACATTTATCGCCCTGACAGCGTTTACACCAGGTACAGATTTTTTGATTGCTTCTTCAATTCCAGCACGCATGGTCATATAGCTTTGCGGGCAATTTTCACAAGAACCCACCAATTTTACCAGCACTTCCATTTCCTCAGTAATGTCCACCACTTCAACATTTCCACCATCAGCTACCAGGTAAGGCCGCATGGTGTCGAGCGACTTTTCGACCTGCTGCATTAATTCCTGTTTATTTTCTACCGATATCATAAGTGTAATCTATGTTACAATTTCCACTTTTTGTGTGGCTTCCTGTGTTGCGTTTCTGATTGCAATTTGCTGGGCGGCATTTTCAGCCAGCGCGCAAAAAGCTTCTGCAGTTGGATGTCCCTCTTTCAAGACTATTGGTTCGCCACAATCCCCACCTTCACGCACGCTTTGAACGATCGGAATCTGCCCCAACATGGGTAATTCGTATTCTTCGGCAATCTTTTCACCACCACCCTCCCCGAAGAGGAAATATTTGTTATCCGGAAATTCTTCAGGGGTAAACCATGACATGTTTTCAACCACCCCAATCACCGGAACATTCACAGGATTCATCCTGAACATTCCAATAGCTTTTCGAGCATCGGCCAAAGCAATGTCCTGGGGTGTTGTAACCACAACAGCTCCCGTAACCGGAACCGTTTGAACCAGTGTCAAATGTATATCCCCAGTTCCGGGAGGTAGATCAAGAATCAGGTAATCCAGATCGCCCCATAGACAGTCTGTTACAAATTGCTTGAGTGCAGAAGCTACCATCGGGCCACGCCAAACTACCGCCTGTTTTTCATCAACAAGAAATCCGATCGACAAGATTTTCAAACCATGCTTCTCAATTGGCTTCATGAAGTGCTTTCCATTTACCTCCTGAACCGTTGGGCGAGCTCCTTTTAAGCCCAACATCATGGGAATTGAAGGCCCGTGAATATCGGCATCAATTAAACCTACCTTGGCACCATTTTTTACGAGACCCAATGCGAGATTCACCGATACTGTCGATTTTCCTACCCCACCTTTCCCCGATGCCACACAAATGATGTTTTTAACGCCTGGCAGTAATTCCGATTTGTCGATCCTCTTGCTGGTAACATTTGAGTCAAATTCAATTTTCACAACAGCATCATTCGAAACAAGATTGTGAATGGCCTTTAGACAGTTGCTTTTCAATTCATCTTTAAGTGGGCAAGCTGGTGTTGTTAGAACAAGCGTGAATGAAATGGATTGTCCTTCAATTTTTAAATCCCTGATCATGTTCAGTGATACAAGGTCTTTGCCAAGATCCGGGTCCTGCACGGTCCCAAGTGCATCGTACACGGTTGATGCGCTTATATTTCCACCATTCAACATGGCGGCAAAGTTACGAACTAAAGAGCGAGACTTGCCACACTGAAGGCCAAACCTCGCAGATTTCCCACGGCATATTATTCACTAATCAGCAAAATACGTACGCACACACAACGAATCGGTTATTTCACGTTCTCAATCTAAAATGCCGTTTCACAGCTAGGTACATTTGATAAACAATCAGCAAGTCTGATTTCTCAAACAACATTTTTTAAACCATAAAACAATACGATCATGAAAAAGTTAATTATGCTATTTATCGCTGCACTGTCCGTAGTGATGGCCACCAGCCAGGAATCAAGTCAACTGACCGCAGGTATTTCCGATTTCTTCATTGAGTCTGAACCTTCAGGAAGTTCGCTCGAACCTTTTGCGGATCAAAAACTTCAAAGTGTTTACAGTGCACATCTCGAAGAGTTCAATTTGGAAAATCCGATGACAGTTTCGAATGTGAGTGTGATGACCAGGTTTATTAGGAGACATGAAACCTGGGTTGAGAAGGTTGAATTCAACTTCATTTCGCAACAGGAAAGTCGGAAATTGAGAAGAGGTCTTTATTCCGATTTGTGGATTGATCTCATGGATCCAAACCTGGATGCACCCACTTTGGCTTACAACAATCTTCTCCTTTACTACCAGCCTAAAATTGACCGGGCGTTTGAGAATTGTAAAGAAGGAAAAATGAAAAAACTGCATAAGAATTGGAACAAATCGCTGATCAGGCTAGACCACCACTTTTATCCTGAGCATTGTACAACAGCGATAAAATAATCACATCGCCCAACAAAAAAAGGCGAGTTGTTCCGACAACTCGCCTTTTTTATTTCAAATGATTTTTGGAACTACTCGCCCATCACAGATTTCACTTTTGCAAAATCAATTGCCTTGATCATAGCGTTCAAATCAGCCTTGTTAGTGAGACCATAGCCTTGGGCAGAAATTACAGCGCCACCAACTACAACAGTTAACTCACCGGATTTGTATTTTTCCTGGTATTGTAAAAGAGCACGATAGCCATCAATTCTCATAGGTTCACTGGTTCCTTCTCCATACATACCTCCACCACTTTCTTCCTGGCTGTGCGCCATGGCTACCATCATGCCTCGATTGGCATCGTTGGTAATGGTGAGGGTAATAGTTGGTGTCTGGTTTCCACCGCCATGGCCCATCATATCAGCATGCATATCAGTATGTTCCATCATTTCGCGCATCATGTCATCATCCATTCCCATTCCACCTTCAGCATCACTATGATCTCCACCTCCTGCTTCCATTTTGGCTTTCCTTTCCGCTTCTAATTCGGCCTCGATTTTAGCATTTGTGTAGATTCTTTGGACATCAATTCTGGCCCCGCCTTCTCCGTGCATTTCATTTTGGCTTTCCCTCATGGTGAATTCTCCAACGGTTTTAGGGAATAAGACCAAAACCTGGTCAGTTAAGATAGCACTAATGGCACTTCTGGCTGAAGTCAGATGCCTCAAGGCCGCCTCATAATTCTGGGTTTTTAAGGCAGTTTGTGCATCAGATATCGCCTGTGAAGCTGAAGGGCCGGCCTCTTGTGCGTTTACACTTGTTAAAAAGAAAACTGAAAAAAGTAAAAGAGTTGAAATTGCTGTTTTCATGTTGCTGTTTTTTTTGATTGTTCTAATTTGTAAATGATTCTATTAGTTAGCTTACGGTTTCTGGGTGATCATGTTGCACCCAATGACTACAATCTGCTAAATAATGCACTTTAAAGTCTTCACCAAAATATTTTTCCATGCCAAAAGTAAGTTCTTTTCTAAGCGCTCGATCGTTTTCACCCCATATTATCAGGGTTGGCGATTCAATCTTCGGGAATCGCTTGCGATTAAGATCCAGTGCATCACGAAATGCAGCCCGGTAGTAATTAATGGCAGCTTTAGCTTGCCCCGGTTTTGAAAAAACTTCCGTATATCGGGCAATATCCTCATTTGAGAATGCATCTCTACGATGTGCCCATCCGCGAAAGGTTTTGGCCATGATCAACTTCAGATTCCTGGTCATCAGGAATTCAGGAAGCCACGGAAGCTGAAAATAAAACATGTACCAACTCCTCTTTAGTTGAGCAAAACTGGAACGTAAATGTTTGCTCATAACAACCGGATGGGGGCAATTGAGTACGATTAATTTCCTTGTCAATTGAGGATATTCGGCAGCAAACTGATAGGCGACACCTCCGCCCCAATCATGGCCAACAATGACGGCTTCTTCCTCATTTAGCTCCACAATCAGTTCTGCAATGTCTCTGGCTACAGCCTCCATCCTGTAACTCGATACAGACTCTGGTTTATCAGTTTTATTGTAGCCACGCAAGTCAGGTGCCACCACTCTAAAGTCTTTCGATAAGGTTTTGAGCTGATGCCGCCAACTATACCAAAATTCCGGAAAGCCATGTAGAAGGACGATCAGCGGCCCCGTACCGGCTTCTACGTAGTGCATTCTCAAGCCATTAACATGAGCAAACTTGTGCTGGAGTTGAGTTGAAACTTCCATCTTTAGAGGAATTGCGAAAGTAGCAAAAACGGACCTGCAAAGTCTTTGCAATTCACAGAAATTCAGGAATTTCAATGCCGGAATGCTTGCTGGAAAACACGTTTTGGTGATCGGAGGATCTGGAATGCTGAAAAATGCATCGTTACAATTCGCAACTGAAGGAGCTAATGTTTCGGTTATAGGTCGCAATCACACGAAACTTCAAAGCATGGCCAATCTCAGTGGCAACTCGAATGGAACAGTTATCCCCGTTTGCGTTGACTACTCCAGCAAAAATGAATTGATCCATCAACTTCAATCAATCCAGCAAAAAACCGGCCCGATAGATTTGATAGCTGCCTGGATTCATGGGCACGCGGTTTCCAGTCACGAGGTGATTGTTTCTAATCTTCAAACCGAAAATGTAGTTCCTTACTTTCTGCTGAAAGGCAGTTCAAGCTATAATCCTACAAAAGACATCGCCAAATGGGAACAAAACTTAAGCAACCATCCAGCGATTAAAATTCATGAGATCATTTTGGGATTCAAGCTGGAATCGGGACATTCCAGATGGCTTACCCATGAAGAAATTTCAGCAGGAACTATAGAAGCAGTTACCAGAAATCTGGAAAGGCTTATCATTGGACAAACCAAACCGTGGGGGCTAAAACCATGAACTACAGAATAACCACTTTAATCTTCTTCATTTCTGGTTTTGTAACCCAAATCCATGCTCAACCTGCACTTATCGGATCGTGTTGGAAGGGAAATTTTGAAGATGCCTGGAACCGAAAACAGGAAGTAGAAATTCGATTCCATCTTGATCAACTTCCACTAAATCCGCAAATCACAACGCCTACTGCTTCTATTCACATTCCTGATTTTGTGTTCGCTCAAGATTTGAAATCCAAATTTGAAACAGATGAAAGAACACTTTTATTCGGAACAAACTATGGTATGGCAAATCTGCATTGGATTGACCCCAACCATTTAACCGGCTTTATACCTCTTAAAGCTGACACGCTGACACTTGATCTAAAGCAGGTTGAGTGCCCTGCTTTGCCAAAACCAACTCGAAACAAGGAACTCCAAATTGATGTAGGCGACCTTGAGTTGGGTGGCACACTGTTTTTACCCGCTGATTCGAGTCAACCCATTGCCTGTGCTGTATTTGTGCATGGAAAGAAATGCAGGGACCGAACCCGTTTTATCAGCCGTGCAATAAAATTGGCCGAGGCGGGCATGGCCGCTTTCGTTTTTGATAAAAGGGGATCACCGCCCACAAGTTCAGACCCAGCGAAAACAACCCTTGAACAACATGCCTCAGATCTTGCCAGGATTATTGAATATTTATCAGTCGAGCCAGGAATTGATCCTTATAAAATCGGATTAATTGCTTACAGCACTGGTGGTTGGGTTTCCCCACTGGCTATTCAAAAAACGCGTTTGCCCGCGGCATTTTTCGTAACCGTGGTGGGACCAGCTATTTCTACTGAGGACTACAACAAACACTGGTTTCCTGAAATGATCTGGCGAAAGAGTGGGCAAAACATTAAGGCCAGGAACCTGGCCACAGACTACATTAATCTTGCTTATTCAAACCTGCCGGCTCCTAAAAGAGCGCGAGAAATGAACTCCATTTTGAGAATTGCACAGAAAAAGGGCTGGGCCAATTTTATTGGTTATGAGTATGAAGTAAGAACCGAACACGACTTACCTCGATTATGGACTGCACGGCATTTATATGATCCTGAAATTCACCTTAGCCGGTTAAAGTGCCCTGTATTATCTATTCTCGGTGAGGCAGATTGGGTGATGCCTGCGGAAACCAACTACGCGGAATTTGTACGCATCTTCCGGGGTACAGATAAGAGCAATTACAAGCTGCTGAAAGTTCCGAATGCCAACCACAGCATGAAATTGTTGAAACCTGAAAATGATGGATCTCCACCTGAAATATTCACCCGCATGGCTCCGGAGTCCTGGTTTGGAATTTTGGATTTTCTTAAAGAGATTAAAATTCTTGAAGAATAAATCAGCCAAACAAATCACCCTGTTTGCTTTCTGCCTCGAATTCGAGCAACCACTTTTTCCGCCACAATCCTCCACCGTAACCCGTTAATGAACCATCACTTCCAATAACGCGATGACAAGGTATGATCAATGAAATCGGGTTACTGCCATTGGCCGTGCCCACAGCCCTGATGGCCTTTTCATTTCCAATTCTCCGTGACAATTCAAGGTAAGAACAGGTTTTTCCAAATTGGATATTCAATAATTCATCCCAAACCGTTTTACGAAAATCTGTACCCTCGGGCTCTAATGGCAAAGTGAAAAATTTGAATTTCCGGTTGAAGTAGTTACTCACTTGCTTTCGGGCATCCTGCAATACTCGCGGAACACTTTTATCACTTTCGCCTACCTCATCATGGAAATAAAGCGTTTTAATGTGGGTCTCGTTTGAACCGATTTCAATCCAACCCAGGGCCGAATCAATGTAAGTGGTAAAGCGTTTTTCTTCTCCCATCTTCAAGTGAAGGCAAAGTTGCCCTTCTTTTCAAAATCGAAATACAATTTTAAGCTAATTTTTTTAGCATTACTAATTATTTTCGCTAAAATTGTCCTTCCAATGAAGGAATCTGAATTGATAATTAAAGGCCGCGGTGCACAGCTAAATCCCCACAATCCCTTTCACGCCAACCATGTTGTTGAAGAGCATTATGAAGGTTTGGATGAACCTGCCGCCACAGAGATAAAAACGGCTTACTTCACCGAACACCCCAAGAAGATAGTCAACAAGGTACCCAGCCCCGACATCGGTCTTGACTATTCAGCAAATCCCTACCAGGGCTGCGAACATGGGTGCGTATATTGTTACGCCCGCAACGTTCATACCTACTGGGGTTTTAGTGCTGGAATTGATTTCGAAAGCAAGATCATTATTAAACACAATGCGGCAGAATTACTCGAAAAACAACTGCGAAGCAAACGCTGGAAAGGTGTTCCCATTATGCTTTCCGGGAACACCGACTGCTACCAACCCATTGAACGCAAAATGGGTTTAACCCGCAAAATGCTCGAAGTGTGCGTGCGATTCAATCAACCTGTGGGCATCATCACTAAAAATGCCCTGATTACCCGCGATCTCGACCTGCTCCGCAAACTTAGCCAGCAAAACCTGGTTCACGTGAACCTTTCCATTACCTCTGTAAACGAGAAACTTCGAAGAGAAATGGAACCCAGAACGGCTTCTTCAAACAGGCGATTTCAAACCATGAAAAAACTGGCCGATGCAGCTATTCCTGTCGGGGTTATGGCGGCCCCTGTCATTCCAGGGTTGAATGATCATGAAATCCCCAACATCTTGAAACGAGCTGCTGAAAATGGTGCTTCATGGGCGGGATACACCGTTGTTCGCCTCAATGGAGATGTGGGTGCCATTTTCACAGATTGGATCAAAAAAGCCTATCCCGATAGAGCAGAAAAGGTACTCCGCCAAATTGCTTCTTGCCATGGAGGAGCATTGAACGACACCAAATATGGCCGAAGAATTAAAGGAGACGGAAGCATTGCCAGGTACATCCAATCCATTTTCCAATTGGCGAGGGCGAAGTATTTTGAAAATGAGAAGCCCGGGAAGTTAAATCGAACTGCTTTCCGAATTCCGGATGAATCGGGGCAAATGAACCTCTTCCGGTGATATAAAAAAATTGGCCGCTGTCTATGTTTGAATGCACAGACACCGGCCAATTGCTTTTTATTCTTTTCTACTCTACTTGATCAGCGTGATTTTTCTTGTCGCTACCCGGTTGTCACCAGTTGCTTTCACTACATAAACGCCAGGCTCAAAACCTTCCATGTTGATATTTACGTGACCGTTCGAAACAACAACTTCTTCAGTTTTCAGCAAGTCACCTTTCAGTGTGTACAGTTCCAACTTATCGTAGTTGATAGCCCCGGAGAGTTCAACAGTTACCATACCATTGGTAGGGTTCGGGAAAATGGAGATGCCTTCATTTTCAAATTTGATATTGGCAAGGCCTGTTCCCGTTGTTGGCGTGTCTACCACCACAATTGTGGAAGTAGCAGAATCCGTTCCGCATGAATTAGCAGCATGCAAGGTAACCGTATAAGTACCAGCCAACGGATAGGCGTATGTAGCATCAACTGCAAACGATGAACTTCCATCACCAAATTGCCAGGTATTGGAGTTGCTGTTGGTACTGGTGTTGGTGAATGTAACATCTTCACCCACAAAGGCAGTATCCACAGGCACCGTGAATCCTGATGCGGGGCTAACCAAAATTTCCATTTGCTTGGTGATGGTATCAGCTCCTGCTGAGTTGGAAGCAATCAGGGTAACATCCCATGTTCCAACCGATCCCCATGAAACCGTTGGCGTTGGAGAGGTTGCCGAAGCTGGTGATCCACTTTCAAAAGTCCATTCTGTTGTGGTGGCCGTAAGCGCCAGGTTGAAGAAATCAATCGATTCTCCGGTGCAGGCAGTGAACGTTGAAGCACTGAAGTCTGCGACTGGTGGGGTAACCGTGTTGTTTTGCGTAATGCTCACCACGGCTGTCAGGAAGATATCTTCAATCCCTGCATTTCTGTAAGGTGCAAATACACCCGATAGTACTTCATAAGTACGATTTGAAAACGGCCCGGTAATGTCCGTAACAAGGTTGGTGTTTTGGTTAGCTGTAGTAATCTGCCAACTAACAAAGAAACCACCAGAAGTGATAGTTACGGGAGTTGGCAACGTAAGAATAGTTGGAGCACCTGCACCTCCACCATCGGTAATTGTTACTACGCTTGCTGGAGCAATAGTATCATCCGAAAGTAAAGTTCCTGGTTGCCCATTGTTGTCTTCCCAGATTCTCACCACAATTTGGTTGGAAGGCATGGTAGTGTCACCATCCTGACACCAGAATGCGATTTGCTCAACATCTGTTGGATAGAAAGGAGGCTCATAGTGAACAGCTGCACCTTCAAATCCGAATAATTGTTCCAATGTATTGTCGGTATAACCAAGCACGGCTTGTGTAGCTCCAACCGTATCCAACACAATCAACTCGGTTTCAATCTGGTTGTTGCCGGTTACCAGGTCGGTAGCCAATTGTGTCTCAGTGATGACATGGTAGATTCCCGCACCACCGCTAAATGTAGGTCCGTAGGTATAATCAACCGTTTGACCGATATTGATTCCACCAATGCTGAAGGTTTCACTATAGAAAGCTCCACCTGTTGGAACACCTGCATTGCTCACAAATATTTCCGTTTCCACATCAAATGCAGAAGGAACTGGTGCATTACCTACACTTGAAACGCTGCCGTTGACCACGGAAGGTGTATTGGCTACAGCGAAGAACCCACCATTACCCGTGTTGTTGATATAATTGGGTTTAACATCCACTACGGAAAAAAGAACTGTGTCTGGATAGGCAAATCGAACAGCTCGTGGAGCGGTAGGAAGGGGATTATTACTTACTTCCAAACCAATTGTTCCGGTAATATTTTCAATTCCCACCACAACAGGATTAGCTGCTGTGTTGTAAGCTGGGTCAAAGAAACCACTTTGTGACATGTACTGATAGGTGATAGAATTATCTGCGCCATTCAGAATCACCTGGAAGGTGTTGCTGCCATCGCAATTCGAAATCTGGTTCCAAAATGCCACATCAATAAATGAGACAATCAATGTATCCACATTGTTCGACCAATAAACAACGTCACCCTGGCCACCTGGACAATCCAGACGTAAATCCGTGAGTAAGGGTGCAAGGAAGTTGTGTTGAACATCAGTTGAGGTTGGAATCAGCGGGAAACCTGTTGCTCCCGAAGAGATGGTGTTGTTTCCGTTTCCGTGTGGCCCTAAAACAATGTAACCATTCGAACCTACGTGAAAGTCCGTCTGCGCAGTCCAATAGTAAGTGAAATTAAATCCAATTGGAAACGGTCCAACGGAGTTGTCATCACCCAGGTTATTGACAGTGTCACCAATAGCGGTGATATCAATCCAATTGTAAGTAGGTCCATTGGTAGCTGTATGATCTTCCCAGGTATAACCAAAGGCATCCGGACCACCAGACTGCGCAAGGCATACAGAGAATGTAAAAAGGCTCATTAAGGGTAGGAGTAATTTTTTCATTTGGCAAAATGTTTTGTGTGATTTCGGAGAAAGTGCAAATATAGGAAGGTTGCAGGTGTTTTCGATGTGTGTTGCAGCTGGGTGTTTGACCCTGCCAATCGGAGCATGTGGCTATGCGTTGGGGATTCGCTGGTTAGTTGACTTCCTTCGTGGTGGCTCAACGGCCTTTTGAAAAGCTAGTTTTAATTGGGTTTACACGGAATTAGCGGGCTGGCCAATGGTTGGTACATCGCCTCGTTGTATGGTGGATTATATATCCTGGTATGGAAACCGGCATAAGCCACGCCATTGGAAGGAGAAGAAGGACCCGGAGCACAATGTCCATAATTTGATCCTCCACAGTAGAAGTCAACGCTTGGGTAGCCATGAGTTGGGTCCGGACCTGTTGCATACCAATCTACAACTTGCAGATGGAAAGCTCCGTTTGGCGCGTTTGTCGGGCACGTGGAAATGTAATTCTCAAAACTTCCATTGATGAGTAAGTTCTGAGCCGCGCCACTTTCAATTTGAAATAACAAGACAATGAAAACAAATGGTCTTAGGAATTTGTACATCATCTGTAATTGGTTTCAATCATACCCTGAAACTTGTGTTTGCTGCTGATTTCCTGAAGATATAAAACTCATTAATGATTTTAGGTATGGTGGGCACCATGCATGAGTGTGCTCTCCAACTTTTTGCGGGTTGATTGTTGTGGAACAAATCTCCACTGATGCAGATTCTCAAGTTTTTGGGATTGGATTGAATCCCGATCAAATTATTGCTCCTGATGCTATCGGGCCAATCTCTACCAATAACATTTGGTAGGGTTTGATACGCAAACAAAATATTAAGGGGCTTTAATTAATTCTAATATATCATCTGCTTTTGAATCCATGTAGTGATGAATTCGCAGGAAGTTGTTATGAAGCAACTCGGAAACGTTTCGGGTCGTCAGGTTCCCTGTATTTAGATAGACAATTTTCGGAGGTGTTCCGTGCATTGCATTTAAATCCACAAAATCAGCATCGAAAGTCACTATTGCGAAGTCCTTGTTCTTTGCGAATTCAAAGATTTCTAAATCTGACGAGTCTTCCAATCCTAAGAAACGCACATGTTGGCAATCAACAAATTCACTTGGTAAAAATTTCAGAATCCTGGGTGAAATGTTCTGATCAAAAAGA
>PVBE012918259.1_pt1 | contig 18157 bp, 13 predicted proteins | sample 1631181 | NCBI WGS metagenome assembly PVBE01 (sample SAMN08397723, study PRJNA350692) | Marine metagenome, whole genome shotgun sequencing project. | isolation source: water | place: Pacific Ocean | collected 2012-04
GTTACTTCCTTCCAGAGTGCAACGCGGCGATGCAGCGTGGGAATCGGCAGCAGCGGCTCGATGTCGTCCTCCAATTCGATCCGGCGTTTGACGAAATTATCGACGACCATGACCTCGTCGCCACGGTTGGAAAAGTGCATCGCCGTCGGCCAACCCAGATAGCCGTCGGCACCGAGGATAAGTACTCTCATAGATTTCTCACTGAATTCCTGTCACGAATTACTTGAACGTGGGATGCGTTCACTGATTCATTCTTTCAAAACGTTGCCAAGTTTGCCAGAGGTGTTTAGGTTTTGTTTGCCTGCGACGATGGCGGCGGGGCCTGCGGTCACAACGGGAAATCCATAGTCTCAGCGGCCCCGGGTGTCAAGGATACCCCGGCAACGGCACGACTATAACGGCGCTGCGCCCCGTGATAGCCTCGGCGGCACCAGAAGCAACGGACCCCGAAAAGCATGTGCGGATTTGCCGGCTATCTCGATCCCCGGCAGGGGGAGGGCGAGGACGCCATGCGTGCCCGGGCCGGAGCCATGGCTGAGCGGCTGCACCACCGCGGTCCCGATGACAGCGGCACCTGGGCCGACCCGGTCGCCGGCCTGGCGCTCGGCTTCCGGCGGCTTTCGATCATCGACCTCTCGGCAGCCGGGCACCAGCCCATGATTTCGGCCGATGGGCGTTTCGTCATGACTTACAATGGCGAAGTTTACAATTTCGCGGCGCTGCGCCGCGACCTGGAAGCTGCTGGACGGCGCTTTCGCGGCAATTCCGATTCCGAGGTCGTGCTCGAGGCGATCTCGCAGTGGGGCCTGGAGGCGGCGCTCGAGCGTTTTGTCGGCATGTTCGCCCTGGCGCTCTGGGACCGCGAGAAGCGCATTCTGACTCTGGTGCGCGACCGCCTGGGTATCAAGCCGCTCTACTACGGCCTCTCCCGCGGAGTCTTTCTTTTCGCCTCCGAGCCCGCGGCCCTGCGCGCCCATCCTGCCTTCGAGGCCGGCATTGACCGTGAAGCCCTGGCGCTTTACCTGCTGCGGGCCTGCGTGCCGGCACCGCGCTCGATGTGGGCCGGCATACGTCAGTTGGCGCCGGGTCACTTGGTCACGTTGCGGGCCGGCGAGCTCTCGTTGCCTGAGCCCAAGCCCTATTGGTCGCTGCGCCAAACCCTGGCCACAGCACAAGAGACACCGTTCCGCGGCAGTCTTGACGAAGCCGCTGAGGCCCTCGAAGAGCACCTGACCCAGGCCGTCACAGACCGCTTGGTGTCTGATGTGCCGCTTGGCGTCTTTCTTTCCGGCGGTATCGATTCCTCGACCGTGGCGGCGCTCATGCGCAAGGCCTCCAACGGATCCGTGCGCACCTTTTCCATCGGCTTCAGCGAAGCCGACTACGATGAATCCGTCGACGCCCGGGCGGTAGCCCGTCATCTCGGCACCGAGCATCACGAACTCATCCTCGAGCCTGCCGATGCCCTGGCGGTAATTCCCGACCTGCCGCGTCTTTATGACGAACCCTTTGCCGATTCCTCGCAGATTCCCACCTATCTGGTTTCGCGCATGGCTCGCCAGCACGTCACCGTTTGCCTTTCGGGCGACGGCGGTGACGAGACGTTTGGCGGCTACAACCGCTACCTCTGGTGCGATTCAGTGTGGCGCCGCACAGGCAATTGGCCGACGGCGCTGCGGCGCGGTTTGGGTGGAACCCTGAGATTGCTCTCGCCGCAGGCCTGGGACGGCCTATTTGCCGCCTTGGACCCCCTGCTGCCGGGTTCGCTACGCCAGCGCAATCCGGGCGACAAATTGCACAAGCTGGCCGCCGTCATCGCCGCCGACGGCATCACCGCCATGTACAAGGGCGTGGTCGATCATTGGCCCGAAGTGGGTCGCCTCATGCCGGGTTGCCAGGAACCTGAAAGTTTGCTCAACCAGCCGGAAAATTGGGCCGAGCTGCCGGATTTCGTGCAGCAAATGATGTATCTCGATACCAAGACGTATTTGCCCGACGACATTTTGACCAAAGTCGACCGGGCCTCGATGGCGGTCAGTCTGGAGGCCCGGGTGCCGCTGATCGACCATCGCGTAGTGGCTTTCGCCTGGTCGTTGCCGCTCGAACACCGGGTCGGCGCCGGGGAGGGCAAGCGGGTTCTCAGGCGCGTTCTCGATCGCCACGTGCCGCGCCAGTTGGTCGAGCGCCCCAAGATGGGCTTTGCCATACCACTGCACGCCTGGTTGCGCGGGCCCTTGCGCGAGTGGGCCGAGGAACTGCTGGCCGAGCCGGCCCTGGCCGAGGGCGGCTACCTCCAGCCGGCGCCCATCCGCGAGCTCTGGCGCCAGCACCTGGGCGGCCGGCGCAACTGGCAAAACCGGCTCTGGGACGTGCTGATGTTCCAGGCCTGGCGCCGGGAATACGGGATCTAGTCCTACTGCGTCATAACCCGAGTTGATCGGTTCTGGCTCTTCGATTCGGCTGGTTGCAGCATGGGCATCGTCGTAGCTTTTTGACCAAGGCGCGGGTGATCCGGCGTTTGAGTGTCGCGATCGAGTGCGGCACGAGGCGTTCGGTACGTGTCGGGGGCGCCGCGGGGTCGATGACCGTCGGGAAGGGCAGGCGCTTGGACCAGCCGGGCGTGGCCGGTGGCTGAGGGGGGAATCGCCGCCCGCTCGGCGACCAGGAAGCCGTAGGCGGCGATACACACGGCGCCGTGGTGATGGAAGCCGCGCCAACCCCTGCCTTCGTAGTGGCCAAGGCCGAGTTCTTGTTTGAGCTCCAGATAGTCGCGTTCGATCCGCCAGCGCTGCATGGTGCGCTCGACAAGGGTTTCGAGGGCCATGTCTTCGGGCAGGGTGGAGAGCCAGAACTTGCTCGGCGCGTTCTCGTCCTTGGGCCATTCCACCAACAGCCACAGCTCGGGCCGTGGTTCGCTGCGCCGATGATCGCCATGGGCCGGGCGCACCCGCAGCGCGGCAAAGCGTGAGCTCAGCATCTCAGCCACACCTGAGCGCCAACTCACCGTGCGCCAGGCCTCCGGCGGCAAGTCCGCGGCCAGGGCCCGCACTTGCACCACCGCTGCATTGTCGCCGCCTTGACGCAAGCGCTTGGGATGTTGGCCGCGGCCGCCAGCGCGCCGGGCCGGGACCCGCGGCGTCAGCCCCGGAGGCCAAACCACCGTCGTGCCCAGCACCCCAACCGAATACTCCAATCCCAGCGCCGTCAGCCCGTCGCGGAAGGCGCTGCTGTTGCCATAGCCCGCATCGGCCAACACCGTGCCAGCCGGCACCTCAGCACTCAGGGCCTGGCTGATCTGCTCAAGCGCGATCTCGCCCTTACTCTGGAACGTCACCGTCTTCGGCACCTTCGCCTCGGCCCGTCGGGCCGCATCCGCCGCCCAATCCTGCGGCAGGTAAAGCCGCCAGGCGATGGGCAGGGAGGCCTCTGCCGTCGCCACCGACAGCGACGCCGCCACCTGGCAATTGTCCTGCTTGCCCAGTTGGCCACAATATTGCCGGGCCACTCCCACCGAGTGGCGGCCCTTCTTGGGAAAACCCGTATCATCGACGATCCAAGCCGTCACCGGGCGGCGCGCCGTCATCAGCGGCAGCACGGCATGGCTGACAGCTGCCAAAAACGCCTCCCCGTCCCAGGGCTAATTCGCCACGAAATGCAGCAGTGACTGGTGCTCCGCCGACGTCCGGTCGGGACGCAAACGCGCCGCCATCGGCTCCACCGACTTGCGATCCCCCGGCAACAGAAGGCCCGTGCAATAGGACCGGAACGGCGCCACACGGTCCAAATGACCAAGGCACACCGAAAGCCAATCCACATAGGCCGAAAACCGCGCCTCACTCCCGTCATCACTCCATAGAAGACCCATCACCACACCTCCCTTAGAAAGCAGCAGCGACGCCATCAACCACGGATCGTAGGGCGGGTAGCCCCGCCCCGCGTCGTAATTCTCGACGATCGCCGACAGGTCCAACTGTTCACGCACCAAGTCGCGGATGAAATGCGCAGAATGATCAGAGGGCACAAAATCATGCACCGACGGCGGCAACAGCAGGCTTTGGTCCACCTGCCAGGGACGAAGGGTCTTCTTCATAACCATGTTGAATCGGATCCCTCGACCTCGCCCCACAAAAATCCGATGATTCCTCGGACAGGCTCCTAGCATTTCTCGCCGGGTCACGGCATGCCTGGAGCGGCAAAACAAAGATTTCCACAAGTCCTCAGCGACATAGTTTTCCATTGTTTTAGAAATTGGTAAGGAATAGGCGATTCAATGTTGGGACGAGGGGATCATCCGGGGGGATTGCGACGACGGGAAACAGAGCTTTCGTGGTGATCGGAACGGCGGCCTGCCGGCCCCTCGCAACGGAGGCCGGAAATGGCCGGGCGGCAGCGGCAAATTCGCCAGCGGGCTAACCGCACGGTAACCTCACTGGCACACCGATCAGGGCTGATCCGGGGCAGCCTACGGTGATAGGTCAGTCCGAGAAAACAATAGGTTAGCCCTTTACACGGACCGGAATTAGATTGTAGACAGGGGGTGGACGTTCTATGATCCCGCGGTTGACCGGCTTGGAGACGATGGTGGTCGTATCTCGGCAGGGGAGCGGGAGCGGGGCCTTCGGATGAAATTTGATTGCGGCGATGCCGCGGCCGAGAGAGGTTGGAGAGCAAATAGCCAATACTGGGATGGCGTTGAGGAAAGCTGGCGTAGATGCTTGTTGTTCTTGATCGCCTGAGGTAGAGGCGGTAAGGTTATGTGTTGTGTTCTGGATAGGATGTTCTGGATAGGAGGTCGGTTTGATGCTGGTTCGTAAGATTTTGATGGTGGGGGGATTGGCAATCTTGGTGGCACTGCCGCCGGGGTTCGCATACGCACAGTCCCAGCATGACCGCAAATCCGGGTCCGGAGCGGCTGCGGGGCAGGAAAAAGGAACGGCGGGTGCCTTGGGCGGCTTGACCGCTGGAACCATTGCCGCCGGTGTAGCAGTGGCAGCGGCTATCGCCGTGGCGATTGCCGTGGTGGCAAACAATGACGATGTCGGGTCATCGACGAGCACCAGCACTGCAACTTCGACAGACGATCCATAAATTGCATTTGAGACAAGGGAGGGTCGACAATGGGGGTCCGAAAATTGGCAACATCGGGGATGTTGGCACTTGTGTTGGTGCTGACGCCGGCTTTGGCGCTTAGCCAGGCCCAGTACGTCGGGGCCAATGGTACGGCTTCGGGCCAAGAGAGTGGTGCAGCTGGCGGCGCGGGAGCTGGAGCTGGTGCCGGTATCGGCCTTGGTGTCGCTGTAGCGGTCGGCCTGGCGGTAGCTATCGCAATTGCTGTTGTTAGCTCCAGCGATTCGACCGTCGTTGCGGCGGGGACTGCTGATGACGCGACGACGGAGGCGGCGGCGTCTTCGACTGATTCCTCGACAACGACTTCGACTTCGACTGCGACCGCGACGAACACCCTGGCCAGTTTTGGCAACACCGGGATATTCTGCTGCACACACGGGGTCCTAGGGGATTGACAACTCCCGGAGTTGCGGTCACGGGAGTTGTCGGCGCATGGATTTAACCCGAGCGGAGGATTCCGGGGCAAGTTGGCAGGCGACTAGGCGGCCGGCTTGAGGATTTCAAAAACGAGCGGCGGGAAGTTCCGCGCGATGTGCTGGCGGCTTTTCCAGACGAAGCCGTCTTTGATGTCGACCCAATAGTAGTTATAGAAGCGCCAGTTCAAGGTTTGGGCGTCGTTCCGTTCCCGCACCAACAAGGTTTTGAAATCCAGTCCCACGATCGAGATCTGTTTCGGCCCGAGGGGTTCGAAAAGCGAATCGATCCGCAACCCGTAACTCTGGTTCAGGTCGATGTCGACGCTGCGGGAAAACGACACCGGCCCATCCAGCCTGTGCAATCCGTCGGCCACGGGGTCCTGCTCCTGGGCTGTGGTGGCGCGAAGGTTCTCTGGAAAACCCGCGGTCTCTACGATGCGCCCGTGTTTGGTGACAAGGGTAGCTCGATCCGCGGAAACCCAGTATAGATAGTCTGCGTCCTTGCGTGCCAGAACGAGTAGGGCTGTTGGGCCTTTTCCTATCTTGGCGCTCAACGTGGCGTAGGGTATTTTTGTGATCTGCTCACGAGTGAGAGGGACATCTGGCAATCCGGCCGCGGCGATCTTCAGGGTGCGAAACACGGCCGACGACACCGGAGTGAATCCACAGCTCGAAAGCAGGAAAGAAGCACCCAGGATCATGACATGGCGTCTATCAGGGATTATCGGGGTCATCGTCGGATAGGTCCGGATGAGTGGCATGGGGAATCGTCGAATATTGTTAAGACTACGAATTTGTTGCCGGACTGTCGACTGCGGAGATCGTTAATGAGACAAATGCTGATCGGGCCCTTGGAAATATTTCTCACGGCATGTTGCGCTGTTGTCCTGGCTTCATCGATGTTGATGGTGCCGGTGGCCGGTTGGGCCCAGCAGTTGTCGGGTTCCGGCTTGGAAAAACTGATCCAAGGCCTCACCGAGTCCCGGGGGCCACGGGGCGTAACCGGACCAAATGTGAGGCGATCCTCAAGTAGGCAGGATGAGCGCTTCCGCGTTCAACTCGACGCCGAAATAAAGAAGGAAAATCTTGAAAAGCAGTTGCTGAAAACCAGGGTTATGTCCGCGGATTTACCCGTAATACAGCGGTATTGCCGTGGTAAAATTAGCGATTCCGACACGGCTATCCTGACAATCAGAAAAAAATTCTCTCGCCTGGAACGGGACTTCTGCAGGCGCGCCAACCAAATTCTCCTGCAGATTGGCTATGACATTTTTCAGGCTGACGCCCTCTTTAAAGAACTTGGAGGTGGCGTTATCCAGGATTCGTATGTGCTGGGCATCGGAGACGAACTGGATGTGAACTTCCGAGGTCGCAAGTCCGGAAACGTGACCGCTGCGGTGGACCACGAGGGACGGGTTATCATCGAGGAGCTACCGCCCATTCATGCGGTGGGCCTGACGTTCGGGGAATTCCGTGGGGTATTGATAGGGCTGGCAAAGCGGGCATTGATCGGGACCGAGGTTTTCGTGGCTCTTGGTGCCGTTCGTTCGGTTTCGGTTACGGTTGCAGGTGAGGTCAACAATCCGGGCGTTTATCGGACAAATTCGGTGTCTACAATTCTCGACGCTATCGCGTTGTCTGGCGGCGCAAGGAAGACGGCAAGTCTGCGTCGCATTCAACTTCGCCGAGGCGAACAAATATTCTGGATCGATCTTTACGAGCTGCTGTTTGAAACAGGATCCAGTCACCGCATTACGCTACGCGACGGTGATCAAGTCGTCGTCCCTGTGGTCGGTCTGACAGTGGCCATCACCGGCAATGTTAAGCGTGGCGGTATTTTCGAATTGGCTGAGGGGCAAAAATCGATCACCATAGGTGGTCTCCTCAAACTGGCGGGAGGAGTTATTCGCCCCAGAGGAAACGTATTTTCGCAAATGACGTTCGACAAAATGGGGCGGCAGCAAATTGTCGACCGGGCTACTGAGACCGCCCCGATCAGGGACGGAGACATCGTCGACGTAAGTTATCAAGAAGACATTCAAATCGGTAGCGTCGAGTTGGTCGGGCATGTTCGGCTGCCTGGGCGAAGGGCGTTGGAAAGTACACCGACCGTGAGTTCCTTGGTCAGAGGTTTCACCAGCTTTCACGACGATCCCTATTTTCTTTTGGCGGCGCTCGAGACAACCGATCCGGCGACCCGGGCACGGCAGTTTTTCCCCATCAACCTCCAGCGGATCATAGCCGGCCAACAGGATTTTTCCTTCCGCGATGGCGATCGGCTGATCGTCCTGGGGAGAGAGGATATCGAGTTCCTGACGTCCGGATTGGTTCAGCACATTATCCGAACCTCGTTGAATCCCGCGTCCAGACCGAGCAAAATAAGGAAAAAACCGGTCGCTAGGCAAGCGGTACCGGAGATTTTGCAATCGGGCTCGCGACCGCCCTCGGAGTTGGGTTCGGACATCATCGCGTCGAGTGTGGATTGGAATTCGGCGAGCGTTGGATTGGTGCGCAAATCGCTGGTCCAGGAATCGCTGAATCAACTGCTTATCTCAGGTGATCTGAATCTTGACCAGGCGAAAATTCGGCTCATTCAAGAAAAATTGTCAAGTAGCAGTCGTTTGGCTTGTGCCGGGATCGAGCTCCTCGAGCGGATTATTCAATCGGCGCGGCCAGAACGATTCGCAACCGCCGTTCAGGGCCTGAAAGGGGGCGGCCTGGAAAAGGCGCAAATTCTGCGCCCCTGTCCGCCTCTGTTCAACACCTTTCCAGGCCTGCTACCGTTTCTGTTGGAGCACGTGGTGGCCGTTCGCGGCGAGGTACGAGCCCCCGGTTTGTACCCGGTGGCCGATGCCACGCCAATGATTTCAATCGTTTCTGTTGCCGGCGGCCCAACCCGTGATGCCGACCTCAAGCGTGTCGAGATGTTGCATTATGCGGCGGGCGAGATTGCCGCGGGGGCCCGTACCATTGATCTGACCCAGCAGCAAACGGCGGAGCAAGTTAGGGTCGAGCCCGGTGATTCGTTGCGCTTCAATGCCATCTTCAGTGATCGTGACACCGGCCCGGTATTGCTGTCTGGCGAGTTCATCCGTCCCGGCCTCTACGATATTCGGCGCGGTGAGCGTCTCTCGCAGGTGATTGAACGCGCTGGCGGACTGACCCCCCAGGCCTATCCCTACGGTGCCTTATTCTTGCGCGAAAGGGTCAAACGAGCTCAGCGAGCAGCAATGCGCCGCGCCGCCCAAGATCTCAACTCCGCGGCTATTTTTGCCGCCGGGCGGAAGGGGGTCGCGGCCAATTCATTGGTGGCGTTGCGTGAACTGACGCAGGAAATTGCCTCCGCCGAACCGCTCGGCCGCGTCGTGATCGACGCCGATCCGACTGTGCTTCAGGTCAGGCGGGAACTCGACGTCGTGCTGGAGCCCGGTGATAGATTGCACATGCCCAAACGGCCGAGTTCGATTCTGGTTATCGGCGACGTCCTCAACCCCGGGGCGCTGCAGTTCGTCGCGGGAACCAAGGTCGGGGACTACATCAGTCAGGCTGGCGGCTTCCAGCAGTCGGCGGATTCGGATCGTACCTTCCTAGTTTATCCCAACGGCGTCGCTCAACCCGTTGCCATCAGCCCCTGGAACTACAACCCGATCATGGTGCCGCCGGGTTCGACCGTCATGGTGCCCAAGGATCCTGCTCCGCTCGACATATTTGCTTTCGCCAAGGATCTGACATCGCTGATCAGCCAGATGGCATTAACGGCTGCCTCGCTGGCGGTTATTAGTGACAACTAGCAGTCTTGACGGCCGCTTCGCCGTTTCCTGTCTGCTGAGCCGGGCGCATCTCGCACAATGTCGGTGTCGCTGATTTGCCGATTTGGCCTAGCCGGCGTTGGCGTGGTGGTGGCGACAGCCTTATACGGGATATCGCCAGCTTGTGCCGCCGACGACGACGAAGCAGTGGAGAATTGGGTATCGGCAAGTGATTTTGGCGGCGTCGGCCTGCTGCAGACCCGGACCGCCCGGTTTGCTGCCGATGGAACGGTCGACATCGGCGCCTCCTTCATCGAACCTTACAAGCGTTTCTACTTCAATCTTCAGGCCGTACCGTGGCTGGAAGGAACGTTCCGCTATTCCGAAATCACGAACAGGCTGTATTCCCAATTCACCAGCTTCAGTGGTGGCCAGACTTTCAAGGACCGCGGAGCCGACCTGAAATTTCGCTTGGCCCAGGAAAGCCGGTATTGGCCAGCCGTGGCGCTGCTCCTCCAGGACGGGCTTGGCACCGGCCAGTTCTCCGGGGAAGCACTCGTCGCCAGCAAGCGGTACCTGGATCTAGATTTCAGCTTCGGCCTTGGCTGGGGCTATATGGCTCGCCGCGGGAATATCAAAAACCCCGTCATCTCCCTGTCGAAGGGTTTTTCCGGCCGCGGCGGATCGTCAGCACGGACCGGCGGCCAATTCAATCTGAAGAGTTATTTTTCCGGGGAAACCATCGCTCCCTTCGGGGGCGTCGCCTACCGTTCGCCGATTCGCGGATTGACATTCAAACTCGAACTCGATTCGAACGACTACCAACTCGAGCCTCAGGGTAACAAGTTTGTGCAAAACACGCCGTTCAATTTCGGGCTCAATTATCGACCCTTTTCCTGGTTTGACCTGTCGCTGGCCTACGAGCGGGGCAATAGCTTGATGTTTCGGGCCTCGGCACGGGCAAATTTGAACACCGACCAAATGCCCAAGTTCGATCCGCCGCCGCAAACCATCGGACCACGGCCGAAACGAAAGAGCTTTGGCGCCACACCTTCCGCGCCAGAGGTGGAAAATCAAGAGACACCATCGCCGCTTGCGATGCCGGCGAGCGGCGATCCAGGTGAGCAGGACGCCCCTCCGCTGTCGCCTGCCCGGACCTCGGAGGAAATTGCGGTTGCCCTGCTGGACGGTCTGGGGGCCGAAGGTCTGCAATTGGAATCGATCCACTTTTCCGGTGATGAGACCACGATCGGCGTGACCGGCGAACTTCAAGCGATGCCGGAAGCGGCCGTCATGCGGGCCGCCCGTGTCGTCAGCGGTTCGATTTCGCGGGCCGCAAAAAGAATCTCTTTCGTTCAAGCTTCGGCCGACGGCGAAGCCGTTCGACGCTCCGTCAGCCGCGACGAGGCCGAGGCCCGCAAGGAGGTCGATTATTTCTTCGAACAGGTCGAGAAGCAGGGAATCGAGGTCCTGTGGGTGGCGATCAACCAACAAAATGCCGAATTGGGCGTTCGCCGAACGGCGGCCGCCAGCGACGTCGACGAGGCCGGTCTGGCGACGCTGATGTTTCTCTCCTTGCCGGTGCCCGCCCGGGACGTGAAGGTTGTCACCCTGGGCGACCCTGTCGCGCCCTCTAAAACGAGCGCCGAAGGGTCCGCGGTGAGGAGCAGCATCAATATCGCTGAATCCTCCATTGGCCTTGGACCCGGCCTCGGTCCCCTGGGCCTCGAACTTAGATCCATCGAGTTGCTCGATAATCGCCGGATCGTCCGTTTCCGGCGCGCTAGGAGGGCTGACGAGAACCAGCGGCTCTTGGCCAGGGGCGGTTTCAATGGCGTCATGGCCTCCCGGGACGAGGAGATTTCCTTGATCGGACCGGACGCCCAATCAACGACGGCGGGCGGCCCACAAAGTTGCACCGAGGATCCCTGCGCCAGCAGCGGTGCCGAAAACCTGGCCCTTGAAGACATCGTCTATGGGGATCAGGAGAAGCGTCAGGTGGCCAAACGAGTCATTCGGACGATTCGCCGGTCCGGTTATATAGTTCACGCTTTCCATCTTGCCGGGAGCCAGGCAACGGTATTCGTGACGGTGGGAAATTACCCCACGGAGGCCCAGCGCATCGGTCGTGCCGCTCGCTTGTTGGCCAATTCCGTTCCCGAACCGGTGGAAAAATTGACCATCGTGGCCATGAACGGTGGTTTGGAGAGCTACAGAATCACGCTAAATCGGAACGATTTGGAAAAGGCTGCCAACCACCAAGGCACCATCGAGGAGGTCTGGCGACGTGCCCGGATCGAAAAACCCAGGCCGTTCGGCATTCCGGACGACGCCATCCGCAATCCGAAGGCATTTCCCCGCTTTCTCTGGTCATTCGGACCGAGGACCCGGCAGCACGTCGGCGGGCCCGATCAGTTCATGCTCTATCAGTTCTGGGCCTCGCTCAATGCCAACCTAGCCATTGCCCCGGGGCTGGGCGTCAGCGCGGGCGTGGGCAAGAACCTCTATCACAATTTCGACAAGATCAAACTCTCTTCGGACAGTGTCCTACCGCATGTGCGTAGCGACATCAAACACTATCTTCAACAGGGCACTGATAACCTGACTCGCTTGAATGCCAGCTATTTCTTTATGCCCTTCGAGGATTTCTATTTTCGAACATCTGCGGGATATTTTGAGGAAATGTACGGCGGGTTCAGTACAGAATTTCTCTACCGACCATTCGATTCACGATTTGCTTTTGGATTTGACATCAACCGGGTTTGGAAGCGTGAATTCGAACAGCGCCTCGGATTCCTCGACTACCGCGTGACTACTGGCCACGTTAATCTGTATTATCATTTTCCTTTTTACGAGCTTCTGGGGGAAGTCAATATCGGCCAATATCTGGCCGAGGATCGGGGTGTCACGTTCAATATTTCGCGACGCTTTGACAATGGTGTAAGGGTGGGAATGTGGGCCACTTTTACCGATGTCTCGGCCGAGCAGTTCGGTGAAGGGAGCTTTGACAAGGGTATTTTCACATCCATTCCCTTCCATGTTTTCCTACCGATCTCAACGACCGCACACGGAAATTTCGGCTTCCGCCCCCTTACCCGCGATGGCGGCCAAAGGCTGGCGGTCGGCGGTCGTCTCTACGATGTTTCCAACAACGCCACCTTGGATGCCGTGGTCCATAAATGGGATACACTGCTTGACTGATGCGACAGCATTTGTAACACCCCAGAGCGCCCTGCCACCCACAATGCTCTGGACCTTGGCTCCGGGGTGGCGGAAGCGGGGGAGTTTGACTATGCTGCGCCCACCGAGATGGCCTCGGTTCGGGCGGCGACCCAGCGGCACAATTGGCCGGCGGCACAGTTGGTAGGTGAGAAGAATGTCGGAATCGATGGAGACTACTGGCCCAGGCCCTGAGGCGGGCACTGTTCGACGACCCACGGACATGGACGTGGTCATCGATCTTCGTTTCATGCTTGTGAAGCTGCGCCGTTGGTGGTGGTTGATTCTGCTGTTCACGGCTCTCGGAGCCGGCAAGGGAGTAAAGAACCTGCACAGCTTTTCGCCGAGCTTTGAGGCCAAGATGGTGGTGGCACCTTCCGAATCAAGCAATCAGGCTGTAACTGTTGGCGGCGGCGGCCTGAGATCGATCGGTCTGGCCGGCATGTTGCCGGGCGTGACGTTAAGCTCTACCGGCAGCGCGACACGCTTCGAGCGCATGGTGCATGCGGCCTCGACCATTTCCCTGGCCCGGCGGATCGACAAAAAATTCAACCTGATGAAAGTCATCTATGCGGGCTCCTGGGATGCCGAAACGCAATCCTGGAAAAGACCCTCCGGACGCAAGTTCGAATGGCGCCAAAAGATTAACCGTTATCTGAATTTCCCCCTTTGGTCGGCGCCCACGCTGGAAAACCTCGCTGGCTACCTGGGCGGCTCGTTTGTCGTCGCGCCGGTGCTCGACACCCAGTTCAAGCTAATTTCATTCAAGCACCGGGATGCAGAGCGGGCTCTGCATTTTCTCGCGTTGGTGTACCGCGAGGCGACCGCGCTGGTCACGGAACAGGATCGGGTGCAATTGAAGAAGGAACGGCGCTACCTGGACGACCGCCTGAGCCGTACAGCGGTCATCGAGTTCCGTGATGGCCTGGTGAACGTCTATGCCGATCTCGAGCGGCGCGCCATGATGCTGGAGGGCGATCTGCCGTCGGTTGCCCGTATCGTGGAGCCACCCTACGTCTCGAAATACATGACCCAACCCAGTGTTCTAAGGAGATTCGGCCTCCCCACGGTAACCGGCTTCGCCCTGGCGGTGGGCCTGATCGTGATGATTGCTTTGTTCCGGCACGAGTAGTCGCTCCGCCGCATGCCACGGTCGAACGGAAGCCTAATCCTTGCCCCTTGAACTATCAGGACGTATGCGCCCCCTGCGTTTCTCCTGGGGCATGTTCTACGTCTTTCTGTTCCTCTACCGGTCCATGTTCTCGGTGTTCACCGAACTGGTGGTGATGCGGCTGACGAACATCGGCGACACCCGCGCCTACCAGATGGGCAGCTTCCCCCGGGGGTACGAGGCCCTGCTGGACAGTCCGGTGGGCGTAGCGTTGAGCGGTGGAGGAACGCAGCTCTCGACCAGCCTCACCACAAAATTCGGCGCCATACTCAACAAGCTGTTATTTGGCAATCCTATCCTCATCGATATCGGCTTTCAGGCCGTCACCTGGATCGGACTGGTGTATCTGTTGAATTCCGTAGACCGGTCGATTCGCCTAAGGTTGGTTCTTTTCGTCATGTTCCCGTCCTTCACCATTTGGACTTCCATCGCTTCCAAGGAGGCGATCGTGGTGGCTTGTGTTTGTATCCTGACCGGGTACGTCATTCGCATGTATTACCATACCGCCAAACTCAACCTTTTCCACATTGCCGCGCTGCTCCTTCTTGGTGTCTTCAAGGTCCACTACCTGATCGCATTTGCCTACCTCACGGCAACCACGGCGCTGGCCCGGCATGTCCGGCAGAAGGCCTTGCTGGCCTTGATCGGCGGATTGATATCCCTGGTGTTCCTCTATGTCTTTCGCGACAGAATCGATTACCTGGCCGTCAGTGTGCAACGCGCGTTCCTCGTTGTAAGGGCATCCAGAAGTACTCGCCTGGAGGCGTATTTCGTTGATCAGTACGATGTCTTCCTGCGGGCTCCGGTGGGTATGGCAGAGGCGTTCATCGGGCCGCGGTTCACGGAAATCCTGACAAGTCCCCTGCACATTGTGACCTTTACCGAGAGCATGCTTCTGATTGCGGCACTGGCCTTCTTCGTTATCCGGCGCCTGCCCTCGATACCGGTCTACAGTTTCATCATGGGCGGTTTCACCGTCTTTTGGATCATGTTTCCCAACTATCCCTTCGGCATCATGAACCCCGGCTCGGCGATTCGCTATCGCACGGGGTGGATGCTGGTGGTCATCGTCGTTCTCTCCATCCTCATGTCGCGGAATCTGTTTTTGTCATGGCGGGACGGCGCGAGGGTGGCTCGGCGATCAATTGCCGATGCGGCAGACAAAACCATAGCGAACCCGACCGCGGCTGCGGACGAACTTGGTCGATAGGACGGAGTGATTGGGGGCGGGGGGAGGGGGGCGGCAGCCACAGGCGCGCGCGTTTAGGGCTGGCGTTGGCTGAGCAAATAATCAGCGATCTTGCGGCTTCCCAGAGCATTGAAATGCCCATCATAAGGGTAGTAATAATCCGTTGTTTTGTCAATAAATAGGGGCGCGGTGCCTTTGACCAGAATGTCCGGCACCAGATTCTGGATGGCACGAACTGTATCGTTATGGGTGCCGCGCAAGATATCTTGCATAGGGTGAATTACGTAGACGGAGTAGGTAAATCCATAATGCCGGCTCATCCGTTCAAGGTATTCGAGTTGACGTCTCGTTGCCGCCAGGCCCTTCGCGAGGTTGGTATCCGATGGCTTCGGTGAAAACCATGTGCGAATGACTGGGGCGGCCTGGAAATATGCGACGCGGATCAGGTTCGACTCATAGCGCACACGGCGCATGACCTGCGAGATCCAGAGCGCCCAGGAGACCTTGAGACTGTCCTCCGATCTAGTTTTGTCGGCACTCGGAATCGTCTCCTCGGGCGCGATAGCGCGGGCTTCTTCCAAGATGTTGTCAAAAATGTCGTTACCGGAAGTCAGCGCTCCGGTCATGGCCATCATGAAAAGCTTGACTTGCCGCGGTCGCCAGCCTTCGGTCTTAAGATAGTGCTCGAGAATCGCGACCTGGACTCCGGTACCGGTCCCACTCCTGGCCAAATTTGCGCATGATAGTTCAGTTTCGGCGCAGTAGATGTAAGGAAAAGTCTCTTCGTCCTCAAGGCCTTGGCCGAACGTAAAAGAATCTCCAAGAAAAATGATATCGGGATTGCCGCGTGCGGCCGGCACACGATGACCTTGGGATGTGAAGGTGATACCAGCGTTGAATTCGGTTGAAACTTGACGTACTTTCATGCTGGCTACATGGCGAAGCGGGCTAGCGCTAATCGCTTTAACGTTGCTCGGATTGTTGACTTCGTAATACCTCACACCAGGCGAGATAGGCAGGAAGACACGGCTGGCGATTTCCGCGCCCGCAAAGGCGATGGCAAGGGACACGGCAACAAGAGCGACGTTCGTCAAACCACGCTTCATTCGATTGGGCGCTTCCCGGCGCATCATGGTAGGACTCAATCCAACTCGAAGGCGTCTTGGTAGTCACGCTTGAGGCCTGGGTCCTGGTCTTCTTTTCTGAGATAGCAGTTGCCCACCGCCAGCACTTCGATGTCGGTGCCCATGAAGCAACGGAAAGAGTCCTCAGGTGTGCAGACGATGGGCTCGCCGCGGATGTTGAAGCTGGTGTTGACGATGACCGGGCAGCCGGTACGTTGTTTGAAGGCGGAAATGAGGGCGTGGTAGCGGGGATTGGTGTCGGCGTGCACGGTCTGGACGCGGGCCGAGTGATCGACGTGGGTGACGGCCGGGATCTGCGAACGTGGCACGTTGAGCTTTTCGATGCCGAAGAGCGCCTGCTCGCTCTCCGTCATCTCGCGCCGCCGGCTCTTGACCACGTCGGCCACCAGCAGCATGTAGGGGCTGTCGTCGTCCAATTCGAACCACTCGGCGACGTCCTCGCGCAACGCCGAGGGCGCGAAGGGGCGGAAGGACTCGCGGTACTTGACTTTGAGGTTGAGCACCGACTGCATGGACGGCGAACGGGCATCGCCCAGGATCGAGCGGTTGCCCAGAGCCCGCGGCCCGAACTCCATGCGGCCCTGGAACCAGCCCAACGCCTTGCCCTCTTCCAAGGCTTGAGCGCTGCGGGCGATCAGTTCCTCGTCATCGGGGATCTCGAAGCGGGCGCCCACCGCCCGCAGGCGGGCTTCGATGTCGTCCTGGCTGAATTCGGGACCGAGGTACGAACCCTGCATGGCATCCCGGTCGCCGTTGCCCAGCCGCGGCTGGCCCCGATATCCGTGATAGGCGCTCAAGGCCGCCCCCAGGGCGCCGCCGGCATCGCCCGCCGCCGGCTGCACCCACAGCCTGTCGAACTGGCCGTCGCGCAGGATCTTACCGTTGGCCACGCAATTCAACGCCACGCCACCGGCCAGGCAGAGGTTGCGCGAGCTGCTCTCGCGCGCCAGCGACCGCGTCAGGCGCAGCACCACTTCCTCGGTGACCGCTTGGATCGAGGCCGCCAGATCCATGTGACGTTGGTCCAGAAGCTCGTCGGGCGCGCGCGCCGGGCCGCCGAACAGACGGTCGAAGCGCTGGTTGGTCATGCGCAGTCCGGTGCAGTAGTCGAAATAATCCTGGTTCAGGCGGAAGCTGCCGTCCTCCTTGAGATCCACAAGCTGATCCAGGATGGTCTGGGCGAAGCGCGGCTCGCCGTAGGGTGCCAGGCCCATGACTTTGTATTCGCCCGAATTGACTCTGAAGCCGGTGTAATAGGTGAAGGCCGAATAGAGCAGCCCCAGGGAATGGGGGAAGTGAAGCTCGCGCTGGATCTCCACCGTGTTGCCGCGGCCCAAACCGGCCGAGGTGGTGGCCCATTCCCCGACCCCGTCCATGGTCAGGACCGCCGCCTCCTCGAAGGGCGAGGGCAGGAAGGCGCTGGCAGCATGGCTGAGGTGGTGTTCGGCGAAGAGCAGCCGCTCGGACCAGTTGTGGTCGGGTGCGAAGGACTTGAGCTCCTTCTCCAGCAAGCCCTTTTGAAAGAGCTTCTCCTTCAACCACAAAGGTGCCGCCATGCGGAAGGAGCGAAAGCCGCGGGGGGCGAAGGCCAGATAGGTCTCGAGCAGGCGCTCGAATTTGAGGAAAGGCTTGTCGTAAAAAGCCACCAGGTCGACTTCCCCGAGGTTCAAACCGCCCTCTTGCAGGCAATAAGTGATGGCATTGCGGGGGAAGCTGGAATCGTGCTTCTGGCGCGTGAAGCGTTCCTCCTGGGCCGCCGCCACGATGCGCTCGTCCGTCACCAGAGCGGCGGCGCTGTCGTGGTAAAAGGCCGAGATGCCGAGAACGCGCAAGAACCTACCGGATCAGAAGATGGTGTAGATGAAGGGCGCCACGGCGCTACCCTGGGCCAGAATCAAAAGCCCGCCAAAGACGATCATCACGAACAATATTGGCAACAGCCAGAATTTCTTGCGTACCCGCAGGAACGTCCAGAACTCGCGCACAAAGGCTAACATCTACGTCCTAGAATTGGTTTTTCATGGATTCGGGCGGCGGGCCCGGTGGCTGGCGTTCGACCCAGTAGCTGGCCCGCTGGAGATCGAAACTCCGACCCACCAAGTCTTTGCCGAAAAGCCGCAGCAGCAACGCCGTGGGCGTCA
>PVBE011163408.1_pt1 | contig 18156 bp, 19 predicted proteins | sample 1631181 | NCBI WGS metagenome assembly PVBE01 (sample SAMN08397723, study PRJNA350692) | Marine metagenome, whole genome shotgun sequencing project. | isolation source: water | place: Pacific Ocean | collected 2012-04
CCATCGGAGGACGGTACGGATGCAGACGGTCGCCAAGCTGCAGGAGGCCCTGCCAAGGGCGCGCAACGCCGACGGGGCCGAGGGTCTACGGAGACTGGCAGGGCGCTGCGGCTGGCTTCACCGCGAAGCGGTTTCGTTCAAGTTCAACTATGTCAACTCAGCAGCCTGTGGGGCGCATTTGGGGCACAGAGGCCCGCCAGCACGAGGATAGGTCCGATAACGAACAGGGCAGAGGCAGCCGACCCCCAACCGGCGGCCGCAGTCGTGCCCCAAAGCGTCTGCTCTGGAGCTCCCCCCAGAGCCACCAGAGCTGCGAACTGTAAGCTTGCCGGCTTGAGCACGGAACCCACGCCACCCCCCGGCATCCTCCCCGCGCCGACGGGCCCGTACCGGGTCGGTCTGACGCGCGAGCTCGTCCCGGGCACCGAGACGTGTCTGCACGTCTGGGCCCCGCTCCAGTCGACCGCGTCGGGCACCCCTGCGCCGTACTTGCCGGCCGCCGAGGCGGCGGTGATCCAGAAGCGCTACCTGGGCGACATCCCGGTCGCCGCGCTGACCGACGTCGAGAGTCACTGCCTGGGTGACGTCGCCGTCGCGGATCACCTGGCGGCTTGCCCGACCCTGCTCTCGCTCCCCGGCGCGGTCGGCCACCCGGCGTCGAGCCACAGCGTGGCCACGGACCTGGCCAGCCACGGGTTCGCGGTGATCGGCCTGTCCGCGGCGGGAGACTCCGTCGTGTCGCCAGGGCCCGGACGCAAGGTCGTCGAGGGTCGTCGGCGTCGCCGCATCGACCCGGACGACGAGGCCCGGATGCTCGCCGAGCGGGTGGAGCGGTGGGTCGCGCGCTGCAGAGGCGTGCTGGACTCGCTCTCCCGGGGCGGCCCCGATGTCGTGAGAGCCGTCGTCGATCCGGCCCGAGTCGGCGTGTTCGGCTACTCGCTCGGCGGCGCGGCGGCCCGGAGCCTGTGCGCCGCGGACCGCCGGCTGAAGGCCGGCATGAATCTCGACGGCTCGTATTACAGCCGAACTCCGGGGGAGCCGGTCCACGTGCCGTTCCTGCAGCTCGAACACGAGATCGACCCGTCGACGCTGACGCCGCGGCAGCTGGCGCTGCACCGTGAGCTCGACGGGGCAGCCTGGGAGGGATTCCGGGTGCCGGCCCACCGGATGACCCTCGAGGGGGTATCGCACCACTCCTTCTCCGACTTCACGCTCTTCCGAGAAGACCACGACCCCCGCCCCCCGCCCGAGGTCTCCGCGGTCCGCTGCAGCGAGATCGTGAGCGAGGCGGCGCGGCTCTTCTTCGGGGTCCACGTCGCGGGGAACGCCGGCTGACGGAGGCCCGCAGGGCCCTGATTGCGACGACCCGGTTTCTTGACCGCATTCCGCTGGCCTTCGGTCCGCTTCGGCACGCCGGACTCCTCGGAGTGGGGTCGGCCACGCCGTCGTCGTCCGACGCGCCGATCCGGCCCGAATCCTCACCGGAACGTCGGGTCAACAAACCCGGTCGGCGCAATGACCCGGCGGCTACCGGCCGGCCGCCTCGAGCAGCCCGGCCACGGTCGTCCCGTCTGCGTGCAGCGCCTCCCAGAACGCGCCGCCGTCCACCCCGAACGCCTGTTCGCAGCGCCAGCGGACGAGCTCCCGCGTCTCCTCGGCGTCCCGCCCGCAGGCTCCGACCGGCACCTCGACGGCGTGAGTCCGGCTGTTCCCCCGCTCGTCGGTGACGGTCACCCGGGCCGACTGGCACATTCGGAAGGTCGTCGCGTCGAGGTCCCGGTCGCTCACGGGGCGCCGGTCGAGCAGGTGCCTCGCGAGCTCCCGAAGCTCAGGCCACGCCCCCCGCCACGTCGTCCGGTTGCCCCGCCCCGACGACCGGTTCATGCGCCGCGCGTGGCTCCACAGCCGCAGCCCCTGCTCGAGCGGGATCGACGCCGTGAGCGTCTTGGCCCCCTCCTCCCAGAAGCCCGCGGCCAGGCAGTGGCTCGGCTGGTAGAGCGCCAGCGCGACGGCGGTCGCCAGCTGAGTCGGCCCCAGCCCGCGCGCCTTGCCGACCGCCAGCGCCGCCCCGGCGTGGTGCACGTAGGAGGCGTGTAGGCCGGACAAAGTGCTTTTCGTGAACGCGAACTGGCCGAGCCGATGCCTCCTTCAGCCTGGGGCGTGATTGGTCGGGTTCAACGTCCTATGAGACGCCGAGTCGGGGCTGAACCGAGGATATCGAGAGAGAATGAGCGGCATTTCCGAGGCTCAGGCGCAGGAGTGCGCTCAGCTGGAAGCGCCGCTGTCGCCCTCTGCGAGAACCCCGCCATCCTCGTCAGGAGGATGCAGGCACGTCGGCGCTCGACCCGGGATGGAGAGAATTCGCGGAGCAGGACGAGGTCCTCTTCGACGGAAGTGATCTTGACTACGATGGAGGTCACGGTGGCCTTTCGTGAGCGTGGTTGGTGTAAGCAACTCGCTTCTCTCACGTTTGGCCGCCGCCTGCACCCCCTCTCTCTCTTGGAGGGCCCTCATCTAAACGGGTTGTCGGCGCACCCAGGAACCGCGACGAAAAACCCGAAGGGGCGACCCACGCTGACGCTGTGATTCGAAGCGTGTAGGCGGGACAAGATGGCTTTTCGTGAACGCGAACTGGCCCCTCCTTCAGCCTGGGAGCGAGAGTTCGCCTCAGCGCGCGACGGTGCAGTGGTGGATGTCGCCGTCGCCGACGATGGCGGCGAGCTGGAGGGTGCCCTCGAAGTAGATGTAGCCCACCTCGGTGTCGCCGACGTACCAGCGGACCCAGGTGAAGCGGTCGCCGCCGGGCTCGACCACGCCGTGCTCGAAGACGCCGTCGTAGTCCACGTACTCCCAGACGTCCGCGAGCGTGGAGACGTCGTCCAGGCGGACGACCGTCATGCGGGTTCCCAGCTGCCAACCGAAGAAACCCTGCCGCGCCGGGATGGACCAGAGATCGTCGGCGTGGGGCGTCAGCATGGCTGGATTGAACCACCGTAGGGGCCGGCTGGGGGTGCCTCCAATCGTTGCGGATGACCCACCCATTGGGGCATCTCAAACAGGAGGTCGGGCCATTTAAAACACCACCAGGGGCATTCGGCACAGATGCGGGGCGTGCAAGAACGCACGGTAGAGGCCCTGAGAGCCTCTCAGGGCCGTTCGGCCGATCCTGGCATGACGGTTGCTAGGTTTTGCCAGCGAAACCCGAACGCTGGACTGCATCTAATGGAATTCTTTCTCTCGAACCTCGAATGGACCACTCTCCTCAAGGTGATGCCTGAGCTGCTGCTCGGCTTCTCCATCAAGCTCTTCTGCGAAGAGGGTGAGATTTCCTGGTCCGCGTTCAGCGACTACTACCTCAGCGGTGGTTGGTTCAAGGCCCCCGAGACCGTCGCCGCGCCCACCGCCGCGCCTGCACTCGAGAAGATCCGAGTCGCGTAGTCCGCTACGGAAGCGTCTCCGGCTCGACTTCGCCGAGCACTCCCCGGATCGTCGCGATCAGTTCCTGAGGCCCGAACGGCTTCTGTAGGAACCCGACGATTCCGGTGCTCCCGCCGATGCCGGGCACGCTGTCCCTCGCGTCGTACCCGCTGCTCAGCAGCGCGCGCACCCCTGGATTGATCTGCTTCATCTGCTCGAGGGCCTCCAGCCCTCCGAGCCGAGGCATCGTCAGGTCGAGCACGATCAGGGCGATCCGATCCCACTGCTGCTCGTAGATCTCGACGCACTCGCGCCCATCGGCTGCCTCCAGCACGTCGAACCCGGCCCGCTGCAGCGACGCAGCGACGAGCCCCCGCACCACGTCCTCGTCGTCGACTACGAGGATCAGCCCCTTGCTGTGCCAGTCATCCGCGTCCGTGAGAGGCACCGGAGCGGCGTTGACGCTGTCCCCCGCCGCCGGCAGGAGCACCCGCACGCGCGCGCCGGAGCCCTGGGCTGAGTCGACGAAGATCGCGCCCCGGTGCCCGCGCACGATCCCCAGGCAGGCGGCGAGGCCGAGGCCGCGTCCGGTCTCCTTGGTCGAGTAGAAGGGGTCGAACATGCGCTCGCGGGTCGCGACGTCCATCCCCTTGCCCGTGTCCGCGACGTCGACGAAGACGTACTCGCCCGCCGGCGCGTCCGCGCCCACCACCGCCGCTTCGAGCTCGTCGGGGGTCGCGTACATCAGCCCCGTTCGGACCGCGATCGTGCCTGGCTCGCCCTCCAGCGCGTCGCTGGCGTTGGTGATCAGGTTCATCACCACCTGGCGCAGCTGGGTCTGGTCGCCCTGCACCGAGGGGAGCTCGTCCTGGAGCGCCGGCTGAATCGTCGCCTTCTTGCTGATCGAAGCCTCCACCAGCTCGCTCATCTCGCGCACCAGGGTGGTGATGTCGAGCTGGTCGACCACGAACCGGCCCTTGCCGGAGTAGTCCAGCATCTGCCGGGTGAGCTCGGCGGCCCGGCGCGCGGCCTCCTCGACCTGCTCCAGCGGCCCCATGAAGCGGCTCTCGCCGGGCAGGTCGTCGATGACGAGGCGGGCGTTGCCCATGATGCCGACGAGCAGGTTGTTGAAGTCGTGGGCGATGCCACCGGCGAGCACGCCCAGGCTCTCCAGCTTCTGGCTGTGCTGCAGGCGCGCGTCCCAGCGTTGCTCCTCCAGCCGACCGCGCAGCTCCATCTCCTCCAGCAGGTTGGCGTTGACTTCGGCCAGCTCGCCGGTGCGGTCGGCGACCCGGAGCTCCAGATCCCGGTTGGCCACGTCCAGCTCGAGGTTCAGGTCCAGCACCCGCTGCTTTCCGCTCTGGTAGACGATGAGCACGTAGCCGAACGCGACGGAGTACGCGGCCAGGCGCAGCCCGTGCCACCACCACCAGGGGCCGTCCCACAGGGTCGAAATCTCGAACAGCAGCCCGGCTGCCCCGAAGAGGGTGCAGTGGACGGCGAACAGCAGGCTGTCGACGGAGCCGTCCCGCCGGAAGGCGACCACGAAGCGGGCCGTGGCGACGAAGAACAGCGCGCTGCCGACGAGGTTGAGCCCCTGCGCCGCGGGGGTGAACTGCCCGTCCGCGAGCATCGCGGGCACGCCCTCGGGGGCGATGAACGCGTGCACGCTGACCCCGACGGCGGCGAGGGCGAAGAGCACCGGGACGATGTCGGTGCGGCCGCTCTCGCTCCACCGCGGGGGGCACCACACGAACGCAAAGCCGAGCCCTCCCACGAGGGTCGCGACGCTGTGCAGCCAGACGAAGGCGTTGCCCGGCGCGACCGCCGCGTGGGCCATGTCCAGCATCCCCATGCCGGCCAGCGCGGTGCCGATCCAGACGTCGGGGTGGCGGCTCCCCCCGACCCCCTGGCGCATGCGCAGGAGCAGGGCGAGCACGATCGCGATGAAGCCGCCGCCGGCTTCCAGCACCGAGTGGAAGGGGACCTGGCTCCAACGCCAGTCCGGCGCGTAGATGTTGAGGGCGGTCGAGCCGACGATCGGCAGCACGATGCCGATCAGGAGCACGACCCCGACCCCGACGAGGAAACCGGGTGCAGCGGGAGCCTCTGGGGAAGTAGTACCCACCGCCTCCGACCCTAGCAGGGGCAGTTTTCTTGAGACGCCGCAAGGCGGGGTGTATGGTCCGCGCCGCTGTGGCCTGAGGTGGAGGCGGAATCGGATGACGTTCAAGAAGCAACTGAAGGTTCGGTTCAACGACACCGATCCCGCCGGGGTGATGTACTTCCCCCGCTTCCTCGACCGGTTCCACTCCGTCTTCGAGGACTGGTTCGATGAGGACCTCAAGATGCCGTACCGGTGGTGTCTGGAGGACACCCGCGTCGGCTTCCCCACCGTGCACACCCAGTGCGACTACCTCGGCCCCTTCCGCTTCGGCGACGTGATGGAGGTCGAGCTGACGGTGACCCGCATCGGCAGCAAGTCGTTCACCTGCAGCTACCGCGCCCGCGCCCTCGGCGACGATGAGGTTCGGGTCGTCGCCTCCATGGTGACCGCGACGGTCAACCTCGACACGTTCGAGGCGGTGCCCATCCCCGCGCCCCTCCGCAAGGCCCTCCAGGATCGCCTCGCTGCGCCCCTGCCCAAGGCCGCCGTGGGAGCTGGCGGGTGAGCTTCCAGTTCGCGGCCGACGAAGAGGCGCCGCCCCGGTACTACTCCAAGGTCGCCGCGGCCCGCCTCGCGCACGATCCCGCGGCGCAGCTGGATCGCCTCCAGTACACGGTCTCGCAGGCGCGTAACGCGCCGATCTACAAGGACCGGCTCGCGGGCACGAAGGTCACGACCCTGAAGGACCTGGAGGGGCTCCCCTTCACGACCAAGGCGGACCTCAAGGGAAACCCTGCGGACGACTTCCTGGCCTGCCCCAAGGAGAAGGTCTGGCACTTCCACGAGTCCTTCGGCACCACCGGCCGGCCCGTCGTCGGTTGGTACACGCTGGAGGACATCGAGGTCGAGATCGACGTCATCGGACGCTGGCTGGCCGAGTACGGCCCCGGCAAGGTCGTGATGAACCGGTACCCCTACGCCTTCCCCGTCCCCGCGCAACTGGTCGAGACCGCCTGCCGCCTGATGGGGGGCACGCTGATCCCGACCTCCAACATGACCTACAACGTCGGCTACCAGCGGGTGCTGCGGCTGATGAAGGAGCGGCGCACCAACGTGCTGACGTCGATGCCGCTGGAGGCGGTGCTCCTCAAGGAGGCGGCGCTGGTGGCGGGCATGGACCCGCGCAACGACTTCCCCGATCTGGAGGCCTACGCCTTCGCCGGCCGCATCCTGACCCCCTCCTGGCGCGCGTCGATGATCGACGACTGGGGCGTCAAGGTGCACAACCTGTACGGCTGCACCGAGGGCGGCCCCTTCGCCACCTCCTGCGAGCACGGGCACCTGCACCTGCACGAGGAGTTCTTCATCTTCGAGGTCGTCGACCCGGTCACCAAGGAGCCGCTTCGGGACGAAGCCCCCACGGGCACGCTCGTGGCGACGACGCTGTGCCGCGAGGCGCAGCCGATGATCCGCTACTACACCGACGATCTGGTCCGTGTCCTGCCGTCGCCGTGCGAGTGCGGGCGCACCTCCCGAGCCATCGAGGTCCTGGGCCGCGCCGGTGGGCTCAAGAGCTTCGGGGGCAAGGAAGTCACCGACTTCGCGCTGGAGGAGGAGATCCTCGCCTGGAGCCGTCGCTACTACGCCAACGTCTTCTTCGTCTGCATCACCAAGCGCGGCTTCCTCGTTCGACTCGAGGCCCACGACCCCAAGCGGGTCGACGCCGCCGATGGCAGCCGCCGCCTGACGGAGCGCCTCGGCGTGCCCGTGCGGGTGGAGGTGGTGCCCCGCGGCTACCTCATCAACCACGCCTCCCTGGTGACCCAGCCGGCGGTGTTCAAGCCGCGCATGGTCTGCGACCACCGGGTCGAGTCCCGAAAGGTGATCAACACCTCGGGCGGGCTGATCGACTGGTGGGCTGAGTTCACGCCCAAGCTGATCGGCCAGGTGCTGATCAAGTCGGTGCGGGACTTCTTCGCCAAATGGCGAATTCGCCTGCTCGGCTGAAGCTCGCGCTTCGGGCGCTCGGGAGGTTGCTCCAGGCCGTCGTGGCGGTGGTGCTGCTGGCCGGGCTTGCCCTCGCGGTCTTCGAGCTAACGGATCCCGCCCCCGCGCCCCACAGCGCGCGCACCGACACCTGGCAGCTGCACCGGCAAACGACGCTGCCGACCGAGATCCGGGGACTGACGATCCAGTACTTCGACGGCGAGCACCTCTGGGCCAACCGGTACGACGAGGTGTGGCGCTCCGAGGGGCCCGACGGCGATCGGTGGCTCCCGCGGGGTTCCCTGGGCGCGCCCGATCCGTCGCTCGCCTCGGCGCTCCGCCACGCCGCCGTGGGCTCCCGCGTCGCCCGGCTGGTCGGTCGACCCCACGGCATCGAGGGGCTGCTCGTGCTCCCCACGGGGACCCTCCTGGCGGCCCGGAACGGGATGCTCCATCGCTCCCCCGACGGCGGCGCGACGTGGACCGAGGTGCTGGCCGTCTCGACCCCCGCCCACCCCCACGGGCTGTTCCGCAACTGGGGGGCGGACGAGGGGGGCCGGGTGTGGGCGGCGGACGGCCGCACCCTGCTCCGCTCCGACGACGACGGCGCGAGCTTCGCGGAGGCCTGGAAGCTCCCCGCAGAGACGCCGGGGCGGATCCGGTTCTTGCGGGTCGATCCCTTCCGGGGGCGCCCCTGGGTCGGCCTCGGCGGCGCCGGCGTCGCGCTGCAGTTGGGGTACGTGGACGCGATCGGGGAGCTGCATCCGGTCGGTGGCGATGACCCCTGGATCGAGGTCTCCGACCTCGTCTTCACCGGCGGCGAGGTCTACCTTGTCAACGCGCTGCCCCGCGGGCCGACGGGGCTGTGGCGCTACTCCCGCGTGCACGGCACGGTCGAGCGGATCGGCGACCTCGGCGGGCCTGTGCTCGACGCCGCGCTGATGCGGAACGAGACCCTCGTCCTGGCCACCGCCGCCGCGGGGCTGGGCTACGCGGACGTGCAACTGTGGGTGCGGGAGATCGACGGCGGGCTCCGCCAGGTCGGCCAGTTCCCGACCTTCGGGCGACGGAGCGACGGGGAGTGGGGCACGCTGCTGTTCCCCGCGGGGGCTCCGCTGCCCGATCTCCGGTTCACCGCCGAGCGGGTCGGCAACGTCCGCCGCTCCCTGGTCGTGGGGGCGCTCCGTTGAGCGATGCCCTGGCCCCTGGCGCAAAATGAATGTAACCGTTTCCTGACCTCGCACGTACCGGCTGCAAGGAGACACTGATGCGCCCCACGTTCCCGATCCTCGCCCTGCTCCTCGCTCTGCCGCTGCTGGGCAACTCCGGCTGCGACGCCGACGATGACGACGACGACGCCGGCGTCTGCGAGAACGAGGACCGCGCCGTGCCCTACGAGGCCGGCATGGAGATCGACGGCGACGAGGGCGCCCTCAGCCTGAGCCTGGACGCGGCGGTGCCGGATCCCCCGGACCTGGGGGACAACGACTGGACGCTGACCGTCAGCGAGGCCGCGGGCGGCGCGAAGGCCGGCTGCGTGCTCACCGCGACCCCCTGGATGGTGGACCACGGCCACGGCAGCAACGAGCCCGTGTCGGCGGCGACCGACGCCGCCGGCGGCACCCTGCTCGAGGAGTTGGACCTGATCATGCCGGGGTACTGGACCATCGCCGTCGAGGCGGTGTGCGACGACGGGACCGAGGATCGCTTCCAGTTCGACTTCTGCGTCGAGGGCTGACCCGGCTCAGGTGAACGGCGGCGCCGACATGAGGTGCGGCCGGAACGCCATGAAGAGGCCGCAGAGCAGCAGCCAGAGGGCCGCGACGATCCACCCCCAGCGGCGGGGGGCATCGGACCGAAGCACCTGATTCTGGACCGCCCACGCCAGCAGCGTGAGGGTGAAGATCGGCCACGACAGGGAATTGACCAGGTTCCACTGCACGTCCATCTGGGACACCGGCCACAGCGGCTTCAGCGTGCCCCAGTGAGTGATGGCGTCGCCCAGGAAGTGCATGCCCGCGGCGCTCCCGGCGAAGCCGAAGAGGCGGCGGAGCGAGGGCCGGTGGGCCGGCTCGGTGCCCTGTGGGCGGAGGGTCGGGAGCAGCCACCGCTCGGGCCAACTTCGGGCGTTCCAGGCGGCCAGGAGCGCGCACAGCGCCAGCCCCACCACCGAGTGGGTGACGACCCGGTGGTACTTCGCGTACCAGAGCATGTCCCCGCGAACGGTCTGTGAGATCCAGCCAAGCACGCCGTCCGCGTCCATGATGGTGGCCCCCAGAAGCACCGCGAACCGCTCCCGCCAACGAGCGTAGCGGGTGCCCGGAGGCACTTCGGGAGGGCGGATCGGTTCGGTCAGCAGCGCGGCGCTGAGCACGTGGGTGACGGTATCGATGCGGGGATCCTACGGGGCCGGGGGCGCCTCAGTCGTCCGTGCAGCTCCCCAGGGGGCCGTCCCAGACCATCGTCACGCTCCCCAGATCGAACGTCGGGAACTCCGAAAGGTGCTCCTCGGCGAGGTCCCCGCTGTCGACCAGCGACTGCAGGATCTCAAGCCCCATCGGCCGCAGCCGGACGCGAGCCTCGACCCGGGCGGGCTGGCCTGCGACCACCGTGTAGGTGCGCTGCACCCAGTGGATGAAGTCCGGGGAGGTCGCATCGAAGGTGACCGAAGGGGGCAGCAGATCCGACTCGCTGTCCGTCGCCTCCCAGAACATGTGGACCTCGTCGCCGTTGGCGTCGGTCATCGTGTCGCGGAGCAGCCACAGCCAGGGATCCACCAACTCGGCGATGGGCTCGGTGTCCCCGACGACGCCGCTGGTGAAGATCTCGGTGCCCGCCGCGTCGTAGGCCTTCAACTCGACCCACGCCCGCCGGTCCGCTGCTGCGCCCGAGGGCCAGGCGTGCCCCGCCCCCGCGTTCTCGAGGGTGACCTGGATGTCGAAGAGCCCCGCGTTGGGGTTGACGCAGACCGAGCCGATCAGCGTTCCGTCCAACGATTCCTGCACGAGCTCGAGCTGGGCTTCGCGCTCCGGCCAGTCGGTGATCGCGATGTCCACGCCCGGCATGGAGTGGTCGTGGACCCGGCGGATCGGCGCCCCCTCGGTGTTGACGGCGGGGCCGTCGGAGCCGCGCATGTGGCAGTTGCCGCACGTCAGCTGCGAGACGCCGCCCATGCCGAAGACGCTCTCGGTCCACTCCAGGTAGGTGCGCTCGAGGTGCACGCCGTTGGGGCTGACGAGGTCGTGGCAGCTGCCGCACAGGTCGGAGGACTGGGCGTCGCCGCGGTCGTGTAGGGGGGAGTACGCCGAGCGGTGGGCGCCGGTCTCGACCGGGTCGGCGATGCCGCCGCGTAGCAGGTCGTCCTCGTCCGACAGCGTCAGCCCCTTGTTGTGGTCGGCGGTGACCTCCTCGACGCGGTGGCAGAAGGCGCAGGTGACGCCCTCCAGCATGTCCGGCACCTCATCCATGTTGAGGCCGTCGTCGGTCAGGCCGAGCTCGACCGCCATGGGGGCGTGGCACTGGATGCAGAAGGTGCCCAGATCGCCGTCGGTCTCCTCCTGCCCGCGCTCGTTCATGGCCACGAAGACGGGGTCCTCGGCGGCGTACGCATGCATCGAACCGGACCACTGCCGGTAGTGCTCCTGGTGGCAGTCGGCGCACGCCTCGGGGTCCAGGAGCTCCTCGGAGGTCAGGGCGGGCTCTTTGGGTCCGCACCCCACCAGGACCAGCAGCATCAGCAGCAGGCGTCTCACTTCGGAAGCACGCTCAGCTCGATGAAGTTCCACGTGTTGCTGCCGTGGTTGTGCAGGTGGAACAGCACCTCGTCGCCGGCCTCGAAGTCGGTCTCGGAGTCCCAGTAGGGGGAGTCCATGCCCGAGTCCCCGGGGATCCCGTGGCGGACCTCCCAGACGAGCTCGCCCCCGATGGAGACGGCGGCGTGGGCCTCGGCCTCCTCGAAGTTGGTGAGCTGGTGGTGCCACAGCCGGAGGTGCATCTCATCGCCCACGCGGCCCGCGGCCAACGAGGGCTGAGCGACGGTGATGTAGTCGCAGGTGTTGGTGCGGACCTCGAACGCGTCCTCGCCGATGAACTCGTAGCCCCAGGCCGTCTCCAGGCACTCGATGTCGTCCAGGCGGTCGTCGAAGGGGTCATCGTCCGCGCCCAACTCGGCCCAGTCGTCGTGATCGACCAGCCAGACCGGCCCGGCAGCGGTGTCGTCGTCGTCCGTGCCGGTGCCGCACCCGACGAGGGCGAGAGCGAGCAGAATCGCGGGACAGAGGCGCATCGGCGCGATGGTAGCGGACCTCGTCACTGGTTGGGCGGGTACTTGTTGAGCTTGCGCTGCAGGGTCCGGCGGTGCAGGCCCAGCAGTCGGGCGGCCTGGCTGATGTTCCCGTCGCAGTCCTCCAGCACCCGCTGGATGTGCTCCCACTCGGCGCGGGCGAGGCTGGGGGGGGCGTAGTCGGGCTCATGGGGGACGAGCGGTTCGCCGCGGCCGCGCTCCAACGCGTCCAGGACCATGTCGGCGTGGGCCGGCTTGGTGATGAAGTTGACCGCCCCCAGCTTGGTCGCGTCCACGGCGGTGGCGACGCTGCCGTAGCCGGTGAGCACGACGACCTCGATCTCCGGCATCTGGGCGCGCAGCTGCTTCAGCAGCTCCAACCCGGAGCCGTCGCCCATCTTGAGGTCGATGACGGCGACGTCGGGCTCGACCTCCATGGCCGTGCGGAAGCCGTCGCGCACGCCGTACGCGGCGTTGGCGGTCCAGCCCCGATCGGCGAAGGCGCGGGCCAGCCGGTCGGCGAAGATGCGGTCGTCGTCGATGACGAGGATCGAGCCGACGTCAGTCACCGGACGCCTCCACGGGGAGCACGACGCACGCGCGTGTGCCGCCGCCGGGGCGGGCCTCGTACCCGAGGGAGCCGCCGTTCAGGGTGATGACCGAGCGGGCGAAGAAGACGCCCAGCCCCATGCCGGTGCCAGGCGGCTTGGTCGTATAGAAGGGCTCCCCGATGCGGCCGAGGACGTCGGCGGGGAGGCCCGGTCCGTCGTCCTCCACGTCCAGATGGATCGACCCGTTGCGTCGGCGGAGGCTGAGGGTGACCTCGGTGCCCGCGTCGCAGGCGTTGGCGAGCAGCCCCTTGAGCGCCCGCGCGGTCTGCCGGGGCGGCACCTTGAGCTTCGCCTCGCGTGCGTCGGGCTTTTCGTCTCGGGTGACGCGGTCGCGCCGCCGGAGCCGGTCGAGCACCTGGTCGACGAGCTCGCCGGCGGTGATGATCTGCAGCTCCTCGCCGATCCCGGAACCGGCGTCGGCGCTCATCTGGCCGAGCACTTCGGTGGCCCGCTCCACCTCCGACACGATCAGGGCGGCGTCCTCGGCCACGGCGGGGTTGTCCCCGGCGTTGCGGCGGAGCTCGTGGGCGGCGACGTGGATGGTCGACAGCGGCGTCGCCAACTCGTGGGTCGTGCCCGCCGCCAGGGTCGCCAGCGCCGTCAGCTTGCGGGCGTTGGCGGACTCGCCGAGCGCTTCGGCGAGCTGGTGGCGCAGGCGGATCACGGCGATCGCGGTCAGGGGGGCGACGATCACGTACGCCAGCCACATGCCCAGCAGGTGTGCGTCCAGGTGGTGGGCATGGGGGTTGAAGGGAGGCAGGAACAGCGAGCCGTAGGCCAGTCCCCCCAGGACCACGATCGCCCACGTCCCGCGGGTGTCGAGCACCATCGCGCCGGCCAGCGCGAGCACCAGGTACAGCAGCGAGAAGGGGTTCATCGCCCCTCCCGTCAGGCCCAGAACGACCGTCAGGAGGATTTCGGCGGCGATCAGCCAACGCAGGGTGAGGCGGGGCACGGCGGGAGTATAGGTCCGGAGCCCGTGCGGCAAATCGTCGCACGGGCGGGGTCGGTCAGGCCGGACCACGAAGCGCCCGATACGCTGCCTCCATGATTCGACTCACTTCGACCCTGGCGGCCGCTTTCTTGCTGGCCCTCACGATCTCGGGATGCCCCACCGAAGCCGACTGCACCGATGGCGATCATCAGTGCGACGGAGATCAGATTCAGACCTGCGTCGACGGCGAATGGGGCGCGGCCGAGGAATGCACCGAGACCGGTGAAACCTGCATGGCGATGGACGATGGCACACAGCACTGCATGGGCTCGATGTAGCGCGATTGTCGCGCTCGTCGGCCTCGCGCTGACGTGGAACGCCGGCCCGGCGTGGGCCGCGGCGTGCTGCGTCGGTTCGACGTCCGACAAGGCGGGCCTGCTCGGCCCGTGCGAGGCCGTGGTGCTCAGCGTTGGCTACTCCGCGGAGGTCTCTGCCTTCGATTGGGACGCCAGCGGCGAGCTGCGCGCGCCGTCGCTGATGCGGGTGACTCACCGCCTGTCCGGAATGGCAGCATTCCGGCTGGACGACTACGCCCAGGTCGGGATCGCCATGCCGGTGCTCATCCAGGGCGTGCGTGCGGGCTCCGTCAAGGGCGCGGGCATCGGGCCCGGCGATCTCCGTACCTGGATCACGTTCGAGCCCACCGCCGCCCACATCGGCCCCGGTCCGCCGCAGCCCCGCATCACCCTGGCGATGATCGCCCCCACGGGCATCCCCCCGGAGCAGGCGCAGCAGACGCTCGCGGCCGACGCCACCGGCACCGGCTACTTGCGCTTCGCGCCGTCGTTCGACCTCGAGAAGCAGGGCTTCAAGGGGCTGATCCGGTTCACCATCGACGGCTCCTTCGCGGTGCCACGCCCTTGGGTCGAGGGGTTCAACCTCCCCGGAATCGGGGTCGGCGGGAGCGTCAGCGGCGCCGTCTTCCTGAACAGCGGTGCCACCCTCGCGTGGGGCGGGGGAGCCATGGCGCGGAGCCGCGGCTGGTACGAGGGGAACCCCTCGGGCAAGGCCGGGGTCGAGCCCTGGGCCTCCTTCGGCGTGTCGCTGAACGGGCGTCGGTTCGACCGCGTCGGCCTCGGCGTGCGCGCCGCCCTGCCGATCCCCGGGGTCGGCCGTTCGCAGTCCGGATCGGTCACGCTGGCGTTTACCTACAGCCACCTCCAGCGGTGACCTCGTAGGCGTCGTAGCCCTCCTCGGGCCACACCGCGACCCACCGCAACGCCCCCGCCGATTCCGCCTCCGCGGCCGTCCGATCGCGCCAGGACGAGCGCACCACCACACGGCAGATTCCCCGCTTGCCGAGGGCCACGACGCCGGCGCGGCTCGGTCCGTCGGCGAGGTCGTCGAAGAGCTCCTTCAGATCGGGGGGGAAGTAGCTGGAGTAGCCGTTGACCGTGGGGCGTCCGTGCTCGGGCTGAAGCACCATCCACGCCGCCGATTCCTCGTAGCCCGCCGCCGTGGCGTCGGTGCGGAGGGGGAGGAACGCCAGCGGCTTCCCCTGGGCGACCGCCCAGATCAGCGTCTGGCGGCGGCCGTCCGGGGAGGGGGCCTCGATCGTGCGGACGGGGCCGGGCCACAGCTCGACCACGGCGAGGACGACGAGGGTAGCGGCCCCCCACTGAGCGGGTCGGCCGCGGCGTTCGGCCGCTTCGATCAGGGCATGCACGCCGAAGGCCGTGAGCACCGCGACGCCGACGTGGGCCAGGACCCCGAACCGCCAGAGGCTTCGGATCTGGGCGTAGCCGGGGACGAGGTCTCGGAAGAGCGCGTAGACGGGGGCCAGGCGCGGTCCCAACGACAGCATCAGCGCGACCAGGGCGAAGGTCGCGACGAACGCCACCTCGACCTCACGATCCTCCCGCCGCATGCCCCAGATCACCCCCAGGAGCGCGAGCCCGAGCTTCGCCGTGCCGGGGAACAGCGACCGCACCCCCGGGTCCCTCGCGGTGCGCACCGTCGGCGTTGGGATCGCCTGCGTCCACGGGGTCCGCCACCACGCCTGGGCGTGCGCCGACCCCTTCAGCGCCCGCGTCTCGCTGCGCTCCAGGCCCGCTTCGGCGGACGCGGTTCGCTGGGCGAGGGCGAGGGGCGCGATCAGCAGGCCGGCGACGACGGCCCCGAGCAGCAGCGCGCCCCCGACGCGGGGTTGGACCAGCTCCCGGCGGATCAGCCACCCTCCCGCCAGCGCGGTCGCGATCACCGTGAAGAGCCCGTACTGGGAACACGTCAGGTACGCGGCCGCGACGGCGGCACCCAGCAGCGCGCCCCGCCCCAGCGAGGGGGCGTGAACGAACCACAGCATCGCTGCGAGTACGCCGACGATCGGCCAGATCGGCACCAGCGTGGGCACCCCCAGCTCCGCGTGCACGACGGGCAGGAGCACGGCGACGGCGCCGCCGGCGAGGGCAGCCGGGGGGCTGAGGCGGAGCAGGCGGCCGAGGCCGAACACGGACAGCCCGTTGGCCGTGAGGCTTCCCAGGAGCACGACGTTGAGGACCGCGATCGGGCCGGCGCCGAGCCAGCGCAGGGGCGCAGCGAGCACCCCGAGCAGGGGCATCGCTTCGGACCACGCGAAGACGCCGGCCTGGGGATGGAAGATCGGGGCGTCCCACCACGAGGCAAGCCCATGGGGGAGCCGGTCGGCGGTCCACCACAGGGCCCACGCCGACGCGTAGGGGACGGTGGCGGGCTCGTCCGTGCCGGGAGACACGGAGCCGCCGAGGTCGAGGACCAGCGGCCACGTGGCCGCGATCGCGAGGACGAGGTAGGTGGCGGCCGCGCCGATCAGCAGGTGCAGGTCGGTGCGCGGGTTCGCCACCCGCCGACGCTACATCGACATGCTGGAGTCGTCGTCGTCGCCGTGGTCCATGTTGTGCTCGGCGCTGTCGTCGTCGTCGACGTGGCTGCAGCCGACCGTGAACGTCAGGGTGAGGGCGGACAGGGCGATGAGGGCAAGGAGGAGCTTCTTCATGGGGGCGAACCTACCGAGGGCACCGCGCGGATGCAGGCGATCGGGCGGGGGTGCGACATTTGACCGCACCGGCGGGCCCGGGCGGGTGGCGGGCCCGCGACTATCCTCCCCCCATGAGCCGCGCGCGAATCCTGTCCCTCCTGAGCCTTCTGTCCATCGCCGTGGTGGTCGTCTCCTCGCCGGGCTGCGGCCCCGAGGAGGAGGAGTCGTTCGACGAGCACCTCTGCGGCCACGTCGGCGAGCTGAGCACCGAGACGGCGGCGACAGCGGTGGACCCGGCATCGACCACCGAGGCGATCGAGCCGATCCTCCACACCATCTGGGGGGTCGACCTGCTGGCCGGGCTCTCGTACGTCCAGGTCGACGTCGCCGACGACGTCACCGCCCGCCTTGCGGTCGACGTGCCTGGCGTCGTGGTGGGACTCCTGAACGACGCCGGAGAAGATCAGCTGCCCGCCGCGGCCTCCAACGAGCTGTGCCCCGATGACATCGAGGAGTTCACCGTCGAGCTGACCGCCGGCACCTGGCACATCGAGTTCCAGGCCGCCGAGGCCGGCGAGCAGTGGCTGCTGCTGTTCCCCGAAGAGGACGACGGCCACGATGAACACGACCACTGAGCGAGGCTTCGCGCTCCTGGCCGCGGGCTTGCTGCTGGCGGGCTGCGGGCCGCGGATGGACGTCACGATTTCGTTCGCCGCCGCCGTCGGTGACGAGCCGTTCGCTTGTGGCACGACGTTCGAGGACTTCGGCTCCGGGGACGGCGACTTCGAAGCCCGGGACCTGCGCTTCTTCGTCTCCGAGATCGAGCTGATCGACGCCGAGGGAGCGCCCGCCGCGTTCACCCCCACCGACGACGGCGCCTCCCAGGCCGACGGCGTGGCGCTGCTGGACTTCGAGGACGCTTCGGGGGGGGGCTGCGCCGGCGACGCGGGCACCCACGATGCCGTCGCGGGCACCGTCGCCGAGGGCGAGTACACGGGCGTGGCGTTCACCCTGGGCATCCCCTCGGACCTGAACCACCAGGACGCCTTCGACGCGGAGCCCCCCTTCGACACCACCCAGATGTTCTGGGAGTGGAACAGCGGCTACCGGTTCCTGCGCGTGGACCGCGCGGAAGGGTCGGCCAACAACTGGCTCTTCCACCTCGGCAGCACCTCCTGCGAGGCGCAGGACAACGGGGACCGTGTCTGCGAGCACGCCAACCGCACCCGCATCGAGCTGGACGGCTTCGACGCCGACGCCTCGGTGGTCACCCTGGACCTCGCCGACCTCGTCGGGAGCACCGACATCGACGTCGAACCCGGGTGCCAGAGCCAGACCAACACCCCCGAGTGCGAGCCCCTGTTCAGGGCCCTCGGGCTCGGCTTCGACGGCGGCGATGGAGGCACGCAGTCCGCGTTCTCGTTGCGCTGACGGCGGCGGTCGCGCTGGCCGGCTGCACGGACCGGTGGGCCTGGGATCTGCCCCCCGGCTTCGACCCGCCGCCGGTGCCCGAGGACAACCCGATGACCGTCGCGAAGGTCGCGCTCGGGGAGGCGCTGTTCGCCGATCCGGTGCTGTCGGCGGACGGCTCGATGGCGTGCGCTACCTGCCACGACCCCGCCCGCGCGTTCTCGGCGGAGACCGAGCGCCCGTCCGGCATCACCGGCGAGCTGATGCTGCGCAACGCGCCGTCGCTGCTGAACGTCGGGTACCGGCCGCTCCTGGGGTGGGCGAATCCGTCGGTGGATTCGCTGGAGCAGCAGGCGCTCACCCCGCTGTTCGGCGAGGAGCCGATGGAGCTCGGCA
>PVBE012292561.1_pt1 | contig 18154 bp, 18 predicted proteins | sample 1631181 | NCBI WGS metagenome assembly PVBE01 (sample SAMN08397723, study PRJNA350692) | Marine metagenome, whole genome shotgun sequencing project. | isolation source: water | place: Pacific Ocean | collected 2012-04
CCCGGTTCGTCACCGTGGCCTTGCTCAAGGGTTATCATCTCCGCTTCCACAAAGCGGGGCGAGATGGCTCAGCAAAGTGTGATATTGAGGTGAGTGACGACCCCTTTGCCAAAGTCTGGGGGGCGGTCTACTCCATTACCCACCAAGATGTACTGGGCTTGGATAAGATTGAGGGTCGAGGGGACGGCTATGAACAGCGAGAAGTTAACCTCTGCACCCCCACCGGGGGAGCGATTTGCGCTTTTACCTACATCGCCACCCGTATCGACCCCTCTCTACTCCCTTTTCATTGGTACAAAGAGCATGTTATTTTGGGGGCGAGAGAGTTCTCCCTGCCCAGTACCTATATCGACAAGATTTCCTCGATCCGATCTCTGCCTGATCCCGATACTGAACGCCACCAGCGTGAACTTGCCATCTACCTGCAAGAAACACATACCGAATGAGACAAGGGCTTAAGACCTACGCTCTGAAGACGCATGTCAAAAAAGAATAATTCGCCTAAACACTTTAGGGATAAGGGATAGGAATTTGCTTTCGGCAGATGCGGAGCCCTGATCCATCAATGGGCCTCAACCCATGGATAGGAATTTGCTTTTGCAGAGGTGAGGGATTGCACCTTCAATGGGACTCGAAACTCTGTCGTTGTCTGTATTACATCACCCCTGTCATCCCTAACCGCCATTTCATCTCCTCATCCCTTCTGTTTTCAATCACCAACCCGATCTATGTGGCAACAGCGAAGATTGTCACTTCTGCAGGGGGCAGCTCAAACTCAAACCTGAGGGGATTGGCGGCCCAGTTTGGTGTATCCGTCCCGGGAGGAGAAGAGGGCAGCATCACATCTTCGTGGGTCTATCCGGAACTCATCCAATCCCGTACACTGGCGAGAGCTGTACTAAAGCGGAACTTTGATACGAATAAGTTTGGTGAGGACCAGTCACTGCTGAAGATTCTTACTTACAGTGAAGATGAACCAACGTCGGATCTTGATAGACTTGAGCAAAACGGTGTCAATACTTTACTGGGGATGATTAATGTATCAAAAGACCCGGAATCATCCATTCTTACACTGGAAGTGAGTGCCTCGGAGCCACAATTTTCCGCTGATATAGCCACAGCCGTCATAGAGGAATTGGACAGATATCAGCAGAAATTCAAATCTACCAGGGTAAGCGAGAAACGACAATTTATCGAAGGAAGGATTGAGGAAGTGCAGATTGATCTTGAAAAAGCGGAAGATGCACTGAAACAGTTCCGGTACCGCAACCATCAAATCCAGAACTCCCCGTCTTTGTTATTGGAGCAGGAGCGGCTTGCACGGGAGGTACAGGTCATTATAGGGGTATTCCAAACCCTGAAACAGGAAAACGAATTAGCTAAGATACAAGAAGTGGAAGAGACCCCCGTGGTGCATGTCCTCGATCCGCCAGAAGCGCCGCTGGAAAGAAGCAAACCCAAAAAGAAACAGACCATTATCCTGGCGGGATTATTGGGGATTGGTTTTGGTATGAGTGTGGTTTTTCTGAGAAAGTATTGGAAGAACAGTTATAATTGAATAAGACTAATACACCCTTTATCACTTTTCATTTGAGTTCTTAGTAGCTTATTTTTTATTAGTATACGAGTATATGGGTAGATGAGGAGATGAGGACAATGGCATTAAAGATCTATTTGGCAGACTTAACTCACACAGGACTAGGGGTTGCTACGGAAGGTATCCCTTTAAACATCGGTTTAATCGCTTCATATGCTATGAAGCAATTTGGAACTGAAATCGATGTTATTTTATTTAAATTTCCGGAGGATTTAAAACAAGCCATTGACGAAGAACCTCCTCACATACTCGCATGTAGTAATTATTGTTGGAACGAAAACTTAAGTTACTATTTTGTTAATTTAGTTAAGTCTCAGAATGAAAAAATTCTTACGGTTTTCGGTGGATCCAATTATCCGTTTGATGCAGAAAATCAAAAAAAGTTTTTAAAGAAACGTCCGAATTTAGACATTAATGTCTTTTATGAAGGAGAAATTGCCTTTTCAAACATTGTTGAAAGGTATTTGTCTACTTCTAATTATAAAGACGTTTTTAGTAAGCCTATTGCGGGTTGTCATTTTTTGAATTCAAACCATGAATTAATATGTGGCCCACCAGTAACACGGATTGGAACTTTGGATGATATTCCCTCTCCCTATACAGAAGGTTTGTTAGACAAATTTTTTAAAGCACAATTATCGCCTCTACTTGAAACTTCACGAGGGTGTCCTTTTACATGTAATTTTTGTAATGCAGGTGACCGGTATTATACAAAAACGAATCTTTTCAGTAATGAATATGTTGAGGAAGAATGGACCTATGTAGCAGAGCAGTCCTCAAAGCATGGTATCAATCATATGACCCTTTGTGATGCCAATTTCGGAATGATTAAGAGAGATACCGAGACTGCTAAATTACTTTTAAAACTCCAATCAAAATATGGTTGGCCTCAAACGATTACTGCTTGGACTGGAAAAAACAGTAAAGAACGTGTTATTGAAGCAACAAAAATATTGGGAGAAACTTTGCAAATTAGCATGTCTGTCCAGTCTATGGATGAAACAGTGCTCAAAAATATAGAAAGAGACAATATTAAACTGGATCACTATCGAGACATCGCCAACGAGCTGAATGATCAAGGGAGGCCGCAGTTTGCCGAGGTCATAATTCCTTTACCGGGAGAAACATTTAAATCTTATATAAATGGTTTACATGATCTCATGGATACAAATTTAAGCAATGTTGATTGCTACACCCTGACAATGCTTCATGGTACACCTTATAAAGATGATACCGAATTTATACGAAAGCATGGATATATCACTAAACACCGGATCGTGCCCTTAGATTTTTGTATCATTAACAATGACTATGTTTTTGATACAGAAGAGGTCGGGATTGCAACCAACACATTTTCTTTTGAGGAGTATGTTGAAGCAAGGAAATTTTTGTTTGTTATGGATCTTTGCTATAATGGAGATACTTTCAACGCTTTGAAAAAATATATTCTTTCTAATGGATTAAAACGGTCCGAATGGATTAATTATATTTACCAAAAAATACCAAAGTTCACTGACAGAATCAAAAAAATATACGATAGTTTTGTGGATGAAACTTGTTCAGAGCTTTGGGATACGGAAGACGAGTTAATCAGTTTTTATTCTAGTGATGAAAACTATCAAAAACTGGTAGCAGGCGATTCCGGTGGCAATGTCCTTTTTCGACACAAAACAATGTTGATGTCTGAAGTAGGAGAAGAATGGATCGATAAAGTTTTTTCAACCACTGATCAGTTCTTGCAAGAGAATCTCACCACAGAAAATACTATGTTCCAGGATGAACTGTCTGAACTAAAAACATTTACTAAATGTATAGTTGCAGATGCATTTAACTTTGATAATCCTGAAATGATACTCTTCAAAAAATTTCGTTATGATTTCTTGAGATGGTTAGATAGTCAACCGGAAACATCATTACAAAATTATTTAAATGAGCCTCGTATAACTTTGGAGTTCTCATTTAAAAAAGAACAACTTGTGTTGAAAAGTGATGGAATGGAAAGATATGGGAGAGAAATTTCCGGTGTGGTCAAGTTGATCCAGAGGCTTGGAGGAATAAATCGATTTATGCGTAAAGTAGCATATGTGTCTGTGGATCAAGTGGGTGATCACTCTACCGCTCAATTTAGCGCTTGGCCAAAAAACTCGTGATTTGGTGATAATTTTGAATTCTAGAAAAAACAATTTCCATCCTGCGCATCTCAATCGTGGGAATGCGGAACACCCTGAAAGAACTGAAAATCGTACTCGATGTTGTGAAGGAGATCTTTCATGCTTGATGAATCGTTCCAACAATTTTCTGAACCTAGAGACGCTGATAGTGAAAAACTCTGACCCCATTGGTCTTGATCTGTTGGGATCGGATATTAAGATAATTAAGAACGTATAATCGACCGACGGAGTTATCAATTAATTAAGGAAAATTTGTTTATATGGCAAAGATAAAGAAAGAAATCCTTTGTACCTTGGGGCCCTCTTCATGTAACAGGTTTGTTATTCAAAGATTAAATGATCTCGACGTTACACTATTTAGAATCAATTTGTCGCATACAAAACTATCGGACATTGATAAGGTTATTGATGAGATTCAGCAGTGTACAAGTGTACCAATCTGTTTGGATACGGAAGGAGCACAAGTTCGTACAGGTGACTTAAAGGAAGGCAAAATCTTTGTTGAAGCCAATCAGATCATCCGGATTGTAAATAAACCTCTGGCCGGGACGGAGGAACAATTTAATTTTTACCCAAACTTCATGGTTGATCAGCTTGAAGTAGGCGAGATGGTGAGTATTGATTTTAACTCTGTATTGGTGCAGGTGATTGATAAAGACTGGGGTGGGGTTACAGTTCGAGTTATTACTGGTGGGGCGCTCGGGGAGAATAAGGCTGTCTCTTTTGAGCGTACTGTGCGGATGTCACCTCTGACTGAAAAAGATGTAACTATCATTAAGCAAATTTATAAATGGAATATAAAGCATGTTGCTCTTTCATTTGCTAATCGGGTTGAAGATGTGCGGTTTTTACGGAGTCTTGTAGGTGAAGATGTGCATTTGATTTCCAAGATTGAATCATTAAATGGTCTGGACAATGTTGAATCAATAGCACAGGCCTCTGATGCGGTGTTGATCGATCGGGGCGACTTATCACGGGAAGTGCCGATCGAACAGATCCCTAGGGTGCAAAAAGAAATTATCCGCAGGGCTAAGGACCAGGGGGTGCACATATATGTTGCAACCAACCTTTTGGAATCCATGATAACAATGCCTTCACCAACACGAGCTGAAGTAAATGATATTTTCAATACTCTTAAAGATGGGGCCGACGGACTTGTCTTAGCTGCTGAGACGGCCATTGGAAAATATCCAGTACAATGTGCAATGATGGTTAAGAAAGTCATAAGTGAGTTTGTCAAATTTGATCAGGGAGAAACGCTTAATGAACGGAAATTGCCGAGTAATAATTCCTTGCTGTTGACCGAGCCCCATGGCGGACAACTGATTGACCGCATTGATCCCGACCCAGATTGGGATCACGTGATCACTCTGCCTAAAATCAATGTCGATCGGTTGGCTTTAATAAATGCTGAACAGATTGCTGTCGGAACATATTCCCCGTTGACAGGTTTTATGAATAAGAAAGAACTGGAGAGTGTTTTGCAAGAGAAGCGGTTGCCTAACGGCGTTGTTTGGCCGCTTCCCATCACTCTCCAGGTTGACCCCAAGGATATCAATAACATTGATAAAGGAAACGAGGTTGTTCTTTGTGATAGTAAGACAAAGGAAATGATAGCTATCTTGGAAATTGAAGATATTTTTATGTTTGATCTTGAGATGATAGCAAGCAAGATGTTTGCCACAACGGAGAGACAACATCCCGGTGTGCATCAGTTATTTTCACGGAGCAATCAATTTCTTGGTGGTCCAATCCGGCTATTAAAACGACTCCAGTCTGCCGATAAGCATTTCGAAATTACACCACGGCAGACCAGACGGATCTTTGAGAATAAAGGATGGTGTCGAGTGGTGGGATTTCACACACGAAACGCGCCCCATCGTGTACATGAATTTATTCAATTGAAAGCCTTTGAAAAGTATCATTGCGATGGATTATTTATCCATCCTCTCACTGGACCCAAGAAACAAGGTGACTATACGGCGCAAATTATATTGAAGAGTTATGAAATTCTCATAAATAAGTTTTACCCCAAAGACAAAGTGCTGTTGGCAGCATTGCAAAGCTATCCCCGTTATGCGGGACCTATTGAGGCTGTTTTCACAGCAATTTGCCGGAAAAATTTCGGTTGCAGTCATTTTATCATTGGGCGCGATCATTCGGGGGTTGGGGGATATTACGACAAGGATGCGGCTTATCGATTATTCGAGGAACTTGGCCCGATAGGGATTGAACCGATATATTTCAATGAATATGGTTACAGTCCTATATCACAATCATATCTTGATGTTTCTCGAAATAATTCCAACGAATTACTTAATATCAGTGGGACAGAAGCTAGAAAAATGCTGCAAAACAAGACTGTCCTTCCAGACTGGTTCATGCGACCAGATATTGCAGCGCTGATAATTGAGGAAATGAAAAACGGGAAGGAAGTATTTACTGAATGAAGATGGCAAAAATATTTTGGTTCACTGGTTTATCCGGTGCCGGGAAGACGTCTGTCGCAGAAGGCAGTATACAAGTTATCGAACAAAAAGGATTGTCGGTATTGGTTCTGGACGGGGATGATGTCCGGGTACGTTTTCATCGCAAACTAGGTTTTTCCGAAGTGGACATCAAAGAGAACAATCGACTCATCGCCCGAATATGCCAGGAGAATATGGAACAGTATCATGTCATCCTTGTGCCGATCATATCACCGTTTGCTGAATCGCGGCACGAAGCCCGCACTTTGCTTGGTTTGAATTTTTTCGAAGTGTATTGCAAATCTCTTATAAAGACAGTCGAGGGGAGAGACATAAAGGGGCTCTATGCCAAGTCTAGGGCTGGTGAACTCGATAATCTAATCGGCTATTCTCCGGGGGGAGCTATCTATGAGCCCCCTGTCACCCCGGATATTATACTCGATTCTGATAACAATGATTTGATGGTTTGTATTGAGCGTTTCACCCAATTTGTTTTAAACCAAGTACAGTTAGAAAATGTCAGTGTATAAATAAACAATAAAACTTATGTTATTACCGAGACCATAAAATATTAATTTTTCAAATCAATATAATATGAAAGGAAAATAATTGATGAACATTCTTGGTTTTGAAAAATTACTATACCACCCAGAGAAATTGAGCAAAATTCGTGATGATAAACATCAATTTCCCGTTCATGCGACCATCAGCCTTGGCAACTACTGCAACCATAAATGCTTGTGGTGTTCTGTTTATGAGTACCAACTCGAAAAGGCTAATCAAATAAATATTGAATTATTGCTGGATTGGCTGCAGCGTGCCAGTAAGCGAGGACTTAAAGCGGTGGGGTATGTGGGGAATGGTGAACCGCTGGGCCACCCACGTTTCGGCGAGCTTGTTGAAGCAGTCAATAGTTTGGGAATAGAACAAGGTGTTTTCACCAATGGCTACCTGCTTGATCGTTTTGATCAACAAATGCTACATTATTTTACATATGTTAGGGTCAGTCTAGACGCTGGTAGCTCTGGCATGCATGCTAAAATGCACGATGTAAAAGAAGGACATTACGATCGCATTATTGAGAATCTGAAGTCACTGCTTAGTAAACGAAAAAACAGTTTCCCAACAGTTGGTATCCAGTTTGCTGCACATCATGAGAATATTTCTGATTTAGACAATAGTTGTAAGACTGCAAGGGAAATTGGAGCGAACTACTTCTCCATAAAACCAGTATTTAATCGTACCAAAGATATCGGCGGAGCGGTAGGTCAACGTATCGAGAAGAATCAGCTAACATTTGAGGATATCACTCCAGCGGTGTCCGAATTGCAGAAAAAATATGCGGGCAGAGGTTTCAGCATCTACTATCGGCCACATCAAGTTCTATCCGAAGAGGTCAATCGCAACACACTTAAGTATGACCGTTGTGTAGCAGGATTCTTTAATGTGAATATCTATGAGGATGGGTCTGTCATATACTGCGGTCCACATAAAATCAGTGTGGGGAATTTACAAGATGATTTGGACCTCATCGAAAACCGTATCCTCAAACTCAGTAAAAAACTCAACCTTGAGCATTGCCCTAGTGGCTGCCGCTACCATGGCATGAACCACCTGGTAGATACCGTTATTAACCCAGAACGTGCTGATAAATACCATGTCAACTTTTTATAGTATCACCGTGTGCTGTCTGTGACTCTTGACTACTTATACCGTTGTAATCAGACTCTTAGTGCTCTGGATGACGAGTTCACTGCTTCGTTTAAAGTACCTCAACACATAATCATAATTGTCGCGTTACCTCGAGCAGGCTCTGCTTTCCTGCAGCAGATATTAATTTCGGATCTTGAAATAGGTTATGTCTCTAATCTCATGGCCAAATTCTGGATGGCGCCCACTATTGGAGCACGTTTGCAAACAGAATTTCGCCAACCCAACTTTATGAGTTCATTCCACTCAAAGTACGGTAACACTGATGGTCCCCTGGAACCACACGAATGGGGATGGTTTTGGAAGGAGATGCTCGCACTTAAAGGAGACGAGCACTACATAAACCGCCCCATTGATACAGCACGACTGTGTCGAAAACTAGCTGCTGTAGAGCATGTCATCGGTTCACCACTAGTGTTTGATAGTGTCTATGCAGTCGCGAACCTTCAGAGATTATTGGAAATACTTCCTGATTTACGTGTCATATATCTGACACGCGATCCCTTTTTTGTTTGCAACTCCATATTAAACGCTCGGATAAGACGCTATGGCAATATGGAGACCTTCTATGGGCATCCACCCAGCAATATTGACGAAATTCGTTCCATTGCAGATCCTGTCGAACAGGTAGTAGCCCAAGTAAGAACACTAATAGATGAATTTGAGCAAACATTGCAGCAGGTTTTACCGGAACACCGTCTAGATGTGGCATATGAACAGCTTCGTGCCAATCCTACCAGTGTTATACAGGATTTCGTGAGTTTCCAAGAGAATGTCGGCATTGTTCTCAATCGACGTGGTACACAGTTGCCTGTGTTTGAGGATCGAAACGCCTCCGGTCTGATTCATCCCGAGTGGGCTGAACGGCTAAGAATCTGCTATACTGACTACTTCGAGGGGAAATCTTAAATATTACTACGAAACTTCTTCAAAGTCTCAATCACATAGCAGGTTATAGATTCGTGGAAATTGTACCATGTGACTGCTTCCAAACGGAAACCTGCGATTTTACGTCAGTGGATTTTATATACCATAATCAGATTCTTGTTATAGTATAAATAATATTGGCAATGATAGATAAAGGTCTGCGAGTTTATTCGCTGGAAGAGTGTGCAAACTCGCAGAAGTTGCGCAGATTTTGGGAAGAAATTGTTCATAATGTCGGTGATGTCTACTATGAGCTACCATATCTAGGTGTCGCTGCCTTGCACGAGGAAGGGGAGATCGTTCTCTGTGTATTTCGACATCCGAAAGGGGTGGTAATCTATCCGTTTGTACTGCGCTCACTGGATTTGTTCTCTTTCGCAGTTGATGTGCCTGGGAATCATTACGACATCATTAGTCCTTACGAATATGGTGGTCCTCTTGTACAAGCTTCTAATAAACAGGCACAATCAACCGTACAAGCCAGCTTCCGGGATGCATTCACTGCTTATTGTCGCTCGCGGGGTATTGTCAGCGAATTCGTTCGTTTTCATCCCTTGCTACGTAACCAAGAAGGCTGGGGTGAGTTTTATGAACTACAAAAATGTTGCACGAATGTAGTCATCGACTTAAGTAAAAAGCCTGAAATAATCTTCAATGAATACAATAAGCGTCACCGTCGCAACGTACGTACTGCTCGCAGGCGTGGTATTTGGGTAGAAAAGGTAAGCAATACGTCAGAAAACTTCCGCCTGTTCATGGATATATATATTCAGACGATGGACAGGCACAACGCAAAGGCTATTTACTACTTTTCCGCCGCATACTTTGAATGTCTTTCTGATCTGAGTGACGACCTTGTATCCCTGTATTTCGCACGAAACCACGATGGGCTAGTGGTAAGTACAGCGCTATTTTTGCATGGCCAAACCTATACGCACTATCACCTGGGTGGAACAATTAACGGGATGAGCCGATTTCGTCCTAATAACTTGCTGTTTCACTTTGTAACAATTGATTTGCAGCAAGCAGGTATGCAATATTTCCATATGGGCGGTGCTGCGACTAACCAACCGGGATTACTTGCGTTCAAGGAGGGCTTCTCGGTCGATCGGACAGATTACTACATCGGCAAGCGAGTATGCGATCCGGTCGCTTACGAGTCTTTTTGCAAAGCTTTGGAAAATCCCAATTCGGATTATAGTGCAGGGAAGCCTCCGAAAGACTTTTTTCCTGCATACCGATACTGAGAATTTAGCCTGAGGACAATCAGCCAAATGAACAAAACGACCGATAATACAAATTGATCATGTACAAAGTTTCCATTGAATATATTTGTCTTTTGGTGCAAAGAAAAATTCTATTTGCATCTAAAGGTTCTTAAATTTACTTAGAAGGCAATAATCAGAACATTTTTTGCCTCGCACAAAATTTCTCCCAACTAAAGTAGTTTCTAAATTAATTATGAATATCCAAGAAAAAATCGATCCGTTCTCTATCGACCAAGAATTTTCAGAAAATCCCCTAATGTCTATGATAAAACTAGCCCGGTTCAAGTTTGCGGCCAAAATGCTATCCACAGATGATATAGTTCTGGACCTTGGTTGCGGTAACGGTTTTAGTTCCTACTTCTTTTCATTTTACGCTAAAGAAGTCCTCGGAGTTGACCTCTACTCTGACATCCCTGCAGCATCGGAGAGATTTGTTGCAGATAATCTTTGTTTTATTAAAGAAGATATATTAACTCCTTCATCAAGAATTACAAGTAAGCGATTTACTGTAGTGACAGCCATTGATGTTATCGAACATTTCTACCGGGAGGATGGTGAGAAGATCATTAGGAACTACTCGGAGTTACTTACTGATAATGGTATGATGGTCATTGGAACACCAAACAAATTTTCTAAGATGTATCGTTCTGAAAAAAGCAAACAAGTTCACTTCTACGAATACGAACCTGACGAATTAAAAAAACTGTGCGACCGCTATTTCGGGCGTACTATCTTGTTTTCTATGAACGATGAGCTGGTCCATACAGGATTCAATAAACTGGCTTGGTTTCTTTTTATTCTCTGTTTCAAGTGAAAAATCAAGGACGCGCTAACCACGACCCTTTTGACGATTTACAAATCCATATAAGTATCGTTTTCTTCTAGTTAGCTAGACAGTCCTGAGTAATATCAAAGAAAAAGGAATCCAATACTTTAGTATGGGAATGGTAGATACTTTATGAGTTTTAAAATTATTTTAATGATGAATTAAAGAATGGAAAAGAAACGAAAAATGAGTAAAAAAAGAATAGTAGAAGAAGACATTATAGAAATCAAACGTAGACGTCGTGAAGTCGGTCACGAAGGGAGAAATAGTCCTGTCGAAACCTACGTTTACAACGGACACACGATTCCTGGCAAGTGTTCTCCGGAAAGGACACGTTCCTTCTTTGGTGATGGCGAGTTCATGCCGCCGAGAATCGTTACCGTCGAACCATCTGCCGGCTGCAATCTGCGATGCCTGATGTGTGCAACCCATCTCACCGAAAAGAGTGCAGACTTCCTCGATTTCGGGATTTTCGAGAGGGTTGTGGCGGAAGCGGTTTCCTTTCAGGAGTTCTTTGTCTTTCAAGGAACCGGCGAACCGATGTTGCATCGACGGCTGTTCGAGATGGTGGCGCATGCACGTACCGCTGGAATCCGGAACATCCTTATTTCGACAAATGGTACCTGCATGAACAATGCGAACATCGATCGCTCGCTTGCCCGGTCTACGGCACCCGATTTCTTGCAGTTCTCGATCGATGGCCACACACCCGATCTGTACGAAAAGTACCGAAAAGGCGCCAAGTTCAGGAAGGTTCATGGAGCGATTCGGAAGTTGCATGCCGAGCGTGCCGCACGGGGCCTTGATTTTCCAGAGATAACGATCAACACGCTTCTTTCGGCAGATACCAATCTCACTGCCTTTCTCGAACTGTGGGGTCCGTATGTCGATGATGTCACGGTCAGTCCCATGCTGAATCAGGCAAGTCAGCTCTCGAGCGAGGTCGACTTCCTTACTGCCAAGCAGGCCCGGGGCGAAGAGTACATAAGCTGTCCGAAGCCGTACGAGATCATTTCTGTCATGGCTAATGGTCAGATCACGCACTGTCAGCATGATTATCACCAGCTTCATGTGAAGGGAAACATTACAACCGGTGACACGTTGCTTGGCACCTGGCGCAATGCGGCATACAACGAGTTCAGGTCGGCACATATCCAGGGGATGGGGGAGAAGACCTCCTGTCAGGGGTGCGACCATATGTACCGAGTCAGGGATGAGGCCGCGCTTTTCGATGCACGCCGTATGATCGCCGATTATTTCTCTATCTGATAAGAATAGAAATATATCCGCCTACTCTCTATACTGAACAAAAAATCAAACTGTACAAACAAGAATATCAGCATCCTACCTATCAACACCCGAACTTCCAGCCTTACATGAGCATTTTAGATTTGTTGTTCTACGAATTGCCAAATACGCTTGAAATCATCCATGGTGGTCGCAAGTGGATTTTAATGAATGAGGAAATGGCATGAAGGTTCCCTACGTTGCCATTGCGCAACAGAATGCAGAGATCAAGGAGCAATTGCTGGCTGCTGTAGATCGAGTATTATCTCATGGTGGCTTTATCCTGGGTGAAGAAGTTGCTGAATTGGAAACAAATTTTGCCGCCTACTGTGGGACACAGTATGCGGTCGGTGTAGGCAGCGGCACGGATGCCATTGTGTTGACGCTTAGAGCGCTGGGGATCAAACCAGGTGACGAAGTAATTACTGTACCCAATTCATTCATCGCCTCAACATCAGCCATTATTTTATCCGGAGCAATACCAGTTTTCGTGGATGTACAGAATGACTATAACCTTAATCCTGACTTGCTCGAAGCTGCAATTACGCAGCGAACGAAGGTGATCCTTCCTGTTCACTTGACAGGTCGGCCGGCGGACATGCATCCAATCTTGGCATTGGCGGAGAAGCACGGGTTGGCCGTGGTTGAGGATGCCGCACAGGCGGTGGGTGCCAGGTATCACGGGCAGCATGTTGGCTCGTTTGGCGCAGCCGGATGTTTCAGCTTCCATCCGCTCAAGAACCTGCATGCCTGTGGAGATGGCGGTATTGTCACTACGAACGATGAGACCCTGTATCAGTATTTGCGCAAGGCTCGCAACAATGGTTTACGCAACCGCGTTGAATGTGAATTTTGGAGCACAAACAGTCGTCTTGATGCGCTGCAGGCTGCTATGCTGCGGGTCAAAATGAAATACATCGATAATTGGACCGAAACACGACGGATGAACGCAGCGTTTTATCGAGAGCATCTTGCAGATGTTGTAGAAGTGCCCCAGGATCTATCCCATGAGTATGCTGTATATCATACCTTCGTCATCCAGGCTGACCTGCGGGGTGAACTTCAGCATCATCTAATACACCGGGGAATTGGTACAAATGTGCATTATCCAATTCCCATCCATCTACAAGAGGCAGCACATTCTTTTGGATACAAAGTGGGAGATTTCCCGGTAGCAGAGCGTCAAGCTGAGCGTATTTTGAGTCTACCTATATATCCAGAGTTAACTGATTATCAAAAGCGGGCTGTTGTGACTGGCATTCGAGGGTTCTATGACTGAGGTGATGCAGTTTACGGCCACTGGTCATTCAAGATTCATTGATAGACATCTAGTGGAACGGTTAATTGAGGATTGTATGCAGGTTACGATTTTTAATAATTTATTCACAGGCCGCCCACAAAAAAGTTTGCTTGTGCTGGTGCTGGTGTATTGTTGTACAACACAAAAGGATACTTTACCTCCTGTCCAGCGTTTACACATAATGTTGTTGATATAATTGGTGCTGGTGATGCGTTACTTGCCTTAACATCTGTCTGCTTGTCAGTTGGAATACCCGACGATTTATCCCTTTTCATTGGTTCTCTAGCTGCAGCTCAATCGGTGGAAGTCATGGGGAATAGTAAATCTGTCATTAAGGTTGATTTATTAAAAGCAATAGATTCAATTATAAACTAATTAAGTTAAATGGATAAGAAATTTTAAAATTATACTTTATAGATTATCTTAAACTGGTTTCACCGGAAGAATAATTGATTGAAAATCTTGTTAATATCAAAAATATACTTCTCAGGACTAACCAAAATGGAAAAAAGATTCTTATTGTAGGCAATGGCGGCAGTGCCGCTATTGCCAGTCACTTTAGCGTTGATTTAACAAAGAATGCTGGCATTCGCTGCATCAATTTCAATGAGGCCGACCTTATTACCTGTTTTGCCAACGATTACGGATATTAAAAATGGGTAGGAAAGGCAGTGGAATTCTATGGTGATGAAGGGGATGTTTTTATTGGAATATCACCCAGCGGTTCATCGAATAATATTCTCAATGGCTGTCGTGCTGCTCACGAAAAGAATTTTTCAACTGTCATCACCCTTTCCGGTATGAGCCCTGATAATCCACTTAGAAAACTTGGTGATATCAATCTTTGGGTGAATAGCAAGGCTTACAATTATATCGAAAATATCCACCAATTCTGGCTTTTAGCTATTGTGGATATAATTATAGGTAAAACAGAATACACGGCGAACTGAGTTATATCTTTCAGCAGTTAGTTATTTAAGTCTTATAAAATATTATGTCAAAAAATAAAGCACTTGTTACAGGTGGAGCTGGTTTTATTGGCAGCCATCTTATTGATTTACTTTTAGATCAAGGATATAAGGTTGTTGTTCTGGATAATTTCATTACCGACAGATCTGCAAACCTCGATCATGTCGAAGATAAGATTAAAATAATCAAATATGACATTACCAGGGCAGGTGATTGACATAATTATTTTGATGGCGTAGACAAAGTTTTTCATTTGGCGAACATCGTCCCCTCCATAGAAAAAACGGATGTTTATTACCATTCAAATGTGAGTGGGACATTTAATGTTTTAGAGGCTTTCAATAAATATAATGTGAAAAAATTAGTTTATTCTGCTTCCTCTTCATGCTATGGAATCCCTGATAACTATCCCACTAATGAAACAGCTGAAATCCGGCCGCAGTATCCATATGCCCTAACAAAGTATTTAGGGGAGCAGTTGGTCATGCACTGGTGCCTGGTTTATAATTTTCGGCGGTATCGCTACGTTTCTTTAATGTATATGGACCCCGTTCAAGAACATCAGGAACGTATGGTGCAGTTTTCTGGTGTTTTCCTCGCTCAAAAATTGGCAAGTAAGCCATTTACTGTTGTTGGCGATGGTACTCAGACACACGATTTCACTTTTGTGTCTGATGTTGTTAATGCAAACAGTATTGCAGCAGAAAGTGATATCATCGGAGAAATTATTAATGTTGGCTCAGACAATACATACAGTGTGAACCAACTAGTTGAATTGTTAGGTGGTGATATTGTGCGCATCCCTAAACAACCAGGCGAGCGGGCTGCACTTGGGCTGATATCTGCAAGGTCAAGAAACTGTTATAGTGACATCCTCAGGTTCGCTTGGAAGAAGGTGTTCATATACTATTGCAGATTATTGATTATTGGCGTGTAGCTCCAGTCTTGGATAAGCAATCCACCGCTAAAGCAACAGAAAAGTGGTTCGATTATCTAAGCTGATGGAAATAATATGAAAAAAATATTGATTACTGGCGGAGCCGGCTATGTAGGTGCAGTACTTGTTCTCCACCTTCTTAAAAAGGGCTATACTGCCACAGTACTAGATCTAATGATATATGGTGAAGATGTTTTACCATCCCATTTAAATTTAAACGCTGTGAAGGGTGACATTAGAGATCGGGCGCTTTTAAGAAAAATTATTCCTGGTCATGAAGCCGTTATCCACCTGGCCTGCATATCCAACGATCCCAGCTTTGAGCTAAACCCAGCGTTAGGTAAATCCATTAATTTTGATGCCTTTCGTCCACTTGTTGAAATATCAAAAAACAACGGGGTTCAGCGCTTTATATATGCTTCATCTTCCAGTGTTTATGGAATTAAGGATGAACCGAATGTACATGAAAAAATGACTATAGAGCCACTAACAAATTATTCCAGGTTTAAAGCGGATTGTGAAAAAATACTGGCTGAGTACCAGTCTGAGGATTTTACTACAGTTACAATCCGTCCTGCTACGGTCTGTGGTTATTCTCCCAGACAGAGGTTAGATGTAGTAGTAAATATTTTAACCAATTTAGCTTACCATAATCGAAAAATATCTGTTTTTGGCGGAGACCAGCTGCGCCCCAACATTCATATCAAGGATATGGTGGATGCGTATATGGTACTGCTTACAGTATCCAAAGAAAAAATAGCAGGTAAAATCTTCAACGCCGGCTACGAAAATCAAACTGTGAAAGAACTCGCAGAAACTGTAAAAAGCGTTGTTGGCGAAGATGTAAACCTGATTACAACACCTACCGATGACAACCGTTCCTATCATATATCATCACAGAAGATCAAAGATGAGCTTGGTTTTGAAACAACTCATACAATTCGTGAAGCGGCAGAAGATTTATGTAAAGCATTTGATAAAGGGCTATTGCCAGACTCATTAGAAGCTGATATATATTTCAATATCAAACGGATGCAGTCACTGAACCTTGCTTAGACCATGATTATCGGTATTGATTTCGACAATACGATTATCAAATATAATAGCTTATTTAAAAAAGTGGCTATAACAGCAGGATTCATTAATAAAAACTGGAATGGTAATGGGATAACTGTGCTACATAAACATTTACAAATAAACCGGAAAGATAAACAATTTAGATGAAACTCAGAAACAAATGAATACATCTCCGAAATATATAATTAATAAGGTGAAGGAGCATGGTGTAATTAATAGTCTTCGGATTTTTTTAAATAAAATAAAAAAAGTATTATATAAATACATTGGATCTCCCTATAATATTGTCAAAGAATATTATTTCACCTTTTATGATGGTATTCGATATAAAAGGGGAAAAGAATCTGACATATTATATGCTTTTTATGATTTTAATTACTTCTCCGCTACGTTTGATATTGCCAAGTTTGCGCTATTCTCAGAATATCAAAGGAAAAAACAAGGTATTAGTCATGTGCATTTTGTTTTTGTCCCAAGTATTGGTGGACTTATGGCACCTGATGACCAAGTGAAAAATTATTATGATAAGGAATGGAAATGTGATGATGACTATCCATTATGGGTTGCAAGGAATATAGTGTTTTCTTGTTGCTGGTTAGTCCCATCCTGCAATCAAGTGACTGTTTGCGGTACTCGAGATGAAGCACTTGCACTTAGATATTCAAAAGCTGAACATATATTTCCACTAGATTATTCTGTTAGAGTTGCCCCTGATAATTATAAGGTAGCTACAAGAACGCAATGTAAGCCAGTTGACTGGCCATATATGGGTGATCCTATACTTGATTTTGATGAATTGCCGACTCTTGCTGCTAAACCGCAGGCGTTGCTCTATGTTGATGAATGGTTAACAATACACAACATTGATCGTAAAAAGATTATAACTATAACATTACGCGAGCGTACGGTAAATCCTGTATGGAATACTAAATTGGATGAATGGGCCAAAGTAGTAAACTATTTGTCAGATAATAATTATTTCGTAGTTATTCTAAGGGATGCCGAAATGGTCTTTCAGCCTCTTTCTAAGAAATTTTGTAAGGCAACTGCTTTTGGGGAACCAGTATTTAATATGGAACTAAGAATGGCACTTTATGAATTGAGTTATATTAATTTGTTTCCTTCAGGAGGGCCGAATTGTCTTTGTAAAGTAAACAAAAAAGCAAGATCTATTACCTTTCCGCCTTCATCATCAATGTTAGACCATTGGTATTTTAGAGGTGGTATAAATGAGCAAAGTAATAAGTTCCCCTTGACTAGTGAACGCCATCGCTTGGTACAAAAAGAAGATCTTTATGATAATATAATACCCGCATTTGAGGAATTTTCTGCAGAAATTGAAAAGCGTGAGGGTAAAAGTGTATCTTAATTGAATTCCTTTGTTTTTTCCTTTCTGCAAGGGTAGGTTTACGGTCCCTGTATGGGTCAAGTCAGATTGTTCCCGGGTGTGTCACATTACCCAAAATTAGTATTGGAAAGCGATAAATATGAAATCATTAAACGTGAATTTGAAACTATGTGTGAAAAAAATTGAAGGTCACAAGAAAAGCACAAGCCAAAGCATTACAAATTAATTTTAAAATGCCAAAAAAAATCCTCGCTGTTATTCCCGCTCGG
>PVBE010533419.1_pt1 | contig 18148 bp, 20 predicted proteins | sample 1631181 | NCBI WGS metagenome assembly PVBE01 (sample SAMN08397723, study PRJNA350692) | Marine metagenome, whole genome shotgun sequencing project. | isolation source: water | place: Pacific Ocean | collected 2012-04
CACATCGCCACTTTCCATGCCCTGCGCTGAGCCCACGGCAGAGTGCAAGATCAGGGCAAGGGCGAAGAGGGCGGTGCGCATCATGAAGCCTCGCGGGAGGATGTCCCGGCATCATGCATATCGCCGCTGTGGCGACAAGGGCGGTACCCTACACGGCGCCGCGGGCTGAGTTCGAACTCGTCAAGGCCGGGTGGCGGGTTCACTTTGAGTGCATCGGTGCCGAGGGCCTCTCCCCAGACCCGCTTGATCGCGCACGCCTCCTCCGCGCTGGGCGCCTTCGGCCTCGGCGTCCGAGGTGTCGAACTTGCGGCGCCTGTGCCAGTTTTTCTGCGCGGTCGCACTCATGCCACCTTTATCTGTGTTTGCAGCATGAAGGCCAGCATAGACAAGACGGCTCGCGGCATGCCGGGCCGCGACGGCGCCTTGACTAATCCACCAGCGTGGCACCGTGCTCGACTGCAATGTCGGCGAGCTTGGCGCGTAGGTCGTCGCGGCCGCTAAAGGCGATGTGTCGCCAGCCCACGCGAAGGGCTGCCATGGCGATGCCGGCATCGTCGGCGCAATCGAGTACCACCGTGACCTGTGCCGCCCGTGCCTCCGTTGTCATTTCGTAGAGCACTAGCGGGCCGTAGGCTGCGGCCATCCAGGGCGCAGTACGCAGGGTCTGCCGCCCTGCCTCCAGGGCGGCAGCAAGGTCGTCCGGGCCATGAACGATCACTGCCCCAAGCGCGCTATTCCTTGTACATAATGGCGAGGCCCGGCAGGGTCTTGCCTTCGATCCATTCAAGGAACGCGCCGCCCGCGGTCGAGACGTAGGTGAGCTTGTCATCGACCTGTGCGTGAGAGAGCGCCGCCACTGTGTCGCCGCCGCCGGCGACGCTGACCAGCTTGCGCGCCTCGGTGAGCGCCGCGGTAGTGCCCGCAAGGAGCACCGTTGCAGTATCGAAAGGCGCGGTCTCGAAGGCGCCGAGTGGGCCGTTCCACAGCACCGTGCGGCAACGCGCCATGGCATTGGCGATGGCGTCCGCCGAGGCGGGACCGATATCGAGGATCATCTTATCCTCGGGCATGTCGTCCATGGTCACCACTTCGGTCTCGATGCTTTTGGCCAGCTCACTCGCGACCACTGCGTCGATCGGTAGGATGATCTTGCAGCCCTGTTCCGAGGCCTTGCCGAGCACCGCCAACGCCGTGTCTAGCATGTCCTCTTCCACGCGCGAGGTGCCGACCGAGATGCCTTGTGCCAAGCGAAAGGTGTTGGCCATGGCGCCGCCGATGGCTAGCATCTCGACATTGCTGATCAGATTGCCCAGCAGCTTGAGCTTGGTCGAGACCTTGGCGCCGCCGATGATGGCGAGCATGGGCCGTTCCGGATTGCGCAAGGTGCTCTCTAGCGCGATCAGTTCGCTCTGCAGGGCCGGGCCGGCCGCGTGCGGCAACAATTGCGGCAACCCGACGATGGAGGCATGGGCGCGGTGCGAGGCCGAGAAGGCATCGTTGACGTAGACGTCGCCCACCACCGCGAGCGCCGCACCAAAATCGGCGTCGTTGGCTTCTTCGCCTGGGTGGAAGCGCAGGTTCTCGAGCATCAGGAACTCGCCCGGCTTGAGGGCGTCTGCGACAGTCTCCGGTCCCTTGCCGATGCAGTCGGCGGTAACGTCGACGTAGCGCCCCAGCGCTTCCGTCAGCGGCCCGGCGACATGGGCCAGCGAAAGCTCGGGCACGTCCTTGCCTTTGGGCCTGCCGAAATGGGAGATGATGATCGTGCGTGCGCCGCGCTGGCAAAGCTCGTTGAGAGTCGGCAAGGCGCGCCGGATGCGCGTGTCATCGGTAACATTATGCTTGTCATCCATTGGCACGTTGAGGTCGAGCCGCAGCAAGACCTTCCTGCCGCCGACATCGAGGTCCTTGAGTAGTGGCAGCGACGGCATGCCAGCCTCACATGTTGCCGAGCAGCGCCGCGACGTCGCTCATGCGGTTGGAGAAGCCCCATTCGTTGTCGTACCATGAAAGCACGCGTATGAAGCGGCCCTCGACGACCTGGGTCTGGCCGAGGTCGAAGGTCGAGCTGGCCGGGCTGTGGTTGAAGTCAATCGATACCAGCGGTTCGTCGTTGGTCGCCAGGACGCCCGAGAGCGGGCCCGCGGCAGCGGCGCTGATGGTGCCGTTGATCTCCTCGACCGAGGTGTTGCGGGCGGCGGTGAAGGTGAGGTCGACGAGCGAGACGTTCGGCGTTGGTACGCGGATGGCGGTGCCGTCGAGCTTGCCAGCAAGCTCCGGCAGCACCAGGCCGACGGCCCGAGCGGCACCCGTTGACGTAGGGATCATAGAGCTCGCTGCGGCACGCGCTCGGTGTAGGTCCTTGTGCAGGGTATCGAGCACCGGTTGGTCGCCGGTATAGGCGTGCACGGTAGTCATGAAGCCACGTTCGATGCCGATAGCGTCGTTGATCACCTTAGCCACGGGCGCCAGGCAATTGGTTGTGCATGATGCGTTCGAGACGACCTCGTGGCCGGCCTTGAGCATGTCATGGTTGACGCCGTAGACGACCGTCTGGTCGGCATCGCCCGAGGGAGCTGAGATTAGTACTTTGCGGGCACCGGCCGCGATATGCTTCGCTGCATCGGCGCGCTTGGTGAAGATACCCGTGCATTCGAGCACCACGTCGACGCCGAGCTCGCCCCAGGGCAGCTGGGCCGGATCGCGCTCGGCGGTCACTTTGATCGGCCCGCTTCCGACATTGATGCTGTCGCCGTTCACCGAGACGTCCTTGGGGTAGCGGCCGTGGACGGAATCATAGCGCAGCAGGTGCGCATTAGCCTCGACCGAGCCTAGGTCGTTGACGCCGATCACTTGCACGTCGTTGCGCCCGGCCTCAGCCGCGGCGCGCAGAACCAGACGGCCGATGCGGCCGAACCCGTTGATGGCAACCCGAACCGTCAACCTAACCTCCCTCTCTTCCTAAAGTGCGACCTTGACCGCATCGGCCACGGCTTCCGCGGTAATGGTGAAATGGCGGAATAGGTCCGCCGCCGGTGCCGACGCGCCAAAGCTGCGCATGGCAATCATCTTGTCTTCGTCCACGCCCCAGCGCGCCCAGCCCATGGGTAGTGCCGCTTCCACGGCGATCCGCGGCGCGCTACCGAGGATGGCCTCGCGCTGCTCGGCCGGCTGTGCCGCGAGCAGCTCCCAGCAGGGCAAGGAGACCACGCGCACGGGCACGCCATCGGCCTGTAGCATCTCGCGCGCTGCCAGTGCCAGAGAGACCTCGGAGCCAGAGGCGAGAATGCTCGCGCGCGCCTCTCCGTCCGCGGCCGCCATCTCATAGGCGCCAGCAGTACAGAGGTTGTCGCAGTAATGCGCGGTGCGCAGGGTCGGTAACCCCTGGCGCGTCAGCACCAGCGCGGAGGGGCCATCTGTGCGTTGTAATGCGAGCTGCCAGCACTCCGCCGTCTCCACCGCATCTGCCGGGCGGAAGACGGCGAGATTGGGGATCGCCCGCAGGGCCGCCAGATGCTCCACCGGCTGGTGTGTTGGGCCATCCTCGCCAAGGCCGATAGAGTCGTGTGTCAGCACGTGGATGACCCGCAGGCCCATCAAAGCGGCTAAACGGATGGCCGGGCGCGAATAATCGCTGAACACTAGGAAGGTACCGGCATAGGGAATGAAACCCTTGTGCAGGGCGATGCCGTTCATCACTGCTGCCATGGCGTGTTCGCGAACGCCATAGAAGAGATAGCGCCCGCTGAAATCGTCGGCCGTGATCGGCACCTGGTCTGTGCTGCGGGTGTTGTTCGAGCCGGTCAGATCAGCGGAGCCACCGACGGTGATCGGCAGCGCCGGGTTGATGCGGTCCAGGGTGTCCTGCGAGGCTTTTCGCGTAGCCACCTTGGGCGCTTCCGCCGAGACTTCGCGTTTATATGCCTCTACAGTGCCATCAAGGTTGCCGAGGTGACCCGCTAGTGCTGCTTCAAAGGTCGCGCGCTGCGGCGATGCGGCAAGCCGCGCCTCCCAGGCTTGGCGTTCCGTGGTGCCGCGCCGGCCCGCCTCGCGCCAGGCGTTCTGAATAGCCTCTGGGATTTCGAAAGGCGGCTCGGCCCAGCCGAGCGCTGCGCGTGTCGCTGCCACCTCGTCCTCGCCGAGGGGCGCACCGTGGGTTGCTGAGGTCCCCGCCTTGGCTGGTGAGCCGTAGCCGATGGTGGTGCGGCAGGCAATTAATACTGGTCGGTCTGCATTCTGGGTGCAGGTCAAGGCAGCAGCGATCGAATCGGGATCATGACCGTCGCACGAATTGACTTGCCAGCCCAGCGCGCGGAAGCGCGCCGCCTGATCGTCCGACACCGTGAGTTCGGTCGGCCCGTCGATGGAGACGTGATTGTCATCGAACAGCACCACCAATCGCGACAGGCGCAAATGTCCCGCCAGTGATGCCGCCTCGTGGCTAATGCCTTCCATCAGGCAGCCGTCGCCGACAATCACATATGTATTGTGCGACACTAGATCGTCGCCAAAGCGCGCCGCCAACATACGTTCAGCGATGGCCATGCCTACCGCGTTGGCGATGCCTTGGCCGAGTGGCCCGGTGGTGGTCTCGATACCGCCGGCGGCACCGTATTCCGGGTGCCCCGCCGTATGGCTGCCGAGCTGGCGGAAATCACGCAGCTGCTCGATCGGCATGTCCGCATAGCCCGTGAGGTGCAGCAGACCGTAGAGCAACATGGAACCATGGCCCGCCGATAGCACCAGGCGGTCGCGGTTGGGCCAGTCCGGCGACGCGGCGTCGAAAGTGAGAAACTGACGCACCAGCACCGTCGCCACGTCGGCCATGCCCATCGGCATGCCGGGATGGCCGGACTTGGCCGCCTGCACCGCGTCCATGGCGAGAACGCGTAGCGCGTTGGCGAGGCTGACGTGATCGGGCAGGGTGGCGTCCGCAGCGACACCGGGGGAAACCGCGGAAAACACGTGCTACAGCTCCATGGCCGAGTCTTCGGAAACAGCCGCGAGGCGCGGCCCGGGTGATGAACTTGGCATTGGTGGGGCTGCTCAGTAGCAACCCCAACCGAGCGCAACATGACCGCCAATGCAGGCCCCGTCAACCGATCACAGGCGGGCCCCATTGTGCGCTTTGGTTGACGCTGGCGCGCACCGCTGGATATCCTAGCGGGCGATAGCATGGCGGTTCTTTAGGTGACCGCTGGGGGCAACGAAGTCATGGCATCATTTGACGAGGCGCGGCAACGCTTCGAATCGGCGGTAGACCGACTGGAGGCGACGGTCGCCCGGACGGACGCACCCTCGGCAGCGACCGGGCCTCATCTCAGCGCCGAGCTCGCGGAGGCTCGTGCCGAGCGCGATCGCCTAGCGGGTGAGCTGGCTGACATGCGTGCGCAATGCGAGGCATTGCGGCTCGCCGCCGATCAGGCATCGACCCGGCTCGACGGCACCATCGAGCGCGTGCGTATTCTGATAGGTGATTGAGCATAATGGGGTATGGGCATGGGCAAGGTTCGCGTACAGATCAACGGTCGCACCTATCCGATCAGCTGCGAGGATGGTGAGGAAGACCACATCCGTCAGCTCGGCACCTACCTCGACGCGGTGGTGCGCAATCTGATCGAGACCGGCGGCGACACCAGCCAGATTACCGATACCCATCTTATGCTGATGGGGGGGCTCTTGGTGGCCGACGAGCTATCCGACGCCTATGCTAAGATCGAGGAGCTTGGCGGCGGTAGTGCGGTAGAGCGGCAAAGTGCGACGGCGACGTTTGAAGCGATGACGGTGCGGCTTGATGCCATTGCTTCGCGCCTTGAGAACTCTTAGATTCGTTTGCGGGCGGGTACTGCGCGATACGTCACAGGCGATTATGTCCCTGGGCCAACAGTGTTCCACTCGGGAGCTGTCCCTACCGGCGGTGTGCCGTCGGCACACGGCGCCCACCTGCACATGCAGGCGCCAGTGGTACTAGAACGCCAACGGTCGATGCGGTCCCGTCCACCTGATCGTCTTGTTAAAGAGAAGGCACGCCTGCGCCAGGTGTGCCGGGACGAACGCCAGCACCGCGCACACGATGCCGGTGCGCCGCTGGCGGCGGCGTTTCTTGACGCGATCCCGCTCGCTCCGGATGCGGTGGTCTCCGGCTATTGGCCGTTTCCCGATGAAATCGATCCGCGTCCGCTTCTGACCGCCCTGCATGCTTGCGGTCATGCCTTATGCCTGCCGGTGACAGAAGTGGGGGCGCCTTTGCGGTTTCGTGCTTGGACACCGTGCGATGTGCTTGTGTCAGGCCCGTTCGATACTCGTGAGCCGGCCTCGAACAAGCCAGAACAGCGCCCCGATTGCTTGCTCGTGCCCCTGCTCGCCGTCGATGACGATGGCTATCGGTTGGGTTATGGCGGCGGCTTCTACGACCGCACTCTGGCCGTGCTCGGCGACGCGCTCGGTGTCGGCCTCGCCTTCAACTTCCAGCGCTGCGGGCGGCTGCCGCGCGGCACCCATGACTGCCCGCTCGACTGGCTCGTCACCGAAAACGGCGCGACGCGCTTCGCGAGGGCGGCATGAATATTCTGTTCTGTGGCGATGTGGTAGGCAGCGCCGGGCGCGCCGCGCTGAGCAAATATCTGCCCGACTTGCGCCGTGACCTTGAGCTCGATTTTGTCGTTGTCAACGGCGAAAACGCCGCCGGCGGCTTCGGTATTACCGGTGCCATCGCTGAAACCCTTTTCGATCTCAGCGTCGATGTGATCACCACGGGCAACCATGTTTGGGACCAGCGCGAGGTGGCAACGGTGCTGGTGCGTGAGCCACGCCTGCTGCGTCCGATAAATTTTCCGCCTGCCTCGACGCCGGGCAATGGCATGGGCGTATACGAATACGAGAGCCCGCATAGGGGAAAAGTGCTCGTGGTCAATGTCATGGGGCGACTATTCATGGACCCCCTCGACGACCCGTTCGCGACTCTCGAGGCAGTGTTCGCCAAGCATGTCCTGGGGGAGAACATTGATGCCGCCATTGTCGATATGCATGCCGAGGCTACCAGCGAGAAACAAGCGGTCGCCCATTTTCTCGACGGTCGCGCCAGCCTCGTGGTTGGCTCCCACAGCCACGCACCCACCGCGGACGGCCAGATATTACCTGGCGGCACCGCCTACCAGAGCGATGCGGGCATGTGCGGGGACTACGATTCGGTAATCGGCTCGGACAAGGGCATGTGGGTGCAGAAGTTCCGGAGTAAGATGCCCGTCGGGCGCATCGGTCCCTCAAACGGCGCGGCTACGCTTTGTGCCGTCCTCGTGGAGACCGAGCCTCGCTCCGGGCTCGCCCGCAGCATAGAGCCCGTCATCCTCGGTGCCCGGTTGAAAGAACGGCGGCCAGGCTGAGAGTGACGCGACAAATTGTCGCCACAAAGCTCTGTTAGGCGAGGGGAATAGGCTGCTTGAAAGCTTTCGTAAACCCCAATATCTGGTATGTTGGCAAGAGCTGATGGGCAGCATGCAGGAAATTCGATGACGGCAGCGCGGCACCAAAGTCTGGTCGGCGACGCGCGAGCCTGAAGAGGTCTGAACAAGATGGCCGGCCATTCGCAATTCAAGAACATCATGTATCGGAAGGGCGCGCAGGATGCCAAGCGCGCCAAGATATTCGCCAAGCTGGCGCGCGAGATTACGGTTGCTGCCAAACAGGGTGTGGCGGATCCGGATATGAACCCACGCCTGCGCACCGCCATCGCTGCCGCGCGCTCGGCCAATATGCCCAAGGATAATATCGAACGTGCGGTCAAGAAAGGTGCCGCCGGCGACGACGACACGGTCTATGGCGAAATGCGCTATGAGGGCTTTGGCCCCGGCGGAGTCGCGGTGATCGTTGAGGCCTTGACCGACAACCGTAACCGCACTGCGGCTGAGGTGCGCGCCTCGTTTACGCGGCACGCTGGAAATCTTGGCGAGAGCGGCAGCGTCAACTTCATGTTCAACCATGTGGGTGTTGTCCGCTACGCAGCGGACGTGGCCGATGTGGACGACATGTTTGAGACAGCGGTGGAGGCCGGCGCGGAGAATGTTAATAGCGACGACAACGGCCATCAGATCACCTGCGAGGTTGGGGCCTTGCACGATGTGCGGGACGCGCTTGCGGCCGAGTTCGGCGAACCCAACGGTGTGGCGCTGGAGTGGCTGCCGGTAAGCACGGTCAGCATCGATGAAAACCAGGCCGAGACGTTGTTCAAGCTTATCGATGCCCTCGAGGACAATGACGACGTACAATCGGTGGCGGCCAATTTCGATATTTCCGACGACATCATGCAGCGGGTCAGCGCGCGTGGCTGAGGCCGGGTGGTGATGAGACTGATGGGGCTTGATCCCGGGCTCAACGCCACCGGCTGGGGCGTAGTGGAGAGCGACGGCGTGCATCTCTCCCACGTTGCCAATGGCACGGCGCGCACCAAGGCGGACGATGATCTCGCGCGCCGTCTCGCCGCCCTCGACGTGGCCTTGGCCGAGGTGATTGCGAGCTGGGCGCCGGATTCCGCCGCCATCGAGGAGACTTTCGTCAACTGCAATCCGGGCTCGGCGCTCAAGCTTGGGCTGGCCCGTGGCGTCGTCATGTTGGCCCCGGCGCGGGCCGGGCTTGCGGTCGCCGAATACAACAACTCACAAGTGAAAAAGGCTGTGGTTGGTAGTGGCCGTGCCAGCAAAGAGCAGATGCAGCTAATGGTCCGTCATTTGTTGCCGGGCTGCGAGCCAGGCAGCGCCGACGCTGCGGACGCGCTCGCCGTGGCCATCTGTCACGCCCACCATGCTACTAGCACCGGCGGGCGTTGGGCCGCGGCGCTGGCGGGGAGCGCAGCGTGATCGCGAGCCTCAGCGGCCGCCTTGCCGATGCAGCTGAGGACTCGGCCGTGGTCGACGTCGGTGGCGTCGGCTATCTGGTCTATTGCTCGGGCCGCACCCTGCGTGCCCTGCCGCCTGTCGGCGAAGCGGTGTCGCTCGTCGTCGAGACCCATGTGCGCGAAGACCATATCCATCTCTACGGCTTCCAGGCGCCGGTTGAACGCGACTGGTTCCGCTTGTTGCAGACCGTCCAAGGCGTTGGCGCGCGGCTTGCGCTGGCAGTGCTCTCGCTGCTGGCGCCTGATGAGCTTGTGACGGCCATCGCCGCCCAGGACACGGCCTCGCTGCGCAACGTCTCTGGCGTTGGGCCGAAAGCCGCCCAACGCATCGTCGCTGAGCTCAAGGATAGAGCCCACGCAGTCTCGCCGAGTGTTATCGTGGTGGCGGATGCCGCCGACGCGGCAGGTGAAGGCGGCACCGGCGAGGCGGTGTCGGCGCTGGTCAATCTCGGTTATGGCCGCGGAGAGGCATTCACAGCCGTTGCCACCGCCGCGCGCGAACTTGGCGAGGGGGCCGATGTCGGCGGGCTTATTCGACGCGGTCTCAAAGTTTTGGCACCAGCGTGAACGCGACCGCGAAACAGCGACTGGTTGATGCCGGCGTCGTCCTGGAGGACGGCGATACGGCACTGCGGCCACAGACGCTCGATGCTTTTGTTGGTCAGGCCGAGCTGCGCGCTAATCTCGGCGTCTATGTCAGCGCCGCGCGCCAGCGGCAGGAGGCGCTGGATCACACGCTGTTCTCTGGCCCGCCCGGCCTCGGCAAGACCACGCTGGCACAGATTGTTGCGCGCGAGCTCGGCGTAAGCTTCCGCGCCACTTCAGGCCCCGTCATTGTGCGTGCCGGCGACTTGGCGGCATTGCTCACCAATCTTGAGCCCCGCGACGTGCTGTTTATCGACGAGATCCACCGTTTGAATCCGCAAGTTGAGGAAGTGCTCTATCCGGCAATGGAAGATTTTCAACTCGACCTGATCATCGGCGAGGGGCCCGGTGCGCGTTCGGTGCGCATCGACATTGCGCCCTTCACGCTGGTCGGGGCGACGACACGCTCCGGACTCGTGGGAACGCCGCTGCGCGACCGCTTCGGCATTCAGGAGCGTTTGCGCTTCTACCGCGGCGAGGAGCTGGAGGCGGTGGTGAGCCGTGGTGCCCGGGTGTTGGAGATGCCGCTCTCCGATGATGGCGCCTACGAGATTGCGCGGCGTGCCCGCGGCACACCGCGCGTCGCCGGGCGCCTACTACGCCGGGTGCGCGACTTCGCCACCATCGCCGGGGCCAACATGGTGGATGCGGCGATTGCGGCGGATGCGCTGTCGCGTCTCGCCGTCGACGGTCGCGGGCTCGACGCCATGGACCGGCGCTACCTCGCCTGCATCGCTGACAAGTACGCGGGCGGCCCGGTCGGCGTGGAAACCCTGGCGGCGGCATTGTCGGAAGAGCGTGACACCATCGAGGATGTCATCGAACCCTATTTGATGCAGCAGGGCTTCCTGGCGCGGACGCCGCGCGGTCGCGTTTTGACGCAGCTCGCCTGGGAGCATATGCAGCGTCGACCTACCAAAGCGGCGCTCGAGCAAATGGAGTTTCTGGGGCCGGAGGCAGGTGATGGCTGATGTGCATATTTGGCCGCTGCGAGTCTATTACGAAGATACCGATGCCGGCGGCATTGTTTATTACGCTAACTACCTCAAGTTTGTGGAGCGTGCCCGCACCGAGTTGCTACGCGAGCGCGGCATCGACCACCAACACCTGCTTGCTGACGCCGGCCTTGTCTTAGCGGTACGCGACTGTGCCATCGAGTATTTCATACCGGCGCGGCTCGATGACGCGATCGATGTACATACGCGCGTATGCGGAATCAGCGCAGCGACGATCCGCATTGAGCAGACGGTGCTGCGCGGCGACGAAGTTTTGGCAAGCGCGAGGCTCCGTATCGTCTGTCTGCGCCAGGATGGCCGGCCCGCGCGTCTGCCCGTGGCGGTGCGCGACGCCGTCACCGCCTTTCACTGATGGGATCACGGTAATGCAAACGAAGAGCACGATAAAAGCATGGAAACGATAACTCCCGAGGCGGCCGGGATGGCCGCCGACCTCTCGGTCTGGGCTCTGGCCAGCGAGGCCGACATGGTGGTCAAACTAGTGATGGGCGTGCTTCTGCTCGCCTCGGTCTGGTGCTGGACGATCATCTTCGAGAAATCGCGCCAGTTACAGCGCCTGCGCGCTAAGGCGGATGCCTTCGAGGACTCTTTCTGGTCCGGCGGCTCTCTGGAAGAGCTTTACGAGCGTGTTGGCCAGGCACCCGACCATCCGCTCGCCATGCTTTTTACTGTGGCCATGCGCGAATGGACCCTGGCCACCGCGCACGGCACAGCCGTATCGGAAACGCGCGACCAGGCCTCATTGCAAAGCCGCATAGATCGCGTCATGAACGTTGCCATGCAACGCGAGATGGAGGGGCTCGAGCGCCGTATCGGCTTTCTTGCCACGGTCGGCTCGACGGCGCCTTTCATTGGTCTGTTCGGCACGGTCTGGGGGATTATGAACAGCTTTCAGGCTATTGCCGGCACGCGTAACACCTCGCTGGTGGTCGTCGCGCCCGGCATTGCCGAGGCGCTGCTGGCGACCGCCTTGGGGTTGGTTGCGGCGATCCCAGCCGTGGTTGCCTACAACAAACTATCGGGTGACCTCAATCGCTATGCTGGGCGGCTAGAGACCTTTGCCGGTGAGTTCAGTGCTCTTCTGTCACGGCAGATGGCAGAGCGGGGGGGCTGATGGCCGGCGTCGGCGTCAAGCGCGAAGCGGGGCGGCGCTACCGCCCCATGGCGGAGATCAATGTCACGCCCTTCGTCGACGTGATGCTGGTGTTGCTCGTGGTATTCATGGTCACGGCACCGCTGCTGACCGTCGGTGTCGAGGTCGATCTGCCGGAAAGCGCCGCCACTGGTTTGCCGGGCGACGACGAGCCCCTCACCGTGAGTATCGATGCCGAAGGCGTAGTTTTTTTGCAAGAGCTCAAGGTCGAGTTAGCCGATCTGGTGCCGAAGCTGCAGGCGGTCGCGGCTGAACGCCCGGACCTGCGCATTTTCGTGCGCGGCGACAAGAGCGTAGCTTACGGCCTTGTAATGCAGGTTATGGGTACCATCAACGCCGCCGGATTCGGCGAGGTTGGGTTGGTTACCGAGCTGCCCACCCCCCAGCGGGGTGAGGGCTGACGCCATGCAGCGTGCGATGGTTATATCGATGCTGCTGCACCTCGCGGTGATCACGCTTGTCTATGTCGGTGTGCCGCATTTATTCGAGGATTCGCCATTACAGGAGGCGGTGACCACCGTCACGTTCGTGCCGATCGCCGAGGCGCGCAATCTGCCCAAAGCCTTGCCGGTGGCGGAGGCACCTGAACCCGAACCGAGTGAGGCACCACCGCCACAGGTTGAAGATACGCCGCCGCCGCCGCCGCCGGTACTTGAAGTCGCTGAGCCCGAGCCGCCACCACCACCGTTGCCGGACCCCAAGCCTGAGCCCGAGGTGGCGGAGCCCGAGCCGGCGCCGGCGCCGGCTCCGATCGAAGTTACCACCCTGCCGGCGGAGATTCAGCGGCCACGACCGAAGCCCATGCCGCCGGTACGGCTCGACTTTGAATCTGCGCTGCAGAGCCTGGAGAAGATGGAGCCGGTACCGCGCGCGCCGGAGCCTGAGACCGAGACGACGCCTGCAGCCGCCGACCCAATCGACCAGTTGCTGGCGGAAGCCGCTACGCCCCATCGTTTGGACACCCCGTTGAGCCAGACCGAGGTCGACGCCATTCGCTCGCAGATCCAACGCAACTGGAATGTTCCCGCCGGGGCCCGCGACGCGCACGAAATGCGCGTCACCCTGCGGCTTCAGTTGCGCCGAGATGGCACAGTCGAGCGCGTTGAAGTGGACGAAAGGGACCGCATGCGCATGCAGTCCGACCCTTTCTACCGTACCATGGCCGAAAGCGCTGTGCGGGCGGTACGCAAGACAGAACAGATTCAATACCTCTCGCCCAAAAAATACGAGCAGTGGCGGGATATAAAGCTGACCTTTGATCCCAGGGAGATGTACGGGTGATGACAGGACGTGTCATAGGCCTTGTTTTCGGCCTGTTTGCCGTCGCTACGACGGTGCCGGCCGTAGCCCAAATCGAGATCGATATTACGCACGGCCAAGTCGAGCCGGTGCCCATTGCGGTAACCGGTCTTGTTGGCGGGACCGGGCCTGAGCGCCAACTCGGAGCCGATATTGCCGCCGTGGTCTCGGGCGATCTCGATAGCTCGGGTCTGTTCCGCCCGCTCGATCCGCGAAGCTTCCTGCAAAAGCCAGATCAGATTGGCGTTGTCCCTCGCTTCGGCGATTGGCGCCAGATCAACGCTCAGGCCCTCGTCACCGGTAAGCTGAGCGTCAGCGGTGATGGTTTTGTCGATGCCGAGTTTCGCCTTTGGGACGTGTTTTCCGAGCAATATCTGATTGGCTTTCGACTGCGGGCGCCGCGCGACAAGTGGCGCCGTGTAGCGCATCTAATCGCCGATGCAACCTATCAGCGGATCACCGGCGAAGAAGGCTATTTCGACACCCGCATCGTCTATGTCGCCGAGACCGGGCCGACCGAGGCGCGTATCAAGCGCCTGGCCATTATGGACCAGGACGGCGCCAACCACCGCTTCCTCACCGACGGCCGCCACCTCGTGCTGACACCGCGCTTCTCGCCGACCTTGCAGGAGATCACCTATCTCTCCTACCTCGATGGCCAGCCGCGGGTCTATATTCGCAATATCGACACAGGTCAGCAGGAGATCCTGGGAAAATTTCACGGCAACATGACTATCGCGCCGCGCTTCTCCCCCGACGGCAACAAGGTTGTCATGTCGGTTGCCCTGGACGGCAACACGGAGATCCACGAGCTTGACCTTCGCACTGGGGTGCAGTTGCAGCTGACGCGTCACCCTGCCATTGACACCGCGCCGTCTTATTCCGCCGATGGCAAGCGCGTAACCTTTGAATCCGACCGCTCGGGCACTCAGCAAGTCTATGTCATGAATGCCGACGGCAGTGGCGTAAAGCGCATCAGCTTTGGGAAGGGGCGTTACGCCACTCCGGTCTGGTCGCCGCGCGGCGACTGGATTGCGTTTACCAAGTCGCGTGGCAGCGTTTTCTATATCGGCGTCATGCGTCCTGACGGCAACGATGAAAGGCTGCTGTCGACGGGCTTCCTCGTGGAAGGACCAACCTGGGCGCCGAACGGCCGCGTGCTAATGTTCTTCCGGGACCAGCCGGGCGGCGGCGGGCGCAATGGGCGGGTGCGGCTAGTCAGTGTTGACATCACGGGGCGCAACGAGCGCGAGATCGTCACGCCTACCGATGCCTCCGATCCGGCGTGGTCGCCGCTAATCCCGCGCAAGGCCCCGGGGAGCGGGCCGGATGTGCGCTAATCACAAATGCGAGTTGATCTTGATAAGCGCGTGTCCTGCCAATACAATCGACAAATGTGGTTTCGTCAGTGTGGGGGCAGGTATCGCCGCCGGTCGAGCATTGTCTCGACAAGGAACGCTAAGCCGCTCGTTTTCTCATCGCCGGCACTGTGCTGTGGCGAGCGTCACGAGCCAATTTGGGAGACTGCGTAAATGCGGACCAAACTGATCGCCCTGGCGGGCGCAATTCTTCTCCTCGCTGCCTGTGAGACGGATTCCGATGAGGCCGCGGATGCTGGCGGCACCGGTGACACGGGTACGCCGGCACCGGTGGTCGAGGCCGCGCCGGAGATTCGCGAAACACCTCCACCGCTTCCGCTGACGTCGCAGGAGCAATTCGTCCAGGAAGTCGGTGATCGCGTGTTCTTTGACTACGACCGCTACGATGTGCATCCGGACGGCCAGGACACGCTGCGCCGTCAGGCTCAGTTCCTAAAGATTAACGGGAACCTCAGCATTATGATTGCTGGACATTGCGATGAGCGCGGCACGCGCGAGTACAATTTGGCGCTTGGCGAGCGCCGCGCGACTGCAGCGAAGAACTTCTTGGTATCGCTCGGTGTCCAAGCTTCGCGCATCGGCACCATCTCCTACGGTAAGGAGCGGCCGATCGTACTTGGTCATACCGAGGCGGCCTGGGCCCAGAACCGAGTCGGTATCTCGAGCATCAACTGAGTTGGCGGATTTTGGCGGGCGCTTTATCTGGCGCCCGCCGTTGCGCCTTAGTCTGGCCACGATCCGCTGGCACTATCGGCCACATTACTGACCGGCCGAGCGAGACAATATGAAAGCTTTGCGAGTCCACTTGGCGGCCCTGTGTGCCGCCGTCGTGTTTTTTAGCGCAACGCCCGCCTTCCCCCAGGATCTCAGCCTTGCCGCTCTGGTCGATCGCCTGGAGCGGCTCGAGCGTGGCCTCGGCCTGATCACACGCCAGCTTGCCAATGCGGGCGTGCCCGAGAGCGCCCATAGCGCCGGCGAAGGTGATGCTGAGGCTGTGGCGCGCCAGGAGGTGCGCTTCAGCGAGCTGGAAGACCAGCTGCGCCAGCTTACCGGCCAGATCGAGGAGGCTCATTTCGCCCTGCGTCAGGTCGGCGACCGGGTCGAGTTGATGGTAGCCGACACTGACGCGCGTCTGGCCGCTATCGAGCAGCGCCTAGCCGAGACGCTGGCGCCGACACCTGGCCCCGTCGCAGATGCGGGCGGCGGCTCGCTCTCCACCATGGCGATCGACAGTGGCAGCCTCAGCAATGAGGGCCACGGCGTGCTCGGCACCATTCCGGCCGGGGGCACTGACGTTGCCGCGGCCCAGCCGCCTGAGGACCAGCCGGTGGCCGACGTCTACAGCCAAGCCATTCAGCTGCTTAGCCAAACCGACTACGCGGCAGCGCGGGCGGGCTTCCAGGCCATCATCGATGCCTATCCCGAGGATCCGCTAGCTGGCAACGCCCATTTTTGGATTGGCGAAATTTACATGAAGCAGGGCGACCACCAAAGCGCGGCGGTCGCCTTCGCGCGCGGCTACAAGAGCTTTCCCGACGGCAACAAGGCTGCGGACAGCCTGCTCAAGCTCGGCCTGGCCTTCGTCGCCATGGACAAGATGCGCGAGGCCTGCGCCGCCTACGAGCGCCTGACGCGGGAGCTCGGCAGCGCGCCGGGCCATATTACAGATCGCCTGCCCGTGGCTCGCGCTGAGGCGAGCTGCTGAGCACGGCGCTCGGCGAGGCAGAGTTTGCCTCACTAATTGAGGCCCTTGGGCCGTTTGAGAGTGTCCCAGTGCTAGCCGCAGCGGTCTCTGGCGGCGTTGATAGCCTTTGCCTCGCCTTACTCGCCGAGCGCTGGGCGGTGCGGCGCGGCGGCAGGCTGGTGGGTCTCGTGGTTGACCACGGCCTGCGCCCCGAATCTCAGAGCGAGGCGGAAGCCACCTGTGCCCGTCTTTGTGAGCTCGGAATGGAGGCCCGCCTGCTTGTCTGGCGGGGCGGGAAGCCGAAGAGTGGTATCCAGGCCGCAGCGCGCGAGGCGCGCTACCATTTGCTGTTTGAAGCTTGCCGGCGGGAAGGCTTGCTGCACCTACTGCTCGCCCACCACGCCGGCGACCAAGCCGAGACCGTATGGCTGCGTCATAAAGCTAGCAGTGGCCCGGCAGGCCTCGCCGCCATGCCTGTGTGTGCCGAGCGCGACGGCGTGCGTCTATTGCGCCCGCTGCTTGGCGTTCCCGGCGACCGGCTGCGTGTGACCATGCAGGCGGCCGGCCAAAGCTGGATCGAAGACCCTTCGAATCGAGATGCCGCGTTCGCCCGCGTGCGCGCCCGCCGCGCCATCGCCGGCGAGGGCGCCGTCTTATGCGCCGAGGCCACCGTACAGGCGCAGCGCCGCCACGACGATGACCACCGTATCGCCCGATTGCTGGCCGAGACGGTATGGCTTTCCCCAGCCGGGGCGGCGGAGGTCGATATTGCCACCCTGCTGGCCGCAGGGCAGCCGGCACAAAGGGTGCTCGCGCGCGTTTTGGTCTGCCTTGGCGGAGGCAGGTATGCGCCCCGTGGAGAGAGGCTAGCGCGTCTGCTCGAGGCCCTGTCGAAGTCGACGCCGCGCACCCTTGGCGGCTGCCGCCTGCTGCCGCTCGCCGACGGCCGGCTCCTGATTTGCCGCGAAGCGCGCGCTATTGTGCCGACCGGTCCTGTTGATGAGACCTGGGACCGACGCTTCCGCATCCGCGCGAAGGCTGTCGAAGGTGCTACCCTACGACCCCTTGATGATGCCACCTGGGGGCGCCTGCGCAAAGGGGCGGATACGGTGCTCGAGGCCTTGCCGCAGCCGGTGCGCGAAGGTCTTCCGGTGCTCTGGAGCCTTGACGCGCCCCTTGCGTTGCCCCACCTAGACAAGTGGGAGATGGGACTGCCGTCGCTGGCGGTGCGCTTCCGGCCTACGCAGGCTTTGCTGGGAGCACCTTTCGCGACTATGAGGGAAATGACGTCTTGAATATGTTCGGCCGTAACATCGTGCTTTGGATCATCATTGCGCTCCTGCTTCTGACCCTGTTCAATCTGTTTCAGAGTAAGGGCGAGACCGACGCCTCGAGTCAGCTCGCCTTTTCGGATTTCCTCGACCGGGTAGAGGACGGGCAGATCCGCGACGTTACCATAGAGGGCGAGCGCATCACGGGGCATTTCGCTGGTACCGGCCAGGGCTTCACGACCTATGCGCCGGACGATCCGACCCTGGTTCAGCGTTTGCACGAGCAGGGTGTGCGCATCAGCGCCAAGCCGGACAAGGAAGGCGTCTCACCGCTTTACGGCATATTATTAAATTGGCTACCGATGATCCTCATTGTCGCGGTGTGGATATTCTTCATGCGCCAGATGCAGAGTGGCGGCGGTAAGGCGATGGGCTTTGGTAAGTCGCGCGCTAAGCTGCTCACCGAGCGCCAAGAACGCGTCACCTTTGACGACGTGGCTGGCATCGACGAGGCCAAGGAGGAATTGCAGGAGATTGTTGAGTTCCTGCGTGATCCGCACAAGTTCCAGCGCCTTGGCGGCCACATTCCCAAGGGCGTGCTGCTGGTCGGCCCGCCGGGCACGGGCAAAACGCTGCTAGCACGTGCCATCGCCGGCGAGGCCAATGTGCCCTTCTTCACCATCTCCGGCTCGGATTTCGTCGAGATGTTCGTCGGCGTTGGTGCCAGCCGTGTGCGCGACATGTTCGAGCAGGGTCGCAAGAACGCGCCCTGCATCATCTTCGTCGACGAGATCGATGCTGTCGGCCGGCA
>PVBE011962860.1_pt1 | contig 18148 bp, 3 predicted proteins | sample 1631181 | NCBI WGS metagenome assembly PVBE01 (sample SAMN08397723, study PRJNA350692) | Marine metagenome, whole genome shotgun sequencing project. | isolation source: water | place: Pacific Ocean | collected 2012-04
ACATTCGCCGGCTACAGCCACCTCAATGTTGGATCATCTTCCTCGCAATCCGGAAACGACTACGCACTCAAGAGCAACGGTGTATACGCCGGGGGATGGTGGAGATCCACCGATGACCTGTCGCTGGGTTCCTTCATTGCGGGAGATACAGGATCAGTCAGAACCTCAAATCTCCAACTCGACGTCAAGGGACTGCTCGTGGGAGCCTCCTTCGACTACACCCCGATGGGCCCGGATGGCCCCCTGCGAATACTGGGCACGGCGTCCTATGCAAACTTCGAATTCCAAGGACAACGCCAGAGCCTGGTCGGGCGTTACGATATCCACGCGTTCGACGCCAATACTCTCGAAGCGGGATTACGCGCCGAATACGACCTCCTCGACGAGGACGGCCTCAGGATCACCCCCACTCTCGGTCTTCGCCATATCACCAGCAATACGAACGGGGTTAAAGAGACAGGCGGACCGGGAGCCCTGGACGTGGAGGGGCAGGACCATGACGCATCCCTCCTCGATCTGGGCGTCTTCGTAAACTATCAGAAGTTCGGGGATCCCTTCGGACTCCACGCCGAACTCCGCTGGCAGCACGACTTCGCGGATGCTCATCGTGACGTCGATGCGACCTTCGCTGCATCCGCCGCGTCCTTCCAGGTGACGGCACCGGGAATGAGTTCGGATGCCTTCGTGTTCAGCATCGGCTCCTACTACGACTTCAATGAACGCTACCGCATTGGACTGCACTACCGGGGCGAACGACGACGCAACGCAGACCTACTCCACAGCGTCAACCTGCGCTTCATGGCCGGATTCTAGGAACCCCCTGAAAACCAACTGACCAGACCCTCTCCCCCCCTTGCTGCACTCACAGATATGAACCAAAAAAAAGAACCCCTTAGCCAAACCAATTTCCTGATTGCAGGGATTGTCGCTGTCATCCTGGTGGCAGCCGGAATCGGCTACCTCGTTGGGAAAAAGGGCCAGACCTCTGCCCCTGAAACCCGGCAGACTTCACCGGGCGAGGCCCAGGCCCCCACGCCGGCATCTCCAGCCCCGGCCCCGGCCACCCCGCCACCTGCAGCCCCGCAAAGTAAGGGCCTGAGCGCCGCCGACCTCGCGAAAGCCAAGAACGTCCCCGCGGTCCTGCAGGATCCTGCCGGGAACTACCAACTCGTGGCAGTCATCGAAGGGGAAGAGGCAAATCGAAAACTGACCTCAAGCCTCCAGATCGTCGGGGCCCAGCGGCAGCGCCTGCTCGGCCTCTCGCGGGAATATGACCGCCTGCCCGCGAGCTCCATCCAGCAACGGGAACTGATTGCGGGAGAAATCCTCAAGGCCCGCCAGACCCTGGCTCGCAACCTGCAGTTCATGGCCCGGAACTACGGCTATTCCCTCCAGTTCAACTACCGCCTGGTCCCACATGCGGCCTCCCTGCTTCTGATCACCACAGGAGAGGACGGCAAGCAGGCCTCCAAGCTGGCGCACGAATTCAAGGACGCTGTGTCCTACGAACGCTTCCAGAAAATGCGGGATGACTACCTCCTCCTCAGTGTGGACGAGGCAAAGAAGGCGGCTGCCGACGCGGCTGCAAAGGAAGCTCCAGAGTCTCCTGCGCCGGCCACCCCCGAGTCTCCTGCGCCGACCACCCCGAACGCAGCACCAGCCGATGCAACAGAGCCGGAACCGGATCCCGCCCCATCTCCACAGCCTGCCGCTCCGGAGCCAAGCCCGGCCCTGAAGGCCATGCAGGAAGAACTGGTCAAGGAGTTCCACTACGACCCAACAAAAAACCACCAGGTGAATCTCGAAAAGACCGCCCTCTATGCGCGACCCGGCAATCGCTAATACCTCTTAGGACTGGCTTCCTGCCAGGACCGCAGCATCCCCCCACAATTTACTTTCCGCCTCTTGCAACAATCCCGCCCACAGTCTCCCATGAAACAAAGCGCAATATTTCACCCGATTGCCAGATGCGTCGGAACGTTCCTCCTCGCTGCAGGATCGGTTATGGGTGCGGGCCTCACAGTAGAACCGGTGGCCCCGGTAAGCGTAAGCGGGACAACAGTCTTCACCTTGCCCTCAGTCAGGGCGAGCAACAGCGGAACAGGCACCTTGCGTTTCCTGAACGAGAATGCCGCCGCAGCGCAAGTATCGATTGCCCTGCTCAATAACGACGGCACAAACTCAAACTCTGAGGTATTCACGCTTTCGAGCGCCTCCCAGCAATTTACGGTCGGCGGACACTGGCAAGGCGTGGACGGAGATAAGGAGATCACTATCAACTTTTCACCCCCCACAACCGGGCTGCATGAGGCCATTCTGAAAGTAACGTGCAACCCGGGCGGAGCGACACAGAACTATTCACTTAAGGGCACAGGCACAGAACCTCAGATCATCGTCAAGAACCACCAGGGTAGCCCGCTGGACTACAACCCAACTACGTATCCTGTAGTCAACCTGGGCAATAGCACCTTCTTCATCACAGCAGCAAGCGACTTTACGATCGAAAACGCAGGGGATTATCCCCTGACGATAACCGGAATTACAATTAGTCCCCCCAATAGTGATTTCACCGTCAGCGCGATCCCGACAATGGTGGCGGCCGACGGCGCAGAAAACTTCACCGTCACCTTTACCCCATCTGCCACTGGCCCGCGCACGGCCACATTGGAGATCATCCACGACGACGCTGGAAAGTCTCCCTTTCAGGTCACGCTGTCCGCCATAGGAAACGGGCCCAGGATCATCGTCAAGGACCACAGCGATACCACACTGAACTACAGCCCGACTACGTATCCCGAAGTCAACCTGGGGAGCGTCAGTGGCGCGACCGATTTTACTTTCGCGATCGAGAACAGTGGCGACGAGGTCCTGAACGTCACCGGCATCACCACCACAGGGGCAGACAACTCGGACTTCGTAGTAAGTAACGCTCCCGACTCCGTGTCAGCGGGAGCATCAGAAAACTTCACCGTCACCTTCACTCCCAACGCCACCGGTCAGCGCACGACCACCCTTCAAATCACCCACGACGACTCCGACGAGACTCCCTTTCGGATAAAGCTGACTGGATCTGCCAAGAGCCCCCAGATCATCGTCAAGAATCCCGACAACAACTCTCTGACTTACGACGCAAGCACATATCCCGATGTCAACCTCGGCAACAGCAATTTAAATAGTTCGGCTTCACACACCTTCACGATCGAGAACAGCGGGGACCAGAGTCTGAATATTACCGCAATCACCACCACAGGGGGAGACAGCTCAGAATTCGTGGTGGGCGCCATCCCCGCCAGCGTGTCGGCCGCATCCAGCGAAACCAACAACGGGTCGAGCACCTTTACCGTCACCTTCACTCCCAACGCCACCGGTCAGCGCACGACCACCCTCCAAATCACACACGACGATTCTGACGAGTCTCCCTTCCGGATCACGCTGGTCGCCAGCGGAACACGTGCGGCCTACACCGGAACCGGAGTAGATCTCGTCGGAGTGCTTACGACAATCCCACCGGGCGATGTCAGGGTGGAGATCTCCAGCGACCCGGAATTTCTGCCGACGGTCGACACCTATGCAGGCACCAACTCCGCAGGGAATACGGACGGATCGCGCCTTTCAGCCCACTTCTCCAAACCTTCCAGTGTAGCCGCTGACAATAGTGGAAATCTCTTCATAGCCGACACGGTCAACAACCAGATCCGCATGATTAACTCCAGCGGCGAGGTCACCACCATTGCCGGGGCACCGGGCGTGGAGGGCTATGGCTTCGTTAACGGCTCGGGATATCTGGCGCGCTTCCAGTTTCCTGCCGCGGTGGCGGTCGATTCAATCGGCAACGTTTATGTCGCCGACACCTTTAACCACTCCATCCGCAAGCTGACCGGAACCCCCGGAGGAGCATGGACCGTGACCACTCTCGCAGGGTCAGGAGTGCCCGGCTTCATGGACGGAGCAGGCTCCTCGGCCCGATTCAACCTGCCTCAGGGACTTGCGATTGATAATTCCGGGAACGTCTACGTCGCAGACACCGAGAACCACCGGATTCGGCTGATCTCACCTGCCGGAAGGGTGAGCACCGTTGCGGGCACAGGAACGAGCGGAAACACAGATGGGAACGCAGCAGTTGCCAAGTTCTCCTCTCCGGTCGGCCTTGCGCTGGACGACCAGGACAACCTCTACGTGGCGGACAGCGGCAATCACAAGATCCGCATGATCGACCGCTCCGTCGACGTCATCAGCACCATCGCAGGGAACGGAAATTCGGGTCTCGTCGACTCCAACCAATTCAATTGGCCGACCGGACTGGTATTGGCGAATAACGATACCATCTATGTCGCAGACAAACTCAACCACGCCATTCGCCAACTGACCCGGAATGGAAGCTCGTGGTCTCTGACCACCCTGGCAGGCACTGGCTCATCCGGTTACACGGATGGACTAAAGATAAGTGCCCAATTCCATTGCCCGACCGGACTGGCCCTCGACACCAGTGGCAACCTGATCGTAGGGGACGGCGAAAACAACGTCCTGCGCCGAATCACTCTCCAGAACATTTCCTCAACCGCCAGCGCGAACGGAACAACGGTAAGTACATCCCTGGATGCGGGCACCCTCGGAATAAACTCCTACACGAACTACTACGTTCGCTGGGTCGATGATAGCAGCCAAGTCCTCGCGACCACCCATCCTCACATCTCATTTCGGATCGTTGACTTACCGGAGGTGAGAAATCTCCAAGCCTCCACCATCGAAAACACGGAGGCCACCGTTAGCGCCGAGGTCAATCCCAGCCAGAGTGAAACAACGGTAAAGTTCGAAATCTCCACTGATCCCAAGCTTCTCCCCCCTCTTCGGGTCGACACTGTCCCCGGGGTTACAGGCAAGCCGAGGGGAATCGCGGTCGACCAAAATGGCAATCGCTATGTGGCAGATCAACTTCGCAACAAGATCTGGAAGATTGATGCCTCCAACGGCACTGTCACAACCCTCGCAGGGACCGGATTAGCCGGATTTGCTGACGGCCAAAACGCGCAATTCGACCACCCCTCCGGTATTGCCATCGACGACTCCGGCAATCTCTACGTGGCGGACACCAACAACCACCGGATCCGGAAAATCGATACCTCCAGCGGCACCGTGACAACCATAGCCGGATCCGGGGTCGCAGGATTTCAGGACCACCAGACAAATGCCGCCAGCGGAAAACTCCTCTACCCCAGCGCAGTAGCAGTCAACAGTGACGGCACCAAACTCTACGTGGCTGACAAGGACAACCACCGCATCCGGTTTATCGCGCTCGACACCCCCGCGACGATCAGCACCCTCGCAGGGACCGGCACGGCCGGATTTGCAGACGGCCAGGGCCAGAGCGTCGCCCAGTTCAATACACCTACCGGGGTAACCGTCGATTCAAGCGGGAACGTCTATATTGCGGACCGGGAAAACCACCGCATCCGCAAGGTAGTGCCCAGCAGTGGCGTGGTCACTACGTTAGCGGGCTCCGGAGCAGCAGGCTTTGCGGACAACACTGACGGACAAACCGCGGAATTCAATCAACCCTCTGACCTTGCAATCGACCAGCACGGTAATCTCTACATTGCTGACAGTGGCAACCATCGCCTTCGGAAAATGGACCTGAGCGGGGCAGTCAGCACGGTCGCCGGGGCAGGGACTGCCGGGTATGCCGATTCCACGACTGGATCTCTCATCCCTCCCGACCGGACAGAATTCAACAGCCCATCCGCCATAACGGTGTCTGCCGGAACCATCTACCTCTCTGATACGGGAAACAATAAGGTGCGAAGGATTTTTCGCGACACGCTACCATCCTTCAATCCGGCGACCTCTCCGCTCACTGGTAACACCTTTCAAGCGGTGAGCACTCTCATCCCTCTCAACCTTTCACCCGGGGCGACCTATCACTTTCGTGCCGTAGCGGAAAACCAGCGCGGTCAGGCCCAGGGACCAATCACAAGTTTCACCACCTTGACCTCCCAGGAAATCGCCCTCGTTGACGACTCCACCAACCTCAGCCTGACTCACTCACAATCCAATCAGGTCGATTTCGGCGACACATTCGTTGGAAACTCCGTATCCCGAGACTTTACCATCCGTAACAATGGAGAGTCGGACCTGACCGTAACTTCAATCACGGTACCCACCGGTTACACACTGCAAACGCCGGCCACTCTGGCGAACGGAGCCGGCACAATCACTGGCGGGCAGTCGGCCACCATTACGGTTTCCCTGACGGGCTTCCAAGGCGGTACTTACAGCGGGAACCTTGTGATCGACAGTGACGCTGCCGTCTCCTCCTTTACTGTTCCCCTTGCCGGAACCGTCCTGGATCCACCAACCGTCACCACCCTGATGGCCACAAATCGCACCCTGACCAGTGCAACCCTGCGGGCCTCAATTAACCCCGAGGGCACGAGCACCACGACATGGTTTGAATACTCCCCTGACCCCAATCTGGCCGGCGTCAACGTCACCACCTTCGCAGGGTCATCCGCAGGATTTGCAGCGGGGCCGCGCTTGAGCGCAAAATTCGATGAGCCACGCGGTCTGGCCACTGACGCGGATGGGGTCATCTACATAGCGGACACTGCCAATAACCGCATCCGGGCCATCGATCCCAGCGGGAACACCAGGGTCATTGCGGGAACAGGGGTAGCTGGATTCGCTGAGGGCACTGCCGCCCAGGCACAATTCGACAGTCCAACCGGCGTGGTGGTGGCATCCGACGGCACTCTTTACGTCACCGACAAGGACAACCATCGCATTCGATCCATCTCCCCGGCAGGACTGGTCGACACCCTTGCCGGCACCGGTGAGGGAAATTTCACCGACGGCGTCGCAGACGCTGCCCGCTTCAACTATCCGTGGGGAATCGCAATGGAAACGGACGACATTCTCTACGTTGCGGACCGGGACAACAACCGTGTCCGCAAGTTGACCCGGGGCGAGGATGGCGTGTGGACAGTGGGCAGCCTCACGGCCGCTCTCAGCAATCCACTCGGCATCGCGGTCAGCACCAACGGTGAAGTCTACGTGACTGAGGACGGAAGCCATGCGGTCCGCCGGATCAGCAACGCCGGATCCGTCGACACCCTTGCCGGCAACAACGCCACATCCGGCTTTGCGGATGCCAGCGGCGGCGCGGCCAGGTTCGACTCCCCCCAGGGACTCTGTCTCGACTCCAGCGGACACATCCTCGTGGCGGATACCGGCAACCACCGGATTCGCCGGATCGCACCCGATAGAACCGTAACCACCCTGGCAGGTTCCGGTAATCCTGGAAACGCTGATGGCACGGGCGGGGGGACCGGGACGGCCCGGTTCAATGAACCGGTCTCAGTCGTTACCACCGACGACAACTACGTGATCGCCGGGGAACGCATCAACGGCACCCTGCGCCGGATCTCCTCCACCACGATTGTGACCCTGGTCCCTGGCAGTCTACAGGGAGTAACGGCTCAGCCGGTCTCCCTGAGCGTGGGAAATCTGCTTCCGAACACTGCTTATTATTTCAGGGCGAGGGCACAAAACAGTTCGGGCACGACGATTGGCTCCAACATCCAGACATTCACCAGTCGCCCTCTCACCCCCTTCGAAAACTGGCAGGTCAATGAATTCCAGGAGGACGCCATAGATCCTGCCGTCGCCGGCCCGGAAGCAGACCCTAACAACGACAGCTGCGTCAACCTGATCAAATACGCTCATGGGATAGATCCCCACGACCAGAACTGCGAGGGCTTGCCTGTAATTTCAGTCAATCCCGCGAACACGGTATTTTCCTACACCAGAAATCAATCCGCAACCGACCTCACCTACACGATCCAGGAAAGTGAAGACCAACACAACTGGGTGACTGTCCCTAACGCGACAGAGCAATACCTTCCACTATCCGCTGATCAATCAAGGCCGTGGATAAGTCCCGTGCAGGTCATCGCATCCATTCCACGACGCACTGACACTTCCGGCAACGACCAGGACCCGATACCTGCCCTTTTCCATCGCCTCGTGATCTCATTCAAAAATCCCTGAACGACGAACCCTCCTTCCTCCCTGATTCCATGAAGACAATTCCTTCGCCTGCTCTATCCCTTGCAGTCACATCCTGCCTCGCACTTCTATGCCCTGCTTCAGCGCTCCTGGCCCAGACCGCAACACAGGACATCCCCCTGGACGCAGGCTGGAACGCGGTCTGGCTGGAAGTGGAACCGATCTACCCCGACGACCACGCTCACAGCCCAGGGCAGGCCAAGGCCCCCGATGATGTCTTCACGAATCCCACGGTGACCAAGGTCATCAGCCCCAACCCCTCCGCTGGCACCGCTGAATTCTTTGCTCAGAATCCAACGGCTGTTCCAGCCACCATCACCCAGGCACTGTGGCAGCAATGGAGCCGTTCTGCCGTCGCGAATAACAACAACCTTCGCATGGTCACGGGCAACCGCCCCTACCTCATCCATGCCTCCGCCCCGGGAGCCGTCGCCATTACAGGAAAGGTGCGCTTCCAGCGCCCGGTCTGGGTCGCTGACCGCTACAACCTGATTGGCTTTGGGTTGGCCGGCACCCCTGCCTCTCCCACCCTGCCAACCTTTGCCGAGTTCTTCGCACCTGTCAGCACCACGCACCAGGCCAGCAGGATCTACCAGCTCAACGCGACGAGTGGAAACTGGACCGCGGTCACCCCGACCACGGCCATGACCTCCAACGAGGCCTACTGGATCTTTTCCAACGGATCATCCGACTACATGGGACCAATCGCAGTCGATTTCAAGGGTGCTCCCACCGGGGGATTGAGCTTCGGAGGACCAACCGACGTCCGGCAGGTTGGAACCGGGACGGATGGGCTCGAACTGGATCTTGAGGAAATCGTCTTCAGCAACCTCAGTGAGTCGCAACCCGGCGCTCCCACCCTGGACCTGATCGAAGCGGATCCCGGTCCGGGCACCCTTGCTCTCCACGTTGTTAAGCCCAATAGCACCAACCTTGGCTACACCCTTGGCAACCGGGTGGACACCGCCGCCGGCCCGACCACCAATCCCAGTAATCTGGACGAAATCGTGAACGGGGGAACCACCCGGATTCTGACCCTCGGAGCACGCCGCAACTGGAACAGCGGTCAGGCGGGTCGCACCAATCTCTACCGGCTCCAGACTGGAGGCAAGACCCTGTTCTGGCTCCCGGTCAGCGCAACGAGAACTGATGTTCTCCTCCCCACCGACCTCCTCCCCGAGTCGGATGTGGGCAACGTTAAGGGGCTCTGGATCGGAGAGGTCAGTGTCACTGGAGTGAGCAGCCTTGTCGAAAACGGAGCACCTGTCCGGCCTGTAACCGCCCCGGCCCCGATCCGGCTTCTGCTTCACTCTGACGACTCCGGGAAAGTCCGCCTCCTCTCGCAAGTCACCATCATGAAGTCCCGTTCTGCCGATCCCTCGGTCACCCCTGCCTCGGTTCTCGTGGTGGACGACGAGCGAATTCCCTTTTTCGAGGGGATCAAGGAGCGCAACGGCAAGAAGGTCGGAATCCGCCTTGAGGCCGTCGCCTTTGAGATGCCTCGCGATACCAGCAGGTCGGCGCAGGAGGATGAAAACCAGCAGGATGGCGTTGTCGATGACCTCATCGACTTCATCGTGGCGGAATCAACCAGTCCGTCATCTGATTGGCGGGATGGAACAGGGCTCTACAACACTCGCTCCGACGTCACCCCGGCCGCCATCGATTCCTACCTTCTCTTTCGCAACCTTCGACCTCCCACCCTGAAGGAGGTCTATCATTCCACCCTCCCCTGTGACGGAGCACTCGGGGCGGGCAAAACGGTACAAACCAGACCCAGCACCCTGTCAATGGATGGTTTCCACCGGGCCAACCCCTTCCGCCATGCCTTTCACCAGAAGCATGCCAAGGGGCCCCGGATCACCAGGGAACTCTCCATCGTCCTCAACCCTGAACAAGCCGTCCCGGACCGACTGCTGGGAACATACCGCGAGGAAATCACAGGCCTCACCAAGAGCAGGATCACCCTGACAGGAGACATCAGGATGCAACGCGTCACCAAGATCGGAACCCTGGAGGGTGCCCAATAGGCCATGCAAAACAATCCACAGCTCTCGCATCACTCGCCACCACAATCATTTATGAAGCAGCTCGCAAGCTTACCCCGGATCGTCGGAGGACTCGGATTCATTCTGATTCTCTTGTTTACGGTTGGATCAGAAAACGCAAGCGCTCAGCAAATCGTAGGCCCGAGCCAGGCGCTAGGGGCAAACTTCACCCCTCCTTCCTCTTACCAGTTTCCCAACACCTCCACCACTACTCCTACGACCAAGACCTTCAGGCTGCGAAACTATGAAAATGACTCCACCACGGTGGCTTGGGAAATCAGGAACTCTGATAATGTGCTGAGCGCCGCTCCATTCGCGATCATTCCGGCTAATGGAAATGCAGGGAGCTCCGCCGTTACAGGCATATACGCTGCAACAAACACTTCCCAGGGATTACGTGGAACGGATCAAGAAGGAAACCCTTTCAACTACACGAATGTTCAAATCCGTTTCTCTCCTGACGCTGTGAGTCTCTACGAGAACTATTACCTGTTCATTCCCTCGACAGGAGAACGTTTCAACGTTTCAGGCCGCGGGGATAACTCGTCCAAAATAGCTGTCGAGGATCATACCGGCGCAACGTTAGATTACGGGGCAAGCTCATATCCTCTTAGCGAGTTGCCTGCTTCCGGCGTTTCCAACTCCACCAGCCAACAGGTCTTCACCATCCGCAACTCCTCATCGGATTCTCTTTCCGTCAGCACCATCAGCATCTCAGGAGCAAACAGCTCGGAATTCGTCGTCAGCGACATTCCCACCTCGGTACCTGCTCTCGGGTCAGCAACATTTGCAATCACCTTCACACCTGATGCGGGCGGCGTTCGAACAGCCACCCTCGCGATTACTCATGGCGACACACCGCAATCTCCTTTTCGCGTTACATTGAGGGCTACCGGTTTGGCCGGAGAAATCGCGGTTAAGGATCCCGCCGATAGCGCCCTGACCTACAGTTCAGTAGCAGCCTCGTATCCCTCATACACCTTCCCGGGATCGACAGGGGTGAACACAACGAGCCAACAGGAATTCACGATTGAGAACACGGGAAACAACCCCCTGGCAATAACCAATATTTCGACCAGCGGCACAGACGGCAGCGACTTCACCGTCAGTGCGATCCCCACGAACATTGCGCCCCCGGTCGGAGGACTGAATGGCTCCGAGACCTTTCTCGTCACCTTCAACCCATCTGCCAGCGGGACCAAGACGGCCACCTTGACCATCACCAGTAGTGACCCGGAAGAGAGCTCATTCAATATAACCCTCAATGCCACCGCTGTCGCGCCTGACATTATCGTCACATCGCCCGCCACCGCAGTTCCTGCCGGACAGACTCTGACTTACCACGCTACCACGTATCCCACAGTCGCCCTGCCCAGCACTCTGGTTAATTCCGTCACCCCGTCCGCTTCAACATTCACCATCGAGAACACCAGTTCCCAGGCCCCCCTGACCATCAATAACATCCAGTCGGATAACACAGAATTCGTGGTGAGCAACGTTCCTGGTAACGTGGCAGCCAACGGATCAGAAACCTTCACCGTCACCTTCAGGCCAAGTGGCTCCGGACAACGCACGGCCACTCTGAGTATCAGCAGCAATGACGAAACCAAGCTGGTCTTCAACATCGCCCTGAGTGCCAGTGGTTTAGCCTCCGACCTCTTAGTCAAGAAGGGCTCCACCCCCCTGGCACACAACAGCCTCACGAACCTCGGAACCACCCCCACTGTCTCAAACAGCAGCCATGACTTCACCCTTGAGAATGCAGGCAACCTGGACCTCACCATAAATGGAATCACTTCCAGCGACCCGGGAGTATTTACCATTGTGCAACCCCTCTCCCCCTCCTCGGTACCTGCTCGCACCAACGCAACCAACGGAACGCAATCCTTTACGGTCACCTTTAACCCCAGCGGACAGATCGGACCCCGGGGGGCCACCGTATCGATCGACCACAATGACAGCAACAAACCCAATCCCTTTCTTATTCAGCTGACCGCCACCGGTAGCGCACCCCAGATCAAGGTAAAAGCAGCACTAAATCCCAACCAGGAGATGGAATACATTCCCTATCGCGTGCCGGACGGGAACGGCAATCCACCTCTACCCGTGGTCACCCTGGCCAGCACCTCCACTGGCGACCCCAAGACTTCAACATTCAGGGTTGAGAACAGTGGAAACCAGTTATTGACCATCACAAGCATCACCTCGTCGAACCTGGCGGAGTTCACCGTGGACAGTGGCAGCTTCGGAGTCACAGCCGGCACATCGGCAGATTTCGTTGTGACTTTTAACCCGCAGGGGCCAGGGACTGCAGAAAGTCTCCTGACAATAGCAAGCAACGACCCCAACAGGCCTAGTTTCCAGATCACCCTGAGAGGTTCCTCGCTGGCACCCCGGATGGGGGCAGTGGTGGACACGGTACTCGGAAATGGAGACATTGTGAATTTTTCTCCCCAGGGAACAACCGTCTACGTCGGGTCTATCAGCAATAAAACCCTCACCATCACAAACACTGGCGGATCCCTCTTGAACCTCACCTTCAAGGGAATCACCGGCAAGGGCGACTTCACCATTATCCCGGCTCTTAACCTTGACGACCTTTTCGAGTTGCAACCCGGTACGAACAGGACGTTTACCCTGGAATACAAGCCTGTTTCCGCGGAGGCGTCATCCTCATCCCTCAGCTTCCTCACCAACGATCCCGACATCACAGGATACTTTGATATCCGACTGGAAGGAACGGCCTCGTCCCTCCCGGAGGGATCGGACACCTTCGGATACAAAGTTATCCCGGGGAACTCCGGCTTCACGGACATCAGATCCTCCGGCACCCGGGCCACGGGTCTGGACCGGGACGACGTCGCCGAACAGATCTCCATCGGTTTCGATTTCCAGTTCTACGATCGTACCTACAAGTCCGTCTTTGCCAACTCGAACGGCCTTCTCCGCTTTGGAGGCCCCTCCACAAGTTACAGACCTCACGCGATTCCTGATCTTGGCGAACAACCAAAAAACATCATCGCTCCATTCTGGACGGACCTGCGGGCGGACTCAGGCGGACAGGTTTATTCCAGAACCGTGGGAATACCCCCCAACCAGACGTTCATTCTTCAATACCACAATATGCCTCTCTATGAGGACAGGAGCAAGAAATACAGCTTCCAGATCAAGCTCAGCCAGGGAACCAATTCCATTGAGTTCGTCTACCAGAATGTTCCCCACCCTGGAAACGTATCTTCTAACCTCCTCATCGGGATTGAGAATTACGAGGGCGTAGGGATTCAAGAAATATTCGGACCTCTCAAGGACATCTACAACCAAACACGGGCGATCAAGTTTACGCGACCAGCACTTGTCGACATCAGGAGCACCTACGAGCAACCGCCGGTCCAGATCCAGTCTCTGCAGTGGGCCGCAAACACCCTCACGATCGAGACCAGCAGGCCTAATGGGGTCAGACCGGGAGACAGGGTCGAGATCTCCGGAAGGAGCGACAGTTACAATGGCACCTTCACCGTCGCCACACGCGCTAGCAGATCAACCTTCACGATACAAACGTCCTCAAGAGGAACAACATCAGCCGCGGGTGGTGGCACCATCCACAATCGTGAGGCAAAGGTCGGAAGCTCTCAACTTGGTTTTCTCCCGGACCCACGGGTAGCCGTGAAAGATCGAACAGTGGATGTTGGCAGCACCCAGGACTTCGAGGCCCCGGAATACATCTACTTGAACAAGGACTTTAGTCCCCTTGACTCCATGGGACCGTCGGACCTCGGCTACGACCAGGACGGACTGGCCGTCTATCGCCTTAAGAACGAGGGCTACGCCATCGACACAGTTGTCACCCAGGGAACCAGCAACTTCTTCCAGCATACGGTCAACAAGGATATCTCCGTGGTATGGAAATGGAAACTGCAGTTTGCCGCCTTTATTGACGCGACCACATCAACCGGGACGAGCCTCAACGGCGGAATAGGAAACCCGGACCCGGCCACCGGGAGAATATGGGTTGATGCGAACACAGGAATGTCTGCTGCAATCGACCGGGTGATCGGTAACGATTTCCTCTCTTCAGACACCTCGGGCTACCGCTATGCCACCCGGTCCTACCAGGTGGCGAAGGCACCTGCCTCCGCGGCCGAGATCGCCGGCTCGAACAGCACCCTCCTTTCCACGCCGAACTCCTCAGAGGCAGGAAATCGCCTGCAGACCAGGCAGGTCACCATCACCGACTGGACTGTGATCAGGTGGAACATGCAACTCCAGGTCCGCTACACCTTTGCCGCCGGGGTCGGCACCCCTGAGCAACAATCCAATGTTCTCGAGCAGTCCTTTGTGCACCTCCTGAACGGGATCGACGAGCCTGAAACACTCCACTGGTCCCGAAACTACACTGCGAATGTCACCTGGATCGATGCCGGACGCAGCATCTGGGTCGGCAGCTTCTACCGAACCGCTGATCGCTGCCTGACCCTGGGGGACTTCAACTCTCCTCCAAGTGGTGACCTCCAGACGATCGGCAGGGATATCTCCGTCTTTGACGACCAAATGGTCGACGACAATGTAAAACCGAATGCCCGGAACCGGGTAGCACGCGTCTACCAGGTGACGACCGTTAGCCAACCGACCACGATTAATTTCGCCTACGTTCCTACGGTATTCCGGGCCGAGATCCCACTCGGACAGGCATTCGATGCCGAGAACCCGAGCTCCCAACTGGTCCCGGACCTCTGCGAGAACGCCATCCTCCGGATGGGATCGCTCGGTCCTGGCGACACCGCCGCCAATATCCGGGTAGGACCGGAGGCAGATGGAACAGCGAATCAGACCCCGCTTCGGTGGGACCAGGTCGGGAAACGTCTCTTTCCGGTTCACCCTGGAAGCTTCCAGATCGACTGGCCTGACCAGGACGGCTCAGGAAACAGCTACAAGATCGAGATCGTCACCGGCTACCCCCGCGACACGGTTCCCCTCGCCTCCGAGCGGGAAGAGGACATTGGGGACGTCCTGAAACAGACCCAGCGGGAAATAAATGCCGGAGCCTACGTCAGGCAAACCACGCTCGCCAGTGTGGATGATGACTTCCCCGGACATTCTCCGATCGCAGGGGACGATGCTCATTACCGATATCTCCACGATCCAGCTCCCAGCAGGCAGGCACCTCTCAAACTCGACATCTCCAGCGCTGACCAATGGAATTTCGAGGAACTGACCTTCATCGACCGGACGACCAGGGCGAATGTGAGCACTACTACCACCGGGGTGCCATTCACAGCCCGCGGAGAGGGTCGTTGCGTGCTGCTCTACAGCTACCGAGCCAACCCTGACGAAATCGCAACTGGCGATCTTACGAGGGAGAACCTGGCCGTGCGGGTCGTTCGTTCCAAGAAACGACCGTCCTTATCGGTAACTGACCCGGCACTGGTTCTCGGGGAGCGCGGACTCACCCTCAGCGACAGCAAGCAGATCGGAATCATCCAGTCCGCCGGGTCCTCCCCCGAAGATCTGGGGGCAGGTTCTTTCACAGTCGATTTCTGGCAGAACGCCAGTGACTTGCGTCCCGATGACGCCGAAGTGGACATCTTCCGCACCCAGGACGGCGCCCTCAAGGTGACCCTCAGTAACAATCTCACGGAGAAAACGACCGTCGTGTCCTCTAGCAACCAGACGATCACCACGCCATTCAGCTTTGCGTCCTCAAGCGATATCAGGGTCACGAATATGACCACCGGGGCAACCCTCGTGTCCGGCACCGACTTTACCGCGATTCCCGGCTCTCCCTCCGGCTCGGTCGCCCTCATAGACGCCACCATCGACGACACGATTTCGGTCCAACTCGCCGAGGCTCCCGACCCGCAACCACGAATCACCGCCACTTACCGCGGGGTCAAGGTCTCTCATGATTTTACCCCCATCGGCAGTGACTGGCGTCACTACGTCGTCCACGTCTTTACCAAGACTCTCTTCGGCACATCATTCACCGTCGTCAACTTTTACGCCGACGGGATCAGGGCAGAAAAAGCCACCCGAACCTCCGCGGTCACCGGAGGAGCTCCCTTTACGGTCGCTACATCGGTCGATGCAAACTCACTCCGCTTCGGAGTTGGAGCAAACTCCGACAGCAGACTCCATCTCGATAATTTCCGACTCTTTACCTCTCTCACCGGTGTCTGGCTGACTTCCGGTGAGATCCGGGACCTGCGCTCCAATTCCGGAGCTGCCGACCAACTCCGGTCCACAAACCCCGACTTCCTCTTCAACTTCGAGGAACTCGCACAATCCACCCCCTTCGACAACCGGGCCACCGCCAACTCCTCATGGAAGATTGGCTCCCTCCCGGGAGCCTCTGGGAATTCCTATAACGGCTCCTGGGCTCGGACCGGAATCCAGGAAGTGGCCACCCGTATCACCAGCACCCTCGACAATGCCGGCTTCGACGGGGCCGGATACATCCTGAACCGGATTTCCAACTACAACGCGAACCTCTACAACCGGGAGGCCGAAATCGGCGATTGGGGACCACTCTATCCCGTTAACCACAAGTCCCTGTATCTCCCTGGCAACCGCCTCCTCGAGGCCGCTTACTACGAGAACCCCTTCCGCAGCAGCGAAATCCTCCACCCGAACGTGGCCTGGCCCTACGTCTCGGTAAAATACGTGGATGTGCTCTACCCCGCACACGGACCTCACAAGGACAAGCGGATTTACATCGCCAGCCGCGTCGGCTCCGAGGGAGTCGACCTGAACGGCAAACTCCAGCAGGTTTACAGACTCGGCGACTATGCGAATTTCTCCATCTACAACCAGCCAGCCCGGAACCAACCGGGATTCAATCCCAACGAGGAACATGCCTTTGCCGCAGGATCCAACCGGGCCGCCCTCAGGATCAAGGAAGCAGGCGAGGGCATCCCCAATAACCCGCCCCTCGCGGCCTTTGCGTTACAGAAAGATATTAATATTGATGCCATAGGATCCAGTTACACCTCGGCCCCCTGGGTGCTCGTCCAGGTCGACAACCTGACTACCGGGGAACCGGAAATGGCGGCCTACGAGGTTGAGAGCACTCGCGCTGGCGCTGACGATGAAGCTGTCCCCTTCCCCCGCCCGACAGATGCCCAGGTCTCTGCCCAAACCGGTCTTGTCTACGAGAGTGCCGCCAACCCGGAGGATCGCTTCCTGACCATGGACCCGGACGGGACCTACGACTTCAAATATGAATTTAGCTACCCAGCCGCTGCGGGCGATCTTCTCATTCCTCCCTACCCGCTCAACCTTGTCATCGGCAACGCCGTAATGGCTGATTCGCGGGGTGGAAACGTGAAGGCGGGTTCCCCTGTCACTCCCCAGAGAACCTTGTGGCGCGACGTCAACCGCAACGCCTGGATCGTCTCGGGAGGAGGGAAGTTCTTCTACCAGTATTTCTATCCCTTCCGTCCCGACTTTTACCTTCCGGGAGTAGCGGCTGGCGCTCCGGTTGCCTTTCTCCCATCCCCAATCCCACCCAGTCCTTCCGAATTCCGTGGCGACAACAGGGCAGCTACCAGCGACGATGCTCCCAGCCCGGTTAAGATCACCTACGAGACCTACTGGCGCTCGGACTACCCGAAGTTAAAGCGGGGCGAAACCCTCACTTACCAGGGTGGGGAGTATTTCAACGAGACACCCGGGGCCCGGGGCCTTCCCGCCCTCGTCGCCATGGCTGCCGCCGAAGTGGTCTACGACAGCGCCACCCCCAGCATGGTTCTCAGGAAAACCGGCTTCTCCTCCCCTGCCTCCTACAATGTTGAGGACTACTCGGCCCGCATCATCCGCCCTCTCGACCGCCGCGAGAAACCCTTCACCGTTGCTCAGATGGATGATGCGGGGTTCACCCCGGCCTCCCCCAACATCCTCATCATCGCGGAGAGATGGTATTTCAAGGATCTCCCCGGCTCCCTCCAGAAACGGTTCTATTTCGACTCCCTCGCCGAGAAACTTGTTCTCCGGGGATACCTCAATGACAAGGACAGCGGAGATCCTGACCTCACCGCCGGCCCGGA
>PVBE010483228.1_pt1 | contig 18145 bp, 14 predicted proteins | sample 1631181 | NCBI WGS metagenome assembly PVBE01 (sample SAMN08397723, study PRJNA350692) | Marine metagenome, whole genome shotgun sequencing project. | isolation source: water | place: Pacific Ocean | collected 2012-04
CAATTGTTACTCGGTCTCCGTCCTGGAAAGCAATTCCTGAAAGGCTGCCCTCCACCACCCATACTGTTTCTTTGTTGGGAACCCTGCCTCCGCCCGCAAACCCATATCCATCTTTTGTTTCTGAAACTGGAACACTTAGGATGATTCCTGGAGACTTGGGGCCCTCATTTATTAGTTGCTCATCGACTCCATTGCTCAGATTAAGCTGTCGCCCTGTTGTGTCCTGTTTTATAAGTACATGGGTGCCGGGTCTGGCGGGCACACTGGCCTCAAATTCACCTGATGAATCTGCAACTACGAGGGTAACTCCGCCTAGTTCCAAATTCGCTACCATTACGGTCGACTCTTCTAGTACTGCACCAGGATTACCGATTACTCGAATCTTTCCGACAATTTCGTCGTATTCGAGGGTTATTGCTTTAGAGTTAGGTGGGGCAATACGCCGGTAGCTCTCTGCTGCGGTAAGGGGATTCCAATTAGCTCCAGAGGTAGCTGCCCTGCGAATAGCAGATTCACCTTGCCCGGGAATGGAGGCCTTGCCCGCTGGGGTCGGAGTGGAGGTCGCTATTGGTGCCCGTGTGGTCTCAGGTGTGCTTGTGGACGGTGCGCGCGTAGAGGTTGCTGTGAGCGATGGTGTGGGCGTGTCAGCCGTCTGACTTTGGCCACTACAAGCCACCGACAGCAATATATATGCTGCGGATAGGAAGAGTAGTGGCATAAATATTTGCTTCATCGCTTCCCTCCCCCGTTGTACCAAAGCTCCCATGGGACTCCTAGGCGTTAGGTTCTATCCAGACTAAGCAATTATCCCTATCGGCTCGCGATCAGGCGGGAGCCGATCGTCGCGGCCGCGGTGATGAGCGGAGCGGGAATGAACTGCTCGCGGGCGCGACCGAGCGGCACGGCCTGTCCGGTGCGACCAGATCAAGGTCTCTCGCTCCATCCTACTACGTTGGATGCCAGGGGGCGAGCGCCCGACGGAGCTCCCTCGCCCTCGGCTCCAGGGGTGAAGGGGCTTGCGTGGCCCATTCCAGTTCGATCGTCTGCGGGGTCGCCGACGATCAGATCGACCAGCTCATCTCGGCAATCATTCTCCCAGAATCGTGGATGGACCGGATCCTGGCCCAAGTCCTGGCCGTCGACGAAGTCCAGCGTATCAGTGAGAGCGAGAAGAAGTCAGCCGGCGCCTGCAACGGCTCGGTCGGGCATACGTGGACGATCTGGTGCCCGAGGAGACCTACGTACGCGAGAGGCGGGGGTTGAAGGAGAAGCTAGCGTCCCTCGTGATCCCCGAGGTGGACGCCGCCCGTCAGGCGGGCGAGCTTCTCGAGCCCCTGCCGGTGGTCTGGGATGAGGCGGACCTCGCCGAGTGCCACAGAATCCTCACGTCGATGCTGGAGGCCGTCTGTGTGGATGCGGTGGAGGAGAAGCGGATCGTGGCCATCATACCCAAGCCTGCATGCCGCCCGGTCTTCCAGGTGGCGACCACCCGGGAAGGCTCGGGAGTGGTCCTGATACGGCAAGACCCCCAGCCTGTCGAGGCCGAGGGTCTTGCTACTCCGTGTTCGTGGTGGAGACGGGGGAGAGTCGAACTCCACCCTGAACACGGGGTTGACATAGTGTTGGCGGCCTGAAGATGCGGAAGGAGCGTGGCCCTGCATTGAATCGCCTCAGCATCGTGCGCTGATCACGACCACTCTTGGCGACGCGTCCTTACAGGTCTTCGGCCAGAGAAACCAAGACCTCCCGGAGCGGCTGAGACCAGGTTCGAAGGTCCCTGCGGGCATCAATGCCGTCCTGGGCCTTGAGCGCCCGCTGGATTTGGGAAACAACGTGAGCGATCCTCTCGTCCGGGTGGCTATTGATCCCCTGAACGAGAAGCCTGGACAGCCGGGAATTTAGATCCCTCACCACGTGCTCCTGCTCCCGCGACATAGGCATGAGACTCCCTCCTCGCAAGGGTTCCTGATTCACGCGCTCACGGAGTAGCCCCATTGGCCCTGGTGCTGGACGAGACCCGACAGTAACGATGGTTCACGATTAGGGCCACGAGCCTTCCCTGACGCTCGTCCGTTCAGCCACTCACCCCCCGGCAGCGTGCACTTCCTCTGGGGAACGGTGGGTGATGAAGAGGCCCCGGCCGATACGAACGATTTCCCCGTGCTGATTCCACGAGATCGTGGCGCTAGCGCTCCAGAATGCTTTGGGGTCGACGCGGATGCCCTTGATATAGACATCCTCCTGGCGGTTCTTCGTGGTAATCACGTCGCCGACCCGGACTGGCTTGTAGAATTCTTCCGCAGACTGCACATTCACGGGATGCGTCCCCGCAGTCTCGAACAGACGGCCCGCGGAGCTCAAATACTGCAGCGTGTCGGTCGGGGGTGGCCACTTCCCCCCGCCATAGTTGATTCCAAACCCAGGGGGGCAGACGACTGCCCCGAAGCGCGTCCCCTTCGCATACTCCGGGTCCGTGTAGAGGGGGTTGTCGTCGCGCGTCATGCGGCAAAAGTGGCGGAGGGGCTGGTACTCTACCGGGTAGATGGCGGTCCTGGAAGCTGACTCCCACCCGATGAACTTCCGGTCCTCCTCCAGGAACTCCTCAGGACTCTTGAGTTCCGCCCACGGGCGGTGCTTCACCGGGGGCGACTCCGGGGCTGTGGGCGACATTCCTTTGTAAACCTCGGCGGGCTCTGGGAATCCGGGAGTCCATCCGGTGCGCGATGGAAGGGCCACGGTGCCCTTGGCGACGGTGGTCACACCTTCTCTCAGGTTCTCGGCCCACAGGTCCAAGTCTATCAGGCGCTCCTCGCCATCTTGGTACTTCCGGGTCACTCTCCCGGAGAAGGTAGTTGTGTCCCCAGGAATATTCATGCGGCGCATCTCTTGGCTCATCTTCATGATCCAGCCGTCGATGCCGGCGAAGTCGCTCAGGATATGCCCGAAATGGCCGTTGTACCAGCCCGTATGCATGAAGTAGTCGGCGTGACCACCTGATTGTGTGTACTCTCGGTCGTGGTGGACCAGATCCAGATTGCTAGAACCGGCGTTGGCGATCAGAAACTCAGTTGGAGTGAGATAGACGGACTGTCCGAGTATCTGGTCACCTTCGACGACATCTTCCCAGTAACGCTGTGAACCTCTCTCTGCCATTACGTGCCTCCTTTCTTCCCAGCGCGCTCACTTGCTCGGCGCCCTCCGCTCCGCTTGAATCAGGCAACCGCCGCCAGTATAGAGAAGAACCGGGGGACTATCCAGCCAAAGACGGCCCATCAACGGAAGTAGGGCACGATACGATTGGCGGCCAGCTCCATCTGGGCGCGCACATCCCGCGCCTCGCACATCCAGTTCAGGATGAAGTGCCGGGCGCCAGCCTCAACGTACTCCTCGATCCTCCGGATAGCGTCGTCGACGGGACCCAGGATCGTGTAGCGGCCCACGACATCGGCGAAGTCGCCGTCGTAGCGGAACCCTCCCCCGAGCCTGGCAGCCGCCGCACGGGCAGACTCTTCACGAGTGTCGTAGAGGGAGATGAAGGAGTAGTGGGCCCACTCAAACCCCGAGAGGTCCCGGCCCGCCTGCTCTGCCTCGACCTGGATAGTCGGCACGCTGTCCCTGTACTGCTCCGGGCTGTAGAAGTACGGGAGCCAGCCGTCGCCATAGCGGCCCGCCCGGCGCATGGCCGCGGACTTGCGGCCGGCCACCCAGATAGGCGGGTGAGGCTTCTGGGGGGAGCGCGGCAGCAAGGTCACATCCTGCAGGGGGAAGAACCGTCCCTCATGGGTTACATGCTCTTCGGTCCAGACTCGCCGGAGCACCTCCAGGCTCTCGTTGGTCCGAGCGCCCCGGTCGGTTGGCGAGAGGCCCAGGGCCGTGAAGTCGCCCGGGTGTTCGCCGCCTACGCCGACCCCGAGCGTAAGGCGCCCCCCAGAGGCAATGTCCAGCGTGCCCGCGAGCTTCGCGACCATCACCGGGTGGTAGAGCGGGAGGAACAGGACAGCGGACAGCAGTCGGATGCTGGTCGTGGCGCCCGCCGCGACTGCCAGAGTGGGCAGCACCATGTTGCTAGGCCCGGGGGGCGTGCCTCGCATTACGTGTTCGCCGGAGCTTACCGACTCATAACCGAGCTCTTCCAGGTAACGGGCCCACTCCGCCGTCTCCGCCACGCCGCCACCAAGGCTCGACCCGAAATGGATTGCCGGCATGAGGCCCTCCTCCCATTCTCACGCTCCCGCCGTCGTCGCCGCGCTCTCCGCCAGCACCCTCCGCTGACGGACGCCGGCCCGACGCCCAAAGCGCCCCTTCTGCTGCACTTCCCGTCCAGCCGTGGGTAATGCTGTCCGGCGGATAGCGGTAAGAGCTATGAGGCGTGTGCTCAGCCCGCCAATGAGAACCGAGCGCTGAAGATTCTTGTTACTGTCGTGTGTGGCCCACCATCTGACGCCCCTCCGATTGATGCCAATTCTGATGCCAGTCTGTCCCCGGGTCAGACGCGGATGCTAGGGCGCGCCCTGCGGCGCTAGAGGCCCTTGCCGAGCCACGGTTCGGCGACCGCCTCATGCGCCCACCAGAAGCCGAATCCCGCCTGCTCGGCGATCTGGAAGTCTGTGTCCCGGTCGCCGATGTGGTAGTAGGCGTCGGCGACGATGCTCGACCGCACCTCGCCTAGCTGGTGCTTGGACTTGACGAAGCCCGGGCTGATGTCTATTCGCTCCCACATTGCGCGCTGGCTGCTGAGCGGGCGGTCCGAGCAGCTGCCGACGATGAATCCCTCTTCTTGCGCCCGTCGCACCATCTCGATGGTCACCCCACCGGGCGGGTCTCCCAGCTCCAGGGTGCCGTCGATGTAGAAGCTCAGCAGTATGTCCACTCGCGCGCTCCTTTCAGGCTCATGGGCGCAAGCAAGGGTGGGTGCCTCCTCGGTCCGGACCCATGAGGGAGACGCCCACCCACGGTCTCATCCACGGTGCGCCGCGTGTCCTCGCCGGTCTAGCCAGGAGTCGAGCTTAGCACCAGCGTGGCGGCGACGCCGGGCAAGGGGCCGTGGGTGACGGCAATCTCGGCCTTCCTCTTGACCTGCCGCGGGCCCGCCCGTCCCTGAAGCTGTTCCATGGGGTCGCTGAAGAACATCGTCCGCATGCGACCGGACCCCATGTTGCCGCCGCCGGCGTTGAGGGGGCTCGGCCCCTCCAGGCTGATATCGCTCGCGTAGAAGTCGTGGGCCTCACCCCGCTTCACGCCTCGCCACTGGAAGGCCTCTATGAAGTACTGCGTGAATACGGCGAAGCCGTCGTATGGCGAGAACAGGTCGATGTCGTCGGGCTTGAGGCCCGAGCCCGCGTACGACAGGCGGGCCTGGTGGTCGGTCGCCGCCTCGACGTCGTCCAGGGTCTGCACCAGGCTCCGGGGCGTCATCGTGGCCTCGGTATGGTCCAGCACGTAGACCGGCTTCTGCTTCATGTCCCTGGCGCGCTCGGCGGTGGTGACCACAAAGCACGCGGAGGCGTTGACCGGCCGGTCGCAATCGAAGATGCTGAGGCCCTTCGCTATCCAGCGCCCGTTGAGGTAGTCTTCCGTTGTGAAGGGCTGCCGCTCGTGCTGCGCGTAGTAGCTGGGCGGCCACAAGAGCCCGTTATTGCGCTCCTGCACGATGAACGGGGCCATCCGATCGTGGTTCGACCCGTACTTTCGGCAGTACTCCTGGAAGTTGAAGCCCTGTCCTGAAAGTCCCCAGCCCCAGACGTTGGACCACTGGGCGGGCCCCCGGGCTTCCAGGCTCGGGTTCTGGTGGTACCGTCCCTCCAGGTTGCCCGTGGGGTACGGGACAAGGCAGACCGAGCACAGGCCGTCACCCACGGCCTGGACCGCCATGGCCATTAGGACCCACAGGAGTCCCCCATGCGAGTTGAGATACTTGACGTTCTTCAGCCCCATTTGCCGGGAGAGCCACTCAGCGGTCACTTGACTGAGGCCGTCCTCGGTGTCGTAGGGGGGGTCAAAGAACGGCCGTGGCGCCCACGGGGACCCGATGGAGTTGCCTCCCCCCTGAGCGCCCGGCGTAGTGATGATGCCATCTACCTCATCCGGCGTGATTCCGGCGTCTTCCATGGCATTCTGGGCGGCGATGATCGTAAGCGCTCCAAGGGTCCTGTCCATGCTCACGCCGTCCCAGCGCCGGTCCGTTGGAGAGTGACCTCTCCCCACGAGCGCCACTTTCCCCCTGTGCTCCCATGTCCCCAGTGGCTCCCTGTTTCTCTCCCAACCGGTCAGTCTGGCCATTGTCCGCACCTGCCCCTCTGTTGTCTCACCGAGCTTGGATTGCGAGGGTCGTCACGCCACAGACGGACGACTGCGCCGTGCCGATCACCCCAGACCGTCCCCGGCGCAGGGAAGGTCGCCCCCCTTGACTCTCCATCTTCCGTGCCCTGCTAGGACACCACGCGCCATTCGGGGATCAGCCGGCCCGGGGCGACCTCCTCAAACTCGACCTGCACCTTGGCCCCGACTGGGACCTCGTCCACGAGGACCCCGGGAAGGTTGGAGTGGAACTTGATGGCTGGGTCTTCCTCCAGGGCGACCACCACGTTGTTGTATGGCTGCTCCGCGTGCCACGCCATGATCCGGGAGTCGTGCGTCACCGAGTAGTCGTGAATCACGCCTCGCCCACTCGTCTCGATCCAGGTCAGATGGAAGTGCAGCTCGCACTCCCGGCACGTCGGCTCCGGGGGAAATTGCTTCCGGTCGCAGTACGTACAGTACTGAACCAGCAGGCGCCGCTCATTGCAGGCGTCCCAGAAAGGCTTGGTGAGCGCGTCCGGTACCGGTATGGGCCTTGGCATTCCTACCCTCCTCATGGTTGCTGACTGCGTGAGCGTAATGCGCCTGCGGACCGCTGTCAACGCGTCGAATCGCCTCGAATAGCGGTCCGGTCGTTCCCTCCTCATGCCTCGCCAGGGCCGTCCGCCAGGCATCGCCATTAGTCTGGCGATTCTGGGCTGGAACCTGTTGGGCGATGCTCTGAGAGACGTCTTGGACCCGAGGCTCCGAGGTAGCCAGTAGGAGCCCGTCATCCAGATAGGTGTCGTGGCCGGACGGTGAAACGACGCTGCAGGAGGGTGAACTCCCGCCAGAGGTTCCCGGGGGTAGGCAGCTCGGTCCTCACTGGAGCCGAACTGGGCGGGATTGACGAAGTTCACCGAGCTGGCGGTCGACGCCCACGGCAACTAGTACCCGCTAGAAGGGGCGGACGCCGCCTTCGGCGGCCCACCGCCGGTGGGCGACAAAGGGGGCCGGTCTCCTCCCAATGCTCACGGGTGCGGCGTCGTGCCTCGGTTCTGAGCTACACGGACGGGAGCTCGAACCGACCCCTGCGCGACGGCTCGGGCAAGAGCGATTCGCCCATCGTCGTAGTGTGCTCGCCTGCGGGGAAAGTCCCAAGCTGAACCTCTTCCATGAACCGCTCGACCGCCTTCTGCATGACCTGGGCCGCCTCCACGTAGCGCTTCGCGTGCCTCGGTTTGAAGTCGGTCGTCAGGCCCAGCATGTCGTGGAGCACTAGGACCTGTCCGTCGCACCCCGCTCCCGCGCCGATGCCTATGGTGGGGACTCTGAGCTGCTGCGTGACGAGCGACGCCAACGGCGTGGGGACCAACTCCAGCACTATGGCGAAGGCCCCCGCGGCCTCCAGGTCCAGGGCGTCCTCCAGCAGCCGAGCGCCCTCGCGGGAGGTCTTGCCCTGCACCCGGTAGCCGCCCAGTTGGTTGATCGATTGGGGCGTAAGTCCGATGTGGCCCATCACTGGAATCCCGGCCTCCACAATGCGCCGGACAGTGGAGGCCACCCGGGTGCCACCCTCCAGTTTGACCGCCTGGGCGCCGCCCTCCTGGAGCAGCCGACCGGCGTTGCGCATCGCCTCCTGTCGGTCCGCCTGGTAGCTCATGAAGGGCAGGTCCGCCACAATAAGCGCCCTGCTAGTGGACCGGACGACTGCCTTCGTGTGGTGGAGCATGTCCTCCATCGTGACGGGCACCGTGGAGTCGTGGCCGAGAACGACCTGACCCAGGCTGTCGCCAACGAGGATCAGCGGCACGCCCGCCCGCTCTACGATCTGGGCGGAAGAGTTGTCATAGGCGGTCAGCACAGGAATTTTCTGCCCCAGCCGCTTCATCTCCCGGATGTGCCGGACTGTCACGCGCATGTCCCCCTCCTTCCGCCCAGTGGGCTCAGCTAACCGGATCCGCGCCCCAAGTGAGATTCCTTAGACGCTTAGTTTCCGACCTCAGGGTGGGGATGTGGAGTGTGGGCAACTATTGAGGTCGGGCAGGATCGTGGCGAGCCCTGTGGTCCATGATCGGGCCATGGTGCGAGGCCCCACAGGCCCGATACGCGAAACGGCCCACCCGGGCCAACCCGGAAAGGCCGTTCGAGACGTGGCTTCTTGGGTTGTGCGCCGTCGCGGTCATCTCTGATCCCCGCGGCTCCCAGCTCGCTTTGACGCCGCTCATCGCCCGGTTGGGGTCGATGGCCGCCTTTCGTGATACCATCGGTGGGCGCCGTGTCAATCGCGGTCGACGGCTCGCCGAAACTCTTGGTCTCCGTTGGCACACCGCTTGTGCGCATCTTGGAGATGCGCGAGGCTGGTTTCTGCCTCTTGATTTCAGGTGTAAGAAGATATGGACGAGCAGAGGAAGATTCATTCCAGGATGACCGTCCGAGAGGTGCTCAGTCGCTATCCCTCCCTGGAAGAGGTATTCGATAGGCACGGGATGACCGGTTGTGGCGGCCCCAACGGGCCCGAGGAGCCAATAGGAGCGTTCGCGGTGGTTCACAGGGTTGACCCCAACGCTCTGGTGGGGGACCTGAACGCACAGCTAGCCAAACAGGTGGACCGGACCGGACCGGTGCGCCTTGTGTCCAGCACCAATCCAGCGAAGAGGGCCATACCTTCTTCCCGCAGGGCTGCCATCTATCGCCCTTTCATCGCCGTGTCTCTGGCAATAGCCCTCACGATGGGGTTCACCACGGGTACTGCGTTGCTCTTGGCCTCATCCCTGGAGCTTCCTATTGGCCTTTGGTGGATTACCCACGCTCAAGGACACGGGGTGGCCCAGCTCTTCGGTTGGGCGGGGTTGTTCACAATGGGGGTGGCGTACCATGTGGTGCCCCGGTTTCGGAATACCTCCCTGGCTCTATCCAGGCTGTCCATCCCATCATTGGTCCTTGTGGCATCGGGAGTATTCCTGCGTCAGGTGACCCAGGGCCTCAGCCAGTACCCAGCAGTGGGTGCGCTGCTGGTGTTCTCCGGGGTGGTGCTCCTGCTAGGAGTTATCTTCTTCGCCTTGGTAATCTTCCTTACCTTGGTCCGCGCAAGAGGATCCATGGAGCTGTTTGAGCCCTGGATATGGGCGGGAACCGGGTGGGCGGTGGTGGGCGCCTCTCTCCACCTGGCAGTGGTGGTTCAGATCGCCCTGTCCGGTACGCGAGTCGCCCCCGCCGCCCTTGACATGGCCTTCATCCAAGCGTCCCTCTTCGGATTTGTTCTCAGCTACATCGTGGGCGTGAGCGTGAGGGTGTTGCCTGCATTCATGCGTCTGATCCCTCCTGGGAAGGCAACCCTGATACTAGCGACGGCGCTCTTCAATGCCGGAGTGACATTGCAGGTGGTAGTGTGGTCCGCTGGCCTCCCACTCAGCTGGTGGGTCTGGGGAGGCATCGTCCAGGCAGCAGCCATGGCCATTCTCTCCATCGTCCTGGGAGTGTTTGGCCGTCGCACCGGCCCCAGGGACTACGGCTCCGCCGTATACTCCAGGTACGAACTGTACATCCGAGCTGCCTACGGATGGTTGCTGGTGGCGGCCATTTTCTGGTTGTACCTGGCTCTCCACTCTCTGCTCCAGTGGTCAACGCCCCTGGGCGGGGGCATCTCCTTGGCCAGACACGTGGTAGCCCTGGGCGTAGTTACCATGATGATCCTGGGGCTGGGCTCGCGTATCCTACCTCTGTTCGAAGGGGCGCGTCTCCAGTGGCCCCGTCTCATGGATGCAGCCTTCATCTCGCTAAACCTTAGCGTGGCACTGCGCTTAGCATTCTCCTCGGTCTCAGTCCCAGGAGGAGATTCGCTGCTGGGGCTTTCCGGAGTGAGTGGACTGGTGGCCCTGGTGTGCTTCGCTCTAGTTGTGTGGCGCACTTTCCGCCCACAGGCCAGGGAGGTCTCCCGGCAGACGGTGTACCTGAATCTGGGTGAGCGCACGGCCGCAATCCGTCGGGCAAGGCCTGGCGAAGGTGCTGTCGGCCCGACGACTGACCTGCCCCCCGAAAACTAGTGCAGGAGTAATGTTAGACCTGGACAGGAGAGGGGGGAGTCGTGGCGAGGCGACGGACGATCGGAGACGTCACCGACAGACTACCGGAAGCGGAGGTGGGCCGGGTCTGGGGCAAGACAGTCGGGCAGGCCTGCAAGTAGATGGAATTGCGTCCCGCTCTCTGGCATGGTGCTCCGAAAGGCAACCTTCTGGCGTGGTGGAGACGGGGGAGAGTCGAACTACCCCCTGAACACGGAGTGGGGGTCCTGCTCGCGGCGTAGCCCGCCATAACGCTCCCGCGAGGCAAGCGGCCAGAGAAGTGACTCACGACACCTGGGCCACTCTGCCCACAATTCACCGGGACCAGATGCGAATAGGCAAGCTGACCTCCGTAGGCACCGCGCGCGGCTCCGCAGCGGCATGCCAATCATCCTGAAGTTCGTGAACGCAGGCAGATCCAGGACAGCTCGCGCGATGCGTTCCTGTTGACGGACGCCGCCAAAGACCAGCGGCCGCTGGAGCGCACTGTCCTCTTCGGGGAAATCTTCCCTTCCGTCCCGTTGGATTGGACGACGCAGCGCGCCCTGAAACACTCACCCCCCTTCGTCGGGGCGTCGGCTCGCGTTCGACGACTCCCATCGCTCTCAGAAGCAGTCCGGTCCTCATCCGGCGGAAACCGCAAACGCGTCATGGCGGAACCGCGCCCGGAGAGCCACGTCTGAGACGGCGGTTGGCGATTTGACAGACCGGCCAGGGGAAGGTAAGGTGCCCGGACCGATCCGCAAGTCAGTAAGCGCTTACTAGGTTAGTCCGGCAGGAGCGGTGTCCAGCCGATGCAGGCAATCCGCCAGCCACATGGTGCTCGCCACGGCCAGATCCTTAACGCCGTTGCCAGGCTTGTCACCACTAGGGGCATGAACAAGGTCACGATCAACGACATCGCCCGGGAGATTGGCGTGACCGAGGCGGCGATCTATCGCCACTTCAGCAGCAAGCGGCAGATCCTCTCTTCTGTAATCGCCCAGTGGCGCGCGAATCTGCTTGGCACTGTCCAGAGCGACCCGAATACCAGCGTGCCCGCTCTGGACACGCTAGAGAGGGCATTCTGGAACCAGCTGAGTGAAGTCGAAAACCGCCGCGCCATGGCCTTCATCGTCATCGCCCAGGCGATCTCCTTCGAGGGCGCTGGCCTCGGCGTGGAAGTCGCCTCTGTGATAGGAGAGTATCTGGACACCATACGACGGATACTCGCACGGGGCTTGCTGGAGGGGAGCGTGCGTCCGGAACTGGATTTGGATGCCGCGGCCACAACGTACTTCGGCATGATCCAGAGCACGGCCACCCTGTGGGCACTCAACGACTACGCTCCGCCCCTTGCGGAAGCGGGCGCGAACATGTGGGAGATCTTCAAGAGGGGAATCGCCTGCCGCGCCTGACCGCGTGAGCGGACGTACGTCACCTGCTAGATGGGGCGCGCGCAGGGGAGGCGGCCGAATTGGGGCTGGAGGTCCCGCGCGGCGCAGCAGATGGCATGGGGAGAGGGGGCCCCGGCCTCGGGCTTAGTCGGAGCAGATCATCCAGGGGGCAGGGCCTCGCCCGCCTTCGGTTCACCCAATCCAATCCCCAGACTCACCCAGAGTCGGCAAGGCACCAGAAGCGGACGAGGTCCCAATCACCACACAGGAGGAGGAAGGGTCATGTACTTTGACGGAAAGGGTCTCCTGGCACTCGCTGCCACGGTAGCCAGCAAGAGGACGGCGCACCTGGGCGCCATAGCGGTCGCCATCCTGCTCTTGGCGACACTGACGCTGGCCGCGTGCGCCGGCGACGAGGAAGATGGGACAGGCGGCACCCTGCGGGTGGGCATGCTGGCGGACTACAGCTCCTTCGATCCGCAGCTTCTGCTGGGCATGCCGGATATTGTCACTGCTATTCACACCTACGACGTGCTCGTGTTTCGAAACCCGGACCTGAGCCTGCAGCCCCAGCTGGCGGAGTCGTGGGAGTCTAACGCCGACGGCACCCAGTGGACGTTCAACCTGCGCAAAGGCGTGCGGTTCAGCCACGGCAAGGAGCTGAAGGCGGAGGACGTGATCTTCACGTTCAGACGCATGTTTGAGGTGGAGTCGCCCCTCGCGAGCGTGATGCTCGAGCCCACCGATATCGTGGCCGTCAACGACTACACCGTGCGCTTCGAGTTCGCCGAGCCGAACGCGGTGTTGATGGACGCGCTGGTGAAGTACCACGCCCATATCGCGCCGTCCGACGTGGACCCCGCGCGCTTCGTCGCGGAGACATTCGGCACCGGCCCCTTTATCATGACGGAGCACGTGATCGGCGAGCGCACGACGTTCAAGAAGAACCCGGACTACTGGTGGGACGGACACCCGTTGGTGGATGAGCTGGAGTTCATCTTCCTGCCCAACCCGGAGACCCGGGTGGAGGCGCTCAAGGCCGGGACCATCGACGTCATTTTTGACATGGAGACGGCCAGCGTCCCCGTCGTCAGGGACTACCCGGAGACCTCGGTGCTCCAGGCTCCCAGCGGGGGCTACATGAACCTGGCTATGGACGTGCGCGAGCCGCCCTTCGACAACAAGCTGGTCCGGAAGGCGATCCAGGCGGCGACAGACCGGAACGCGATCCTCCAGGGAGCCCAGTTCGGCCTTGGGAGCATCGCATTCGACCACCCAATCACGGAAGGACATCCGTTCTTCAATCCGAGCTGCAAGCCCCCGGATTACGATCCGGAGCTGGCGAAGGACCTGCTGGCCCAGGCCGGCTACCCGGACGGTATCAACCTGACTCTTCACACTGCCACGGCCGGCGCGGCCATGGTGGAGATGGCGACGGTCATGAAGGAGCGGGCCGCCCCCGCCGGCATCAACATCGAGATCGTGGTGATGTCCGAGGACGGCTACTGGTCCGATGGGTGGTTGGTCAAGCCCTTCACAACGGTCTGGTGGGGAGGCCGCCCTCCGTACGAGGCATTCAGCGTCGTGTACGCCGGTGACGCCGCGTGGAACGAGTCGTACTGGAAGAACGCCGAATTCGACGCGTTGCTCGCCACAGCTGCGGGCCAGCCGGACCCGGCGGACCAGAAGCAGACCTACCAGGCGATGCAGTGCCTCGTGGTCGAGGAAGTGCCCCGAATCGTCACGGTCTTCCGGCCGGTCGTGCTCGGCATCCGCACCGACGTCAGGGGCCTTGAGCCGATGTGGGACGCGACGATGTCGCTCCACCGAACTTGGCTGGACCGGTAGCGGCCACGGGCCCGAGGATTCTGGACTAGTTGCGATTGTAGGGGGAGCGAGGGGTATGCCGAAGAGTCGGAAGCCCTTCGCTCTGCCCACGTGCCGCGACTTGTTGCCGCGACAGATCGGCGTTCACAATGCTTATTGATCCAGTCCACTGCCCGGACACGTTTCGTGAGGGGCGAAGCCCGCGGGTGGGGACAGAGTAGAGTACATCCCCATAAGCGGGGACTGACGACGAGAGCGGGAGGAGCCATGGTCCGCTTTCTGATACCGCGCATCAGCCTGATGCTGATTACCCTGCTCGTGATCTCGCTGGCCATCTTCCTCGTCATGGAGATCCTCCCTGGCGACGTGGCGCAGATGATGTTGAAGCAGACCGCCACCGAGGAAAGCCTGGCGCGGGTGCGCGCGGACCTGGGCCTGGACCGCCCCGCCGCCGAGCGCTACTTGAGTTGGATCGGCGGGGTGGTACGAGGCGACTGGGGGGACTCCTACTACGTCAAGAAGCCCATTGCCGAGTTGCTGCCAAAGCGCATCGTCAACTCGCTCTTCCTTGCCGTGTTCGCGCTCGTCGCCGGTGTGTCGCTAGCGGTAGTCGCTGGCGTGTGGGCCGGCGTCCGTCCAGACACCCTGGGCGACCGGCTGGTCAGCACGACGAGCCTGGTGGGCATATCCCTGCCAGAGTTCGTGACCGGGGTGCTGCTGATGCTGGTCCTATCATCGACGTTGCACTTGCTCCCACCCTCAAGCATCATGCTTCCCGGCGAGACGCCTCTCAGCCGGCCCCTCATCCTGATCATGCCAGCGATCACGCTCACCGGTGTCCTGTTCGCCTACATCATGCGGATGACCAGGGCCAACGTGATGGAGGTGATGCAGTCCCACTACGTGCGGACCGCGGTCCTCAAGGGCATACCGTTGCGCAGGGTGATTCTCCGACACGTCCTTCCCAACTCGATGCTGCCCACCATCACCATCATCGCCCAAAACTTCGGATACATGTTGGGGGGTCTCATCATCGTAGAGAACGTGTTCGCCTATCCCGGGCTGGGCCAGCTGCTGCTGAGCGCCATCACAAACCGTGATGTTCCACTGCTGGAGGCCCTAGCGCTGCTCATCGCGGCGACCTACGCCATGAGCAATCTCGTGGCGGACCTGAGCTACGCGGCTCTCGATCCGCGGATTCGACTGGCATGATGGCGAGTGAAACGACGACGACAGACGCCCCGAGCACCCTTGCCCGGGTAGTCGGCGCAGGCATCGTCAGCGTGGGGCGGAAGTGTGCCAACGCCCTTCGGCTGATCCTGCGCACCACCTCGGGGCGGATCGCTTTGCCCATCGTGGTGCTGCACGCCACGCTGGTCCTCTTCGGCTCGTGGCTGGCGCCGTACTCGCCGACGGAATTCCAGTACGCCGAGACGGGCGAAATGCGCCAGCTTCTACCCCCATCACCGGAGTTCTGGTTTGGGACCGACCAATTCGGGCGCGACATCCTAAGCCGTGTAATGTCCGGGGCCACATCCCTCATACTGGTCGCCGGCTCGGGAGCCGTGCTGGGAATCGCGCTTGGAGCGGTAGTGGGGATGAGCACCGCGTACAAGGGGGGCCGCGTTGACGAGGTGGTCATGCGTGTCATGGACGGGCTGATGTCATTCCCTTCCCTGCTGATGGCCTTGCTGGTGCTAACAACGCTGGGCGCCAGCTCCATCAACATCGCAGCGGCCGTAGCCGTCGTGAGCATGCCGCGCGTCGCCCGTGTGCTGCGCAGCGTTACGCTGACGCTCAAGGAACTGGAATTCGTCCAGAGCGCGCGTCTACGGGGCGAGGGTGCGCCTTACATCATCTTCCGCGAACTCCTCCCCAACACCATGCAAGTCCTGGGGGTCGAGCTCTCGGTGCGGCTGAGCTACGCTATCCTCACGGTCTCCTCCCTAGGATTCCTAGGCCTCGGCGTTCAGCCACCATCACCGGACTGGGGTCTCATGATCAGCCAAAGTCGCCAATTCCTCGCCAGCGCCCCTTGGGTCGCCCTGGCTCCCGTCGTTGCCGTGGCAACCCTGGTGGTGGGCGTGAACCTGCTGACCGATGGTATCCGACAGGCCAGCGGACTGCCGCAGGAGGACAAGCCATGACCCCAGAAGGACGCGACGGCGCCCCCCTGGTGGACATCGACCACCTGGCGGTGACGTTCCACACACCGAGAGGCACGGTCCGAGCGGTGCGCGAGGCCTCGCTCCAGATCCAGCGCGGCGAGGTCGTGGGCCTCGTCGGCGAGTCGGGGTGCGGCAAGTCCACCACCGCTTTCGCCCTGATGGGCTACCTGCCGGGGACCGCCCACGTGGAGGGTTCGATCCTCTTCGAGGACCGGGACATCGCGGCGATGTCCCCGGGGGAACTTCGGCAGCTGCGCGGGAATCGTATCGCCATGGTCTACCAGGACCCCGCCACGTCGCTCAATCCCACGATGCGGGTGGGGCCTCAGATCGAGGAGGTGCTTCGAGAGCACCTTGGGATGGACTCGAAGCGAGCTCGCGGACGGACTGCCGAGCTGTTCGAAAGCGTCGGCTTGGCGGAGCCAGAGACTATCGGCCGGCGTTACCCTCACCAGCTGAGTGGAGGGATGCAGCAGCGAGTGGTCATCGCGATGGCCCTGGCTTGCGAGCCGGACCTGCTCATTATGGATGAACCAACCACCGGCCTGGACGTGACAACCGAAGCCACCATCCTCGATCTGGTCGTCGACCTGAAGCATCGCGTGAACGCCGGGATCCTGTACGTGAGCCACAATCTCGGCGTCATCGCGCGGGTCGCGGACCGCGTCGTCGTCATGTACGCGGGCCAGACCGTGGAAGAGGCGACCGTCAGGGAGCTCTTCAAGCAGCCGAGGCATCCGTACACGGCGGGGCTCCTCAGCTGCGTACCGCTGCCGCCGGGAGAGGGCGAGGCGCTCGTCCAGCTAAGCAGCATTCCAGGGTCCGTCTTCCCCGCCGGCCAGCCGACCGAAGACCGTTGCCTGTTCGCTCCGCGTTGCCCTATTGTCCAGGACTCCTGCGGCGCCCACGCTCCGGACATGACCAGCCCGGGAGGAACCCACTTCGCACGCTGCTTCTTCTCGAGGGACGTCCGTCCGCGTATCTGGGCCCAAGGGGAACTCCGGGAAGAGTCGATTGCGGATGGTGCGGAGCCTGTGCTGACGGCCACAGGCGTGCGCAAGTTCTATGGCCAGTGGCAGCGAAAGTACCTCTTTTTCGGCCCTCGGGTGGCCCCCCCCGTTCGGGCGTTGACGGACATCGATTTCACTGTGGGAAAAGGACGGACCCTGGGCATCGTGGGAGAGAGCGGATCCGGCAAGACAACCGCCGCCCGGGTGGCGGTTGGCCTGGTGCCACGCGACCGCGGCGAGCTCCGGCTGCAGGGGAAGGAACTCGCGCCCGATGTGGGGGAGCGGACCCGAGAGCAACTGGCAGCCGTGCGGATGGTATTCCAGAACCCGACGGCCTCCCTCAATCCGAAGCTCCCCATCCGCCATGCAATCCTTCGCTCCCTCCGCAAGCTGGCGGGGGTCGGCCGGCGTGAGAGCCGTGACCGAGCCTCCGAACTGCTGGAGGCCGTGGGACTCGACCCCGCCTATCTGGACCGGAGACCGGGGGAGCTGAGCGGTGGCGAGCAGCAGCGGGTGGCGCTGGCCTCCGCTTTCGCGGCCAACGCCGAGCTCATCGTGGCCGACGAGGCAGTATCGGCCCTCGACGTCTCTGTCCAGGCCCAGGTCCTCAACCTCCTGGAGGAGCACCAGCGAGAGCGTGGCACGTCCTACATCTTCATCTCCCACGACCTGGGAGTGGTACGCTACGTCTCCGACGACATTCTGGTGCTCTACGCCGGGCACGTGGCAGAGTCGGGGCCTGCGGCGCGCGTTCTCAACGTGCCGTCGCACCCGTACACGGAGGCGCTTCTTTCGGCCGCGCCCGTACCGGACCCGGAGGCCGCTCCGACGGCGATCCGGCTCTCGGGCGCCGTGCCGACGCTCCGCGAGCGCTTCCAGGGCTGCTTTTTCGTCGGGCGCTGCCCCCGCAAGATCGGGGCTGTGTGCGACACGTCGCCCCCACCAGCGCAGATCGGCCCGGGGTCTCCGGACCACGCCATCCACTGTCATATTCCGGTCGACGAGCTCACGGCGATGCAGACCAGGCATCTGACCAGAACGAAGTAGGCGCGGCCTGCGGTTCGGTCCGACCGGTCTATCCGCGGGGTCGGTGGATTCGTCGCCGCAGGGGCGAGGAGAGCCCATTTCTCGATCGAGCCACCTCAACGAGGCTTGCCGCTACGATCAGCAATCTCCGAGGAGATAGCTGATGGCGCCATGGGACGCGTGGAGGCGCTCCAGAAGGCTGGTCGGCTGGCCGAATCTACGAAGTGCCGACGACGCTGGGCTCCACAGAGATTCCCTTTCGAATATCGGAAGAGGGCCCCGGGTCTTCCCGGGGCCCTTCCGAGAACTGAGCCTAGCTGTCAGCGTTGCACCCGGTGGGGCAACGCCACCAACCGCGCGGCCTCCTGCCACCCAACCTCAGGATGGGCGACCATATC
>PVBE011373973.1_pt1 | contig 18144 bp, 14 predicted proteins | sample 1631181 | NCBI WGS metagenome assembly PVBE01 (sample SAMN08397723, study PRJNA350692) | Marine metagenome, whole genome shotgun sequencing project. | isolation source: water | place: Pacific Ocean | collected 2012-04
CCTGTTAATGATTGCGAGTGGTATTGCCACGTTGGTGAGATTGTCCATATATGCATCTCGATCCACCGACCGCACACACGGCGCCGGGCAACGGCGGATCTGGTACTGCAGACAGGGCCGCGAACGGTTCCGCAGCACCGAGTCGGTGCACGTCCGCAGCTGGAAATATCGGTTGAGGACGTTCAGGGTCTCGCGGACCTTCGCGGCCGAGTGGTAGGGGCCGAAGTAGCGGGCCCCGTCCCGCCTTATCCGTCGCACCAACTCGACGCGCGGCCAATCCACCCGCTCGTCGATCCGGATCGCGAGGTAGTTCTTGTCGTCCCGGAGCATGAAGTTGAAGCGCGGCTTGTGCCGCTTGATCAACGTGTTCTCCAGGAGCAATGCCTCCTTCGGGTTGGCGGTGAGGACGAACTCGACGTCCTCGAGCAATTCGTCGAGGAACCGCACGAAGGGGCGCGGGTCCTGCCCGGTGAAGTACGACCGCACACGGCTCCGCAGATCCGTTGCCTTGCCGATGTACAGGCAGGCCCCCCGCGCGCCCCGCATGATGTAGACGCCGGGCTTGCGAGGGAGTCGGGCTACGGTCTCGGCGACGCTCGACCTCATGGCAGGACGCGGTACTCGGTGAGCTCCTCCAGCGCGCTCTCCATGGTCGACTCGGTCCGACGCATCACGTAACCGATGCCGTGCACGAAGAACGAGGAGCGGCGACCGCGGGCAGTGCTGCGGACGATCTCGGTAGCATCGGCGAACGTGCCCGCGGGAATCGACACCTCGATCGCCTCTGGCTGCACCCGATACACGTCGGCGCGCACCGATTGACCTCCTGCCCCCCAGCCGGAGTCGCGTACGATCGGAAAGACGAGCAGTGGCACCTCTCGCGCAGCGTACTGAAGTGTCCACAGCGGATCGTCCGACCGGCGAACACATTCGCGACTACACGAGTACACCCTCAGCGGCGTAACGAGGTAGGCGAGACGCTCGCTGGCGGTGGCCGGATTGTCGTACACCCGGCGCAACACGGCCACGAGATATCCGTCGTGTGTGTGTATCTCCGCGATCAGGTCGCGGTAGCCGTCGTTTGTGAGGACACCATAGCTCTCCCCCTCCGCACCGACGCCAGGACGCCGGGTGCGGTACTGCCAGTAGTTCCCGACCCGCAAAGGAAAGGGGGCGTGCTGCACGTTCATCAACTCCGGTTTCAGGTCCATGCCGAGGTTGCGGTACGTCGTGAACGTCTGGTCGACTCTCGGTGAAGTGCGGAGGCGCCAGGTGCCGTCGGTGGCCCGCAGGATGTTCGGAAAGCGGAGGACGAACTCGATGTTCGTGCCGCGGAGCGAGAACGTCAGCTCGCTGCCCCAGTGCATGGCGGCCTCGCCGTCGGCGTCCACGAGAGCACCGTCGATGTCCCTTGCCCGACCGACGACGAGCTGACCCGGTTGGAGCAGGCCCCGGAGGCCCTCCGGCCTCGTCTGCGACGCCGAGCGCGGCTCGAAAGCAGAGAGGGTGTCCAGGGTGGACTCCTCGATCTCGGCCGCCAGCTCGGTCGCCGCCGCACTGCCCATGCGGGCGCTCGCCGACAGCTCCTGCGGATCGAATGTGTGTACGAGGAGGCGATCGCGATCCTGCGCGATCAACGCGTCGAACACGTCGATCATCAGGGCCTGGGGCGTCGCTGCGGGCCCCGGTACGACCGCGTCAGCCGAAGGTGCGATGCTGGTCGTGTGCTCCGACGGCCAGGCGACGGGGTCGGCTCCATCGAACCACATCTCGAAACCGGGAACCGTCGCTGACGCCTCGGTCGCCGACTCGGTATGGAGAAGGGGGCGAAGCGGCGGGTCGCTACGGGTCTCCGACCGGGGACATCCGGCTGCGAGAAGAGCGAAGGCGATCGCAGCGCACGCGGCCGTGAGAGAGGGTCGATGGGCGGGACGCTTCGCGGCGTCCCCCTGGTTGTTACAACGACACATCGACGAATTTGCGTGTGAGCAACTAGAGATATCGCTCGACGACGGTCATGACCTGGTGACAGTCGACCAGATCGGTGACCGGATCCAGACGATCGGTCTCGAACACGACGGTCGGCGAGAGACGGTAGCGCTCGAACCACGCCTCGTAGAGCTTGTGGAGCGCCCGCAAATAGCTGGCTGGCAGCGCCTGCTCCATGGCCCGTCCGCGGGCACGGATCCGTTTCCGCAGTGTCCGCACCGGGCAGCGGAGGTAGATCATCAGGTCTGGCGGGCGCAGGTCATCTTTCACGGACTCATAGAAGAGCCGATAGGTCGCGTATTCGCGCTTGCTCAACACGCGGGTGCGGCCGAGGTGCTCGGCGAAGATCTCGGCGTCCTCCCAGAGCGTCCGATCCTGGATGACGCTTCGCCCAGAGTCCCGAATTCCTTGATGAATCTGCACCTTGGCTGCCAGGAAATAGATCTGACTATGAAAGCCCCACCGCCCCATATCGCCGTAGAAATCCTCGAGAAACGGGTTGGCGTCGTTGGGCTCGAAGACCGGGTCGATGTCGTAACGGCTCTGGAGAAACTCCACGAACGAGGACTTGCCAGCGCCGATATTCCCGGCGACGGCAATGTAGGTGCCGTTCACGAGCCGATGAAGAGCGACAGGAACGGGTTGGAGACGCGCTCGTCGCCGATCGTCGTGGGCCCCATGTGGCCCGGGTAGACCACGGTTTCATCCGGCAGCTCCAGCATGCGCGCCAGGCTGGGCCCCATCAGGCTCGGATCCGCGCCCGGCAGGTCGGTGCGTCCGATCGAGCCCCGGAAGAGGAGATCGCCCGTGAACGCAACGCCGGCGCTCCGGTCGACGAAACAGACATGCCCCGGCGTGTGGCCGGGCGTGTGGAGCACTTCGAACGTGATTTCGCCCACTTGCACGGTTTCTCCGTCGGCCAGCTCGTGGTCTGGCGGCGGCGGTTGCTCGCAACGCAGACCGAAGAACGCACCGCGGATCGGGGCCTCGTCGTAGCTGCCCCGCTCGGCTGCGTGCAGATGGATCGGTGCGGCGATCGCGCGGCGGGTCTCGGCGAGCCCGGCGACGTGGTCGACGTGGCCGTGGGTGAGCAGGATGCGGGTCAGTGCCGCGCTCGCTTCGTCGGCAAAGGCCACGAAGGGCGCGGGGCCGGCGCCGCAGTCGATGCAAGCGGCTTCGAGGGTCTTCGGGCAGACCACGATGTACTGGTTCATGCCGAAGGGTCCGACGGGACAGCCGGCGACGACGTAGGGCTCGCTCTGGTAGACTCGTAACATGGCGGCGGTGGGCACGGGCCGCCGGGCGGCCGTTCAGCCAGACGTGCGGTCGTGGGCGGCCTTCACGTTGCTCACGGCCGTGGCGTAGCGCTCGATGCACTGGCCGAGCCGGGTGATCGCGCGCTGATGATCCTCGGCGACCGATTCTGCGGTCGACAAGGCGTCGAGGGCCTGCTGGCACGAGGCGGCGGCGGCTTCCGCCGAAGGCCGGAAAATGTTCTCGACGTGGTCCTGGAGCTCCGGGATGTGCTCGCCGAGCGAACGCATCGCGGCGTTGAGCGCCTCCGTCGTCTCCATGTAGCGCGAAATCGCGTCACGCAGAGGACCGAAGTCGGCGTGGTCCAGATCCCCGTCCGGCAGTGCACCGATCACGTCGGCGACGACGTGGCTGGCCGCTTCGACCGCCCGGATCGCGTCGTTCGCTGCGGCGACAGCCCGCTCGCGATCGCTCAATCCGCAGCCCACGAGCGACGCCACGAGCAGAACGACGATGCTGTAGAACAGACGCGGCATGGGCTGGAGAGATTGGACTCCCGGTCGAATCAAAACCCGTCGGGTGGAAATCGGCGCGAGCCTAGCAGTGGCGCTTTCCTCGTGCAAGGCGGACGCACCAAATCGCCTCCAAGCAACTAGAAACAAACGGCAAACAAAGGCCGCGCCGGACCGGAGGCCCCGCGAACATGCGGCCCGGCGGCACCGCTCAGACGATGCTCCGAGCGAGCTGTTCCTCCTCGACCAGGCTCGGCACGACCGCGTCGGCAAAGAGCTCGACCAATGCGGCGTCGAGCAATCCCGTCGACGCCTCGTCGCGGAGAACCAACATCGCCCGCTCGACGCTCGCGGCCTTGCGGTAGGGTCGGTCCGCCGCGGTCATCGCGTCGAAGATGTCGGCGATCGTGAGGATGCGCACCGGCATTGGGATCTGCACGCCGACCAGTCCGTCGGGGTACCCGCTGCCGTCGAGCTTCTCGTGGTGCGAGCGGACGAGCTCCGGAATGCGCGCGAGGTCCTCGCTCCACGGAATCTGGCAGAGGAACGCCCAGGATTTGCGTGCATGTGAGCGCATGTCCTCCCACTCGCACGCGTTGAGTGTGCCGGCCGGGATCGTCATGTTCTCCAGCTCGTCCTTGCTCAACAGCGGGCGAACGCGGCCGGCGGAGTCCATGAAGGTCAGGTCCGAGATCACCTGCATCTGGTTGGCGATCTCCGGGGCGAGTCGCCGCCCGGGCTGGTGATCGACGATCACCTGCTCGCACTCGTTGAGCTGCAGGATTCGCTTCCGCGCCAGCTGCTCCGCATATTCCCTGGTCTCGTCGACCGACCAGCCGAGCCGCCCGGCGCGCTCGAAAGCCAGTCGGTAGGCGTCGACCTGGACATTGGCGCGCGCGGCCTCGAAACGCTCCGTCAGCACCTGGAGCCGCTCCGGACTGAGCCGCGCCCCCTTCATCAGGACGCTCTCGCGGACCCCGATCTTGCCGAAGTCGTGCAGCAACGCCGCGTAGCGCAGCTCGGTCAGCTCCTCGCGGGAGAACCCGTGCGGCTCCAGCGGACCGGTGTCGAGGTCGTTGACCACCTCCGCCAAGCGCACCGTGTAGCGGGCCACGCGTTCGGAGTGACCCGCCGTGCTCGGATCACGAGCATCGATCGCGGTGACCGACAGGCGGACCACCCCTTCGAACATCTCGTAGATGTTCCGGGTCAGGTTCACCCGCTCGATCGCGAACGCCGTGTAGCTGGCCAGGACGGTGAACAGGTCGAGGTCGTCGGGGCCGAAGAGCCCGCCCATTCCGCGCGTGTCCGCCTGCATGACGCCGAGGAGGCGCCGTTGCCCGACGAGCGGCGCCGCCATGCAGGCGGCGATGCGGGCGTTGATGATCGACTCCGTCAGCTGGATGCCCGTGCTGTCGCGTACGAAAAGCACCGACTCCTGGCTCTCGTAGACCTGGCGGATCAGCGTGTGGGACAACAGGGTCTTGCCGGTGCTCAGATCCGGCCCCTTGCCCCGCTCGCGCACAAGCAGGGGCTTCATCAGCTCTTCTTCGACAACAGCCTCCTCGTCGCCCGTCGGCACGCTGATCGCGAAGAAGTTCGCCGCCGGGAACGCCTCGAAGGTCGTCTCGAGGATCAGCTCCAGGATCTCGTCGAGCTCGGTGACCGTGTTCAGGCTCCGGGAAAGCTTGAAGATGCTGACCAGCCGCGGATCGCGGTTGATAAGGCGGCGCGTCACCGCGTCGAGGCTCTCGGTCGCCCGCTTCACCACCCGTTCGCCGATTCCACTCGACTGCTCGCCCGTGTCGATCAGCTCGGCGATTCCGTCGGTGAGCCCGTGGGCGTCGAGCTCCGCGGTGCCGCGCGTTTCGATCTGAACGAGGGTCTCCCCGATGATGATGTGGGACTCCGGGGCGAGCTCGACGTCCTGGTCCTGGGCGCGATCGTGCAGGTTGATCGTCAGGTCGTTCAGCCGGACGAGCGTCCCGTGACGACTCTGCAGGTCGCGATACACGAGCAACCCATCGGTGAGCAGAATCTCGCCGTGGTGCTGGCTCACGAGGCTGTCGCGCAGCGAGAAGTTGTTACCCGGTCCGCGACCGATCGAGATCCGCTGCGAGTTGTACGCCGCGCGCTTTCCAGCGTCGGGGCCGCTGATCACGGAAAGGCGAACCATCGATTCTCGTGTCGCCGACTGCGGTTGCCCCGAAGGCCGTGGCCCTCGGGTCCATTGAGAGGGATAGACTCGTTCAGGCAGAAAGCGTACCGAAACACCGGGAGGAAATCCAAGATTACGCGCTCGGCGCCTCACCGCGACGGCGCAACGCCAGCGGGTCTCGACGGCTTCGAAAGCCATGCCGGCGCCCGCCCCCTCCGACACCGAACGCCGGGTAGTGTGCCACGACTGCCAACCGAGCGCGGGCGCGCGCCCGATCGACGGAGGGGTCGTCCGAGGCGGTGACACGCGGTATCGGGCCCGGCTTCGGGGTTGCGTTTTTCGAGTCGCCGGGTACGTTTGCGGCCCCACTCAGGCTCCGTCGCGGAGCGCTCGACCCCACCCGCGATTCCGATGGCCCAGCAGATCGTGATGCCGCAGCTCGGCGAGAGTGTCGTCGAGGGCAAGATCGTCGAATGGCTCGTCGGACCGGGAGACCGGGTCGAGGCAGGGACGCCTCTGCTGGAAGTGGAGACTGACAAGGCGAACACCGAGGTACCGGCCACCGGCGACGGCTATGTGCGCACGCTGCTCGCCGAGGTCGGCGACACCGTCGATGTCGGAACGCCGCTCATCGAGCTGAGCGACAGCCCGCCGGACGCCCCCGGGGTGCCGACGGCCCCGGAGACCACGCAGCGCAGCGATCCCCGGGGGGCCTCACGCACCCCCACGACCGCCCCGGCCCCGACGCCGGTGGCGCCGCTGCGACGACCGGTGACCACGCCCCCCGCGACGGCGATCTACAATGCCCAGGACGGCGGCGACGGTCGCCCTTGGAATGCCGGGGGCGTCGTCGCAGCGCCGACGCGGCAGATGGTCAGCCTGCCCCTGGCCCAGCGCTCGCCGACAGGCCACGCGCTCGCCGCGAAGGCGACCGCCGCTGCGACCGCACCGGCGGCCCCAGCTGCGGACACCAGGCCGGCGGTGCACGGCCCGTACGGGTCGCCGGCCGGGGGGCGCTTCTTCCGCCCGCCGACGGTGCGCGCGAATCCCGAGGACACGGTGATCCCGTTCTCGAAACGGCGGGGGATCATCGCCGAGCACATGGTGTACTCGAAGCACGTGTCGCCGCACGTCCCGTGCTTCGCGGAGATCGACGTCACCGACGTGATGGCGGAGCGGAAACGCCACAAGGCGCAGCTCGCGGAGCAGGGCATCTCGCTGTCGCTTCTCGCGTTCGTCTCGAAGGCGATATGCGAGGCGCTGCGGGAGTTTCCGGCGCTGAACGCCGTGGTCGGTGCCGACGAGGTCATCCAGCGCGGACGGGTCCACCTCGGCGTCGCCGTCGAGACGGAGGGCGGCCTGCTGGTCCCGGTGATCCGGGACGCCGACGGCCTGTCGGTCGGCGGTCTCGCTCGAGCGGTGGGGGAGCTGGCGACGAAGGCTCGCGAGAAGCGGATCATGGTGGACGATCTGTCTGGGGGCACGTTCACGGTGTCGAACCCGGGTCGTCGCGGGAATCTGTTCGGCGCCGCGATCATCAACCAGCCTCAGGTCGGCATCCTGCGGATGGGCGAGGTCGTTCGTCGGCCGGTGGTCCGCGAGGTGGACGGCTCGGAGGCGATCTGCATCCGCTCGATGATGTTCCTCTCACTTTCTTATGATCATCGAATCATCGATGGAGTGACGGGCAACGGATTCCTGTACCGAGTCAGGGAGTTGCTCGAGTCCGGGGGCTTCCAGATCTGACCGGGACGCGCGCAACTTCGCTCGAAGACCCCCGGCGGGTCGCGGCGACGACCCTCGCGCGTTGATCCGTCCGCCTCGAGTCGCTACCTAGGGAGCGCCCCCTTCCCACCCGCCGGAGAACGACGCATGCAGGAGAATCGGTTTCAGGGCACCGCGGACTACATCGTGTCCCCGGAGCTGCGGGACGCGGTGAACGTCGCGCTCACGCTGGAGAGGCCCTTGTTGATCAAGGGGGAGCCCGGGACCGGGAAGACCCGGTTGGCCGAGTCGATCGCCGCGAATCTCGCCATGCCGCTGCTCTCCTGGCACATCAAGTCGACCACGAAGGCCCACGACGGGCTCTACGTCTACGACACCGTCGCCCGGCTGAATGACGCGCGTTTCGGCGATCGGGACATCTCGGACATCGCCGCCTACATCAAGTACGGACCGCTCGGGCGAGCGTTCCGGGAGCCCGATCGGGTGGTTGTGTTGGTGGACGAGGTCGACAAGGCGGACATGGAGTTCCCAAACGACCTGCTCCACGAACTCGACCGTATGGCGTTCTACGTCGACGAGACAGGTGAGCAGGTCGAGGCCGTGCACCGACCGGTCGTGGTCATCACGTCGAACAACGAGAAGGAGCTCCCCGACGCGTTCCTCCGCCGATGCATCTTCCACTACATCGCGTTCCCGGATCAGGAGCTGATGACGCGCATCGTCCGCGTGCATCATCCGGACGTCGAGGACGCGCTGCTCAGCCAGGCGTTGGTTCGCTTCTACTGGCTCCGCGATCTCCCTGACCTGCGCAAGCGGCCCTCGACCAGCGAACTCGTCGACTGGCTCGCGGCACTCCGCCGGGCGGGTGTGTCGCCGGAGAGGCTGCAGGAGGAGCTCCCCTTCGTCGGCGTCCTGCTCAAACACGAGAAGGACCTCGATACGCTGGCGCGCGGCGGCGCGGCGACGCGAAGACGGGGGTGGAACTAGACGACGTGTTCACCGACTTCCTCTTCCACCTGCGCGCCCACGGGCTGAAGGTCACGACAACCGAGTGGTTGTCGCTGATGACCGCACTCGTGCATGGCCACTCGCGTGCGAGCCTGTCGGTCTTCTACCACCTCGCACGGGCCGTGCTGGTCAAGCGGGAGGCGCAATACGATCTCTACGACCGCGCGTTCGCCAGCTTCTTCGACGGGGTCGACGCCCAGTTCGCGTTGGACGACGCGCTCCTCGACTGGTTGTCGAGTCCGATCATCCCGCGCGACCTGACCCCCGAGGAGCTGGCGCAGCTCCAGGCCCTCGACTGGGATACCCTGCGCGAGGAGTTCGAGAAGCGGCTGCAGGAACAGAAGGAGCGGCACGACGGAGGAAGCCGTTGGGTCGGCACGGGGGGCACCTCGCCCTTCGGCAACAGCGGCACGAACCCCGCCGGCATCCGGGTCGGCGGGTCCGGCGGCAATCGGTCGGCGGTCCAGGTCGCGACCGAGCGACGATACCGCAACCTGCGCAGCGATCGGGTGCTCGACACCCGGCAGATGGGCTCGGCGCTGAGGCGGCTCCGTCGTCTGGCGAAGGACGAACGCTTCGAGGAGCTCGACCTCGACGCGACGATCGACAAGACCGCGCGGGACGGCGGCGAGATCGACCTTGTCTTCGGTCCGCCGCGGGCCAACCGGGTGAAGCTGCTGCTCTTGATGGACGTCGGCGGCTCGATGGACCCGCACACCGAACTCTGCGAGCGCCTCTTCTCGGCGGCGCACGCCGCCAGCCACTTCCGGGCGTTCGAGACCCTCTTCTTCCACAACTGCCCCTACGACAAGCTCTACAGGGATTTCTACCAGTTGAAGGGCCGCCCAACCGACGAAGTATTGAAGAGCGTCGATGCGACGTGGTCCGTGATCTTCGTCGGTGACGCCTATATGCACCCCTTCGAACTCTCCCAGGTGGGCGGCGCGATCTACTACGGCGAGGAGAACGATCGGACCGGGCTCTCCTGGCTCCGGCGCTTTCGCGAGCGGAGCCCGAACTCCGTGTGGCTGAACCCCGAGTCCCGGCGCATCTGGGACGCCCCCAGCATTCGGACCATTCGCGGGGTCTTCCCGATGTTCGAGCTCACACTCGACGGCCTGACCGAGGCGGTCGACGTCCTCCGGGGCGCTCACCCCAACAGGCCGAGCGATGCCCGGGTCCACGCCCCGCGGATCTGACGGCGGCGACCACCGATCGGCCGCCGAGCCGGTCGGAGCCGGACGCCGCGAGGTGATCGCGCCCAGGAATTGCAGCCGGGCGCGCACCGAACTAGCCTGGGGCCTCACGCAACCTCGGACTGCGTTGCCGCAGCTCCGGGCGACTCCCTGCACCACACGGCCGCCTCGACTCGATACGGGATCGAGTAAGCGAGAACGCCGCTCGGAGATCGCCTCGGTCAGCGGCACCACTCTTCCGACACCCACATAACCCACGGTCAGGCTCGGAACCCCCGCGCCATGGTGCCGACCATGTTCACCATCGCCTTCAGGATCGCGACCGTCGCGTTGCCGACGCTCCTCATCGTCGCGCCGGCGTGCGTCGGCGACTTCGACCTCACGGGCAAGATCGCGTGCCGGGTCATGTCGGACTGCGCGCCGGGTTGGGTCTGCGTCGCCGAGCCCGATGGGCCCGCCCGATGCCGTCCCCCGGGTTACGCCAACAACCCCGGTGAGGCCGACGGCGGACACTCGGCCGCCGATGGCGGTGGCGTCGGCGCGGACGCCCTCCCGGAGGGCTGCATCGATCGAGACGGCGACGGAGTCGGCACCGGTCCTCCGTGCATCCCGCCCTTCGATTGTGACGACACACGCACGGACATCTCACCGTCTCTGGACGAGAGCTGCAACGGACGCGACGACGACTGCGACGGTGCGGTCGACAACGGGTTCGACCTGGCGACCGATGCCGACCACTGCGGTGAATGCGGCCACACCTGCTTCGCAGCACACTCCGATGTCGCGTGTGTCGCCGAAGAATGTGTGGTCCTCGCGTGCGAGAACGGCTTCCGCGACGCAAACAACACGGGAGATGACGGATGCGAAGACGTGTGTGCTTCCGCCGAAATCTCCTGCACCGACGGAGAGGACGACGACTGCGACGGCGCGATCGACCGAGATGACCCCGACTGCCTCGCCTCCACACCCTTCGCCGGACGGCAATACCACCTCTTCGCCTGGGACGGCGACGACGTGCCGTCGTTACGAACCGGGCGAGCGGTCTTCGACGAACCCGGCAACACCCTCTCGTTCCAGAACCAACAGATCACCGACCTGACACGATCCGGACGCGGCGGACCCGCCGACACCCTCCTCTTCGACGTCTCCGTCGTCGAGCCCGACCGCATCACCCTCGACCGCCCCGGCGCGCCGCTCCCCACCGTCTTGCACCGGTCCGCGCGCGCAGGCACGACCATCCTCGCGGGCATCCAAGGCGGCACCACCCTGCTCGCGCTCGTCGAGATCGGGGCGACCGCCCGACCACCAACCGTCCGGGGGGAGTGGCTCGCCTGGGTCGTGTCGCCCCTCAACGAGCTCGAACCCGTCCCCGGCGGGATCGACGAGCTCGGCTGGGCCGAGCCGACCGAGATCGCACTCCTCGACTTCCAGGCCCCCGACGACGATGGCGTCGGCGAAGTGCACTGGCCCTTCTCCGAGTTCCGTACGTCGCTGGCCGGCGACCCCGAGTCCGAATCCGGCCTTCGCGACACGTCGTACACGGTCCGATCCGACGGCGCGTTCGCCCTCGAGCTCTTCGACGAGCGAGGAAAGCCCGAGCGCGAGTTCGACGGCGTCGTCACGGCGGGAGGCAGCCTCGCGATCGCGGTCCACCGATACTCCGACTCCTACTGCGTGTCGCGGTGGGTGCCTGACGGGCGCTGCGTGCACGACCCGATCGCCATGTTCGCCGTTCGACGGGCCGAGACCGCCGGCGTCGCCGCTCTCGAGGGACAGTGGCGGCTGGTCGGCGTGAGCTACGAGGAGCGAGGGGGTGGCCTGAACCACACGTTCGTCTCCGCGGCCCTCGACATCAACGACGCCGGCCGCATCGGTGGTGACGTGTCGGGCCAGGTGCGGACGTTCGGCGCCGCCGAGACCTTCGTCCCGGAGACATCACGCATCGACCTCTCCGGCTCCAGTCTTCCCGGCGGCGGGCTCGTCCTCGAGGGGCACGTCGCGGGTGCGTACGGCGTGTTCTGGGACCAGTCAGACAGCCCGAACCGACGCCCGATGAACGGCAGCGTCTACCTCTTGCTGGCGCAGTAGGGGTCGAGTCGACCGAGAGGCCCGAGAAGGAGCCCGAGCGAAGTGCACGCTTCACCCGGGCTTGCGACCGATGTACATGACGCCCGTATTCAGCGTCTTGGACACGGGGAACATCCCGGCATTGTTGAGGAGGAAGACGCCGAAGTTCCAGGCTTTGAACGGCACGTTCAGCCCCGTGCAGAGCCTCGGAAACCGCTTGGCAAAGCTGTTGCTCTGAAAGGGGGGGTTCAGGCGGCCCCCGCCCTTGTAGTTCGCCTACACGGTCTCCAGTCCCTGGGCCTCGTGCATCGCGACCATCTTGTCCAACGAGATGGGGTAGTGCCCTGCCCACAATGTCGGGCGAAACGTCTTGGAAATCCATGGGTTGATGCCGGCGAACGACGGTATCGCCGTGATCACGCATCCACCCGGTGTACACAGCTCGGCCAGCTTCTTTACCGCGTTTTCCGGCTCGGGGAAGTGCTCGATCACTCCGGCCGAGAACACGACATCGAACACTCTCTCGTCAAAGGCGAGAAAATCCGAGTGATAGACGTGGCCGGGTACCCCCAACAGCTCCAGGTTCTTGCGCGTCAATCGGCACGAGTCCTCGGCGTATTCGATTCCGAAGGACTCCAACCCGAGCCGCGTGTTGAAGTAGGCCATCCAGCGGCCGGGCGCACATCCGACCTCAACGGCTGTCCGCTTTCCGGAATAGTCGACGAGGTTGATCAGGCGGTCCATTTCCTTCTGCCGCCGGAGACTCACAGAAGCCGGCAACCTCACCCCTTCCCAAACCTCGTCCCAATAATCCTCAGAGAGCCCCTCTTCCACACTTGGTTCGTCGGTCATCTGGTGAGCGCATCCACGCGGTACGAAGTGTCGACAACACCCTGCACCGGACAGCGAATAAGGAGGGCTGTCCAGCCTGTTGAAGCGCATGCAGCGTTTGCTGAGCGACGTAGATCCGCAGGGCTCGCCCGGAGCCGCGGCCACCGATCGAGCGGCGCGCAATCCCCCCCGGTCGGCACCTCGCTCCGGCCGTTCGCAGCGCCTTGGGGACGGTCGCGAGGCGCGGCACTTCGGTCCGTAGACGACTCCGTGCCCACACGGCCCGATCTGAGGTAATGAGGTCGGGTCCCGGCGCTGGCCGGCGCGCCGGCCTCCATCGAACCAACCCCCTTGCCATGTCCGAGCCTCGAAACGCAGAACCGCAGCTGCCGCTTGCGCGGTGTCCTGGCGCCGGGCCGATTGCAGCGGGCTACGCGAGGTTTCTGTGCTCCGAGGTCTGATCTGAGGTATTGGAGGCCGGTCTCGGTGCCGGACCGCGCCGACCTCGGGTGACCTGCTGCTCGCTCCGCTCCGCGACTCCCGGTCCCGCGCATCGCCCCGCCGGAGCCCACCGTGACCGCCGATTTCGGCACGGGAGTTTCCCCCACCCCCTGCATTGGAGCACCAGAGGATGAGCCCGGCCGCACCCACCGGACCCGACGACGGCGCTGTCGATCCCGGCGAGGATCCGGTGGCACCAACCGCGCCGGAGTCGACCCGGCGTTCCGCACCCGTCGCGGGTGGGCTCCGTGGGCTGCTGGCGTCGAGCACACGGGTGACCATCGCCACGTTCGCCGTCGGTCTCGTCCTCGCGCTCCGCGACATCTATATCGCGGCGGCTTACGGCCGTAGCGCGGAGGTCGACGCCTACATTCTCGCGCTGCTGATCCCGGTGACCCTCTCGCAGGTCGCTGGGGGCGCGATGCGTTCGAGCTTCATCCCCGCGTACGTCAAGCTCGCCCACTCCCCGTCCCGGGACCGTCTCCGCGCGTTCGTCGAGAGCATCAACACGGTGACCTACGCAGCGCTCGCAGTGCTCGCGCTGGTCACGTTCTTCGCCGGGCCCGCTGGGGTCGGACTGGTCGCACGGTCGAACGAGAGCCTGGGGAACCCCGCGCTGCGGACGCTGGTCTATCTCCTCGCACCACTGGTCGCCGTTCGGGGCGTCGCACATCTCTGGGTGGCGTTCCTCGAGGCGGAGGGCCGCCTCCTGCTCGCGGCGGTGAACCGCGCCACGGTAGCGATCGGCAGCATGCTGGGCATCTTCTTCCTGGCGGGTCGGTGGGGGATCTACGGACTCGCCGCAGGGACGATCGTCGGCATGGCCGCCCACGCGGCGATCTACGCGGGAGCACTACGACGCATCGGCGTCTCCCTGGCGGCCCGGTGGCACGGGTTCACGCCGGAGGTCCGTCGGGTAGGCCCCCAGTACTTCGCCTGGTTGCTGAGCTCGGGAATGACGGGCACGACCCTGTTGATCGACAACGGGATGGCAGCGACCCTCGGCGAGGGCCAGGTCAGCGCCCTGAACTACGGGTACCGGATCGTCGTCTTCGCGATGGCGCTCGGTTCGGCGGGAGTCGGTATCGCGATTCTTCCCTACGCCACGCGGCTGGTCGTCGAGCATCGGTTCGACGAGGTGCGGCGCACGATCCGCTGGTTCCTCGCGATCATCTTCGTTCTCGGCGGCACGGGAACGGCGATCCTGGCGGGCTTCGCCGAGCCGTTGGTCGCGCTGGTGTTCGAGCGCGGAGCATTCGCGGCCGACGACACCGTAGTCGTGGCCGGTGTGCAGGCGATGTACGCGTTTGGGCTTCCGCCGATGCTCGCGCTGATTCTCTGCCTGCGGGTGCTGTCGTCCCTGGAGCGCAACGACGTGCTTCCGTGGGTCGCGCTGTTCAGCATCACCGGGAACGTCATATTCAACCTGATCTTCATGCGCACGATGGGCGCAGCTGGGATTGCGCTGTCGACATCCGTCGTCTACGCCGGGACATCCGCCGTCGCCCTCTACGTCGCTCGTCGAGTCCTTGCTGGACGGGAGGCCGCGGCGGAAATCGAGCCCTGACCCAGCTGCGGGCATGTCCGAAGACTCGCCGTCGGACGAAGCTCGTGGCGGGGAGTGTGGGCCGACACTGCTCGTCGCGTTCGCCGCTCGAGTAGCGCCCGACCCGATCAGGCGCCCGCTGCCCCTCAGCTCGTTCATCCTACTTCATCGAGAGACACCAGCGGTTCACCCTGGACCGTGCGGTGCGCGTCGGCTAGTCGACAGCGAGCGGGCGCAGGGGGTCGTGATTCCAGGCGCCTGCGCTCAGACTGCCTATGACGCCCCGGACACATCGACCACACGGTGCAATGGCCGACCAACTTGGCTCCAACGATGTTGAGCCCGCGGGCGCGGGCGCGTGGTGGCTCGAGATCTCCGATCACCTGGGTGGGATCTACCCGTTCTACGACACGGCCGCGCCTGACCGCTTCTCATTTGAGATCGAGCCGCTGATTGCGAGCCGCCGCGCCCGAGGCGAGGCGGTGGAGCTGGATCCGATCGCGCTCGCCTGCAAGGCATGCCTGCCCTACCTTCTCGCCGATCGCACGCTCGTGCGTGGGGTCGCCCGCGTCCCGTGGGTCGCGCAGCTCGGCGCGGACCACCGGTGGACGCCCGCGGATCTGCCGCCCCACGGCCGCGAGACCCCTACGCGCGGCCCGTTCGTGGAGCGGCTGAAGGCCGAGCTCCTGACCGAGACCGCTGCCTACCTCGCCGGGGCGGACACGGTGGGAATCCTGCTGAGCGGCGGGATGGACAGTCGGGTCGTGGCCGGCGCCGTCCGGGAGTTGCAGTTGACCACGGGCCAGCCGAACGAGGTCGTCGCGATCACGTGGGGCCAGTCGAACGCACGCGATGTCGTCTACGCCGGCCGGATCGCCGAGCAATTTGGCTGGGAACTCCGCCACTTTCCCCTGGACGTCACGAACCTGTCCGAGAACATCGAGACTGCGGGGCGCTTCGGCGCCGAATTCTCCGCGCTCCATCTCCACGCGATGCCCCGCATCGCCGAGATCGGTGACGTCGACGTGATTCTCGCTGGGAGCTACGGGGACAGCGTGGGGCGGGCCGAGTTCTCCGGGAGTCGACTGGGAGAGCTGGCGTCGATCGTCCCGAGGCTGCTCGACCGATTCGGGCTGCTCCGCACGTCGCTGTTGCGCGAGGCGGTGCCGGCCATCCGCGCCGATGCCGTGGTTTCTCCCCACCTCGCGAGCGAGCCCGACCCGTTGCGTCGGCACGAGATACAGCAGGAACTCCACTACATGCGTCGCATGCTCCAGGCGTGCATGCAGACGATGTGCACCAACGTCCGCCTGTACCAGCTGTTCACCGCTCCCGCCGTGTTCCGGCTCATGTGGTCGCTCGACCCGAAGGTGCGAGACGACGAGTGGTATCGACACCTCCTCCCCCTATTCCCGGGGGACCTGTTGGACATCCCGTGGGCGCGGACCGGAAAGCGGTATCCGCACGAGGACGGTGCCCCGGACCAGTGGTCGTCTCGCAACAACGAGCTCGGGACGTGGCTGCGACGGGACCTCCGCGATCTCGTGGTCGACCGCGTCAACAGCGACGTGATCCGCGGCCTCGGGATCTTCAACGACCGGAGCCTCGACAACGCGCTGGCGGCCTGGGGGAGAGCACGCACGCGGTCCACGAACGCGCTGGACGAGGTCATGGCGTGGCTCGCGTCGCTGCACGTCTTCATCGAACGAAACGAGCTCGCCCTGCACACGCGGTACGCGACGAGTCGCCGGGACCGGGCGACGGCACTGGCCGGACGCGTGCGGGCGGAGACCTACGTGTTGGCCAGGAATCAGCTCCGCGACTGACACCGGGGACGCGCGATGAGATCGGTCGCCGATCGCGGGGGCGCCGGTTCGCCAGGCGGGCGCGTCCTAGCGCGATCTCGATCGGAGGTCGACCGGCTCAGGCGCCGTAGAACTCGCGATACCATTCGACGAAGCGCTGGATCCCGACCTCGATCGGGGTCTCCGGCTTGAAGTCGACGCTCTCGATCAAGGCCTCGACATCGGCGTACGTGGCCGGCACATCGCCGGCCTGCATCGGCAGGAAGTTCTTCTCGGCCTTCCGGCCGAGGCACTTCTCCAGCGCGCCGATCATGTCCATGAGCTGCACGGGCGCGTTGTTGCCGATGTTGTAGACCCGGTAGGGGGCGCGGCTCGTGCCGGGGTCGGGCCGGTCGCTGTCCCAGTCCGGGTTGGCGGCGGCCGTGGTATCAGCCACGCGGACGACGCCCTCGACGATGTCGTCGATGAAGGTGAAGTCGCGCTGCATGTCGCCGTTGTTGAACACGTCGATCGGCCGGCCCTCGAGGATGGCCTTCGTGAAGAGGAAGAGGGCCATGTCGGGTCGACCCCAGGGACCGTAAACGGTGAAGAAGCGCAGGCCGGTCGTGGGCAGCCCGTAGAGATGGCTGTACGTGTGGGCCATGAGCTCGTTCGCCTTCTTCGACGCTGCGTAGAGGCTGAGCGGGTGGTCGATGTTGTCGTGCACCGAGAACGGCATCGACGTGTTGGCGCCGTACACCGACGACGACGACGCGTAGGCCAGGTGCTCGACGCCGTTGTGACGGCACCCTTCGAGCACGTTGACGAACCCGACGAGGTTCGAGTCCACATAGGCGTGTGGGTTCTCGAGTGAGTACCGGACGCCCGCCTGGGCGGCGAGGTGGATGACTCGCGTCGCCCCCCCCTCGCAGAAGACGCGTTGCATCGCCTCGCGATCGGCGAGATCGATCCGATGCATCTCGAAGCCGGCGTGCCGACCCAGGCGCTCGAGGCGGGCCTCCTTGAGGTTGACGTCGTAGTAGTCATTGACGACATCGACACCGATCACCTCGTCGCCGCGGCCGAGCAGGCGCTCGGAGACGTGGTAGCCGATGAACCCGGCGACGCCAGTGACGAGGTAGCGGCCCATGGGGTCCTCAGAGGCTCCAGTAGTTGAAACGCAAAGCGACCGTAGCGGGGTCGAGCATCGACTTCACGTCGACGACGACGCCCCCCTCCCGGACGCCGGAGAGCAGCTCGTCGACCGGCATGGCAGTGTACTGTTCGTGGGACACGGCGAGGACGAGCGCGTCGAGATCGGCGAGCTCCTCCCACGGGGACGGGCGCACGCCGTACTCCTCGACCGCTTCCTCCGCATCGGCCCAGGCGTCGTGCACGAGGGCGTCGATCCCGAACGAAGCGAGCTCGGCGAGCACGTCGGGGACACGGCTGTTGCGCAGGTCCGGAACGTTCTCCTTGAAGGTCAGGCCCAACACGCCGACCCGAGCCCCCTTCACCGGACGATCGGCCTGGATCAGCATCTTGACCAGCCGCCGGGCGATGTATGCCCCCA
>PVBE011315323.1_pt1 | contig 18143 bp, 19 predicted proteins | sample 1631181 | NCBI WGS metagenome assembly PVBE01 (sample SAMN08397723, study PRJNA350692) | Marine metagenome, whole genome shotgun sequencing project. | isolation source: water | place: Pacific Ocean | collected 2012-04
ACATGAAATGACACTGGGGCCTGATAAAGACCCGGGACCAGCAGCGGTATTTGCCATTCAAATGATGTTAGGAACTAAGCAGGGGTCCGTTTATTCCAAAGATACCATCAAAGGTTGGTTTAAGGATTTGGGTATGAGTTGGGAAAAGGCAATTAGGATTGATCAGCGTTCAGAAGTGATGATTGGAAGAAAATCGGCATCACCGAATCAAGCAAAAACCACTAAACCCAACCCATACACTTTTTAATAAATGAAATTTTTATCGCTAACCATAGCTTTTATTAAATAAGTAAACTGAAATTTCAGGAAGTAAAAATGCAATATAGCGGTATACCGGAAAGTTTATATTATTGGATCGAAGATGGAAAAATTGTTGAGCATATCTGGTTAAGGAAAGAAGGTGAGATTGTATATCTAGGAATTACTGAACTAGGTATAGAGACAATGGGCGATCCCGTATCACTCGCTCCGAACGGAGCAGGACGCAGGGTGGAGCCTTTCGAAGCGGTGGCCACTATTGAAAGCAGCAAGTGGGTGGGCCCCATTTCCAGCCCAGTAAAAGGAGAAATAATAGAAGTTAACAATACTCTGGCAAAAAATCCTTCAGCTATTTGCGAGGACCCTTACGGGAATTGGATAGTAGCCCTAAAACTGGCCGAAATTGATTTGCCACCATCACTCATTTCCGGGTCTGCCGGCAAAAGTTTATACATCAAGGCGGCCAAAGAGCTGGAGGAACGGCAAAGCTGACAGGCTGTTAGAGTACTAACGCTTTGAAATCATCTTTAGCTCATTACCTATCGCGTTTCATATCCCACAAGATGCCAAGGATACATCCCAGCACAATTGCCATGACAAAACTCTGGATTGTTTGCGCGGTAGATTCATGATAACGGATGGGGTCAGGATATGAGAGAAGCGCCCCACCAGCGGAAAACAACCCAAAGGCCGACGGAGATGATTACTGCTTTGAGATAACCTGAGCCGCCAAGCTCGGTTCATTTGCGGCGGCAATAAACGAGCCCACTATTATCCCGAATATGCCTCCGCCTATGGCAAAAGTAGCCAGCAAGACATTAGAGTCTGCTAAAAGGAAAAACAGCTGTGATTATATTCACACCTATTGAGAGCCATCCGGATAAGATACCCGATACTTCACTTAAGACAAAACCTTACGCGAATTTTGACACAGCAACACCACCTATAACTAACCGCTTTTAAAATGGCGCTCAGAATAAAATTAAAATCACTATCGACGCTTAGAAGCGTCTTTAAATTTTAATAACCTCTGTCCTGTTGTATGGATCTTTCTTGGATACCCCATCGAATTGATGGAGGCCACCAAGTTTTCCTGCTGCTTCTGTTACGCCATCAAGATACATAAGATCTTTATGCACTTTGTCAGCGTTCATAGCCTGGACGAATTCGACCTTGCCTTCCATCTTGGTCTGTTTCATCTCGGCTACAACCCTGTCGGTCAGAGACTTGAACTGGTACGGCTCACAAGACCAGCGTCTGGCGTTCCACTCCGGATTCTGAATAGCCCCAGTTCCTTTCTTGCCGTAGAGCTGTATATCGTAGAACGTCATGGCCCGTTTGATGACCTTTTCAGGCAACGGCAGATAACCGGCGCCGTCTTTGGACATTATGTGGGCTGCTTTTTCAGTATTCTGGAAAGCCCAAAGCTCCGCTTTAACCAAAGCGTGGATAACCCTGTGTGACCATGCCTTGTTGTTTACCATCTCTTCTTGCATCACCGCCACGCAGCATGGATGGTTCTTCCAGACGTCACCCGTGAAACGAACTATCTTGCCTTTGGCGAGCAACTCACCGGCGGCGTTGAAAGGCTCCGCCACGATGTATCCGTCGATCGCTTCCGAGGCCATGGCCGTGGGCATGTCGGGCGGTTTCATGACGAAAAGGTTGCACTGTTTGTTTGTCAGCGAATCGTTCCTGCTCTGGATAACAGCCTCGATTCCGAAATTACGCAAAATCATCTGTATGATGATGTTGTGCATTGAATACCAGTAAGGAACAGCTATCTGTTTTCCACCAAGATCGGCGTATGATTTTATCCCGCTCTTTGCGCCGACAGTAAGGGCCGAGCCATTGATGTGATCCCACGCCACTACTTTTACCGGGAATCCAAGCCCGAACCTCATGTATATCGGTATCGGTAACAGAAGATGAGTAAGGTTGAACCTCCTTGCCATAAAAGATTCGGCTATTGGTGACCATCCCCTGATCAGGACCGGGCGTTCTGATTTAATTCCTAATTCCTTATAAAATCCGAGCTCATGGGCCAGGATTATTGGAGTTGCGTCTGTTATGGGGAGATAGCAACTTTTCACTACGGGTCCGTCAGCTGCTTCCGCGAACGAGTTTATCCCCGGAAGACCGGCCATGGCGGCGGCGCCAATTCCATAGGCAGAATTCTCCAGGAATGACCTCCTGGATATCTTGTTAAAAGTTAGTCTGTCAACATTGTTCTTTTTTTCAGCCATAATGTATACCCCCAATTTATATTTATCAGAAATCGGACTAGGACAGGCTATTTAGCAACCTTAGCAACAAGCCATTTCAATTATTTTTCCTGATATTCCCCACACAATCTACAATGTGCTTTATGAACTTAAATCCCTACTTTAGAATTAAAATGCAAATCTCATACCTCGGCTGATGACAGCTAGGGAAACCAGGCCTTTCCTGACTCTTTTGTTATTAAGTCATTGCTTGTCAACCAATTAAGACTTCTTGTCCGAGGAAATGGAGTCTGTCAGATGGACATGCCATATAGCTCATTGCAATATTGCACATATGCGTTTTCCAATAAGAGAAATCATTCATGCTGAATGTCTATTCCGGTAATTCCACGCATCCCCTTATAGCCTCCTGCTCCCAACATTGGGTGCTCATCTTTGGCAACCTCATATGGCTCTTCGGCGATAAAAATCTCACTCGAAAGCAGATTTACCGCTAGGCTGGTAGCTGATTCTACAGCTATCACCCCTGTTTTAAGCGGATCAGCGATAGACCAGGAAGATAGTTTTTCCATTTTTCCCAGCGACGCGTTAAAACCGTATTTAAAGCCGCCATCAATTATTTTCTCTTTTATATACTCGCCGTTAACTCCTGAATTAGCGGCCAGAACGCATAGCGGTTCGGACAGAGCCCTGGCAAAAGCTCTGTATACCGGGAGGCGGCCTTTCCCCGGCTTTTTATTGTTCAACGCCGTAGCCGCTTTTAACAATGCAACCCCACCGCCTTGAATAAAGCCTCCGTCAGAACCCTCTTTCAGGCAGGTATAGGCCCGTGTAATCTGTGATCGGCGCAATGTCTTATCATGCTCTGTATACCCCCCAACTTTAATATGACCAACTCCAGTCATCATCCTAGCCGCCCGGTCTCCTAAAGTCTGCTTCTCAAACTCTCCCTTTTCTTTAATGGCTCGCTCTTTAAGTTCCTTAATCCGTTTGTTGATTCGGCTTTTAGAGCCTTTTCCTTCCATAATAATGGTCCGTGATTTCTCGACTCTCACTTTCCCGGCTTCTCCTAGCTCATCAACCCGTATCTTCGCTGTGTCAATGCCCAATGACCGGCCAAACACCTTCGTCCCGGTAAAAGCAGCGATATCTTCTAGTATATCCAGTCTAGCGGCGCCATACGCCGGAGCTTTTATGGCGACGCTGTTGAGAGTGCGGTTGCTTTTATTAAGCAGTAATAACGACAGCGCATCTTTCCCTATTTCTTCTGCGATAACAAAGAGAGGTTTGTCAACCTCCACGACTTTTTCAGTCAGGTTCAATATCTCTTCAATATCGTTGATTTTATCGGCACATATTAAAACCAGGGGATCATCAAGTTCCACGAACTCCTTATTGGGCTCTTCGAAATATGATGATAATAATGTCTCGTCGACCGAAAGGCCTTTTTGAAAAGTAAGCTCGTTTTCTACGCTGTCGCCGTAACTAAAAGTGAGCACACCGTTTGAGCCAAGTTTTTTAATAACCTTGTTAATGATATCCACCACCCAATCATCACCTCTTGTGGCGGTTACCATAAGATTTTTCATATGCCGGCTGGTCTTAACCGATTGCGACGATTCAATAAGAGCCTCATTGGTTTCCCGGCATGCGGCTATAAGGCCCTCCCGGATATCTATAATTGAATTTCCTTGAAGAACCAGCCTGGCGCATTCCTTGACAAGCCTGACCGCAATAATTGTGGACATTACAACCCCGTCGCCTGCGTTATGCTGTGTTGACGCGGCGACTGTTTGCAAAAGAGAAACCCCTAGATTCTGAAACGTATGCTCTAGGTCGAAACCATCAGCAACCTCAGCCCCAAACCGGGTAAACTTCGGTTGATCGCCGGCTTTGTGGATCATTACATGACGTCCTCTCGGGCCGAAAGTCAACTTAAGCGTTTTAACAAAGCAATCCATGCCTTGCAAAAGTTGCGTAAAGCCTTCCTCTCGGTTTTTTATGATAATGGACATGATTTCGACCACTTCGAGTCTGGCTTATTGTATCGGTATGGACAATCTGTTCTATTCATAGAGCCTTACTGTATGAAACAAAAACTTAAAATTCGGCTGATTTTATTTGGCTAGAGAGCTTTGTATGTAAGCCATCAATCCATATATCTGGCCGCTGGATAAAGTGACCCCCCCATGATGGCATATAACTTCTGGAGCCGATGGATATATCGCCCACCTTTGGTAGATTTCCTTTGATAGCAAGGTTGCTACTACAGGCCAACTCAAAAGTAATAAGAGCAAGCGCAAATGCCATAACGATGTAACCGCCAGTCTACCGCAGTGTTTCATAAGTTTCCGCCAAATTAGTTCAAACTATTAAATCCAACTCTTCCTCCATGAGAGAGGAGTAGAGGTTAATTATCTCCTCCCTTAATTCGTTGAATGCTTCATCTGTTCTTTTAACTTTCTCATGCCTTGGCCTTGGCAGGTTATTAACAAGCACTTTTTTAACTCTCCCAGGGTTTATATCCATTACGCATATCCTGTCGGAGAGGAAAATCGCTTCATCCACATCATGAGTTACGAAAAAAATTGTCTTTTTCGTTTGCTCCCAGGTTTTTAACAGCTCAATTTGCATCTCTTCTTTTGTTAACGCGTCGAGGGCGTCGAACGGCTCGTCCATGAGCAGAATTTTTGGATCAGGCGCTAAAGCTCTGGCAATGGCTACACGTTGTCTCATTCCCACTGATATTTCATGTATGCTCAGCCTACTGGTGTTTTTCATGTTCACATTGGCAAGCTGGCTTTCTGCAATTTTATGCCGTTCGGCTTTTTGTACGCCCTGTATTTCCAGGCCAAGCTCCACATTCTCGCGAACGTTTCTCCATGGCAACAGTGCATATTCCTGGAATACCATTCCCTTATGCGGGCCAGGGCCAGTCTCTTCTTTCCCGTCGAGAAAAACAAAACCGGAGGTCTGCTCCATCAAACCGGCGACTATCTGCAACGTGACTGACTTGCCACAGCCGGTCGGGCCCAGAATACACATAAACTCGCCATCGTTAACCTGCAGATTTACGTCTTCCAAGGCCAAAAATCTCGAACCCTCCTTGATGAACACTTTGTAGATATTCTTGATTTCCAGTATTGGCCTTGGGGAGTTCTTTGACTTCATAGCGCTGGGAATGGCTCTATCGTGATTCACTTCCTCTTTCCCGCCTCCAGACCGGCTTTAAGATTTGTTAAGACTTCTTCACGCAGAGCCACAAACTTTCTGAGGAATCCCGATTCCTGGGCCGCTTTTCCATGCCGCGGACGAGGCAGGTGGTTATTAATTATTTTTTGCACTTCCCCTATGCTGTTTAACACTATGATTCTGTCCCCAAGTTTTACTGCCTCATCTAGCTCTGCCGTTACGAAAACAATAGTATTCTTTTCATGTTCCCATATATTGATTATCTCTGTATGCATCGTCATTTTTGTCCGCGCGTCCAACGCGTTAAACGCTCCGTCCATCAAGAGTATTTTAGGACTGATAACAAGGATCATGGCCAGCGTCATCCGGCGTTTCATACCTCCTGACAGCTCCCAGGGATATTTATCCTTAGCGTACCCCAGGCCAACCATATTTATATATTTCATTGTTTTCTCATCACGTGTTTTCTTGTCCTCGCTAGCGAATTCCATTCCCAGATTGACATTTTCCAGCACGGTGCGCCATGGCAGCATAGCGTACTCCTGGAAAATCATTCCCCGGTCCCGGTCGGGGCCGGTAACAGGCTTATCTCGAAGAGTTAACGAACCCATGGAAGGGGATTCAAGCCCGGCTATCATTTTAAGAATGGTTGATTTACCGCTCCCGGTGGGACCTACTATGCAGAGAAATTCATTTTCGTAAATATCAAAACAAAGGTTACTGCAAACAGGAACCTGTACACGGTCTTTTTCATAAATTTTCCAAAGATTTTTACAACTAAGCAAGACTTGTTTGCCGTTAGACTGGTTGCTACTGTTATTTGCCATCTTAAATTTTCCAGGCGTATTTTTTTATCAGGAAACGCATGATGGAATCGAGAAGATAGCCTATTCCCCCTATCACTATTATTGTGGCCATCAGCTGGTCGTACCGGAACCGATCCCTTGTGTCGAGGATGTAATACCCGAGACCGTCGGGGACGCCAAGCATTTCAGCCGGTACCAGTATTATCCAGCTGATTCCCACCGCCAGTCTGAGCCCTGTTAACATATCGGGTATAGCCGCGGGAATAATGATTTTTCTCAGTATGGAAAAATCGCGCGCTCCCATGGTCCTGGACATATTTATCCAAAGCTGGCTAACTCTGCCGGCGCCGTATGCTGTGTTTAGAATTAGGGGCCAGATGGCTACAAGCCACAGAAGAAATACAACCGACTTTGTGCCTACGCCAAAAATAATTATCGCTATAGGCATCCAGGCTAAAGGAGAGATCATTCTTAAAAACTGGAAAGCTATATATGTCATCTGCTCAAGCTTCGGGAAATATCCGATAAGAATACCAGTTGGGATCGCCACCACAATCGCGCATCCAAGTCCTAATGCTACCCTTTTCATGCTGGGTAGCGCGTGGCGGACAAGGTCTCCATTATGTGCCATCTCAACAAGCGCCAGAAAAGCCGCCCATGGGGAGAAAGCCTCGCTAAAATCTTCCCCTAACAGTTCTAGGCCAAAAATTATCTGCCAGATAAGCAGGATAATTACAAGACCGAAGACGTAGTATTTCCCGTCATTACAGAAATAAACAACTTTCATAACGATGGATAATTCCGTCTGTTTGCTGAACTGCTCCATCACCTGCTCGGTAGCCATTCCATTCCCGCTGCCGCTTGACGCGGATGTATCAGCAGCTTGATCGCTTACCTGTGTGTCAGGATCTTTTTCTAATTCCATTGGTGGTCCCCCTCAACCTTACAGCTAGACTGAAAGCACTTCTGCTCGTTCAAAATTTTTGGTTATATCAATACCATCGATCATGACCTGTTTATGCTTTTTTAATGATGAAATCACAAGGCTATAATCAACTATGTCATCAACAATAAACTCGGTATCTAAAGCCTTTAAAAAAGATAAATCCCCGTCTATGATTGTTTCTCTCAACAGTTCTACAAGTTTACGGGTATAGCTTTTAAAAGGGAAAGGTTCAAACCAGACTCGCTTTAAATTCCATTCCGAGTGTTTTATGGCGTTTGTTCCGTTAATACCATAAGTCTCCAGATCGTATTTGGTCAGGGCTCTTAAAAGCACGCTAAAGGACTGGTCAATGTATTTTTCCCCCTCTCGGCTTAGAATCATAGCGGCTTCTCTAATATTATTTCTAAGCCAGATCTCTGCTTCCACTATCACATGCACTACCCGTTGAGCCCATTCTGGATACATTACAATATCTTTTTCATGCATCACCGCCTGGCAACAGGCGTGGTTTTTCCAGATGTCTCCAGAGAAGCGCAGTATCCGACCGCCGTAGATCATTTCCCCGGCGGCGTTGTAAGGCTCGGCTACAATATATCCATCTATAAAACGGTTTTTCAGCGCGTACATCATGTCTGGTGGAGCCATTTCAATAAGCTCCACCTCATCCGGTCTTTTTATGCCTGAACCTGGCCGCATGACCTTTAATCCGTCATGCCGCAAGGCGTACTGAAGAATTATGTTATGGACAGAATACCAGAAAGGTATGGCTATTTTCTTCCCCGCCAGATCTTTTATATCGTGAATATCGTCGCTGTCGCGCACAGTCAGCGCGGAGTTATTTACGTGATCCCACGCCACCACCTTTACGGGTATTTTCTTTGCGTAACGAAGATATAAAGGTATTGGGCTTAAAAGGTGAGACAGGTTGAAGGCGCCTTGCGCGAAAGCCATCGAAAGCTCGCTCCAGCCAGGTATTCTCACCGGTTCTACGGCTATTATCCCGGCTTTTTTAAACATCCCCTTGGAATGGGCGATAAGAAGTGGGGCCGCGTCTGTGATGGGGATGTAGCCTATTTTCAGAATCGGCTCGCTTAAAGCCAAGGCCTGGTTAACGCTGGACGTTGTAAAGCCGGCGGCTCCAGCACCCACAACGCCGGTAATGAACTTTCGCCTGGTTATTTTAATTTCATTCGGTTTGCTTCGCATAAGAAAAGGTCCTTTTAAATACGCCACTTCATATTAAAAACATCTGAAACTGAATCAGCAATTATTTTATCAGGGCGAAACTCAGAGAAAGCCTGGCAACGTCCATTTGCTAAAGATTTCGGTTCCATCAATAACAGATGTCTGTTTATCCTTTTCTCTTCAATGCCAAAGCCTAGAAGCTCCCGCTTTACCTGTTCAGGGTCGAGTCTTGTAAAATACACAACGGATTCTCCCCGGTTAAGGTAATCTGCCACGATTTCAATTTCGAATGGCCCATCCTGGCTTATTTTCATGGCTCTTTAATTTTTATTCAAGGTTATCTAAAACAAATTCGACTATATCCATATATTTCATCTCGGAATTAGTCGACTGCGCCGTTTTCTGTAAAGTGCGTTTGCACTGCTGGCAGGCGGTAATCGTAATCTTGGCGCCCGTTTCATCGAACGCATTTGTGGTTATGGATGACATGTTAGTTGATAAATCGGCGTCATAAACCTCCACATCGCCCCCGCCGCCACAACAAAAGGCCATCTCTCTAGTGTGCTCAGCTTCCACTATCTCGGCTCCAGCGCTCCTAGAACATTTCTTGGGGCCTCATATTCGTTTGAATTCCTTCCCAGATCACATGGATCATGATATGAAATTGTAGCTTTGGAGTCAGCAAGAGTCAGGTTTCCATCTTCAATCAGTTTATTGACGAACTGGGTGGAATGATAAAGTTTTATGTCTAGACCGTACCGCTCCAGATACTCCTCTTCCCATGTCAGGTAGCAAGACGGGCAGGTGAATACCATTGTACTGGCGCCCACGCTTTTTACCGCATCCACATTTTTTTTCCTCAGCTCATCAGTCAGTTCCAGGTCGTTTGCGTATCCGCCTACTATCAGAGGGTAGGTGCAGCACATTTCTTTCTCGCCCATTATGGCGAAGTCCACGCCGCTTTTAGCCAGCACCTGAACAAAACTCTCCGGAATGGAGCTTATCGCGGGAGAGAAAGAAGACATGCAGCCAACGAAATAGACAACATCCGCATTTTCTTTTTGAAAAAGGTCATCCGGTGCGTCAGGAACAAAATCCGCCCATGATGCTCTCTCGCTGTTAGGGTAGTTCGCCACGTTGCCAGACTCCTTGATACCTTCCCGCATTAATGAAAGTTTCTTTGGGAAATGGCCCCTATCGACCAGATTCGTTCGAAGATCGAGCCAAAGTGACCGTAAGTCGATGTCGGTCTGGCATACCTCCCCGCATCTTCCACACAACGTACATTTAAAAGCTGATTCAGACAATTCATCCAATATGTCTGAATTACCGCCAAGGTTTCCTTCAAACAATTCCTTCAACACGTACATTCTCCCTTTCGGTGATTCGCTCTCCCAGTGTGCAAACTTCGTTGCCTCGCATGATGTGGTACAAAAAGAGCATTGGGCGCATATATACAAGTCCTCACGATATTTTTGGAGCAATTCCATGATTAGACCCCCAACTTTCTGAAGAGCCCCAGCCCGAACATTGAAAGATTGAAAAGAAAAGCCGGCGCCGCGAAACCGTATCTGGTTCCATGTTTTATCCCTTTGCCGGGGTTTATAATATTTCCCGGATCAAATTTTCCTTTAAGATATTTTAAACGCGAAAATCCGTCGGCGCCGTGCACAACTTTGGAATTAAACGCGTTTAGATGACCTACTCCGTACGGTTTCCCGCCATACCTTGGCCCGATATCGTTAAATCGTTTGGCATATGAAAGGGCAGCTAGGAATTTAAAACCGCGCCGCTCGTCAGAAAAAACCTGTGGCATCAATATAACATGAGGAGGTTTAGCCACTATCCCATGTACCCCTCGCTTTTTCGGCCCTTTGGGAAACTCACTGTAAACATCTTTCAAAGCGGAAGCAAGCGAGGAGGAGTTAACGATAAATTCACCGGCGATAACAGTAGGCCCGCCCCTCTTTACTCGCATGGGATAAAACCTGTCATCCCACTCTTTATCAGCTTCGTTTTCTGACAGTGTCTTTCCGCCTAGTTCATCGGCCGCTCGCGCTAATTGATCCATCTCAGAATTAACAATAACAGCCTCCCCCTCGAATTCAGAGAAGAGCAGGAACCCGTCTTCACAGCTTGGCGCATGAAGACCAATGGACGATTTGCAATTAAGCATATGCGAGTCTTCAAACTGGGCGTAATAGACGCTTTGCATATTCTTCAACAAAGTCACAAGGCTTTGCAACGCTTTACCGTTCGGCGCGGTGACAAGCGTTCTCCGGGTCGATTCAGGTTTTTCCCTGGTTTTAAGCCTTACTTTTGTTATCAGGCCTGTGATACCGTCAGAGCCGACAAAATCAGCGATATCCTCAGGCTTTGACAAATTTAAAATCACTCCCTCGCCGGTCACAACTTCAAGTCCGGCAACATTTGCGCCCACCGGGCCGTACTTTACCGAACCAACGCCATATCCTCCGTTTCCCAACCCTGATCCGGAAGAGGCCACCCATCCGCCCAAAGTGGCCGACGGCATGCTGGTGGGATAAACACGGAGCGTATGCCCATGCCGCGAGAGATATTTTTCCACTTTTCCCCATGTTGCCCCGGCGCCAGCTTCTGTCCAGCCCTCTTCGGCGGAAAAACTATGAATCTCGTTCAATCCCGACATGTCAACCGTGACGCCTCCTACCACTGGAACCGATCCCCACAGATACGACGTTCCCATTCCTTTTGGGACAAGTTGTGTCTTAAGCTTCATCGCCTCTTTTACTAGTTGCTCCACTTCGTCCGTGGACTTTGGTTTTACAACAGCCGCAGGCATGGTGTCGTAATTTGCAGCAACTATCCTCGGCACCGGCGCCAGATCGTGTGAGTGCATCAATCTTTCAAGCCGGCTGAAACTGACCCGGTCGGCTCCTACGATATCTTTCAGGCTATCCATTCCGTATCAATCGCACTCAAGTAGTTCTTTTTCTTTATACTCATTGAGCTCCGCATGCATCCATTCTTTAATGCTCTCTTCTCCATGCGGCAGTCCTTCTATGTCCTCGTCAAACTTCTCCGGTTCAATGCAGATCACCCAGCTTTCGTATGGCAAGTCATTTATTTTTTTAGGATTGTTGATAACATTTTCATTCCTATCGATGATCGTGCCCCCGACGGGAGCCCTCATCGGACCAATATACTTTCCGCTTTCCAGCGATCCAAATGTCTTTTCCTTTTTAAACTTACGTCCGATCGGCATGATTTTCATGTACTGGATCTGGCCGGCAGCATATTGGCCAAATTGGTCGACGCCTAAATAGACCTTGGCGCCGTCTTTGCGCGCCCAGATATGATCCTGCTTGTGGTAGTAAAGATCATCTGGAAGGTCCCACCTACATTCCTCTTTTGAACCAAACTCAATCCTGGCCATTATGTAGTAACTCTCCATTTAGACACGGACATAGAACACCCAGAGACTATCTTCTTTTTGCTCCACCTCGAACTCCAGTTTGCCTCTCTTGAAAAACTGAGGCATGGTAGTTTCCGCCGCTGGTTTAGAGTCACACTCAATCCTCAATATTTCTCCCTCTTTCATGGTTTTTATCACCTGCTTTGTCTCAAGCGTGGGCATGGGGCAGGTAAGGCCCTTTACATCCAGCTCTCTGTCTGGTTTATTAGTGATCATACATTTTCCTTTTCCCGCCTCAGGCGAAATTAATCACTTTGTTGTCCATAAGCAGATCGACTAGTTCATTGTAATCGATGAGCCTTACGTCATCGCCAATACGTTTGGAAATTGCGCGGCGCTCCACATCTTCTTTTACGGCGTATATTTCAGCACCATCCGGCAATTCATCAGGCAAAGTGTAAACACCATCCTGGATAAGAACGATTTTTGCTTCGGGATCCATTTTGGCGTATTCGAGTCCTATTTTTTTAAAATGCGCGTCTATCATAAAGAGCATTGAAAAACTCCCCTAAAAATCAATTATAAAGTCGTGTTCTTTCATCAATTCAAAGACCTCCTGTCTGGTGATGATTTTAAACTCATCAGAGACATCGGCCTTATCTATACCAAGCTCGTCCAGCGATTCTTGCTCCACATGAAGACCGAATCCAAGCTTTTCAAGCGTGTTGATATACTTTAACGAGTCTGTCCTTGGGACGCCGTTAAGAGTGTAGTAGGCACCTTCACCCATGAATAAAAGAAACACTTCGTGCTCATCCCAGCCCGAAGCGATGCCAAGGGCAGCCCGCAAACCCTCCACATAATGGATGGTTCCAAAAGGTCTGGTCAAGAACTGCACCATTATTTTATTTGAAGCCACTTAAACCCCCTTCTGCTTAAAATGTTATTACTGAGTCGGCGTCCCCTAAAAACTCAGAATAGTCGGGAAGGCCGGCGGATTTTATGTTTTCAATATAATCTTTTCCATCCTGTAGACCCCTTGCGTTCGTACAGATTCCGCAGGTGACAATCACTGCTCCTTTTTCGGCACAACGCTTGAAGCTATCAACTGGCTGATCGGTAAAGTCGGGGAAATTCTGGTGTTTGATGGGATTGTAAACTCCATCCAGAAAAAGGAACATTTTTACTTCGTGTCCTTTATCGAGCGCGGCTTCAGCAATCTTGGTAACGGTTTCCCACCGCTCAGTTTGCCACGGGCCGTCGGTGAGCATAATTCCAAGGATACCCATACTCTCATCCTCCACAAAGATGGTTAGTCTGAAAAAAACGAATTTGGCTAAAGCGCGTCTTTTAATCCCCCTATTTGTCGGTAGAAGCGCCATAATAATTTACTTTTTATCGTATTTCCCCAAAGCTTGTGCCACACGACACTTTTTCGGGTCCTCTTCCATAATGCAAAAGGGCTTCTCTTGCGATTCGGTGCCGAAAAAGGCGCAACCCTCGCATACTTTCTCTGGTTTGATAGTCACTCTTTTATACGATTGTTGCTCAACGTCAAACAACATATAAACACCTCCCTAATTGAAATGCTGCCTATGGGGCTACCACGCAGAAGGCCTCACTCATTTCGCTCACTTCCACTGTATCAGGTATATCTTTTTCAATTTCCTTCCTGTCCCCAATCTTGTAATCCCACACAGGCCATCCAAGAGCTTCCCGTTTTCTATCAAGCATACGCAGGATGTCTTCAGATGTTTTGTACGGATCTGGATTCCAGTTTAAAGAAGCGCCTAGTTTCTCACTAATTTTATTCGAGACAAAGTCCTGGTATCTGTCTGACGCTAGTGTATTGTCCTGTATGCAAGAATAGGTTTCGATACCTTGAAGGATAAAAGCGAAACGGGCACCCATTGTTTTTTCCGCCGCAGGGTCCGCTGCCACCATGGCGTATGGCATTCCCTGGTTAGCTATTCCGGCGGCCATAGCAGTAAATGCCAATATCTGGCCGGCCCTCGTGCTGTCCGTGCAGGCGCCAACATGCAGAACCGGAGGAATATTTTTTGCCTCTATTACTTCGCGCAACCGGTCGCCAGTTATTTTCGAAGCGTCCGGATGGGCTAGGCCGGCGAACAAAAGCCCTGTGCCTGAACAGCCGTGACATGTTACAAGTACGTCGTTCTTTATTAACTGCTTGGCTATTATCACTTGGTTTCGCTCGAAGACAGCGCCGCGTATGTTGCCGCAGGAGCCGAAATTGACTATGCCGCGTATATTGCCGGCCCTGATCAGTTCCGCCAGCCCGTAAATAAGATTATAACGGATAGAACCGTTGAAAATTTTCATCACTTCTTCCACGCCGAACCCGACCTCCACCTTGGCCCTGACCTGAGGCACATGAACTTTCTCTTTTTTCCGGTTCTGGAAGTTGCCGATGGCTATATCGAGGACTTTTTCAGCTATGTCGTAGACCTTATCGAGGTTGCTGAAATAGTAGTCAACTTCTACTCGCTCCGCTCCCTCTTTTCGCCCGGATGCGGAAGTAGTGATTATCTTTGTATGAAACTCTTTAGCGACTTTAGTTATACCTGGAAGAACATCCTGCATGTCCACGACCATCGCCTCGAAAGCTCCCGTGGCCACCGCGAGTTCGCACGAGGAGGCCATGGCAACCATCGGAACATTAAGATCGCGCTCTGCGAATTCACCACCGGTACAGCACATGCCGTACAACATGATGTCATCCGCTCCAACAGCTTTTACTTTTTCTTTTACACGGTCAGTTTTTACAAGGTCTGAAATGGCGAAGGCAACGGTTGGAGTGTGGCCGTTAAGCGCGACATTGATGCAGTTGTCTTTTCGGATAGCTCCAAGGTTCACGCTGATTTTCGCTCTTTTTGGGATTCCATAAAGTATATCGGTGGCTATGGAGGTGGCTATAACCGTGCTCCATGCGTAAACAAGCCCTGTTCTTAAGAAAGCCTCCATATGGCTGTCGAAGTCGGAGTCAGTGCCGTGGCTTGTCATATTATTGGCTTCAAAACATTCATGGTAAGCACTTATAGGAATAATGCCCAACTCTTCCCATTTCTTAGTTCTCTCGTATGGCGCTAAAGCCAGTAAAGTGTCATGTTTTTTCGGCTCTGACCGTTGCATATCATCAATGAACCTGTCGGCAATTTCGACGCATATTTCAGGCACACTCTTGCCCCGCACCTTAATACCCAGCAGCTTGCCGATAACTATGGCTTTGGCTCCTCCTTTTATCTTGATCGGAACTTTACCAAGGCCGGCCTGTTTCAACGTGATGAAAACATCACGTGCGTGCGCGCCGTGCGCAGAGAGCCCCGCCGCCATCCGCCGCAAAGCATTACCGGCGACGATAAGGTCTACATCCTTGCCACACACAGAATGGGAAGTTTTATCATCCACGCGGCACGGACCGTATGAGCAAAACGCGCAACAGGCGCCGGTAAGACCATAGCCACATTGGGGGTGTTGTTCGGCAAAGCGGTCAAAAGTGTTTTTGATCCCTTTCTGATCCATTACGCCGATCATTTCGGCAACACCTTTGTTAGCCGTATTTTTTTGCTGTTCCTCTTTTGTGTAATTAAGTTTATGGACGACCTTTACACGATCTTTATAGGGCATCCCCGGTTTGTATTCCGGGGCGTTCCTTGATTTTGTAAGCTCATCCTCTATTTGATATTTAAGGTCGTTGTCCTGGCCATTACTTTTATCATCTTTACTCGCCATCGAACCCTCCAACCAAATTTAATGAAATAATTATAAATAAACGAGTAGCTTTCTTGATAACATTACCTGTTGATAAAGAACTATTTTTCAATATTTCAAGTCTTGTTCAATAGAACAGCAAGTCTTATGCCCTCCACCGTTTTTACTAGAAATTCCATAACACCCAGTATTTTAATGGGTTCTACCTCGGTCTACTAAGAGCAAGTGCTGATCATTTTATTAAGTAATGGCAAAATACAATACTTGTCCTAATAGGGGCGTATAAAAAGTGTATACAATCATTAAACAAAACATCAGCTAGGTAAAATTATTAACCTAACATCTTTTTTTTTCCGTCCTCGGATGTAGAGAGAGAATTTTCTTTAGGAGATCTAGCTTTAGGTGGGTCTGTCCCTTGAACTCACCCTTATAAGCAAGGTCCTCTTCATTTAAATCGTAACAGGTAGTGTCGTCTATATCGATAATGGCGCAAGACATCCCGCTATCGGTGAATGCCTTGTGCCGCTTAGTGAAAAAAGCTGAACAACATGTTCCTATAAATGATTTCGTGCCTCTCTGTCTCTCTTTGCCTAGCACATTTACAAGGTTTTCGTAGTTATTTATTGAGATTACCCGCATCCCGGCCTTTTTTGCCATCATGTAAGCGTCTCCCACAGTACATTTGCCGCATTGGTCGCAGGAGTCGGTGTTTCGAAACTGGCAGTCGTAAGGCTTTGCGCAGTAAGGGACAAGCATTACTTCAGCTTTGTTGGCGATTTCAGGCAGTGTCCCGCTCAATGTTTCTATTGCGTTAACCTCTTCGGCCGCCATGCCGCATTCAAGGTTATGAAATTTCTCGATCAGTTTCGTTACCGAGGCTACAAAATCGTCGTCGGTGACCACAACCCCATCAAACCTGTACGAATCAAGAAAACGCTTCAAAACTGGAATTACTTGGCTTACCCTGCAGTCTTTAAGAACTGCCTCGATATCGTAGAGAGTTCTTTTAGGTGAAACAAAAATATCTCCGGTTATAAGAAGTTGTTTCAGCCTGGCTTTGTCCAGATCGAACCGGCCCGACGCTCGCAGAATTCCTCCCTTCGATTTGTATAGCGAATGAATGGTTTCCATCGTGCCGGAGCCGCTCCACCTTCCGGGGTTTATCCATTGGGACGTTTTAGTGATTTTGATCTGCTTCTCTGCAGCCTTATATTCATCCGCCATAGGCTCTTCGTGCTTCGGAGAAGCGCCGAACATCCCGGAGAATGCCCTCGCCAGTTCGTTTTTAATAAGCTCAAGCGAAAGGGGACGGCCCAAAATTTCGTTAATCGACGCTACTCTTTCTCTTGTCGACATTATCTCTTTATCGGTAAGCTTCTCCACCGGTATCCTCAAGGCTTTTATAAGACGCTCTAAATCAAAGTCGACGAGCAGGGTTCCCTGGAATAGAACCACGTTATTTTCAAACGTCCCACCGGTTCCGCTTATTTTGCGGCCATCCACCTCAAGATCGTTACGTGGTCTAAAATATGCGTTTACGCCAAGGTTTCTTAAAGCCCGAGCCGCTGTTTCACAAATGGTAGAGGAGATTTCACCCATTGTTTGGCCACATTTAATCGTCGACTTTTCGAAAACAAGTTCCCATCCCAATTGTCCCTCATCAAAATAAATGGCGCCACCACCGGTTATGCGGCGGTTTATCTCAATACCATTGGCGCGGCAGTAATCGACTCGTATCTCATCAGCTACTACTTGATGGTATCCTACGAGTGCAGAAGGTGTGTATCTAAGGAATCTGATCGTGTTAGGTATTTGGTTTTTGCCTCTCATGCTCATTAGCGCTCGGTTCCATGCAATATTTTCAGCCGCGCCTTTGAGGCCTGTGTCAATTACCCGTATATAGCTATCTTTCATTTATAAACTCCACCTGCGGCTGCCATGCTGCAACAAGAATAATTTATCTTCGTTTCAATGCCCAACTTTAGTGCCGCCGCCAGAGAACCGTCGGCGGGGAAGGCGATGGAATCGATTCCTGCGGCCATAGCATACAAATCTGTCTGGCTTCTGTGCAATCCGCCAGGTCGCGCGCATCCAAGCATGATCTCTCTATCTTTAAGGCACTCTCTGCATCGAGATAAAAACTCGCCGACAGTCTGTGACGAAGGGGATGGAAACATAGCGGGATCGGCGGCATAATGCGGCATCGCCACAACTATTACAAGAGAGGCGGTGTCGTGACTGGCCACGATTTCAAGCGCTCGCTCTTCTCCTAAAAACCTGCCGTAATGAAGCCCCAAAACAATGTGCGGCGCAACCTTCATTTGTGTAGTGCAAAGGTTGGCTAGCGACTCTTCAAAATCGTCAACCGTTTTGTTTAGATGGTAAACTTCACCGATTGTTTTGTC
>PVBE010905199.1_pt1 | contig 18141 bp, 20 predicted proteins | sample 1631181 | NCBI WGS metagenome assembly PVBE01 (sample SAMN08397723, study PRJNA350692) | Marine metagenome, whole genome shotgun sequencing project. | isolation source: water | place: Pacific Ocean | collected 2012-04
ATATGCCAAGGCGAACCTGCTTTGATAATATAAAATACACCTTCAAGTGTTTTGCGATTACACGTTTCAGGCCTGCCTACTTTATGATTTTCTTTTTTTGGAATAACACTTTTGATTACATTCCAGAAATCATCTGGTATTTTATTCATTGGGAGATCTCCTTTTTTTGTTTTCACCGGCTAGTATAGCCGTTTTTAAAAGAAGATTCTCCCATTAATTAATTTTCGGATAAGCTCTAAGGCAAGGGAGGGCAGCACAAGTAAAATATACAATAATTTCTTTTTCATAACCTATAACCTTTCCATTTTCTCTATAATAACAAACTCAACCAACCAAAGCAAATATTTCAACTAGTAAATTTATCCACTGGTTAACAGTTTGAGCTTAGAGGGTGGAGTTTGGCAGGTTTTTATTAATTTTCTTTCCTCACTACTGAACAAACGTTTTTCTTCTTTGGAAAGTCTTGCTGGGCATACGGTATGAAGGAGCTTGTAGATGGCTGTTCTTTCAAAAGATGCGCCTTGGCGATTTGCATATCCAGTAAGGGTTGGGATCAATATAAAACATATCGTGTCGTTGATTATATGTTAGGTACGTTAATAGGAGTTTATAGGATAAACGCTTAGCCAGTTGGGTATCGTCAAAGGTCTTAGGCCTAGAGGTATAAAACTCGAATAAATTTCCTTGTACTATGGCTGTTCGGAGCGGTTCCTGCATAGACCTAAATTCATCGCTTTCCCATATGGGAGGTTTTGTTTCTTCTAGGTTGGTGTTGCCTTCGATTTCAAATTCATCGTCACTTAAGGCTTTGATAGAAGGAAGCGAAAATAATAAAAGGGTTATATATAATAGTTTTTTCATAACTTTACTTTTTTAGTTGGTTAAGAGCGGAAGGGGTTTTTTACGTGGACATACTTTTTTATACCATTTTAATTGGGTTTGTTGAGGTAATAGTTTCCATTCATTCAGGCTGAATGAAGCAATTTCGCTTACGGTTGGATTTGTAGGTTCTTCTATTCTTAAAAGATGATAGATAGTTATTAACTTAAGGTGCTTTTCGTTGTTTTGTGCCATTTTAGCAAGTATTTTAGACTGTTCACCTGGAGTGTGATCAATAGTAAGACTATCTTGTTCGTTATCCGTTAATTTTTGTAAAATTATGAGCCTTGTTAAAAAAAAGGCATTTTGATCGTGTTTTTTTGGCATTAATCTGCATATTGCGGGAATGTTTTCACTCAGTATAGCTTTCTGTAATAGAGGATTAATTGTTGCAAATTCTTCGATCATCCATGAAGGTGTTTCATCTTCATTCCAATCAATACCGTCATCTTTAATTTCCCACTCACTTGGCTGTCTTGAGCTTGTATATGTTTCAGGTGTACCAGCAGATAAAATTCCTACTAGGATAAAAAATGGAAATGGGGCAGCAAAAAACAGTTGTCTCATGTTTTTATTAAAGGCTTTCGATTAAGATATAAAGGGTATTGCTTTAGCTTTGATGAGTTGATAAATACCAACGGCGGCACAAGCGCTAAGACTAGCGATCATAATGGCTTGTCGAGATGTTTTTTCAGGTAATTGAATAGTTTGGATGTATTTAATTTCCGAAAGTTCTGTAAGCACTTGTTCTTTTTGGACTGTGTCATGGAAGTTTAAGACTAAGTTGTAGGGGTTGTTGGGACTTAATGTAATCTTGCGAACATTAAAGTTTTCACAAAATTCTGAAAGTTCTGGTAGATACATGGAAAGCATCTTTGCTACATGCAATTGTGGTACATTGATATCACTTGCAGATAGTTGATAATAAAAGGCAAAAGCAAGATCATCATGGAACTCTGCAACGTCAACGTCGGAAGAGAACTTATCCGGATTAATAAAGATATTACATTGATCAATCAATTCTGGTGTTGATTCTTGATTAGCGCCTAATGTAAAGCACAGTAAGCCAAGTAAAAGCATTAGTTTCATATATTTCCTATAGCTAATTAAACTTAACGTTTATTCTAAACAGTTTAAGTTTATCGTCAAGATCACTATGGAGTTCATTTATATGTTTCTCCATTCAGTAATATCATTAACGCTTGATATTCTGTTGGACTTAATGTGTGTGTTGTTTCTACATAGGAAGGTGGCATATTTTGAGGGGAAGAGGGTGGAGCTTGATAGGAGTGTGACATACACCCAGGAGGTGGTGGGGGCGGAGTATCAAAAGTTTCGATCTCCATAGAGTTATCTTCGGGTTGGTTGAGAGAAGTATCTGCTGGCCTAGGATGTTTTTTGGAAAAGTACCTTAACTCTTTTTTAACCCCGTTATGAAGTCGTTCTTTTTTTTTTTATTACTTGGGCCACGTACACTGTATAAATTTAATACCGATAACGCTACAATAGCATAAAGGCATGCTTGCTTTGTCATAAATCTTTATCCATATTTATTTATTATTTCCATTAGTACTATCAGCAGTTTAATATACAGAAAAGTAACTGTCTATGAAGTTGTGTTTAAAAGTGCCTAAGTAAGCATGTTGTGTGTAGCTTTTATGTATTAATAGGGCAAGTAGAATATTAATCTAAAGAATCTTCTGAGAGACTTCCCCAGGCAGATTCATTTAACATCGCTAATAGCGTTGAAGCTTCTCGTGTACTTAGTCCATCGAGGTTAAGTTTTCTAAGAATTTGTCCGCTAACTAAAGATGGACTGTGTGGTGGAGGTGGAGTTCCTGCTAAAGGAGAACGCTCAGAATTTGAGCTGGCAGATCTGGAAAGCGAAGGGCTACCATTTCGCCGGCTCTTTGGGGAGCTTTTTATAGGAACAAATGTTTCTAAGCCTTTACGCAATACTCCGGGTTTTTGTCCATGAGCTTTACTTCTACCACCGCATAAGCTTAGCACTGATAGCATTGTAATAACATAAATATACGTCTTTTTTGTCATGAATATTTCTCCATACTTATTTATTGTTTCTATTAGTAGAATTAGCAGTTTAGTATAGGGAAAAACAACTGTCTATGAAGTTGTGTTTAAAAAGTGCGTATACGAGCATGCTTTGTTAGTTTTGTGAGATTGAATATGTGTAATTTTACGCAGCGTTTTTCAGCTGTTCGCGAGAGCGGAAAATGAGAAGTGATATTGCTGCAGGTGTCATGCCCGGAATGAGCATAGCTTGCGCAATGGTTGTTGGGTTATGCTTTTTCATTTTCTCTTGTAGCTCTTTAGAAAGGCCAGAAATTGTAGTTATATCCAACTCTTCAGGGATCTTCATTAAGCGATACTTTTCTGCCTTGGCTATTTCTCGGTTTTCACGAAGTAGATATTCATAGTATTTAATGTCTGCATAGATATTTAATACCGTACGATCAGCAAGAGGTTCGGTTGTTAACGCACGAATAGCTTCCTTGTCACATGTTAACTCACCAAACATACGCAATAGCTCTCCTGTGTTGTATTTGGCGCGTAAGTCGGTAACAATTTTAGTGACTAAGTTCTTTTCTTTACAGAAATCAAAGTACAACTGTTCATCAATCAAGCCAAGCTTGTAACCGCGATCAGTCAATCGTATAAATGCATTATCTTGTCGCAAGCATATTCTACGTTCAGCACGTGATGTAAACATTCTATACGGTTCATCAACGCCAAGAGAAACAAGATCATCGATCATAACGCCGATATAAGACTCTTCGCGCTTAAGGATGAAAGGATCTTTTTTATTGATTAGTAAGTGAGCATTGATACCAGCCATCATCCCTTGACCAGCAGCTTCTTCATAGCCAGTAGTTCCATTGATTTGACCGGCTAGAAATAGTCCAGGAATAGTCTTAACTTCAAGTGTTTGCTTGAGTTGTTCTGGATTAACAAAATCGTATTCAATTGCGTATCCAGGCTTAGTAATCACAGCGTTTTCAAAACCTTTGATACTGCGTATATAATCAAGTTGTACATCAAGAGGTAACGATGTTGAAAGACCGTTTGGATATAGCTCATTAGAATCAGCACCTTCTGGCTCTACAAAAACGTGGTGTGACGCTTTGCCGGCGAATCTAAATATCTTATCTTCGATAGAAGGGCAGTAGCGTGGCCCAACACCTTCAATCCTACCGCCAAAAAGCGCAGAGCGATCCAGGTTGTCCTTGATGATTTGGTGTGTGTTTTCATTGGTGTGTGTAATAAAGCAATCGTGAGTATTTCTCACCTTGTGAGGATAGAATTCAAAGAGGAATTCAAGGTTATGTGAATCTTGGCGTTCCATCTTATCAAAATCAACACTCTCCTTGAGTAATCGTGGAGGAGTTCCAGTTTTAAGGCGTCCAACCTTAAGTCCCAACTCCTTCAATTGTGGAGACAGGGAGTTAGATGCCTTTTCATCAGCACGACCGCCAGAGCGGTTTTCTTCACCAATATGGACCGTTCCTTTGAGGAAGGTACCAGTAGTAATTACAACTGATGGAGCATAAAATTCTTGATTGTTTTTGGTCATAACACCAGTTATTTGCTTGTTGTTATTAAGCAAAAGACCCTCTACCATATCTTCGACAATGGTGAGGTTCTCTAAGTTCTCAAGCCGTTCACGGCTGAGCTTTGCATATTTATCTTTATCTATTTGGAGTCGTAGGCCTTGAACAGCAGGGCCTTTTTTTGTATTGAGCATCCGTGCCTGGATGTAAGTTTGGGTACAAAGTTGTGGCATAAGGCCACCAAGTGCACTGACTTCAAATACAATATGGCTTTTACCCAGTCCGCCAATTGCGGGGTTACAGGGCATCCAGCCAATACGATCTTTATTTAGAGTGAGGAGTAGAGTGTTTGATCCCATAGTTGCGGCGGCATGTGCGGCTTCAATACCCGCATGGCCACCTCCAACTATGATAATATCAAAACTGTTCGAAAATGATTTATCCATTACGCTTTATAATGAATTCATTACGCTATCAAGAGTTTTACCCTCTTTCTTTAGCTTATTAAGAAACCTAATGTTACTAGCAATACGCCTTGCAAGAATTTCCTTTGGAAGTTGTTCCAATGGGTACTTTCTTTCAAAGTGTAGCTTAAGTTGATCAAGGTCGCCTTGGTACTTGCTTGTTTCTTCAACAAATACAGCTTGTTTTTGAACCTTGTTTCTCAACCTATCAAGCTCCTTAAGGAACTTAGCAATCTTCTTAGTTTCTCTATTTTCTTTAACAAACGCATATATTTCCTTGAGTTCAGGCTTTACCTGACCATTATCATCAAGCATTAATGGAAGAGCTTGATCGGCATAAGCAGCCAATGGTGCATTTCGATCAAGACCAAGAATACTGATAATTATGTTTTCAAGGAATTCAAAAGGATTTTTCAATTCTTGTCTAAATGTTTTATCAAAGTTAGCAATTAGAGTTTGAGCAACCCGTTGTCCCTTGTTAGCATTCAAGAAGCCATAAAACTTCTCTAAGCCAGCAAGTGGTTTACCATTTTCATCTTCAAGAAGTTTCATCCAATGAATAAAGTAGTAAGCCAAAGGCTTTGTAGTCTTAAGCTTAGCGTTATCTATATCAAGAAACTCTTCAACGAGCATCAAGAACTGAGAAACCTTTGTTACCTCAGGGACCATAACTTGGTTATCATCGCCGAGACATAAAGCTTGAGCAAGACCAGCATATAGAGCGATCGGGCTTTGTTCTGTCATAAGCGTATGATGAATTTGTTCAAAAAGAGACTCAAACATACCATGAACACAGTCATAGTTAACATCCAGCGTTCCGTTGTGTACTGACTCTAAAATAGAAGTACGACCTTCACGCAAGATATTAGCCTTTTCAGCATCAGAAATCTTACTTAATGCAAGATTAAGTTCCGCTTGAGACAGGTTGTGGTTTGTTGGGTTTATTTTAGTATAGATTGCGCTAAATTCTTTAGGCAATGAGTTAGCACCAGCCTTTTGGGCAGCCTTAGCAAACGCTTCTAATACTCTAGAAGTTTCTTGAGTAAATGTTTTTGGCGCTTTTCCCATTACTGGACTTACGATTACACCAACTGATAACATAAGCATCAATGTGCTGAATAATTTATTTTTCATAGTTATCCCTTCCCATTCGATAGTAAACGCCTGGTTTAACTTAAACCTGGCGATAAAACATAATATTTTATTATAGTAATAGTTTAAAATAACGTGCTACTAAAGTCAAACGGCGCGATCTAGAGCCACTTTTGATCTTGCCATCATGGTAGAAAGTGGCTATCCTGTGAGAAGGCCCTTTTAACCATGTTTAGGCGGAAAAGTATGATATATCTTCTTTCGAAATCTCTTATCAGTATCCATTCTGGATTCAATGTGATTCATTACATTAGCTTTAGAGCTATGGCAGCCTTGCTGTCAGCATTAATCTTCTCTTTTATCGGTGGTGGTTCGTTTATTAACGTTTCTAGGAAGTGGTTTCGCTCAAAACAGCGGGAATATACACCAGATACGCATCAGTCGAAAAATGATATGCCTACCATGGGTGGTATATTTATACTCTTTGTAGTATCCCTGACAACACTTCTTTGGTGTAATCTATCTCAGTCCTATATTTGGATCTTTTTGATAACTCTTTGGCTGTACGGCCTGATCGGATTTTTTGATGATTGGTCAAAGATTAAGGCGAGGAAGGGGATGTCGGCGCGGGCAAAAATACTCCTTCAAACGGGGGCGGCGCTCTTTATAAGCCTTCTTTTAGTTTATGTTGGTGGTATCAGTACTTCTTTATCTATTCCATTCGTTAAAAGCTGGAGTCCGAACCTGGGTCTATTTTTCATACCTTGGGTAATGTTTATTCTTATTGGAACCAGTAACGCGGTCAACCTGACAGATGGTCTTGATGGTCTTGCTATAGGATCCCTGATCCTCAACTTCGGTACCTTTACAGGTATATGCTACTTGGCAGGGCATATAGTAATAGCTGCATACCTTGGAATTCCGTTTGCTCACACGGCGGAGCTGACCATTGTAGGTGCTTCCCTGGTAGGAGCTTCTCTTGGTTTCCTTTGGTATAACACCTATCCAGCACAGATATTCATGGGCGATGTCGGATCTCTATCCTTAGGAGCAGTTCTAGGACTTATTGCTCTCATGAGTAAGCAGGAGTTCCTTCTTCCTATAGCCGGTGGATTATTCGTCCTGGAGACATTTTCAGTCATTATCCAGGTTGCTTCATTCAAGCTGTGGGGCCGTCGATTTTTCAGAATGGCACCAATACACCATCACTTTGAACTTTTAGGTTGGAAGGAATCAAAAATAACGGTCCGATTTGGCATCATTTCATTCATTCTTTGTCTCATTGCGCTTATGACCTTAAAGATTCGTTAGAATTCAAATTTGGCCTAAAATCGACCTATAGATTACTCGTAATAAGTCTTGATTTTCACCCAACTGGAAAAACAGATCTGTCCTAACTCTGAGATAGGGTATAGAGACTCCTTTTTCTTTAACACGATACCATCGCAGATAATACCGTACTTTCTATCAAAAGCTTCTCGGAGTAGGGTATTCGTGTTGGGCCAGGAATGGGCTAGCTTGAGTGGGGCGAGCATAATACCTTCTTTTTCAGCTATCTCCTTTGCCAAAGCATGTCGTTTCTCTATGGTAATATCTGGAGCCATAATATCTAAAAGTATCAACTGTCCTGTTTGGTCGTCATTGCCGGCTAGTATAGTAGGGATTCGCTCTCTTCCCTTGGTTGAAACTAGTTCAAGGTCAAGGGCGTAGTCCGTGGTGTTTGCAAGGAGGGTTTCCAGGATCTTTTGTGGAAGCTCATTGCCGTGGCGGGTATAGAATTTACCGTTTTCCCTTACAACGCGCCAGCCATCAAACTTGGGCTGGGCCCAGTACTCTTCTGGATCGATTTTATTTATTAGAGGTATCGGTTGAGGCGGGTAGCGCATCGTAGAACTCCATTTCTCTAAATTTATCACGAATCTCGGTATACAGGTCATACGCTATAGCTGAGTTAAGCTCGTCGTCAGTTTTATCTTTCAAAAACTCATTAACATGCTTGATAAAGAACTCATAGCTACCACTGCGTTTATATTCAAACTTATTAATAACCTGGCTATCATATTGATCAGGCTTGATGATATCATCGCCCATGATTCCCAAAAATCCCTTTTGGCCTTCCTTTTGGACAGTATAGGTTGGTAGTCCTGCAAATGGTAGCTGATCAACCTCAAGACCTTTTGCTATAGGCTGGACCTTCTTTTTTTTCTCACTTGTCTTACCACCACCAATATAGCCAAACTTAGCGGCAGCAAAGAATATAGCACGAGTAAGACCTAAGCTCTTAGACTCATCCTCTGTATACCCAAGACGCTTGGCAACGCAGTAGTAAAATGCAGCACAGATAGGAAACCGATTGATAAAATACTTTCTTTCAGGCATTGAGTAGTTCTTTCTGTAAAAAGGTCTTTTTATTTAATCTATCACATCAGGTTTTTGAGATGCAAGAGAAAAAGAAAGACCCCTGAATTAACAGGGGTCTTTTAACTTGGATAATAGTTTTTGAACTACTACTTAAAAATAGCTATAAGTACAATAACCGCCGTATGTGTCTGTTGTATTAGTGTTGTCATGAATGCATTTTCCCTGTAAAGCAGTTGTCCAACATTGGCCGTTTAGCCCTGCAGGATAATTCTTTTTGTAAAGTGTTGACATGCGCAAGCGAGATAAATTACAATTAGAACTATATTAATTGTTTGGTATTAAAAAAAGGAGAATATACCATGAAGAAATTATTACTTTTAGGAGCGTTGATAGGTGTATCATTTGCTTCTGCTGGCCACATAGATCTTGGAAATGGTGGTAAACTATATTATACAAGTATTGATGACATCCACAGTTTAACGAATAATAACATGTACGAAAAAATGGCAAACAGAATTAGAGACGCCTATCGTTCTATTAGTGGGTATTCATACAGAGTTAAAGGTGCAACTGTAGTAAGGCCAGATGGCACAAAAGCTGGTGCTCAAAATGGTATGGTACAATTACAGAAGACTAGAAAGAAAAATGGAAATAATCTTCTACAGTTAAAAGACAGTGGTAAAATGTATCCAGCTTTCTTTAAATACGCTGATGGACAATACGAATTAGTCAAAAATTATTAGTTAATTAATTAACTAATAGTAGTAATAAAGGGTGGGCTTAATTAAGCCCACCCTTTATTGTTTTATTGCAGTAAAGATCTTTACTGCCTGTTTTTTTAAATGCTCTTGATATAATGAAAAACCTTGTTTTTATAATGCATCTATAATGGTCTCCTTTTAAGTACTAAGTTGTGTGCCCACACTTTCCTGAGGCATACTTACACATGTAATGCGCAGGGCAATCAGCCCGTTTTTAATACTTTTTTGAATGTTGCTTTTGGCAGGTGTTATTCGGTGTGTGGGAGGCGAGATTTCTTGTTTCAATTGAGATTGTACTATAATTAAAGGTGAATCGTATGAAAAAGAAAGGCCCCTGGGTTAACAGGGGCCATATATTATGCAAATAGTTTCATGGTCTTATAGCCGAGGTTGGCGTAGGTTTTTCCTACAAAACGTAAAGGCCATGCGAGTTTAGACGATGCTATCCAGTCAGCTGTACTAATAATGGCCAGCTTGATAGATAGGGCTGTGTACACGGTATCGAGGTATTTTTTCTGGTCTTGAGCGGACTTTAGCTCTTCTTCAAGTTTTTGCTTGTTGGGGGAGCTTTCGGGTCCGATTTCCTTTAGCTTACGTGTAAGCTCGGTGATGATAACCTTTTGCTCATTAGATAGCTCACTGAACTGATTTTTTAGCTTTGCAAGTTCTGCTGCCATAAACTGCATAGCGTCATATCCTTCGCTGGCTGACACTGTATACACATGAGAACTGCCCAGATTTGTAATAAGAGCATAGACGACTCCGTTAATGATTTCGATAGCCATAGTATGAGCAAGTTTTTCTCTTTCCTCTGTTTCTAGCTTAACCTTAGCAACTTCCATTTCTTGGAGGATAATAGTTTGAAGAACTTTTATTTGTTCGTCCATAGAGGCAGAAAGTTTGGTTGGTAGGTTGCTCAAGCTAGTGCCAATATAGCTTGTAATGGCTTTGGGGATACTTCTATACATACTAGAGTCATCTTCGCCAAGGAGTGATTGTTGTACATTAAGTGCTGTTCCTGCAACGTGGCCAACCCATAGTTCTTTAATAATATTGGCTTCATTGTCGGCAAAGGTACTGCCTAAGGCATCACTATGCTGCTTAAGTGTTTTGTATACAATATCTTTTATAGTTTCTTGTATAGGAACTTCCTGATATGTAGTTGGTTTAGGTTCAGGCTGTGTAGCATCTGCAGGAGGAGGGGTTGACGCTTTTCTACTTTCAATAGTTTTACCCTCTTTTTTTAGTTTGTTAAGGTATCTAATGTTAGAAGCTAAGCGTTTTGCAAAAATATGCTTAGGTAGTCTTTCTAGTGGGTATTTTCTTATAAAGTACTCTTTAAGGTCAGCAAGTCCATCTTGGTATTGCGTTACTTTTTTAGCAGATTTATCTTTCTTTCTAGCTTGTCGATTTAATCTTTCAAAGTCCTTAATGAATTTAACAACTTGTTTTGTATTTTTGTTTTCTCTAACAAATTGATAAATGTCTTTAAATTCAGGCTTAACCTGTCCACTTTTATCCATCATCATCGGTAAAACCTTGTCTACGTACTCTGCTAATGGTGCATTTGGGTTAAGTTCTAAAAGACCGATGATAATATCTTCAAGGAACTCATATGGTTTGCGCAATTCCGTGTTGAATGTTCTGTTGAAGTTCTTGATCAACCCTTGAGTAGTCCGTTGTGTTTTGTTGGTATCTAAGAAGATATAGAGTTTTTCTAAGCCAGGAAGAACATTACCATTTTTATCTTCCATGAGATCCATCCAGGCATCAAAGTAGTATGCAATTGGCTTAGTGTCCTGTTTTGCAGCGTCGTTAATGTCAAAAAATTCTTCAAGAAGGGCGAGGAACTTAGCTACTTTTGTAATGCTAGGGAAAATAACTTGACCATCGCTATTGATACATGCAGCTTGAGCTAGAGCGCCACATGCAGCTAGTGGACTATGTTCACTTATTAATGTTTTTTGAAGCTCATCAAGAACAGGCTTAAATTTTCTTTGAAGATCGCCATAATTAATATTGGATTTTTCACGTACTATATATTTTAAAATTGAATCTCGTCCATGACGAAGGATGTCAGCTTGATCTTTAGGGGATATTTTTCCCAGCGTAAGAGTTAATTCTTCGTCAGATAGAATCTGACCAGTGGGATTAATCTTTAGATAAATAGCATTAATTTCTGGAGATCGGTCATCTAACTCACTATTTTGAGCGGTCTTAGTAAATAGAGTTAATAGCTGTGTAATTTCAGGTTCAAAACTTTTTGGCGTTTCTTGTACCATCGAATTAACCATGACAGTGGTTGATAATAGTAACATCAGTAAACTAGATAATATTTTTTTCTTCATACTGTTCTCTCCAATTTAATAAGTAATGTCGTCATTAAGGCTTTTTGGTATTGGCTTAATGACCTATTACTTAATTTATCACAACAGGTTTTTGGGTTGCAAGAGAACTAGCAATCTGTCCTTGAGTTCTAGGTATCAAAGCGTTTTTTGAAAAAATGTGTGACATGATTGCTTTAGGTAGTGTTGTTTTTGTATGATATTAAATATATAGGTTTAACTTTGGGGGTTTGAAATGAAATATTATGTTTATCTAGGACTGCTATTTATATCTGTTGGCGTGTCAGGCGGTGATTTTGAGAGTGTTGAGCCGCAAGCACCGGAGCAAGTATGGCAACTGACACAGAAACAGATTCAGGGATTTACTAAGAAAATTGCAGATACTCGGGCTTTGGTGGACTCTTTGCAGTCTGAGATTGATGATCTTTGGTTTGAAAGAGATACTGCTTCTGATCGAAAAAGATATAAAGATAAAGTAAAAGAAAAGATCCAACAAAAAAGGAAGTTGGAAGTAAAGATACGTGAGCTTGAGCGGCGGATAGAAAATCCAAAGCCATATTTGATTGACTTAAAAAAACAAAAAAAGCGTAGGGATGATGATCCAGAATATAGAAGAAAATTGCAAGAAAGGAAGCAAAGGTATCGGGAGGATTCAGTATTTGTAGCAGGAGAGCGAAGAAGTGAGCGAGACAGGTATAGAAATAATCCAGTCTATAGACAAAGAAAGATAGAAGTACTGCGAGAGCGTAGGAAGGATCCAGTCTATAGACAAAAACAGATAGAAGCAGAGCGAGAGCGTATGAAGGATCCAGAATATAAAAAAAGAAGGCTAGAAAGAAATCGAGAATCTAGCAAGAAAAAGCGTCAACGTACAGAGCCGGTGGAAACACCACAGACTCCAAGAGCCCAAGAGCTGGTTGATATTCTAACCAATATGGGTTAAGAGCAATAAAAAAAAGCCTCCTGTTTAACAGGAGGCTTTTAACTTAGACAAATAGTCTAACAGTTTTATAACCAAGCTTGGCAGAGTTTTTTGCAGTGAATCGAAGTAACCATGTCCATTTAGAGTTGGCTACCCAATCAGCACCGTTAATAACACCAAGCTTAATAGCTAGAGCTGTATGGATAGTATCAACATACTTTTTATGCTCTTGTGCCATTGCAAGTTCTTTTTCAAGTCTTTGCTTGGTTAAGCGGAATTCAGGTTTAGTTTCCTTAACCTGGCTTTTAAGCTTTGTAATGATCGATTTTTGATCAAGAGACATCTTGGCATACTGCTTTTTAAGCTTAGTAAGTTCAATAACCATGATTTTCATACCTTTATAACCTTCATGCATAGCAACTGTTGCCATAGAAGGGCCTTTAAAGCTCATAGCAAAGGCATAAATAGCACCATTGATAATCTCTGTAGCCATTACAGAAGCAAGCTCTTCTTGGTCTTTTTTTGACATGTTAATATCAGCAGCTTCCATTTCTTCAAGAATAATGTCCTGAAGGGCCTTAACCTGTTCCTGTGCAACCACAGAAACCTTTTGCGGCAAGAGGATCAAGTTTGGACCAATAGCTTGAGAGATTAATCCTGGCAACTTACTATAATCGACCGTACCATCTTCAGTGATAAGTTGTTGTCGAATACCAAGTGCTGTACCAGCGATCTCGCCAATCCACATTTCGGTAATAATTTCTGTTGAGTCATCAGCAAAAGACTCACCTAATTTATCACTGTGAGTGTTAAGCGCGCTGTAAATAGCATTAACAACAGCATCTCGTATAGAGTTGCTTTCCACAGCCTCATCCACATCCATTGTTGGAGCAGTAGCTACAGAAACAGTACCTCGATCTGAAGTTTGAGCAAGCAAACCAGATGCAGTTAATAGGCCAAGAAATGTGCTTAATAATAACTTTTTGTTTTTCATAATATAACCTTTCAGTTTATTCTATTTTATTATAATGCTGTAAAAAGGTCAAAAGGCTCTATTAGATCGAGCTATTAGAAGGCTTTTTTTGGCTATAGAAGAACATTCCTATACCTGTACCAATCAAGAGTAGATATCCAACCAGGGGCACCATAGAGTGGATGTATAGGCCGTTAAGAGTCGTGCTCAAAAGAATAGCGCAGGAGATAAGCCCCAAAGGGCCGACTAGGGAATATTTGCTACTGCATTTCAAGAAGTAGGCAAGAACACTTATAGTATAAGCAACCGTACAACCTAGCGCAGCAAGCTGCTGAAGAGGTATTTGGTAACCTTGCCAGGTGTAGAGATATAAGCAGTAAAATAGTGCTTCTGTTATAACGCAAACCCAAGCTATTTTATACCTGTTAAGCTTGGTGAAAAGCCCTGAGAAAATCGTCATTTTTTCCTGAGCTAGAATATACAGGTTCCAGTTAACACTAAACAGAATTCCATACGAACCTCCAAGAGCAGAAAGTCCTACAGATGTTTGAAGTAGCCATAGGATGACATTTCTTAACATACTATCTTTCATGGTTGAGTTTAAAAATAGGCTAAGACCATCAAAATAAGGTGTATTTAAGAGTAATTCCGGGTTAATAGCAGCGTAGAATGCAAATTGGAAGAGTATAGTAAGCATTAAAACGCCCAAGAACCCTAAAATGAGCGATTTAGCAGCGTTTTTTTGTGGATTAGCAATCGATCGGTAAAGTGAACAACTTGCTTCAAAACCCGTAAATGCGTACAAAACAAGAGGAATTGTTCCGGTCATACCAACCCAATTCATATGGACAGGCGTGAAAAGATTACCATTGAAGGATAAGAAGCCTACAAAGACAATAGCACAGATAGGTATAATCTTGAGGATCATGAAAGCTAATTGAATGTGTTGACCTGTTTTCATACCAAGCAGATTAAGCAGGGTGAAGATAACAATTCCAATAAAGTCTAAGGTAAGAATATCAACACTCTGGAGCCATGGGTTGAGTTCCCAGAGCAAAGAAAAGCCAAAGTGGAGCATTAGAGCTCCAGATGCTAGTTTACCAATAAAATAGCTCCAAGCGGCTATAAACCCAGTTAGCTTACTTATTTGAGCACCAAAATCATAAAAAGAGCCACCAGGGACTCGTTGAAGAAGGTAGGTCATTGAAAGTGCTAAAGGGAGAATAAGGACGCCTACAATCAGGTATGATAATGGACTAAGGGCACCAGCATAGATGCTTAATACTACAGGGTTGAGGAATATACCAGCGCCAAGCATGATATTCATATTGATCATGATTGCACTTGATAACGATAACTTATAGTCAGACGACATAATTTATTTCTCTCTATTACAGTCAATATCAACATCTTTTGTCAGTATAGAAACTTATGCCTGTACAAGCAAATACAGGGCAATAGCACCGGCTACAGCGGCATTCATGCTCTCTGTTTGACCTGGCATTGGAAGTGTAATGTGTTGTTCGCACTTAGACACCCACTTTTCTGGTAGTCCTTTTGCTTCGTTTCCAATGACAATCAAGCTGTTTTTAGGCATTGTGCTAGGAGCGTCTCCGCCTGATACAACTAGAGCGTTCAATGAGAGATCGCCTTTGTACTGCATGAGGATACCCCAGTCGATTTGGAAGATGTTAACTGCGGCAATAGTGCCTGCTGATGACTGAATAACCTTTGGACTCCATGGATCAACTGTCTCGATGCATACAACGGTCTTAAGACCCATTGCAGCTGTTGTGCGAATCAAGGTTCCCATGTTTCCAGGGTCGCTTATTTGGGCTAACACGGCTCCAGAAGTTAAGTCTTTAACCTGAGGCTTTTTTGGAATAGAGAAAACAGCTAAGATTCCGCTAGGGCTTTTACTAGAGCTTATAGCTTCCATAAGTTTATCTGGGACAATGAAGCATTCAGCCTTGGGGAAGAATGAGTGAAATTCAGCTTTTGTCTCAGCGAAAATTACATGTTGAGGCTGATAACCGTTATCAGTTATTGTAGTAATAGTCTTCATACCTTCAGCGATAAATAGGCCAGCTTGTTTGCGGTACTTGTTGAAGTGAAGTTTTTTAATCTGTTGTATTAGTGGGTTCTGGAAAGAGGTAATTGGTTTCATATAAGATCCATTAAAATTTTTTCTCGTAACTCCGCCATCAATTTAATCATGTAATGCAGGTTGTGCATAGTAGCCAAGGTCATTGCCGTGAGCTCCTTTGCTTTAAATAAGTGCTGCAGGTAGGCACGAGAGTAATGTTTACAAGTAGTACATTCGCATTTTGGATCAATAGTTCCAAAATCTTGTCTATAGCGACTATTCATGAGCTTGAGCTCTCCTTCACTGGTGAATAATACACCATGTCGAGCTGCCCTGGTCGGGTGTGAGCAATCCATGGTATCGATACCAGCAACAACACATTTCTCAATAGCCTTTAGATCACCGATGCCAAGTAGGTGATTAGGCTTATCGCTAGGCAGTGCTGGAACAACGTATTCAAGTAATTCAAAGAGTTCTTGATGGTTTTTTCCAAGGCTGCCACCAATAGAATAGCCATCAAAATCAAGGCTTCCAAGATAGTCACAACTTTCTTTACGCATTGTTTTGTCTACACCACCGTGTATTACTGCGTAAAGTGCTTGGTTGTTAATGTTTAGCTTATGCTCATCAAGTGATCGTTTCTCCCACCTGTGTGTACGATCTAGAGATTGCTTTAGTTTTGATTGAGAGATTGTGTAAGGAGGTAGTTCATCAAATGGGATGATGATGTCAGCGCCTAAATCTTTTTGCGCTTGTATGGAAGTTTCAGGGGTTAGTAATATTTTACGACCATCGCGATAGGAGCGGAAAAGGACACCTTCTTCTGAAATTTTGAGTACGGAACCGTCATGCTTTTTATTGCTACGACTTTTTAGTTCATCCTTGGTATCGCCTTGTGCAAGGCTGAATACCTGAAATCCACCAGAATCGGTAATGATAGGATTTTTCCTGTTGAGGAACTTATGAAGTCCACCAGCTTCCTTGATAAGCTCTGTTCCAGGTTGGACCATTAGATGGTAGGTATTACAGAACATAAGCTGTAGACCAAGCTCATCAGCTGTATGGCTGTCTAAAGCCTTCAATGTCGCATTGGTCCCAACAGCCACGAAGCTGGGCGTATCGATAATACCGTGTGGAGTATGAATACGTCCTACACGAGCCTTTGAACGACTTGATTGGTGAATAAGCTCAAACTTAAAGTCTTTAGTAGTATTATTTTCCATGCTTTTAGTATAGCACGGAAAAAGGATAAGGTTTAATTTTGATTTTTTATAGTATTCTATTGAAGGTAGTTTTGATAAGAATATTCATAAAGGACGAGATTTATATAGAAGCTTTTATTCGTCTTCGCTTTCTTCTTCTAGAAGTGCCGTAAGGCTTTTAAATGGGCTGCTTTGACCATCAGTCGTATCACCATCAACAAACTCAACACCACCGAGTATCTGAATGACTGTTAATTTAGCGCGTAGTTCAGTTAATTCTTTTGTCTGTCTAGATTTTTCAAAAGCAAGGCGAGCCTTTTCAATATTCATGCGCTCTTCTTCAAGCTGGAGTTTTTTTTCAGCTAGATGAAATTTTGCAATCATTAAAGATTCAGGGAAATCGGTTTGTGTACTCTCTGATATTACGACTTTAATAGGAGGTTGTTCTACAGAAATTAATTTGTCTTCACCGCAAGATACAGATTGTAATGACAGTGAACCGATTAGTAATAGAGCTAAAATGCGTAATTTCATGAGTGTCCTTTATGAGAAATGCTTAAATAGAATACCTATTTATATAGTTTAAGCTTTATATTTCTTTTTGCAAATACCTAGCGCCGGCAAAAACCAGTGGTGTAGCGATAAACAGTGCTATAATCTTGATAATGTAGCTCAATACCATTATGTGTACAACCGAGTGGACATAGCCCCATAGGCCAAGGGTGCTAAATATCATAGTATCAACAAGCTGGCTGACGAGAATGGCGCCATAGTTACGTAGGATAATGAATCGACCATCAAGCTTACGTTTCAGCCATTGGTACAGGATATATTCAATTTTAATTGCTACTAAGTACGCTGTTAATGAGGCAAGGATAAGGCGTGGGGCAATACCTAGCACCATTTGAAAGTGGGGATGCATGGTGTCGTAGCAGTTTGGTAAGTACCATAGCTGGATCTGTGTCATGACTAAATAGAATGATAATACAAAAAAGCTTATCCATATTGTTTTATTGGCAATTTTCTTGCCAAAGTATTCTTGAAGCAAGTTTAAGGATAGGTCACAGCCAATAATAAAGGCGTCTGTGCAAGTAACACAGAGTCCGAATAGTAAAACCTGTTTGGTTACAAAAAGATTGGCCAACAGCGCTTGAATACATAAAAATGTAATTAAAGCTTCTTTACCAAAGCGGAGTGCAACAATGTTGCCAATGCTGATAGCAAGAATGTGAGCTATAAAAATAAATTCGTTTACCATAATATCTTATTTAAAAGTATAAATTGCTTGTTTTCAGTATATAGAAGATTATCTTTTCAGGAAAGTGGCCTGTCATCATTCTGTTGCTTAAGAGCTTATCCGAAAATTAATTAATGGGAGAATCTTCTTTTAAAAACGGCTATACTAGCCGGTGAAAACAAAAAAAGGAGATCTCCCAATGAATAGAATACCAGATGATTTCTGGAATGTAATCAAAAGTGTTATTCCA
>PVBE012143743.1_pt1 | contig 18141 bp, 16 predicted proteins | sample 1631181 | NCBI WGS metagenome assembly PVBE01 (sample SAMN08397723, study PRJNA350692) | Marine metagenome, whole genome shotgun sequencing project. | isolation source: water | place: Pacific Ocean | collected 2012-04
ATAAGATTACAAGAGTTATTAATAAAAATCTAGTTGATGATGAGGTAGTAGTTAACTTAGCAAGTAATGAGTACTTTAAATCAATTAATGTTAAAAAGTTAAAAGGAAATCTTATTCAATGCATATTTAAAGAGGATAGAGAAGGAGAGTTAAAGATGATTACGAGCTACGCAAAAAGAGCACGTGGGTTAATGAGTAGGTATATTATAAAAAACAGGATAGAAAATTCAGAGGATCTTATCGGTTTCATTGATGAGGGGTATGCATTTAGTCCTAAACTATCTTCCAAATCAGAATTTATTTTTATTAGATAATTCAAGTTTTATATTAGTAAAAAAATAACTATGAAGATCAAGCTGTATAACATCCCTTTTTTATTTCTTTTTCTTGTGTCTTGTTCAAGTATTGATGAAGGTGCTATTGTTGGCACGTGGGAAATTAATCCAGATAAATGTGAATTAAGCATTGATAATAAAATATTTGATTTTTTACCTCAGGAAATTGCTGATCAATATGGTTATACTTCTTTATTGCTTCCTATGATGTTTAAATCTGCTATGAAGCAATTAGCAATGAAAATAGAATTTAAAGAAGATGGGACTTGGGAAAGGTTAGATGAAGCTAGATTAAATGAAAAAATAAGTGAACTTTTTGAATTTAAATGGTCTATTGATAATGAAAGGTTAATATTATTATGTCCAGAGCCAAATTTAAATGAACAAATTGATCAAATTAATCATCAGTTTAAATCTAACGCTTTTGACAACCTATTAGTTGAAATTGTTTTTGATATAAATAAATTAAGTGATTCAAAATTGTCTATTACTCTAGATTTGTATGCATTTTTATTATTATATCATGAAAGAGGGTATATAGATCAATTTAATATTAAAAAAGAAGATTTTAAATCAATAGCCAAAAATATTAAGCTGACGCTAGCATTTAAAAAAGTTTAATATGATTTAGTTTTAGCGAAATCTTTTGCAAAATATGTGAGGATCACATCAGCACCTGCTCTTTTAATGCTTAATAATGATTCTTTAAATGTAGCATTGTAATCCAGCCATCCTTTTTCACTAGCGGCATGGATCATGGCATATTCACCACTAACATTATAAGCAGCTATAGGTAGATCCATATTTGCTTTTAAAGAATGGATTACATCTAGATAACATAGTGCTGGTTTAACCATTAAAAAATCTGCTCCTTCTATAGTATCTAATTCAGCTTCTAGCAATGCTTCTTTTTTGTTAGCTGGATCCATTTGGTAGGTTTTTTTATCACCACTTTTTGGAGCAGAATCTAATGCATCTCTAAAGGGACCATAAAAAGCACTTGCATATTTTGCTGTATAGCTCATAATACTTACTTCTTGATGTCCATTTTTATCTAAAGCTTCTCGAATATATCCAATACGTCCATCCATCATGTCAGAAGGACCAATGATGTCAATACCTGCCTCAGCTTGTGCTATAGACATTTTAGCCAATATAGGAAGGGTTTCATCATTTAAGATTTCCCCGTTTTTTACAAACCCATCATGTCCATCAGATGAATATGGGTCCATGGCTACATCACTCATTAGGCAACATTCTGGAAAAGTTGTCTTAATTGAGCTAATTGCTTTTAAGTAGAAGTTTTGAGATGAATAGCTGTAAGTAGCTGTAGTGTCCTTTAAATTGTCATCAATAGCAGGAAAAAGGACAAAATTGGTAATCCCTAATTTCATACATTCCTCAACTTCTTTTAATAATAGATCTAAAGACCATCTATAGATATTAGGCATAGAAGGAATCTCGTCTTTTACATTGCTGCCATCAACTATAAATAGCGGATAAATTAGGTCAGAAATACCAACTTGAGTTTCACTAAGCATGGATCTAATTGCAACTGATTTACGGTTTCTTCTTGGCCTTTGATTCATGGTGTTATTTTATGTATTTAAAATCTTGACCTGCTTTTAATTTCAGCAAGCAATTGTAAATTAATTTAATGACATTTTCTACATCATCTTTTGCACACATTTCAACAGTAGTATGCATGTACCTAAGAGGTAGGGATATTAGTGCAGAAGCAACACCAGCATTTGAATAAGCAAAGGCGTCAGTATCGGTTCCTGTGCTTCTTGAAGCAGCTAGTCTTTGAAATTTTATTTTTTCATTTTCAGCAGTATCTATAATAAAATCAAGTAGATTATTCTGTACAGCAGGCCCATAAGTTAGCACAGGTCCTTTTCCACAAGCAAGGTCACCTTCGTTGATCTTTTTGATCATTGGAGTTTGAGTGTCATGACATACATCTGTTATAATAGCAACATCTGGTTGAATTTGTTCTGCTATCATTTGTGCTCCTCTTAGGCCTATTTCTTCTTGAACAGAGTTAGTGATGTATAATCCAAAAGGAAGTTTCTTTTTGTTTTTATGTAAAAGTCTAGCAACTTCTGCGATAACGAATCCACCCATCCTGTTATCAAGAGCCCTTCCAACATAATTCTTTTTGTTTAAGATCATGAACTCATCTTCATAAGTAACAACACATCCTACATGAATCCCTAATTTCTCAACCTCAGCTTTAGTCTTACATCCGCAATCTAAGAATATGTTTTCTGTTTTTGGAGTTTCTTCTTTTCCTCTTCTTGTATGAATAGCAGGCCAGCCAAAAACAGCTTTTACTATTCCTTTTTTGGTATGTATATTTACTCTTTTTGATGGAGCTATTTGATGGTCACTTCCTCCATTTCTTCTCAAGTAAATGAATCCTTCATTTGTAATGTAATGGACAAACCATGATATCTCATCTGCATGAGCTTCTATTACTACCTTGTATTTTGCATTTGGGTTTATAACACCAACTGCTGAGCCATAGGTGTCAATTATAGTGTCATCAATATAAGGTTTTATGTATTCAAGCCATATTAATTGCCCTTTACTTTCAAAACCTGTAGGGGAAGCGTTGTTTAAATACTTTTCTAGAAATTTTTCTGAATTTTTGTTTATAATAGTTGTTTTTTTTGGCATTTAGTTTGTTGTAAATGAGTTATTTTAGGGTTGCAAGATAATAACCATATTGCATTTCATCTAAAATTAAAGGTTATAATATTGTCAATTTTATAAATTGCAAAACAAAAATAATTACAATGATCAGATTTTTTGCTATAATTCCCATCTTATGTTGTTGTGTTTTAAATGCTCAGGTCCCAACAGATACCAATGTAATTAATGTTCCTTCTGAAGATTTTTTAAATAAATTGGATTCATTAGGTGGAATGGATAGTGTTGCTAGTGCACAGATGCAATACAATAAAGGAGTAGAGTTAATGGAAAATAAAAATTATGATCTTGCGATTAATTATTTTGATACTGCAGTTCTTTATAATCCTGTTTTTACACTTGCGTATTTTAATAGAGGAATTTGTCAATATAAAAAAGGTTCATTAGATCTTGCAAAAGTTGATTTCAATTTAACGATTGAAAAAGATCCCAAATTTGATCTTGCTTTTTATGAGATGGGTCTTATTTATGAAGAGGAAGGATTTGTTGACATGGCTATTGAAAATTACACGAATGCAATTAGCATAAATGGTACAGAAGCTAAATATTTTTATCAAAGAGGTGTTCTTGTTTTTTTGTCAGATGATTATGAAAATGCAATTAAGGATTTCAATCTAGCTATCAAAAATCAAAGTAATCATGCATATGCATATAATGATAGAGGAAGCTCATATTTGAAAATTGGTGATTTTGATGCAGCTATAAAAGATTTTCATAAAGCTGTAGAATATAATCCCAAGTTGTCATTTTCTTATAATAACTTAGGTTCAGTCTATCGTAAAAAAGAGAAATTTAATGAGGCTATTAGTGCTTATAATAAGGCTATAAAATTAGATAAAGACTATTATGTTGCTTTAAATAACAGAGGAATGGCTAAATATGGAAAAGAAGATTTTAATGGAGCTTTATTAGATTTTGATAAGGCACTTGCTATTAAATCAGATTATTCATTTGCCCATAATAACAAAGCCTCTGCCTATATTGGATTGGAAGAATGGCAAAATGCGATTGATGCAGCTGATAAGGCCATAGAGTTAAATTCAAATTATACTTATGCTTATTATAATAGAGCAGTAGCAAAAGAGATGTTAAGAGACCTTGAAGGTGCTTGTTCTGATTGGATGAAAGCATCAGAACTTGGATTAGACGCTGCTAGAATTTATTACAGCTCAACTTGTAAATAATTTTTAATTATGAGAATATTATTTGTCATTTGTTTTTATTGGATTGGGTCAGTTGTTATGTCTCAAAATAGTGATGTCCCTTTTGAAAAAGAATATTTTAAAGATCAAAAAGATTTACTTAAAGATGCATTAAGGAATATCAAAGAAGGTGATATGATTTATGAATTAGGGTTTTCCGTTTGGCCTAGAGCAATTGAATTTTATGAAAAAGCACATAACTTTAATCCAAACAATTCATATTTGAATTATAAACTAGGTAATTGCTATTTATATTCGATTCACAAATCATGGGCATTAGATTTTTTTAATAAAGCTTTTTTATTAAACCCAAGTGTAGCAAGAGATATTCATAAGATGATTGGAAGAGCACATCATCTTAAGTATAATTTTGATGAAGCTATTAAGGAATATCAGTTTTATAGAAATGTGTTGAGTGTTTCAGCTGATCAGGATGAGATATTACTTATAGCGAAATTGATGGAGCAATGTAGAACAGCTAAAGAATTAATGACCCATCCTGAAAGAGTATGGATAGATAACCTTGGTAAAAAGATAAATACAAAATATCCTGAATACAGTCCAATGGTTAATGCAGATGAATCTGTTATTATTTTTACTACAAGAAGAGAATCTGGGATAGGAGATGATACTGATATTGTGGATATGGGTTTTATGGAGGATATTTTCACTTCATATAAAGATGTAAATGGAGAATGGGTTCAGTCAGTAGGGTTTGATGAAAATATTAACACGAAATCTCATGATGCTACTTCAGGTTTTTCAAATGATGGATTAACTGTTTTTATATATTATGGTCATAAGGGCATGGGTGATATCTATGTTTCTAAGAAAATTGCTGGAGTGTGGACAAAAGCCAAGAGTATTGGAAAGAAAATAAATGGTAAAAACACGCATGAGACTAGTGCTTGTTTGTCATTTGATGGTAAAAAACTTTTTTTCTCTTCTAACAGAGAAGGTGGCTTTGGAGGTCATGATATTTGGGTTTCTAGTTGGGATGAAGATAAAATGGAATGGGGTGAACCACATAATTTAGGAGGTGTTATTAATACTAAATTTGATGAAAGGGGTGTTTTTAAGCATCCAGATGGTAAAACGATATATTTTGCTTCTGATGGTCATCCAGGTATGGGAGGGTATGATGTTTTTTATTCTATTGAAAAAGAAGATGGTGGATGGGAAAAGCCAATTAATATTGGATATCCAATTTCAACTCCAGATGATGATGTTCACTTTGTAATGTCTGCAAGTGGGAAACATGGTTATTACTCGTCATTCCGTGAGGATGGAGAAGGTGAAAAAGATTTATATATAATTACATTCCTTGGTCCTAAAAAGATCCCATTATTAAGCGGTGAAGATAATTTACTGGCAAGTGTGGTTGCGCCAGTGAAGGAGGAGCTTGTACAGCCAAAGGTTGAAGTTAGAATGAAGAATTTATCTATTTTAAAAGGGCTTGTACTGGATTCAGAAACTAAAAATCCTGTTAATTCTCAAATTGAGCTAATAGATAATGGTACACAATCATTAGTTTCTGAATTTAATAATGACAGTGAATCAGGAAAATTTATTATTTCTCTCCCTGCAGGTAAAAATTATGGTATTGCTGTAAAGGCTGACGGTTATTTGTTTCATTCTGAAAATTTTGACATTCCTAAAAGTGCTGGATTTAGGGAATATGAGAAGATAGTTTATCTTAAAAAAATTAAAAAAGGAGAGAGTATAGTGCTTAGAAACATATTTTTTGATCTAGCTAAGTATTCACTTAAACCTGAATCTAAAATTGAATTAGATAGATTGATTCAGTTGTTAACTGATAATCCTGAACTTAGGATAGAAATCTCAGGGCATACAGATAGTAGAGGGAAGACATCATATAATCAAGAGCTTTCAGAAGATCGTTCAAAAGCAGTTGTTGATTACTTGGTAGCTATAGGCGGGTTTCCTAGAGAAAGATTTGAGTTTAAAGGATATGGAGAAAGTAAACCTCTCTATTCTAATGAGGATATTGCTGATATGAAGGTTAAGGAGGATCGAGAAGAAGCACATGCTTTGAATAGAAGAACTGAGTTTAAGATATTGGATAAGTAGATCAGATAGTAGCCAATAAATAAGCTATTAAAGCTAATAAAATCAATAATAGAAATACTTTTTTGTTTTTGTAGATTGGTAGTTTTGATTTTTTAACAACATCATTGTATTGTACACGAAGACTTTTGAAGTTCTTGTACTTATTTATCACCTCATCTGGAGGAGGTTTAAAAGTCGATTTATTTCTATTTATTTTATATCTTTTCTTCAACTTCTAATTTTTTGTAAGTTTTTCTAAGTTTATCTACAGAACGATATAATCTAATTTTTGCATTGTTATCAGTAATACCTAGTATGTTTCCTATTTCTATGAAAGATAGTTTTTCAAAATACCTAAGGTCAATGATTTTCATATCTTTTTCTGATAATAGATTCATGGCTTTCATAAGTAATTCCTGATGATTGAGATCAGGTGATTCATTAAAGTCATCCAGTAAAGAAATTACATCTTTTTCTTTAATTTCTACTTCATGATTTTTCTTCAATTTACGAAAATGTAAATTAACTTCATTTCCAGCAATTGTGTATAGCCATGATGAAAAGGGGTATCCTCTGTCTTCATATTTTTTAATATTTAGCATGGCTTTAAGGAATACTTGTGAAGTAACATCACCAGTAATTTCTTCATTTTGAATTTTTTTAAAAATATATAGAAATATAGGTTTGAAGTATTTTTGGTATAAAGGAGCAAAATGAGCAGAATCCTTCTTAGCCGCTTCTATAAGCGGATAGTCAATAGACCTGCCCATGTTACTTCTTTTCAACGCAAGTTGTATTAATCAATATTAATAATTCAGAAATATCAAAACGGAACAATAATATTATTTATTTTTTGAATATTAATTAATATTTCAAAGTTCTTTAAAAAAGATAACTATATATAATTGGTATTAATTTAAATTTGCTGAATGATCAAAGTAGTTAAGCCATATAAAACATCAGATAAATCCAAAAAGGAGCAGGTTGCTCATATGTTTGATAATATTTCACATAAATATGATTTCTTAAATCATTTTTTGAGTTTTGGTATTGATAAAATATGGAGAAAAAAGGCAATTAAGCTATTGAGGGATAAAAAACCAGAAAGTATGTTGGATATAGCAACAGGTACTGGTGATTTTGCAATAGAAGCAGTTTCTTTAAATCCAAAGACTATAGTTGGCGTTGATATTTCTAAAGGAATGCTTGACAAAGGGAAAAATAAAGTAAAAAAGAAGAATCTTGAAAAAATCATCCAACTAATGTATGGAGATTCTGAAAATTTGCCTTTTGAAGATGATTCTTTTGATGCGGTAACTGTTGGTTTTGGAGTTAGAAATTTTGAAAATCTAAATAAGGGTTTGAGTGAAATCAATAGAGTACTTAAAAAAGGTGGGCAGCTAGCTGTTTTGGAATTCTCTAAACCCAAAAAATTTCCTATAAAACAAAGTTTTTATTTGTATTCAAATTATATAATGCCATTTTTTGGAAGAATTTTTTCAAAGGATACATCAGCATATACCTACCTGCCTGAGTCAGTTGAAGCTTTTCCAGAAGGGTGTCAATTTAAGGAGATTTTGATTGAAATTGGTTTTTCAGATATAGAAATAATATCTTTAAGTGGAGGTATTGCAACTATTTATTCTGCAAATAAATAAAAGAATAGTATTTCATTTTTTTATATTTGAAAACTAAATGGACAGAATTAAAGTAATAATTGTTATTGGATTGGTCATGTTTGGGTTGTCTTCAAAAGCTCAAAGTGATAATTTACATGATTTTGATCAACGTATGTGGCATTTTGGGTTTGCCCTAAGCTATAATCAATCTGATTTTTATTTAAATAGATCTATTTCCACAACATTCCAGCAAGATTCATTGCAATCTTTATATGTTTCAGCTAGACCTGGATTTACATTAGGTGTGATTTCATCTATAAATTTTTCTCCAAATTTTAAATTGAGATTTGCAATTCCATCACTTTCTTTTCAGGAAAGAAGCATAGAGTACACTTACCTTAAATTGCCAGATACTAGTGAGTTTTGGACAAAGTCTATTCGTCCGGTTTATTTAGATTTCCCAGCAATGCTGAAATTTAGAACTGATAGAATTGGTAATTGGGCTGTCTATGGAATTACTGGATTGAGATTTGGTATTGATATGGCTTCAAATAAGGATGTAGATAATGAAACTGCAGCTTTAGGAGATCAAATTATTAAGCTTAAAAAAACAGATTTTGGATTTGAAGTAGGTGGTGGTATGGATTTCTTTTTACAGTATTTTAAGTTTGGAATTGAATTAAAGCTGGGTGTTGGAATGATGAATATACATTTAAAGGAAAATACTCAATTTGACAATCCTATTGAAAGCCTTCGTTCGAAGGTATGGACACTTTCATTAACCTTTGAAGGATAATTCTTTTTCATTTGTCATTTAAAGTTCAGATAGCTGTTTCTCCTGAAAAGATTAATGATCATGATTATCATCTTAATTTGATTAGTAAAAAAACTCAAATTGATAAAGATCAGCTTAATAAAATTGTACTAGAAAAGAGATCAATTGATGCAAGGAATAAACGCGTTAAGTATAATTTAATTTATCAGGTTTTTCATAATGAGCCATATAGCTTTAAAAAATATGACCCATTGTATCAAAAAGTACATGACTCTTCATGTGTTGTTCATATTGTAGGAAGTGGCCCTGCTGGTCTTTTCGCTGCTTTAACTTGCCTTAAGCATGGTATTAAGCCAATCATTTTTGAAAGAGGAAAGGAAGTGAGTGCTAGAAGAAGAGATGTTGCTTTATTAAATAGAGATGGAGTTGTTGATCCTGAATCTAATTATTGTTTTGGTGAAGGTGGAGCTGGCACTTTTTCTGATGGAAAATTATATACTAGAGCTAAAAAAAGAGGTGATATTATTGAGGTTTTAAAAATGCTTGTTTTTCATGGTGCTGATAATGATATTCTAATAGATTCACATCCACATATTGGCACTAATAAACTACCTAAAATTATACAAGATATAAGAGAGTTTATAATTGAATCTGGCGGAGAAGTTCACTTTAGGCATAAAGTAACTGATATGCTCATTACGGATGATCAAATTTGTCAGCTTGAAATAAATAAAAGTAATCTAATACATGTTCAAGATGTTATTCTTGCTACTGGACATTCATCACGAGATATTTTTCAATTGTTATTTAAAAAAAGTATTCAAATGGAATTTAAACCATTTGCAGTTGGTGTTAGAATTGAACACCAGCAAGAGCTAATTGATAAGATACAGTATGGTTCTAGAGAAAGATCCGAATTTTTACCTCCAGCTAGTTATAGCCTTGTTTTTAATAGTGGTGAAAGAAGTGTTTATAGTTTTTGTATGTGCCCTGGTGGTATAATAGCCCCTTGTTCGACACAGGAAGGACAAATTGTAACTAATGGTTGGTCTCCTAGTAAAAGAAATAATAAGTATTCTAATTCTGGTATTGTTGTTGAGGTTAAATGGAGCGATCTTTCAGAATATCATCAGTATGGTCCATTAGCAGGAATGAATTTTCAGCTTGATTTAGAAAAAAAATGTTCAGAATATGGTGGAGGTAGTCAAGTGTTGCCTGCACAAAGGTTAATAGATTTCTTGAATGGTGAAATTTCTAAAGATCTTCCAGATACTTCTTATCAGCCTGGAATAAAATCTTCAGATCTTAGTGAGATTTTCCCAAATTTTATTCATCTTGCATTAAAAAGAGGATTGTCAGATTTTGGAAATAAATTGAAAGGTTTTTTAACAAATGACGCTGTATTGCATGCTACTGAGTCTAGAACATCCTCACCTGTTAGAATACCTCGAAATGAGAAATCAGAACATCCAGATGTTCAGGGGTTATATCCATGTGGTGAAGGAGCTGGATATGCAGGTGGTATAATATCAGCTGCTATTGATGGAATCAGTTGTGTAGAATCTATTGCGTTAAAATATGATTTGAATTAGTTTTTTTAAAATAAACACTAAAAACTTTCATAATTGAAATTAAACTTTTTAAATTTATTTTTATCTTATTTATAATTAAATCAAGTTTTATGAAAAATCTAGTTAAATTTTCTTTTTTAATCTTTTTGGGAATTAGTATTGCATCTTTTGATCTTGTAAGTACTATTTCTAGTTATGATAATATAGATCAAAATCCTCAGTGGGTAAAGATTGGTAAGCGTGTTGTGAATGTGAATGCCGACCATGATGAGATTCCTGTTACTTTAAGTTCAGGTGTTTTTACTAAAGTAAAATTTAAGGTAAATATTGCACCCATACATGTTAGGAATATTAAGATTGTTTTCAGAAATGGTGAAGTGAAACACGTTGTTCTAAATAAAAAATTCCCTCCTGGTACTGAGTCAAATGTTATAGATTTACCTGGTAACAAAAGAATTATTAGTAAGGTTGTTATGAATTACAATAGTTTTCCAGGATACGGGAAAGCAGTTGTTGTAGTATGGGGAAAGCGTTAAAGCTTAAAGATTTCATTTAAAATTATGGCTGCTGAATGACCAATGTTCAGTGATTCAGCTTTTCCTTTTCCTGGAATAGATATTTGATTGTTTGTTAGGGCTAAAATTTCACTAGAAATACCATGCGATTCGCTTCCTAGAATAATTATTGATGGAGTTTTAAAGTCATGGTTGTATATAGAATCACCATTTAAGGAAGCTCCTATAATTGGATAATCCTTAAATAAGGGTAAAAATGATTTTAATTCTTTATATATAACATTTACTCTGAATGCAGATCCCATTGATGACATGATGGTCTTTGGATTAAATACATCAACGCTTAGATGAGAGCATACCAATTGATCGTATCCAAACCAATCCATTGTTCGGATAATACTCCCTAGGTTGCCTGGATCATTGATGCCGTCTAAAATTAAAAGGCAATTATTAATGTTTTTAATTTCTTTGGATTCAGGAATTTTAATAATTGCTATTACCCCAGAGTTTTGCTTTTGATTTGATATTCTATCAGCATCTTTGTTGGTGATGACTTGCGCATCAGGAAAGAAAGAAAGGTTAGGTTCAGTTACTAAAAGTCTTTCAATAATAAGGTCTGATTCTATGGCTTCCTGGCAAATTTTAATACCTTCTGCAATAAAAATACCGTTTTCAATACGCTTTGATTTACGATGTAATGAACTATATGTCTTCAAATCATTCTTACTGAGCAGCATATTTTTATTTTTGTCTAAAGAAACTAATTATTACAAAAAATTGAAACGTTTTTGGTCAATATACTTAATAATGCTCATTGTAGCAGCCTCAATGAGCTCTTGCAATCTAACAAAGTACGTGCCTGATGATGAGTTTTTACTAAATAAAAATACGTTTGAAATTTTAAAAGACTCTAGCTCATCATCTTTGAATAAAATAGATATTGATGATCTTAATTCAATATTAAAGCAACAACCCAATCGTAAGATTATTCTTGGATATCGTTTTCATTTGAATTTATATAACATATCCAATCAAAAAAGAATCGACAAGGCTATTGAAAGAAAAAAAGAGGACTCTATATTTAGAAATCAAAAAATACTAGATAAGAATCGAAGGAAATTAGCAAAAAAAACTAATTATAAACAAAAATTATATGTTGATAGAAAACTAACTTTTGGTGAAAGATTGAGAAGTACCGGTGAGGAGCCAGTAATTTTAGATAGAGAGCTTGTCGAAAAATCAAGTAGGCAGCTTTCTGTTTTTTTGATTAATAAAGGATATTTTGATAATGTTGTCACAGATACTTTGGTTGTGAACCAAAGAAAAAAAATGATTGATGTAATTTATAAAATACATGCAGGGAAACCATATGTATATAGAAATATTAATCTTAAGCTTAATGATTCATTATTAAGAGCTTATTTAGACTCTATCCAGGATGGCACGTTACTTAGGCAGGGAGATGCTTTTGATACTGATTTACTCGATAGCGAAAGAAAAAGAATCACAGAATTTCTACTTAATAATGGATATCATTATTTTAATAAGGAGTTTATATATTTCAAGGCTGACACATCCATTGGTGAAAATAAGATTGATCTTGTAATGGGAATTCAGAATTATAAATTCAAGGATGAATTTACTGACAACATTATAGAGAAAAGGCATCAGCAATATAAGATAGATGCTATTAATTTTGAGCTTTATCCTGATTTTGATAAAGATAGATTTGGAGATTCTTCAAGCATTTTCTACAGAGATGTATCATTTAGCTATTATCAGAAATTAATTTGCAAACCTGAATTATTGTATAATGCTCTTGCATTTAAGGTTGGTGATCTTTATAGCAAATCAGATAATAACCTTACTTATAAAAAGCTTTCTGGTATAGGGTTATTCAATGCAGTGTCTATACAGTACGATACAACCCAAACAAATGGATTATCTGTTTATATAAAACTTAAACAAGCAAAGAATCAAACATTTACATTATCTGCAGATGGAACAAATAATGAAGGGTTGTTTGGAGTTGAAGGAAGTGTAAATTATGCACATAGAAATATCTTTAAAGGTGCAGAAAAATTATCTATTTCTATGTCTGGTGGGGTAGAAACACAATTACTAGTTACTGGAAGTGAAGAAGGTGTATCTAATGATATTAATTCTGAGTTATTCAATACAGTGGAATTTGGTCCAAAGATATCTTTGATCCTTCCAAAGTATTTATTGCTTAACAATTTAAAGATATTAAGAAATCATTCTAATGCTAAAACAGAGTTTACCGCCTCATTGAATTATCAAAAAAGACCTGATTTCACAAGAGCAATACAAGAGGTTTCATATGGGTGGATTGTTCGTGAAAAAGGCCCAATTACTTGGTATCTGAATCCATTGTTAATCAGTGCGGTTGATATCACTAAAGAGCCTGAATTTGAACAGCAAATTATTGATTTGAATGATCAATTCATTGCAGCTAGTTTTCAGGATCATATTATTGCAGGTGGGCTTTTTTCATTTGAATATAATGGTCAGAATGACCGAAGGGCTGTAAATTTTTTCTATATAAAAACTACATTTGAGTCTGGTGGAGGCCTGCTTTACAGGTTACATCAGGCAATGAATAAGCCTTATGATGATACTGCTTCAAATAGTTATGACCTTCTAGGTATTAGGTATGCTCATTTTCAGAAATTATCATTAGATCTTAGTTATTATGTTCCAATAGGAAAAAGGGGTAAACTAGTATATAGGTTAGCAGGAGGAGTAGGTTTTCCAAGAGAAAATTTTAGCGAAGCTTTGCCTTTTGAAAAAAGCTTCTTTTCTGGTGGTGCTAATGGGATGAGAGCATGGAGAGCTAGATCTTTAGGCCCCGGTAGTTTTTTGGATGATGATAATAGTTATGACAAAATAGGTGATTTACAGATTGAGGCTAATTTTGAGGCTAGATTCCCTTTGATTAGTTGGATTGAGGGTGCTTTTTTTGTAGATGCTGGAAATATATGGTTGTTGAATGATGATCCTTTAAGGCCTGGAGGTAAGTTTAAAAAAGATCTATTTTTATCAGAAATTGCAATTGGATCTGGTCTTGGGTTAAGAATGGATTTTGATTTTTTTATTGTGAGAATGGACCTTGCTATCCCAATAAAAAACCCATCAGTACCTATCAATGATTTTAATAGAGTTAATGGTAGGTGGATATTTGATGGAAATTTTTCAGACAGAAAAGAATTTCATCAACTACAATTTAACTTAGGTATTGGGTATCCTTTCTAATAACTTTTTTATCAAAAACCACGATAATTTTATAGATTTGCCATTTAAATTTTAAAAATATTAAGATGTCACCAACAAAAACAGCATCTCGTACAATAGAATTGCTTGGAGATCAGGCAGAAAGTCTTTTGAATCATAATTGTTCTACAATTGATAAAGGCTTGCTTCATCTTCCAGGGCCTGATTTTGTAGATAATAGCTTTTCAGTTTCAAATCGTACTAATCAAGTATTAAAAAGTCTTCAGTCTATTTATAGTCATGGTAGATTGGGCGGAACTGGATATGTATCTATTTTACCAGTTGATCAAGGTATTGAACATACAGGTGGCGCTTCATTTGCACCTAATCCTATTTACTTTGATCCTGAAAATATTGTTAAGCTAGCTATCGAAGGTGGGTGTAATGCTGTCGCGTCTACATTTGGAGTGTTGTCAGCAGTTAGTAGAAAATATGCTCATAAGATTCCATTTATTGTCAAATTGAATCATAATGAATTACTTACTTATCCTAATAGTTTTGATCAGATTATGTTTGGGTCTGTAGAAGAGGCTTGGAATATGGGTGCAAGTGCTGTAGGAGCAACTATTTACTTTGGTTCTGAAGAATCTAATCGTCAGATTATTGAGGTGGCTCAGGCTTTTGAAAGAGCACATGAATTGGGGATGGCAACAGTATTATGGTGCTACTTACGAAATAGCGACTTTAAGAAAGATGGCGTAGATTATCATGTAGCTACAGATATAACTGCTCAGGCTAATCATTTAGGTGTTACTATTCAAGCAGATATTATCAAACAAAAGTTACCAGAAACAAATGGAGGATTTAATGCTATAAATTTTGGTAAAACACATAGTAAAGTATATGATGATCTTACATCAGATCACCCAATAGATCTTTGTAGATATCAAGTGGCTAATTGTTTTATGGGAAGATCTGGGTTAATAAATTCTGGAGGAGCTTCTACAGGAAGTGGAGCGTCTGACCTTATGCAGGCAGTTACTACTGCAGTAGTGAATAAAAGAGCTGGTGGACATGGTTTAATTTCAGGTAGAAAGGCATTCCAAAAACCAATGGCTGATGGTGTAGAACTATTGAATGCCATTCAGGATGTTTATCTTGATGGGTCCATTACTGTTGCATAATTATCTTGTTTGTTTACATGTTCATTATTGATTAATTTTAATCTATAATTTAATTACCTATGAGTTGGTTTAAAAGAAGTGTAAAGGGTATAGTTACTCCTACTAAGGAGAAAAAAGAAACACCAGATGGATTCTGGTATAAAACGCCAAGCGGTGAGATTATTGAGACCAAGGAATTAGAGAAAAACAATTACGTTACCCCTAAGGAGGGTTATCATACTAGAATTGGCTCAAAGGAGTATTTTAATATTATTTTTGATAATAATAAATATCAAACTATTGCTCCTGAACTTGAATCGGGAGATCCATTAGAGTTTAAGGATACAAAAAAGTATGCAGATCGTTTAGTTTCTACTAAAAAGAAGACAGGGTTAAAAGACGCTATGGAGGCTGCTTTTGGGAAGACAAATGGTAAACCCTTAGTAGTAGCTTGTATGGATTTTAGCTTTATTGGAGGGTCTATGGGTTCAGTAGTAGGAGAGAAGATATCCAAGGCTATAGATGTTGCTATTAAAAAGAAATGTCCTTTTATGCTCATTACTAAATCAGGTGGAGCTCGAATGATGGAGGCTGGTTTTTCTTTGATGCAGATGGCTAAAACATCGGCTAAGCTAACTCAACTTTCTGCTGCTAAATTACCTTACATTGCATATTTAACAGATCCTACAACGGGTGGAGTGACCGCTTCTTTTGCTATGCTTGGAGATATCAACATAGCTGAACCAGGTGCACTTATTGGTTTTGCTGGACCAAGGGTAATTAAAGAAACCATTGGGAAAGACCTGCCTGAGGGTTTTCAAACCAGTGAGTTCCTGCTTGAAAAAGGCTTTCTTGATTTCATAGTAGACAGAAGAGAGCTTAAAGAAAAATTAAAGCAGATTATTCGTCTTTTTAAGAGTTAAGTGCCCTTTTTTAAAAGTATTCCTTTTAGAATATAAGTTCTATATAAATCAATTATAGATCTATTTAATTAGTCATTAAGGTTGGTGTAATAACACTCATTTCTTAACTGAAATGAGAAAAAGATTCATTAACTTTGAAATACAAAGTATATAAATATGGGTAATAAAGAACAATTAGATCAGATTAAGGACATCAAAAAAATGATGGATAAAGCATCTAGATTTTCAAGCATAAGTAGTTTGTCTATTATTATTGCTGGGATTTTCGCATTGATTGGAGCATTTTTTATTTATTCAGATTTAGAATTTGTTTTAAATGATGGGAAGCTGATCAGCTATAGTGATTTAATAGAAGGTGATGTTGGAGAAGATCTTTCAAGGAAACTTAAATTTTTATTAATTATTGGTTCTTTGATCTTTTTTAGTTCATTAGCTGTATGCTATATATTAAGTAATCGAAAAGCCAAGCATGAAAATGTTGACTTTATGAACCCTACATTTAAAAGGGCTCTGTGGGCATTATTTGTGCCAATAATTGCTGGTGGTGTTTTTTCCTGGATACTTATTTATCATAATTTAATTGGCATGGTAGCGCCTGTTACTTTGATATTCTATGGGCTCGGGCTTATTAATGCAAGTAAATATACTTATGGTGAGGTTGTCGTATTGGGATATGTTGAACTAATTTTTGGATTAATATCATCCTATTTTATGGGAATGGGGTTATTATTTTGGGCTATTGGTTTTGGTTTATTTCATATTGCCTTTGGAGTGGTGTTGTATGTTAAATATGATAGAAAAGTATAAAGATTGGAAGGGTTTGATCAATTAAATAAAGCATTTGATAGCAGAGTAAGAATGGGCGTAATGTCTGTTTTAGTTGTGAGCTCATGGGTTAGCTACAAGGATCTTAAGTCTTTATTGGAGCTTCTCATGATTGGTACATTACTAGAACTAAAATAAATGTTGCTAGTGGTTGGGTTGACGGATGCTGTTGGGGACACTCCACAGATCCCTTTGGAGGAACTTGTTTTTCTTCTGGACAAATGGATATGCAAACCTGGGTAATGCCCTCTTCTGCTCTTTTTACTATTGATGATAATGAATACGGAAAGCTAAAACCCCAAGTTAATCCAGCTGATGGTGTTTCTGGGCAATCTCATTATCGTTTCTATATTGGAGAAGATGTTAATGGAACAGTTGTTCAGGTGGACTCTGTAGATTTAATTGTAGACTATACACTTGGTATTTCAACTGTTTCTCCTAATATCTCTGTTTCTATTGTTCCTAATCCTGCTTCTGAAACTCTTCTAATCTCTCTTGAAGGTTTAAACAGAGCTGAAGCTACTATTTTTGATGTTTTAGGCAACAAAATAATTAGCACTACAATAGATAAGTCAAAAAAGATAAATGTTGAAAATTATAAAAATGGCGTTTATTTTATTAATGTAACTACATCTAATAATCAAGAAATAACTAAAAAAGTTATAATTAGACATTAGACAAATTTCCATGATTTTTTTTTTACCCATTAAAGGAAGTTTCTTTCTTCTTTTTTTTCTACTTACCACCTATATAAGCGGACAAAATAATCTAAATGTTCTTTTGGACGGAGATAGCACTTCATATTCAGGTGCAACATATCACATGACAGCACCTTCAAGCGGAAATTTTGATGTTTCTTTTAAAGTATACAATATAGATAGTTTAAACTCTTATCTTCTTTATGTTACATGCATTGAAATCTCTCCATTAAATGGATGGACAGATGGATTTTGCTGGGGGCCATCAGGAGACCCTGTAAGTGGACAATGCTACAACTCTAGTCAAGTAGACAGCTCTTATTGGGTGAGCCCTCATTCAATGCTTATAAATCCTGGGGAGCACGGCGCCTTAAAGGCTGACTTTCATCCCGATTTGGGATCTTTTGGGCAGTCTCAATACAGATATCTTTTTGGGGTGATGCAAAATGGTTTTATAAACAATTTAGATTCTGTGGATTTAATTATTGATTATTTTATG